>Ga0008835_101503_pt1 | contig 11676 bp, 10 predicted proteins | sample HotLakConsoUCCRE_FD_62215 | JGI IMG/M metagenome (GOLD analysis project Ga0008835, IMG submission 62215) | Hypersaline microbial mat communities from Hot Lake, Washington, USA - Hot Lake Consortium UCC-RE (Hybrid Assembly) ...
CTCAACCAGAAATGCCCGCTCATCATGCCCCCTCTGCTTGGGAGCTTGAATCACGCAGCCCGGGAAGCCTCAAGCGGATTTATGGGTCCTGACCCTAAGGTCTTCCGGATGTGCTGTTTTCGCAGAGCTGGATGAGGAACCGAGTTTGACGCCCACCGAGATCTCGCGCGCGCCCTCTTCGACACGCCCGAACTCGCCTGCGCCGATGCGACCGACAGTGCGCCGGCGACCGTCGCCAAGCTGCGAAATGTAATCTACAACCGGCCCCATGCCCGGGTGTCTCCGCAAGGTGCGCAGGTCCATCGAGAAAAGGTCAAAGTATTTCAATGAGTTCTGGATATAATATACCGCTGGTCACATCGATCTGCGACATTCATCCCGATGTCTTCTCCATGAGCCGATCCGAGCAGGTCGAGCATCTCTCATCGATCGGGGTGGCTGATCTTTCGACCGCCCGCGCATTTTACGGACGCAATCACGTCACCTCGGGCATGTCCGAGTTCCTGCGCGGCGCCCTGAAGCGCCTGGCTGGGGAAAGCCAGCAAGCCGTCTTCGAGCTCCGACAGGCCATGGGCGGCGGCAAGACCCACAACATGATCGCCTTGGGCCTTCTGGCCCGGTTCCCGGAGCTCAGGGATCAACTGCCCGCGGCAGTCACTGCCGGCATGGGTGACGAGCCGGCCATGATCGCGACGGTGAACGGGCGCGATGTCCGGAATTTCATCTGGGGGGATATCGCCGAGCAGCTTGGGAAAGCCGAGGAATTCCGGGACCACTGGGTCAGCGGCCCCAAGTCGATGAGCGAGGGTGACTGGATGCGGCTGATCGGGGACGCGCCGACCTTGATCATGCTGGACGAGCTTCCCCCCTATCTCGCCGTTGCGCACACCCAGACGGTAGGGCAGGGGACCTTGCTCGATCTTCTGAAGTACTCGATCGCCAACCTGTTCTCCGCTGCCATGAAGCTCAAGCGCTGCGTGGTGGTGGTCGCCTCCCTGGACGCCGCCTATGACGAGGCGCGCCGTGTTTTGGGTGGCCAGCTGGCGGATCTTCAGAAGGAGACGAGCCGCGGTGCGAAATCCATCACACCGGTCGATCTGAACACAAGCGAGATCTACGACATCCTGCGCAAGCGGCTCTTTTCGCAGCTGCCGGATCCTGACGGGCCCGAAGTGGAGCGGGTCGCGCAGGCCTATCTCGCAACCTATCAGGAAGCGATCCGGGGACGCGCGCTCGGAAAATCGGCTGAACAGATGGCCGATGAGATTGTCGACTCCTATCCGTTTCACCCGAGCTACAAGGACATCCTCTCCCTCTTCAAGGAAAACGAGAAGTTCAGGCAAACCCGCGGCTTGATCCAGTTCACCGCAAATCTGATGCGCGGCGTCTGGGGCCGGAAGGATCATGACGAGGTGTTCCTGATCGGGGCGCAGTTCCTCGACTTCTCCGATCAGGAGACCCGTGACCAGGTGAAGGAGATCGAGCGATCCCTCGAGTCCGCCCTCGCGAGCGACGTCTACGACACGGACGGGTCCGCACATGCCCAGGGGATCGACGGAGATCGGAACGATCGGGCAGCGTCCGAGGTTGCGACCTTGCTCTTCATCTCATCGCTCTCGGACAACACGGACGGGATCAGGGGCCTGTCGCGTGACACGGTGATCGAATATCTCGTCGCCCCCGGAAAGGAGCCGACCCGCTTTATCGAAGCTTTCGACGCACTTCGCGACCGGTGCTGGTACCTGCACAACCGTGACGGGGATCGGTGGTACTTTTCCGACATCGCCAATGTCCGCAAGCAGATCGAGGACAAGGTGGGGAAGATCCCGCAAGACCGGGTGGACGATGAGATGCGCCGTCGCCTGACGGATATCTTCCGGCCCGTGAACAAGCTGGCCTATTCGGAACTTGTCGTCCTGCCCCGGGTCGATGATGTGAACCTGACCCCGTCCAGGCGGACCTGCCTGGTCCTCTCGCCTGACGCGAAATCCCCGCCGGCGGCGGCGGCGCGTTTCTTCGACGACGTGGTCTACAAGAACGCGTTCTGCGTGGTGGCGGGTGATGGCTCCAAGATGGCCAGCGCGGAGGACAGCGTACGCCGCCTTCTCGCGATCGCGGCCGTTTCGACGATCGTTGCCGACACGCCTCGGCACCAACGGGAGTTGGAAAGCGAGCAGGAGACGACCGAGATCGGGTTCAATTCCACGGTCAAGAGCCTTTTCAACGCGGTCTGGTACCCGCAGACGAAGGAGCTGAAGAGCGCCCGGATCGACCTCGGCCATTTCCAGGAGAAGGGGGTCATCCAGGGAGAAAAGGCGGTCGAGGCGGCCTTGTCCGGGGGTGGCGCAAAGAAGCTGGTGGAGCTGGACCCGGAACGGATGGACGGGTTGATCCAGCGCTGCGAGGACCAGCTCTTCCCGGAGGGCCAGTCCCGGACACGCTGGTCGGACGTGCTCGAACGCGCCGCATCGAACGCGCGCTGGATCTGGCTTCCACCCAAGGGCATGGAAGAGATCAAGGCGGCCGCACTCGCGGATAATCGCTGGGTCGAGGAAAACGGTTATGTCGACAAGAACCCGCCACCGCCGCAGCCCCTGATCCGGGTGACCCGGATCGGCGGGGACGAGACAACCGGGGAGAGCGAGCTGGAACTTGCCCTGTCGAATGCCGGGCGGGCGCCGGAAGTGCTGGTCGCCCCCACCCGGGACGAGCTCGATGCAGGTGAAGTGATCACGGATCGGACCTACCGGACCACGGACGTGGAGCTGTGGTTCCAGGCCCGGAACCCGGATACGGGAGAGGTCAGTGAGCCATATCGATGGTCCGGATCCCTCACGATCACCCATGAGCGCCACGACAACGCCGGCATGTGGCAGGTTACCCTGGCAGCCCGGCCCGAGGCGGAACTGCGCTGGAACACGACCGGCATCAATCCAAAGGACGGGGAGGTCTATGACGGATCCCCGATCCAGATCGACGGGGGTCAGAAAACCAGCCTCTACGTCTATGCCGTGAAAGGGAGCGTGTCTGCTCAACGAACCTTCACCTTTGACGTGGTTGGCGCGCAGAGAACGATCCACAACGACATGCCGGCGACTGCCAAGCGCGACTTCCAGTTCGCATCGAAGGGGGAAGTCCTTCGGGCTGTCCGCGCTGCAAAGGCGAACGACATGATCCTCGTCCATGGGGTGAGCGTTACCGTCGGCGAAGGCGAAAAGAGCCTCCGGGTGCGCAGCGGCGGCGACGTCGCCCTCTCTGGCCAGGACATCGAGACGATGATCGAGGGGTTGCGCAGCACCCTGGGGCAGCCGGACGCAGAGGTGCAGCTCCGGTTCCGGGAGATAGACTTCCCCGATGGCCATTCCTTGCGAGATTTCGCGACCCAGGCCGGTGTCGACATCTCGGTCGATGACGTGGAGCAGGACGCCTGATGGCAGAGAAAGCGATCACCCACGGGTTCGGGGTTCCGAACGACATGGCTCCGCACCAGTTCCTGGTCCGGATCCCGGCCGGCCGGACAGACCCGGTCGAGGTCTGGGAGGATTTCGGGGCGGCTGCGGTCGGGACCGCCGGGCAGAAGCTGTGCCGGGTCGCCGTCCCGCGGGACACCTGGCGTCAGGTCGCGGAGGGGATAAAATCCCATCTCAACCGGCGCCTGAAGGAGAAGGACCTCAAGGCGTCCCGGTTCGGCACCGGAGACAACCGGGTCGAACGAATCCTCGGCCGGGAGCTCTGCGTGCTGACATGGGCGATCGAGGACGCGACTCCGGACGAAGCGGCGATCGCCTTTACCCGCTGGTCTTCGCACAGGCCGGAGGAGCTCTGGTGGCTCTTTCAGCAGATCGACAGGGATGGAGGCGAGTGGGACAGCCCCAGGACCGGGTGGCGTATCGCAATCCGGCACGCCCTGATCCGGGATGGAGACGAGGCGCCGAAGGCGGCTCGCCGCCCGCGCCCGGCGATCTCAGCCGAGAAAACGACCGACCTGTTCGGCAAGCTGTAAGGACCGATGATGACCGTAGCCGCTCCAGAGAAGACCGCCCATAGAACCTCGGCGGTCGAGCCGTTCAGCCTGAGGGACACCCCGGCGCTGATCGAGAAGGCGTGGCCGACGGCGAAGATCTCGGCGGAAACCCAGAAGGAGCGGAAGGCGGTTCATGGCCAAACGCTGACGGGGCTAGGCTCCTACTGGAAGGGGCGTAAGCCTCTGATCCTGACCAGGGCTTGTGTGCTTGCGTCCCTGATGCCGGCTACGGAAGATCTCGAGCGGGATGTCGAGATCTTCGAAAAGCTGATGGGGATGGCAGACGAGACGTTCGGGCGGCGGTTCGTAGAGAGTCCGGCCGCCTTTGACCGTCTTTTCCCTGGTCATGCGAGCAAAGTCATCGACGATACTGGACGATCACTCCGGTGGAGAGATGACCTTTCTGATAGTGAACGACAGAGGAGGATTTCAAGTGCGTTTATGGAGCTTCCATACGCACGCCGCCTCGACAAGGTGAAGCGCCCGGAGGAGATTGCCGAGCGTGTTCTTCTGGATGGCGTTTGGACCGAGGTCAATGCCCACTTGGGAACCGACGCTCGATCGATCTCCGAGCTGATAGAGCAGCTTGGCATCATGCGTTTTGGCCGTCGTCCCCAGTTCGCCGATGCCTTTTCTGGTTCGGGTTCGATTCCATTTGAGGCGGCGCGCATTGGTTGTGACGTTTTTGCCTCCGACCTGAATCCTATTGCCTGCATGCTGACATGGGGCGCCTTTCACATGATCGGGGCCACGCCGGACGAGCATCAACGTATGCTCGCCGAGCAGCGCAGGATTTCCTCTGATATCGATCGGTTCATATGTGAACTTGGTATCGAACACGATTTTGACGGAAACCGAGCAAAAGTATTTCTCTTTTGCATTGAGGCGAAGTGCCCGCGAACCGAATGGATGGTTCCGATGGCTCCTTCATGGGTGCTTTCGAGGCAACGTAATGTGATCGCACGCCTCATCCCGGATCATCAGCGTATGAGATATGATATCGAGATCGTTACAGTATCTTCTGATGAAGAGATGCAAGATGCATCCCATGGAACTATCCAAAATGGCCGTTTGGTGCATACGATGCTCGGCGATCAGCTTGGCGCAGAGATTGGGGAAATCCGAGGTGACGGTCAAGACGACGAAGGGAACAATCAAAACGCACTGCGTCGCTGGGAAAAAAGTGATTTCGAACCGCGTCCCGGGGATATCTACCAAGAGCGACTGTACGCTATACAATGGATGGACGCAGCTGATCTTGCCAAGGGCAAGACCAGACCAAAAACCTGGCTGGCCGCGCCATCAGAAGAGGACTTCGCACGAGAGACAAAAGTTCGCGAGATCGTGTCACAGAACTTTTCGCAATGGCAAAGGAGCGGTTTTGTTCCTGATATGGAAATTACTTCAGGTTACAATACAAGCCAGCTTATCCGCGAGCGTGGATGGGCCTACTGGCACCAGCTCTTTTCCCCTCGTCACCTCCTGACTTTGGCCCTCTTGCGAGAACAGATAGCAGCGGTTTCAGATCCTGAAGTTCGCGCTGCGCTCGAGGTGGCCTTTTGCCGATCTCTCGACTTTGTTTCGAAGCTGACTCAGTGGATGACACGCAACAAGACAGAGAAGAGCCCTGGTGATGTAGTAAATCACGTATTCTATAATCAAGCCTTCAACACGTTCTGGAACTATGGGGCACGTGCCACTATGCCCTTGCTGACCAACTTCACGGTCGGAAAGCCATCGATGACATCGGTTAGGAAGGGAACCGTGACGACGGCGATGGCGCGCGATGTGTCTGTGACAGCTGATATCTGGATCACTGATCCTCCATATGCCGACTCGATCAACTACGACGAAATTACAGAATACTTCATTGCTTGGCTGCGGAAGAACCCACCCGGACCGTTTGCTCAATGGATATGGGATAGCCGCCGAAGTCTCGCCATTAGAGGCGACGGACAGCCCTTTAAGTCTGCGATGATCGAAGCGTATAAGGCCATGACTGATCACATGTCCCCGAATGGACTGCAGATTGTTCAGTTCACGCATCAAGATGCCAGAACCTGGTCCGATATGGCCCAGATCTTTTGGGGTGCCGGCCTTCAAGTTATTCAAGATTGGTATGTTTCAACCGAAGCTGAGAGCTCCGTTCGAAAAGGTGGCTATGTCCAGGGCACCCACATGATCGTCCTGAAGAAGCGCCAGCGCGACCAGTCTGGCTACCAGGACGAGATTGTTCATGAGATCCGTGACGAGGTGGAGCGCCAGATCAAGGAGATGATCGGGCTTAACGACCAGATGGACGCGGCCCGCGGCGAGAACATCTTCAACGACGCGGACCTCCAGATGGCCGGCTATGCGGCCGCACTCAGGGTCCTGACCGCCTACACGAAGATCGACGGCAAGGACATGACGCAAGAGGCACTGCGCCCCCGGAAGAAGGGGGAGAAGACCCTGGTCGACGAGCTGACCGAGTTCGCGGTGCAGACCGCCAATGAGTTCCTGGTCCCGGACGGGCTGGAGCGGGAGCTGTGGCTCGACCTGAACGGGGCGGAGCGGTTCTACCTCAAGATGATGGACATCGAGGAGGTCGGGGAGGCGAAGCTGGACCAGTTCCAGAACTTTGCCAAGGCGTTCCGGGTTGGGGACTACGACGACATGATGGCGTCGAAATCGCCCAACAATGCCAAGTTGAAGACCGCCACGAAGCTTGGAAAGACGTCCATGGCGGAAGGGATCCCGTTCGGCCGTGACAGCATTGTCCGGCTCGCCCTGCGCGCGATCTGGCGCGTGGGAAAAGACGACGAAGTGGAGGACGTGCTGGAGGAACTGCGGGACTTCATCCCGGATTACCTGCGCAAACGGGACGCTCTGCGCCAGATCATCGCCTATGTGGCCGCGAAGCGGGAGCGGACCGAACCCGAGGAGGCGAGTGCGGCCCGGATCCTCGGGACCGCGATCCAGACCGAGCGGATTTGATGAGAGATCGCGTACCGTGCCGGACCTGATCTCCCGCTTTTCCTCGCGCAACCAGCGTCTCTCCCACGTGTTCCTGAAGGACCGTCTCAAGGGGGCGGAGACCTATGACCGGATCGCCGGCTACTTCCGCTCCTCCGTCTTCGACCTGATCCACGAAGAGATCAGCACGATCGGCCGGGTGCGGATCGTCTGCAACGCGGATCTGGACCCGCGGGACCTGACCGCGGCCACGCTCAGCCAAAGGGCGCGCGACCAGGCGCAGGTTGAGCGGTGGCACGAGCAGGGCGACGAGATTGACACGCTCCTCGAGCGGCCCCGCTGGCGGCGCCTTCATGAGATCCTGACCGCCGGGAATGTGGAGATCCGGGTCGTGTCACGCGACAACGCCCCGTTCCTGCACGGAAAGGCCGGGGTAATAACCCGACCCGACGGCACCACCTCGAGTTTCATCGGCTCCATCAACGAGACCGCGAATGGGTGGGCCCAGTCCTATGAGATGGTCTGGGAGGACCCGTCCCCGGACGCGGCGACCTGGGTCCGGTCCGAGTTCGACTGGCTCTGGAAAAAGGGCGTCCCTCTCGCCCAGGCCGTGATCGACGAGATCGGCCGGACCGCGGAAAAGGTGGAGGTCCAGATCGAGGAGATGCGGGACGATCCGGTCGGGCTCGCAAAGTCCGTCACCGTGGAAAGCCCGCTCGTGCGCCGCGGCGAGGGACTCGCTCCCTGGCAGAAGGCCTTCGTGAAGATCTTCGTGGAGCACGACCAGAACTACGGGGCGGCCCGGCTCTTGCTCGCCGACGAGGTCGGGGTCGGCAAGACGCTCTCGATGGCCGCCACCGGCGCCCTGTCCGTCCTGATGGGGCATGGGCCTTTCCTGATCCTGTGCCCGGCCACCCTGACGCTCCAGTGGCAGATGGAGCTCTGGGACAAGCTGGGGCTTCCCTCCTGCGTCTGGACCCGCGCGCCGCAGAAAGGATGGCTGGACCACCGCGGTCATCTCTACCGGTCCCGGGACCCCGAGGACGTGCTGCGCTGCCCGTCTCAGATCGGGATCGTCTCAACCGGTCTCCTGGTCCGGGGCGGCCCGGAGGCACAGGCGCTGATGCGCGGCAGCTACGGGATGATTGCGCTCGACGAGGGGCACAAGGCCAGGGTCAAGCGCGGGATCGGGATGGATGAGCCGGATCCCGGAAAGCTCTACCAGGCAATGCTGCGTCTCGCCGGTCGGACCCGGCACCTGGTCATCGGGACCGCCACTCCGATCCAGACGAACAAGGAAGAGATCTGGGACCTGATGAAGGTGCTCGCCTACGAGCAGGACCACGTCCTTGGCCGCCCGAGCGTGTCGCGCTGGTGGGACGCGGAGCAGGCGCTCGACCTGATCTCGGGCCGGACAAGCCTGCCAGATCCTGAAGCGGCCTGGCCCTGGCTGCGCTCCCCACTCCCCCATGCGCGCGAAGCGACCGTGTTCCGGGGTGTGCGTGAAGACCTCAAGGTCCCGGACGACGAGTTCTTTACCGACCGGAGCCTCGCTGATCTCGACGACTTTACCCGCGAGGACCTGCAGGAGGTGATCGAGAGGGGTGAGATCGCCCGAAAACTCCCGTTCATGCGCTTCCACAATCCGCTCGGGCGTCACGTGGTCCTGCGCCGCCGAAAGACACTGGAAGACGCGGGTCTGATGGACCGGATCGCGGTGAATATCCATCCACGCCCGGGCGCCGCCCCAGGCGTTTTCGAGCGGAATGCGGTCCGGACGCCGCATTTCTACGACCGGGCCTACGAGGAGGTCCGCCTGTTCACCCGCGCGATGAAGGCCCGCCAGGCCGGGACCGGGTTTCTGGGCAACCTGATGATGCAGCGGATCTGCTCCTCTGTCGCCTCCGGGATCGCGACCGCATCGAAAATGCTCGAGCGCCGCCGTGAGGGTCTTCTCCTCGACGAGGTGGAAGACCCGGACCTCCTCGAGGCGATCGAGGAGATGGGAGCGGAGGCCTATGCCGCCGCGGTGGACGTCGAGGCGATCCATCTGGAGCGGGTGCTGGAGATCCTCACCTCCGCCAGGCAGGAGGACCCCAAGGGGCGCGCAGTACTCCACTACCTGGACCAGGAAGGGTGGCTCGCTCTCGGCTGCATCATCTTCTCGCAGTATTACGACACCGCCCGCTGGGTCGGGGAGCTGATCAGCGCGACGCATCCCACCGAACCGGTGGCGGTCTACGCCGGGGTCGGCAAGTCCGGGGTCCTGCTCGACGGAGAGTGGCGGTCGATCGACCGGGAGGACATCAAACGGGGGGTCAAGGAGCGCAAGTTCCGGGTTGTCTGCGCGACCGACGCCGCCTGCGAGGGTCTGAACCTGCAGACCCTGGGTTCCCTGATCAACGTGGATCTCCCCTGGAACCCGTCCCGGCTCGAGCAGCGGATCGGTCGCATCAAGCGCTACGGCCAGCAACGCCGCGAAGTCGACATGGCGAACCTGGTCTATGCGGGCACGATCGATGAGAGGGTCTATCAGCGCCTCTCCGAACGGATGCAGGATCGCTACGATATCCTCGGGTCCCTCCCGGATACCATCGAGGACGACTGGATCGAGAACATTGAGCGACTGGAGGAGGAGTTGAAAAGCTTCACGAAACCGGACAGCCCGGCGGACCTGTTCAGCCTGCGCTACGGGGATTTCCTGAGCGTGGACGGGGATGACCGGGGCTGGGAGGTCTGGACCAAGGTCGTGGCACGACGGGACATTGAGGAGAGGCTGATGAAGCCGTGGAAGGGCAGATCATGAAGTCGTCATTGCGCGGGCTTGCCGAACGACTGGGACCGGTCGCCGACGTTCCCCGAAACAAATCCGGCTCGCGCGAAAGCGTTGTGATCAGGCGCGCTAGCTCTGATGTTGCCGTCAATGTGCCGGCAGCCGCGCTGGAGCTGGCGAAAACGGGCATTTCCCTTCGGATGGCAAAGCAGGCTCTCGAGCGCTTGCTCGAAGGCCAGGATGTCTCTCTTGTTTTGCCAAAGGTTTCCGATCGAGACGGCCTCGAAGGGGCACTGCTGGCCGCGGGAGTGGCCCTACGTTCTGCGTGAAGAAGATCGACAAGGATGCGGCGGCTGTCAGGGCCGCGAAATCCGGCGCGGCGGGGCGCTCCGTACCTGCGGCGGAACTCTGCAGCTATAGGGCTTGCAAAAAGTGATAGCTATGGTCATCTTGAAAACATGAACAGCAAGCACCGAAAGACACTCGCGGTGGTGTTCAGGGATCCGGTGTCTGGCACGATCGAGTGGGCGGCGATCGAAGGCTTGCTGATCGCGGCAGGTGGAAGGCCGATTGAAGGGACCGGATCGCGGGTGCGTTTCGAAAAGGATGGCGAAGTTGTCACCTTCCATCGCCCGCATCCGGCCAAGGAAGCGAAACGATACCAGGTGCGCGATGCACGAGATTTCTTGATGCGGATCGGGATCAGACCATGAGCAAAACCATGACCTACAAGGGCTATGCCGCCCTGATCGAGTATGACGATGAGGACGCGGTTTTCACGGGCCGGATTGCCGGCATTCGTGACCGCGTCGGCTTCCATGCCGACACCGTGGAAGGACTGCGCGCAGCCTTCCATGAAGCTGTCGACGATTACATCGAGACCTGCGCCCAGATCGGCAAGGAACCACAGAAGTCCTTTTCCGGACAGGTCATGTTCCGTGTCAGCCCTGAAGTTCATCGCAAGGCTGCCCTGGCAGCGGAGCTGTCGGGAAAGAGCCTGAACCAATGGGCCGCCGAGGCCCTCGAGCGGGCCGCCGGCTGATAACGCGCCCTTAGGAGGCCAACCAATGCCTGATCTCGTTCGCGTCTCCTACTCCGGCTCCGGCAAATCGGCGCGCGCCAATCCGATCGGGATGCGCCCGATGCAGGCCCGGGCCTTCGAGGCTCGCGCCGCACAGTTCCTCCTGATGAACCTCCCCCACCAATCCCGTAGGTTGGAGGGGGGGTTCGACCTCACCCGCTATTGGGTGAGGTCCCGTCCGTTCCGTCCGGGTGATCCTTTCGCGCGGCTTCGCGCGCAAGGCCCTTGTTGAGTATCAGGCGTCGCGGAGATCTATCGGCTGCTGATAGATCTCTGCGATGCACGTCCCAGGCACCAACCAAGCCGGATAGCTCGCGATGTGAGCTGCTGCCGGTTTCGTGGACACGAAGATAAGATCGTGACCATGGAACTGGAGAGTGGATATGGTGAGACGGAAGTTCAGCCGCGAGTTCAAGATCAAGGCGGTGAAGCTGGTGACCGAGCGGGGCGTGGCGGTAGCCCAGGCCTGCCGGGATCTGGACTTGGCGGAGAGTGTTCTGCGGCGCTGGATGCGTGAAGCGACGGTGGCGCCAGCCACGGCGTTTCCCGGCAATGGTCAGCAGCACGCTGATCTCGCCGAGATCGCGGCCCTGAAGAAAGAGGTCGCCAAGCTCAAGGCGGAGCGTGACATCCTAAAAAGGGGTCGCCAGTGGATGCGCCACCGGTTCGAGCAACCGCTGGCGACGCCTACTTCGCGCGGGAAGTGACATGACGTTCGCGTTCGTTACAAAGCATCGGCATTTCTGGCCGGTCAGCTGGATGTGCGACGTGCTGGGTGTCTCTCGGTCGGGCTTCCACGCCTGGCTCAGGCGACCGATCAGCGCCCGGGCGAGCTACGACGCG
>Ga0008835_101506_pt1 | contig 11670 bp, 16 predicted proteins | sample HotLakConsoUCCRE_FD_62215 | JGI IMG/M metagenome (GOLD analysis project Ga0008835, IMG submission 62215) | Hypersaline microbial mat communities from Hot Lake, Washington, USA - Hot Lake Consortium UCC-RE (Hybrid Assembly) ...
CTGCGCGGGCCAGACGGCGTTGGCCGCCTATGGTCTCGCGGGCGAGGCAGCGGGCCGGGCGCACAGGGCCCGCGCAGCGTCCTGCCGGCCGTCCTCGACGCGCTCTACCCCCTGACGCCGGAGGCACTGGACCCGGGCGCACGCATCGAGGCCGTGGCATGATCGGCCCCGTCAATGCCGTGACCGATTTGGACGCCCCGATGCCGGTCCTCGAGCAGGTGCGGGCCGCCGCCCGGGGCGGGGCGTGACGGGGCTTCTGCAAAACGAGGCTGGCCGCGCAAGGCAGAGGCGTCCGCGACGCTGCGATCGACACCGCCGGAACGCCGCTGGCGCCGAGGTCGTTGCGTTACAAGTGGTTGTCGCTGGTTGCGGCGGCCTTCCGATCTCATGCACTGAGGGTCCATGGAAGACGCGCGCTTCGGTTTCGAAGCCTATCACATGCTCCTCGTTGCCCTCGGCGCGAGCCTCCTGCTGTCCTACTGGCTGCCGCACCTGCTGCTCCGACGGCCTCCGGCCGCGACGGCTCTTCTCATGGCCTGCGGGATGGTGGGGTCCCTGCTGGTTCCGAGCGTGGTCGCAGGGATAGATCCCACCGGGAATCCGGCACTCTGGGAGGTCGCCGCCGAGCTGGTCGTCATCATCGTCCTGTTCACGACCGGCCTTCGGATCGACGATCCGGGGGGATGGAAGCTCTGGTGGCCGACGGTGAGGCTTCTCGCCGTCACCATGCCGCTCACCATCGGGGCGGTCGCGCTGCTCGGATGGAGCCTCGCGGGGATGACGGTGGGAGGCGCGATCCTGCTCGGGGCCGTCCTCGCCCCGACCGACCCGGTCCTTGCGGGCGACCTGCAGATCGGCGCGCCCCTCGAAGGCAAGGAGCACCCGGTGCGGTTCGCGCTGACCACCGAGGCCGGGTTGAACGACGGGCTTGCCTTTCCCTTCGTCTACCTTGCCCTGCACGTCGCCTCGCAGGGGGCGAACCCCACCGTCTGGCTTGCCGAATGGCTCGCCTGGGACGTTCTCTATCGCATCGGGGTGGGCACGCTTCTCGGCGCCGGCATCGGCTGGCTTTTGGGCCGCATCCTCGCGGTGCCCGCCTGGAACACGGTCGCCGTGTCGGGACCCGGCGTGCTGGCGCTTGCCGGTGTCTTCCTCGCCTACGGGCTGGTGGAGCTTGCCGAGGGCTATGGCTTCATTGCCGCCTTCGTGGCCGGGCTGGTCTGCCGCCGCGCAGAGGCCCGCCACCGGTTCCACCAGCATCTCCATTCCTTCGCCAGTTCCATCGAGCATGCCATGACCGCGATCCTGCTCGTGCTTCTCGGCAGCGTCATGCCATCGCTCTGGGGCCATCTCGACTGGTCCCTCACGCTCATCGGCTTCGGCCTGATCCTGGTGATCCGCCCGCTGGCCGGGATGTTCGGTCTCCTCGGGTCGTCACTGAACCGGAGGGATCGCGCAGTCGTGTCCTTCTACGGCGTCCGCGGGATTGGGTCGGTCTACTACCTCGGATACGCATCAACCCATGTCGAGTTCATAGACGAGGGGCCGCTCTGGGCGGTCGTCGCCTTCACGATCTTCGCCTCCACGGTCATTCACGGCCTCACCGCGAGGGCGATGATCGACATGCTGGACCGGTAGACTGGCCGCGGCGACAGCATCGGCTCCGACCCGCCCTGTGCGGAGCCGACGGCGCCGCGCGCTGACAGGTCAAGGAGCAAAGGCGCGTCGCCCGGCACGGAGATCGAGCCGGACGGGCGCCCGCTGCACGCGACCCGGGTGGGATTCGTCCAACATCTCGAAACCGGCCGGCTTCAGCAGGTCGCCGAGACGCACGATCTTTTCATCCATGTCGTCGCCCGGCAAGGCGTATACGTGACCGCGGTGCGGCCGCTGGTGTTGGTGTCTGGCAGGGTCGTCGACGACGCGAAGGGCGTCCGCGAGGCCTTCGTGCTCGGCCAGGAGCGGACCGTCGGCCACGATCCGCGCTTCGGTCTCGTCGTGCTGAATGAAATCGCGGTGCGCGCGGTGTCGAGCGGGATCAACGATCCGGGGACCGCCATCAACGTCATCCAGACGGATGTTCGCGTCCTGTCGGACTGGTTCGCGCGAAAGGCGCAGACGAACCCCGAACCCGAACATGAAAGGGTCTCGATCGTCGCCATCTCGCCCCGGGAGATCCTGGACGATGTGTTCCGGCCCATCGCGCGGGACGGCGCCGGCATAGTCGAGGTCTGCATGAAGCTGTTCGAGGCGCTCAAACGATACAGTTGGTCGCTCCGGAGGAGTTCCGCGCGCCGGTCGGCCGTTTCGCCGGGGAGCTGATGGACCGCGTCCGCGCGGCGATGTCCCACCCGCCGGATGTCAAAGTCGTGAAGCAGGCCGCAAGCCGCGTGACTGACCGCGGTGCGCGGCAGCGGTGATCGGGCACCTGCGAGGGGCGTGGGATCGTTTGGCGCGCCCTGATCGTTGTCCGGCATGAGCGAGAACACGAAGCCCCCCGCATCGCCTCTCAACGTCGTCCGAAGGGGCACGGGCACGCCCCTGCTCCTGTTGCACGGCCTGGGCGGCAACATCGCCTCGTGGGGCGGACTGATGGATGCCCTGGCGAGGACCAACGCGGTCATCGCCGTGGACCTTCCCGGGCATGGCGACTCGCCCGTGACGCCCGCTGCAAGCACCTTCCGGGGCATCGCCGACGCGATCGCCGAGTTTGTTCACGCCGAGGATATCGTCGGGGTCGATTGCGTCGGCCATTCGCTTGGCGGGCGGGTCGCGCTGGAAATGGCGCGCCGCGGCATTGTCGGCGCGACGGTCGCGCTGGCACCGGGCGGGTTCTGGAGCACCGGGGAAAGCCGGTTCCTGAAGGTGTCTCTGCTGGCCAGCGGCCGGTTCGCGCGGCTGTCCCGTCCGGCCTTGCCTACGCTCACGCGCCACGCCATCGGCCGCGCGGCGCTTCTGACCCAGATCTCTGCCCGACCGAAGCAGGTCCCACCCGAGATGGCGCTGCGCGAGCTTCGGTCCTTCGCGGCGACCCCGACATTCGACACCCTGACTCGCGACTTGGCCGATGGGCCCGTTCAGGAGGGCACCGACAAGACGCGCGGCCCTGTCACGATCGTCTGGGGTTGCAAGGACCGTTTGCTGCTGCCGCGACAGGCCGACCGGGCGGTCGCGGTGTTTCCCCGGGCGCGGCTTCACTGGATCTCGGATGCCGGCCACTACATCCCCTGGGACGCTCCGGACGAGACGCTCCGCCTGATCCGGCAGGAGCGCGGCCCGCAGGTGGCCGAGCCAGACAGCCGTGCTCCCCTCTGAAGCCGCCTCTAAGGCACGTGGGACTGACCTGCCGTCCGCCACAGCGGCGTCCCGTGTCCCAACGGCGGACGCCCGCGGGAGGTCCGCCCCTGAAACCGCAAGAAGACCGGAGACACACTTGACCCGTCTGCATGATGGTGACGGCGCCGCAGAACGTCCCCTGCTGTTCATCACGCTCGCCGTCATAGGCATCTTCGGGTCGGTGGCCCGTGATCGTCGGCATGTTCGTGGCCCCGCTCCTCGTCCCTGACTACAACTGGATCTCCGACACGATCAGCGACCTTGCTGCGGGCGAGTTGGAAATCGTGATGGACGTCGCCCTTTACGGGTTCGCCGCAGGACTTTTGCGGTGTCTCTCGCTGCGGCCCATGCGCATCTTGGAACCGTCGGCCGGTCTGTCGGGATATTCTCCTTCGCCGTTCTTGCTGCCCTGGTCGTCATCAGCGGTGCGCGAAACGAGTATGGAGACAGCGACACCAAAGGCGTTGTGATCCATATCTCCCTCGTCTACGTGCTGGGCGCCGTGTTCACGCTGGCACCGCTGTGCATGGCGGGCGCGTTGCGCGCTGACCATCGCTGGGCCCGGAACGCATTAATCGGCCTCGCGGCCGCCCGGGCGATCCTGTGCCCGGTCTTTCTGCTGGCGGCGACCAGCATCGACGGCCTGCTTGAACGCGTTCTGAGGCTGATTGCCTGCGAGATGGTCTGGACGCTGTGCGCGGTGTTCTAAAATCGCGGCCGGCACTCCGGCCACCACGTGGAGTAAGGCGGTGTCTCCTCCGCGGAACTTCCATTCGCGGGGTCACGTCCATCAAGCTGACCGTCATGCAACTGGCTCGACATGACAGACACGGTTCAGCGGCTCCCGGTCCGATGCTGCTGGAATTAGCGGTTGGATGTTTCGGGACGCCGATCACCCTGCTGGGTCGCTGGCCATCCGAGCGCCGCCTGCAAGCAGCACCATCACTCTTCATGAAGCCTCAGCGACACGCGTGTCCCGGAACCTGGCCTGCTGACGGTGTCGAAGCTCGCGGCGGCTTGTTTGGCCAGTGACCGGATGAGCCCCTTCCCCATCCCTGACGGGGCCTCATGGTCCACGAACCCCACGCCGTCGTCGGCTATTGTTATTTCTTGCGCACCGGCGGCGTCCGCGATCCCGATCGTCAGGGTGCCAGGCCGCCCTTCGGGCCATGCATGCTTCATCGCGTTGAGAATGACCTCGTAGCAGACGAGACTGAGCGGCATGGCGCGCGCGACCTCGAGCGACAGCGGGGCCATGGCCGACGTGTCGAGAGTCACCTGACCATCGTGGTAGACCTTTGTCAGGGTGACGGCGATGTCATTCAGGGCCGCACGAAAATCGACGTCGCCGAGGTCGTCCGATTCATAGATGCGCGACTGCACGACCCCGAGGGCCTCCAGCCGGCCGGCGAATTCGTTCAGATGCATGCGCGTTTCACTGCCAACCATGCGGCTTCGCATGCGCAGCATGCTCAGCATGGTCTGCAGATTGTTGTTGACCCGATGGTGCGGCTCGAGAGTGACGATCTTCTGATGCGCCAGGGCGCGCGTCAGACGGGCCTCGCGATCCGACAGCTCCGCACGGGTGGACGCCATCTCGACCGCGTTCCTCAGCGAGATGCGCAGTCGCGGAAGCTGGCGGGGCGACTTGACGACGTAATCGTCGAGACCTGCCTTCATCAGCTCGACCGCGGTCGTTTCGTCGCCGGTGCCCGTGAACATTACGACGGGACAGGTGGGGTATCGCGCCTTGACCGCGAACAGGACGTCCCGTCCGCTGGTCCAGCGAATATCCAGGTCCGTGACGACAAGATCCGGAATTCCGGCATCCAGAGCCGCCTCGAACCCTGCCGCTTCGGTGACCTCGACGACCTGGGCCCCGGGAAACAGGGCCCAGATCTCGCGCAGTTCCAGCGCTCGGTCGTCGGGATTGTCGTCTACGACAAGGATGCGCATTGTCTGTCTGCCTTCGCTCATCGGGATGGCGCGCTGTTCTGATTGATCCAGAAGGCACCAATGGCGCGGATCATGGTCACAAGCGCATCTCCTCCGATCGGTTTCACGAGATAGGCATTCGCGCCGGCATCGTATGCCTTCCGGATATCGTCTTCCCTGCTGGAGGACGTCAGCACGACCACGGGCGTCTGCCGGACCGCCTGCATCGTTCGGATGGCCAACAGGGTCTCGATGCCTGAGCGCCGCGGCAGCTTCAAGTCGAGAAGGATCAGCCGGGGCACCGGGAACCGCCGGCGATCCGCGTAAACCCCCCGGCCCAGCAGGTAGTCAATCGCCTTGTCGCCGTCGCCGACCACGACGACCGGGTTCTCGACACCGGCCTTGCCAAAGGCGTGCAGGATAAGGTCGACGTCATCGGGACTGTCCTCGACCAGCAGGACGGTGGATTGATCGTCCATCGTGCCCATGCTCACGAGGGCGCGTCCAGTGCGCCATCCTCGGCCGCCGCGAGCTCGATCCAGAACCTGCTGCCGGCATCCAGGGCGGACTCTACCCCGCAGGTTCCTCCCATTCGCTCCACCCCCATCTTGACGATGGCAAGGCCCACGCCGGTGCCCGGATAGATCTCCTGCCCATGCAATCGTTCGAAGACGTTGAAGATGCGCGCCTGATGTTCCGGCGCAATGCCGATGCCGTCATCCTCCACCCAGATCCGCATCCGTTCGGCACGTCGTTCGGCCTCGATGGTGATGTGCACGCCGCGACCCGGCGCCTTGAACTTCGCGGCGTTGACGACGAGGTTGCCGATCACCTGGGCAAGGATGGTGCGGTCGGCCCGAACCGGGGAAACGAGGGGGCGACCTCGACCGTCACGGCGCTGTCGTCGAAGCCCGACGCGCGCAGGTCGGCGATCGCGTTCCGGATCGCCCTCGCCGGATCGATCCACTTCATCGCGATATCGACCCGCTGCACACGGCTGAACGCCAGAAGATCGTCGATCAGCCCCTCCATCCGCTTCGCAGCTCCGACAATCCGCGTCGCATAGGTCTGGCCCTCTTCGCCAAGAACCGGGCCGTGATCCTCCAGCAGGATGCGCGCGAACCCTTCCATCGCCCGCAACGGCGCGCGCAGATCGTGGCTGACGGTATAGGCAAAGGCGTCGAGCTGGGCGTTCGACTCGGCCAGCGAGATCGTCCGCTCCGATACCTGCGCCTCCAGCGTCTCGTTGGTCGCCACGAGCCACTGCTCGGCCAGCTTGCGCTCCGTAACGTCAGCGGCGATGCCGACAATACGGGCCGGGCCGCCCACCTTTTCGTCGAGACGACCCCGCAGCTCTATCCATCGGGGCGCGCTTTCATCGGCGCCCTTGACCTGGAACTCTTCGCGGAGCTCAACGCCCCCGGCGCGCGCGGACCGCATGGCATCCGCGATCCTGGGACGGTCTTCGGGCACGACCTGCTCCAGCAGCGCGTCCCATGTCCAGTCACCTTCCGACGACGCGATGCCGAAGATGCTGTCGTAGCGCTCCGATCCGGAGGTCCGGCCGGATTCCAGTTTCATCTCGAAACTGCCGAGATCCCCGGCCTCGAGCGCCAGTCGCAAACGGGTCGATGCATGTCGGACCTCGTCGAGGACGCGGAGCCGGTCCACGGTGGCGGCAAGCAGGTTGGCGTAGGTCCGCAGAAAGGCGACGTCCTCTTCCGAGAACTCGCGGCGGACGCGGCTGTCGACCTGGAGGATGCCGAACGGCGGCCGATCCTTGCCGCCGATGATGATGACGTTCGCGACCGCCTTCGCCCCGTTATCGATCAGGAAATCCGCATATCTGAACCGCGTTTCCTCGTCGATGTCGGGCGAGATCATCGGCTCGCCCGTCTTCAACGCATAGCCTTCCGAGGTGTCGTCGTCGGCCTTTATGGTCGCGAACCCGATGACGCCGTCCTTCCAGCCGACACCCGCGCGCACGACCAAAGTGTTGCCGTCGGGTTGCAGTTCGACCACCTTGGCGAAATCCGTCCCGAGCGCCTCACCGACGAGCCGGCAGGCTTCGGTAAGGATCTCGTCCAGATCGTCCGACTCCAGAGCCAGTTCGCCGAACTGGGCGAGAATGGTCTGCTGGCGCAGATGTTGCAGATGGTCTTGGTCCAAGGTCGCCTCAAATTCTCGTCGGGCACTTCATGACTCAACCCATGCTCCAGAGTTCCCGTTCCGTCAGGCCCAGTCGAAAACTGCTGAATTAGGGTGGGCGAACCCATTTAAGTGGTATTGGCCGCCGCCATTCGTCTCGCGGATGCGGCGCGTTCTTGCTACGCGGCTTAACCTTTTGTTAAGGGCTGACGCCCGCCCAATGCAGGTTCAGCATCCAAGGTGCCCGACGACCGTCTATAGGGCATAGAGTGCATAGAGACGGAGCGTCTGCACCGTTGGGCCAGTCGTCGATCAATCCCGCGCCCCTGCGAAGGTCCCATCGTCCCGATGCGCATGTCCGCACGGCCGCTCTCTATAAGTGACGCATCAGCAGCAAGCTGATGATCTTATGGAGAAAAAGACGTGAAGAAAGGCCCCCATGCCGGCTCCCGGCTCGCCCTGTTCCTCGACCGGCGGATCCGGGAACTCCAGGCCCTGAAGACGCAGGCGGAGATCGCCTCCGCCGCCGGCTTCGTCAATCCGAACATGATCACCATGCTCAAGCAGGGCACCTCGAAACTCCCGCTCGACCGGGTTCCGGCCATGGCCGCGGCCTTGGACGTCGACCCGCGCTACCTCTTCCTGCTCGCGCTCGACCAGGGCGGCAACGAGTCCGTGCGCTCCGCCGTCGAGCAGGTCTTCGGCGCGGTCGTGTCGGAAAACGAAGCGCGCTGGCTCGCAGCGCTGCGGGACGCGTCGGATGGCACCGACCCGCCCCTGACCCGGCGCAACCGCGCGGCAATCATGGAGATGTTCGGGAAATGACCTTCCGGCTGCCGTCCGTCCCGGAGACGCCGGACGACCTGACCTCGAACGAGAGGGCGTGGATCGGGTTCCTGCGCATGATCGCCGAGGGCACCGATCCCGGGCCCACGCTCGAAGCAGTCCAGGCGCTCCGGCGCGCGCTCAAGCCAGGATAAACCTGCGGGTGCGCGCCTCGTTTCGTTGGTGCTCTGGACGTTGCGTTGCGCACCCTTTTGTCAACATCGAGGGGGCGCAGCGCAACATTTCGACCCCGCGAGGGAAACATTTCCATCCCCGGACGGAAACATGATGTCCTCCTCTGCCGGGGTGCGCACCTCCGGACCCCCTGAAAACAAGGCGCCGCTTCGAAATGTTGCGCACCCGGAGCCAAGACCGTTTTTTCGGGGTTTCTGCGCACTGGACAAGCGCATGGACGGTGCAACTGGACGGAACGGGACCGGGACGGAGGAGGGTTTCCCGGGCGCCGGTCTCGCGGTGTGCCACCCGCGGTGTCCGAAACCGTCCGCCATCCTCACATGGCGACTTGCCCGCGACCTTGATGGGTCGGAGACAGAACCGGACCCGTGGAGATGTGTCCGTGCTGCCCCCGAGGAATGGCCGTCGCTTCCGGGAGGACGCCCCGGACGGGAGCGAAGTCCTAGGAAAAAAGCGCGATGTCGAAGGGGATCGGTTCCGGCGCCGGCGACATCGGGGGTCAATTCTGCCTGTGTGGAGGCTTCGGCCTTCTCCCCCCGCATGATCCATACTCCAACCGAGCAAGTGCGCTCGGTCTCCTAGCTATATCTCGTCGTCGATCTGGGTCACATGCCTGAAGTAGCCATAGGGCTCGAAGGACGCGCCGAGGGCACCGATGACCACGCTGATCGACGCGGTCAGCGCGGCGAGTTGCGTGCGAAGCAGGACGAGACTTCCGGACGATTGCCCGACCCAGCTTTCGAGCAGCGCATCACCGAAGAGGCCATGCGCCATGAGCCAGGCCACGGCGAACACGCCCAGGTAGGTCACCGTCAGGCCGATGCCGACCGCAATGACAGTTGCCGCGTTGCTGATCGCGCGCTGCTCGCGCAGCGGGTCCTGCCGGATGTCAGAAGATGCTGGGCCTTCAGCAGATAGGCGCTTGTCACCATCAGCGAGACGAGCAGGAGGGGCCGGCCCGAAAGATTGGCAGCGACTTCCGAGGACTCGGCGGTCATGACGAGGACGGCGAGTGCCGACCCGGCGGCTGTCGTCAGGCGGCGCAGGCGCAGCGGAAAGCTCCAGGGACGCATCCGCAGGATGGCGCGCGGTAGCGCGCCGCGGTTGAACCAGAGCGAGCGCGCGTAAAATCCGAAACTTCCCCTGTTCGGCCCCTCCATCTCCTCGACACGCTGATCGGCCACGTGCTTCATCTGCTCGCAGAGTTCGCCGATAGCCGCGTCGTCGAACCCGCGCATACCGTCAAGGTCGTCGGCCAAGTCCGGCCGGCGCATCCAGGTCTCAGAGCGATCGGGCGCCATCCCGTTGAGGCGGCCGAACAGATGCATCGCAAGGGCATGCAGGCGGCCGGTGATCTGCGTCTCATCCACCTTCTGTGTCAGGAAGGCCGTGGACAGGATCGCGGTCGCGAAGACGCCCGAGGTCACGCCCAGGACGCGCGACAACTCTCGTCCGTGCAGCGGGCGGGACGTGACGACAAGGGCAAAATCCAGTCCACGCGTGTCATGGTCGATCGCGGCCGCATCGAGAAGCTGCACGGGCTCGATCGGACCCCGGTCGGTTCCAGCGGGCCGCTCCAGCGTCTCGATTACCCAGGAGAACCGGGGCATATATTCCGATAGCGCGCATTCCATGGCACCGGCGGCGGACTTGGCTGCCTGTCGCTGCACGACCGGAAGGTCGCCTTCGAGGATCCAAGCGAGCTCGACCTTCGGGCGGGCGCGGTCGTTCGCTGCCTGTCTCTCGGGATTGTCGGTCCTTGATGACATGGGCGCGCCTCAGAACCGGTCCATAAGATCCACCGCGAAGCGGAGCGCGAGAGCGGCGGCAGAGGCGGCGGCGGCCCGCGCAGCCTGCTTGTTCAGGATCGAGGCACGGTTGAAGGCGGTGATAATCCGGTTCAGGTCCGCCGAGTCGAGAACCTCGAAGCGCGAGATCCGGCGCAACCGGCGACTACCCGAGAGATACCAGAACCAGGCCGCGGCCGCGGCCGTGGCGAGTCCGAGCGCATCAAGGACCATCGTCAGGATATCCATATCCATCTTCCGGTTCGTGGTGGCGTCGCGTGTCAGTCCTCCGGCTCAGGCCCGCGTTCCGAGCAGCGGAGTCGATGGACCAGCCCCAAGATGTCGCGGGTGATCGCGTCCTCGAGGGGTTCCGCAAGGTGTGTCGGACAAAAGAGGCTGATCGTGACGCGCGCCTTGCCAAGGTCAGTGGTGGAAAAGCGGATGCGGCTCTCGGGGTCGAGGATGTCGACGCCGCTCCGCCGCTCGATCCGGGCATTTGCACGGGCCGCCTCCTCCCGATGGGGACCGTAGTGCCGCTCCACGATGGCGGCGATGTCACCTTCGCGGGCGGTGAGATCGGCGTCGGACTCCGTCGTGATTGCAAAGCTGTGGAACGTGTAGTCGCGCACCACGGTCAGATTGCGCACGGGCGAGGCGAAGAAGACGCTGTTCGGGACCACTGCGGTCCGGCCAGTGTAGTGGAACGAGTTCGGCTGGAACTCTTGGATGGTGGTGGCGAGCAGCGTGTGGTCCACGACCTCGCCCCGCACGCCCGAGACCTCGATCCAGTCGCCCACGATGAAGGCCCGTGTCGAGGCGCGCATGAGCGAGCCCGAGACACAGAGGATCATCTCCTTCGTCGCTACGACGATCGCGACGGCGACCGCAGCGAGCGACAGAGCGAAGGTCCGAAGCTGCGGCGCCCAGATCAGGACGAGGCCAAGTAGCAAGAGGAACAGAAGGACGTTCCGGCTGGTGGCGATCCAGCGGCGGAGGAGGTGCGGGGGAAGTTCACTCCGCATCCGGATGAGGCGCACCACCACCACCCGCGCGACCCAGAGCACGAGGACGAGCAGCACGGAGGCCACGAGGTCGGGCGAGGCCGCGCCGAGGGCGGGCGGAAGGGTCCATGTGCTCGGGTCGAAGGTCAAGAGGCTGCCTCATGGCCAGATCAGCCAGACGTAAACCCCGTATCCGTCGAGATGTGCAAGCCCCTCGGCCGTCGGCATCTACCGCTTCTGGCGCGATCTCGGCTACGTCATCGGCGCCTTCGGCCACGGGCTGGCCGCAAGCCTGACTGGCGCGGCGCAAGCGGCCTTTGAGAACGACGCCGGCAAGGTTACGCATTGGCGGTCGCAGGCTGTGCCGCGTTACCAGGCTTGCTCCCGGATGATGCCCGGCTTCAGCACGAACGCCGTCGCGAGCGCGAGCGCTGCCGTGCTGG
>Ga0008835_101508_pt1 | contig 11653 bp, 12 predicted proteins | sample HotLakConsoUCCRE_FD_62215 | JGI IMG/M metagenome (GOLD analysis project Ga0008835, IMG submission 62215) | Hypersaline microbial mat communities from Hot Lake, Washington, USA - Hot Lake Consortium UCC-RE (Hybrid Assembly) ...
AAACAAAAAGACCTTTATCAACTCCTGCCTAACAACTGGGAGAAATATAAAACGGCTGATAGTTAAAAATTAAATACTATCCTACACTAATAGGGATGGTTTGCTCGGACGGATACATTTGATCTGCATTTTTTACTGTACTTAATCGATGAGCAACAATTATTGCAGTTTTATTTTCAATAAAAGTATTTAGGTTATTAGTGATAACCCGTTCATTATTGGAATCTAACGCATTAGTAGCCTCATCAAAGAACATAAATTCAGGATTTTTATAAACAGCTCTTGCTATCAGAAGGCGTTGTTTTTGTCCTTGACTTATTCCATTTCCCTTATCTCCAATTTTAGTATTATATCCTAATGGTAGAGAATCAATAAAATCATCAATATTGGCAGTATGTACGGCATTGATTACCCTATCATAAATAATTTCATCTGAACTTTCAGCTATATTATTTATTATTGAATCAGAAAAAATATAACCTTCTTGCATTACAACACCACAGTGATTCCTCCATATTTTTTGATAGATATCTGATATTGATGTTGTACCTATCTTTAACTTACCAAGCTCTGGTTTATAAAATCCAAGTAGCAATTTTATTAAAGTAGTTTTCCCACTACCGCTTGAACCCACAATTGCAGTTGTTTTTCCTCGAGGTATTGTAATATTTAAATCATTTAAAATATAATCTGAAATAGGAGTATACCTAAATGAGAGATTTTCAAGTATTATATCACCTTCAGGTATAGTTTTTATCTTTCCGCTATCAGTTTCTTCTTCTAATGATGTATTATGTATTTCAGATAATCGTTGTAAACTTATGGATGCATCTTGAGCTGATCTTATGAATCCTATCAGCTGTTGTAGTGGACTGTTTAATTGCCCTATTATGTACTGTATGGCAAGCATCATTCCCAATGTTATCCCTCCATCTAAAACTGCAGTTGCAGCAATAAATGTAATTACAATATCTTTTAGATGATTAATAGACATTGCTCCAGCATCTTGATATTGTGTAATAGAAAGAGCTTTAATCTGAGTTCTAAAATATTTCGCTTGAATTGTCGCCCATTTCCATCTTCTTTTAAATTGACTGCCTTGTAATTTAATTTCTGGCATCCCTTGGATGATTTCAATTAAAGAATCTTGATTGTCAGACAAATGCTGAAAAGAACGATAGTCAACCTCTTTTCTTTTTTTAAGAAAAATTAAAATCCAAACTATATATAAAATACTTGATAAAATAAAAACTCCAAATATTTTCATTGAGTAGATTCCAAGCACTAATCCAAACACCAGTATGTTTGTCACAGATAATAAAAAAGAAAGGGAGGAGCCAGTTAAAAATGTTTCGATTCTTCTATGATCACTAATTCTTTGCAAAAGATCTCCTGTATTTTTTGAATCAAAAAAACCCAGGGGAAGTCGCATTAACCTGACTAAGAAATCTGAAACAAGATTGATGTTTATTCGAGTGCTGATATGTAGTAGTATCCAACTTTCCGTAAACCTAACTATGGTCTGACCTAAAAACAACATAAGTTGTGCAATAAGTACAAGATTAATAAAGCTTAGATTATTTGTGTTTATCCCAATATCAACTAAACTTTGAGTCAAAAAGGGGAAGATAAGTTGAAAAACAGTCCCTAAAATAAGACCAATTAATAACTGAAAAATTAATCGTTTATGAGGACTCAAATATTGAAGAAGAAAATTTAGACTAGTTGGTTTTTCTTCCAGCGGATCAGATTTATGGAATTTAGGGGTTTGTTGCAAAATTAGAGCAATTCCAGCTGAATTGTCCTGGCAGTATGATTTATTAAATTCCTCATGTAATAAAGTATGCTTTCCGCTAGCTGGATCAGCTATCCATACCTTGCTTTTTGAAACTCTATACAATACCACAAAATGATTCTGATTCCAATGAATGATTGCAGGTAAAGGTGCTTCCTTAAGTGACGGGATTTCAGATGATTTTGAAATTAATGGAACCTTGACAGCAATTGCATTTAACCCAATTAATTCTGCAGCTTCACTAATTCCTTTTAAACTTACTCCTTCCTTATCAATGTAACATTTTTCTCTTAAATATGGGAGTGAATAATTCTTACCATAAAATTTAGCTACCATACGTAAACATGTAGGGCCGCAATCCATTAAGTCTAGTTGACGATAAAAAGGAAATGTTATTCTTTTCAATTGGGTCAATTTTGATTGAAATATTTCAAATTTGAACTACATTATAAATACCTTTAGAAATTGAATCGATATTAATAACAAACAATTTAATAGCGATTAATAAATAGTAAATCTATGAAAGATTATATATGAGGTGCTTATAATTAATTAAACTTATATTTATTTAACATCCCAAATATATAAAAATAATACTGAACTGGAAGTAATTATTTATAATTAAGGTTAAATTTTATCGAAGTTCAGTTGAAATTATATAAAATATCCATCTATGCTTCTTTATTCTGAAATTGTGTAATCATGCAGCAAACTCTCAGCCTAAGATTATTTGCACACTTTCATAAAAAACTTATCTATAAATTTTTCTCGATCAGTTCTACATTAAATCGTTTAGGAAATTCTGTTATTAGGGAAATGCTTTGCAAATACAATTCCAATAAAATGCTCTAATTCATTTTGGAAATTCAGTAGAAAATAATCTGTATTTGAAAGAATTCGCTAATTGCATGAGAGATTGCAAACTGTTAACTTTTCATTGTGAAACGATTTACTATAAGTTTAATTTACTTTAGGATTAGAGGTAATGGATTTTATTTATAGTAATGTAATTTTCTTTCTCTTATGATTCCGATTTAAGTGATTAAGTTCATATCAATCTTTAAATTATATAATATATTTTTTACAATACATCTCACAACTTTGTTAAATGTTTCAAATAATTAGGTTATTGACATGCTTTCCCGATTCTTTGAAGAATCTCTTTATTTGAATAGATTTTGTATGCCTTTGACACAATTATTTTTGTTGTATTAATAAAACAAATTGACTAAATCTAGGCGAAATGTTGTATAAATAAAACATTTATTAATTCATGTCACCACCATAGCTTTAAAAACACTTTTGACAAAATATCAAGACCTTTTCTTACCGTTTCTTCTTCCTGTTTATTCCAATCATGAATTCCATCACCCCTAACTATCAAATTCATAGATTCTAAAAGAGTATCAACATCTTTAACTTGTTCCTCATCTCGATCTAACTTTTCATTCGCTAGTTCTTAGTATCTTTCCAATCGGGGGATAATAAAACTGACAATGGTATGATTCAAACCCCATGTTTCACTATCAACGAAACCTCTCTCGATTCTTTGCTGTTTAAATTTCGTCTCTCTTTCATCATCCGTTTCTGTTAGGGAAAAACAGATATTGGGGATGTTGAGGTATTTTACGTCAATTTTTTCAGGTTTCATAGTACATTATTTATTAATGATTTATCAAATGTAAATGTTTTTTGATTGGTAACTTTGTATGGAACGCAATCAAATCCAGTGGTAGATTTAACCAGTTGACAATTATCGCCTATGCTATTGTTGTCAAGCGAAATGGTAAAATCTATGAACATGACCCAGATCATTTAGGACATATAATACATGTTGAATTTTTGGAAATTAATTTTTCAAAGTTTTTAGGCTTCAATTATGGAGGCTCTATTCACCAAATTAATACAAATAGCGATCATTTTAATGCCCTTTTTGGTAAGTATAAAGTTGATGAGAATATTAGTGAATCACACATTTAAGAAATTTTTCCAGATGCAACCAAATTAGACCATGAGACCCTTGAAGAATCAATATATGAAAAAGGAGAAGAAGATATTTAACGATCCATGGTGTCAAAAACCATTTTCAAACAAGTTCACAATTAGATACAGAATAGATTTGTTAAAGCACTTAAACAGGCATATCTCGACAGTGTTATAGCGATCGAATATGGAAAAAGAATAGAAGTAATTAGGGAGGAGAGAAAAGAAATTTGGCCATGTGAAATTAAACCTTTTGATAATTCTCACAAATGTATTCGAGAAAGCTTAGGTGAGCTTCTAGACTATTCATAACTTTATGATAAGGACACATCAAAGGGATTAATTATTGTTGGTCCTGAGAAACCAGATGAGAAAGGTAAAAAATTCATTGGCTATTTGAAAAAAAGTCTTGGAATTCCATATTCATCCCTTGCATTTAGTATTAATGAATCAACAATTACTGAATATTAAATTTAGAGATGACAACAAGAAGGAATAGAACATTAGAGGATGAAGGAACTGTTTTTGTGAATAATGTTGTTCGTCACTATAATTGCATATTCCAAGAAGTGGATTTAGCAAATGACCAGGGGAATGATTGTTATATTGAATTCATTACAGACGAAGTAGCAACTAGCTTTTGTGTCTTTGCTCAAATCAAGTCGGGAAGATCATATAGAGACAAGTCAGGATATAAAATACCAGCAGATTTCAATCACCTTAATTACTGGAATAATCATACCAATCCAGTAGTAGGTATTGTTTATGATGAACAATTGCAAGAAGCTTTTTGGGTAAATATATCCGAATATCTTTTCAATAAACCCGAAGTATTCAAGTTGTCCACACATACAATAAGGGTTTCTAGAAATAATAAGCTTTCAGATTTTCAGTCATTCAAAAAATACTTTACTGAATACATTAAAGAATATAAAGACTTTGAAAACTATGGGAGAAGTTTGGATAATTTTGCCAAAGTAGATGATTCAATAATGTGCTATGATGGCTTCAAGTCTTTATATTCTAATCATAGAAACAGGCTTTCAGCTTGGACGTACATCATCTCTAATTTTAGTAAAATTAAGTATTCAGGTATTCAAATTAATATTCTTGGTGCAATAAGCAACTTCATCCCGAGTGATGATATTCTATGGAGTCAAAATAATACGGAATTCTTATATAATATTGAAATAAACAAAAAGCTCTGCGAGCTTTTAACAGAAGGATTTGGACTTAAAGAAGTAAGTATGGCCATTGACTTTATTAGAGATGGAATTACAAGAGGATCTTATAATTACTTAATTTATAAAGTCCTTTCATTAATAGCTGATATTGGAGAGAAAATCTTGCAAATTACTTATTCAGAGAAAGATTCAGAAAGACGGGATTTTGATTTTTGGCTTTATGTTCACTTTAACCAATGGGCATCTATTGAAAGTACAATTCTGGATATTGAAAAATATCTAAATAGCTTTACTGATGCAGATCCTGATGGAATAATAAAAGGAATGAAAGACTCATTGCAAAGAGGTATATTAATACCCATTGGATAAATTAGCTCTAATTTTCTAAATAATTAGAATGTATGAACCCGATAAGGAAACCAAAGAAATATTAAATATCCTTTAAAGATTTATTGCAGCTAAATTAAAATCTATCTGGCTCTTATTCGAATTAAAATTAGCTTTTAAATAGTATTTTCATTGTTTTCAAAAAAATACCTAAAAGTGGGTATTTGATTTTGGGTTCAAAATTACAAACTTAAAAAATATTTTAAGCCTATGCGAAAATTTTATACCACTCTCATCTTTCTAGGGACCTTTTATCAACTTCACGGCCAAAAAACAGAGCATGTAAGTTTAAATAAATCAGAGTTTAACAAACTGGTATATGAAAACTTTACTAGTATAATTAACTCAGATAATAAGGGAGTTTTGGGAAATTTCGCCTCTGTGGATAGTGATAAAAATGAAATAAAGTTTGGGGCTACTTTCATAAAGAGAAATGAGTTTAAAAAATTTCCAGCTGCTCTCACTTTTAATATCAAAGGGGGCAATAGTAATGATGTAATTCCTATTTTTTCAGACAGTGAACTATCATCCTTTGGGGTAGACCTCAATGCTCATATTTTATATAAACCTAAAAAATCCACAATTGAATATGATGTGGACAAGCTAATCGATAGAAAGAAGAATAGAGAAAAGATTATTGATAAGTACGATCTCAAACTAAATTATCTTTCATTTCCGAATATGAAAAATAGCCTAAATTTCAATCTGGTTGACTTTAAGCTGAAGCATAGATCCTATAGAGACTCTCTCAATTCCTTAATAAAGGAAATCATAAAACTTAATGACCAAGTTCTGATTTACAGTGATTCATTACAACTAATAAAAAAGTTGACCAATATAAAGAAGGATACTGCTGTATTGAGACAAAAGATAGAAATAGTTCTTCCTGAGAAAATAAATGCAACCAAGGATTCTTTAGAAGTTTTTTTAAAGAATGACTCTACAATCTTTTATGATTTAGAAAGTCAGTTATTGCTTTCAAGGAGAAATGAGCTTTCTAAATTAAATAAAATTGAAGCACTAGGATACAAAATCAAATGGATAACTGTGCGTATAGGTTTAGACAGAACTAGCTTCAAACTATTCAATGAATCTTTAGCAATAGTTGATGGAATTAGATCGGCTAATCACACAATGCCTTCTTTTGCACTGGCTTTTAATTCATATTCACGTAGTGTTTTTAGAAATGCCTGGTTTTGGTCAACTGGCGTAACCTGGGAAAGTGGTAATAATCTTGACAGTCTAAGTACTGTGACTGTAATAGAACGTACAAATTATGGGGCAGAATCAAATCAATACTTTTCGAATAAAGAAACTACTGCGTTTACCGGTTCTTATCGTGGTGGCCTTGAGTCTTTTAAGGTTTATGCTGACAGCTATTATTTCTTGGACAGGAATGAAATTATTGCCATACACTTAAACCCTAACTTGTTATTCATATCGAAAAATGCTATTTTTTCTACTTCGGTTGGAGCTTTTATATCCTTTAAGAAAAAAGATAAGCCAGAGTCATTTTTGAACGCCGAAGTTTTCTATAATTTTTTTGATATTACTAATGAACTAAACAATGAGGAATTTGATCTTCTGGATCGAGGGAACTTTGGTCTAAGGGTCGCTTTTCCTATTAACTTTAAAACAAATAAATAATGTTCAGATTTAAATGCAATACATGCGGCAAGAGAGGGGGAAAACGACAAACTAGAAGTTGGGCCACAAGAGATAGAAATAATCACCTAAAGGAGCGTGGAAAAGAAACTCATAATGCTATAGTAATTGGTGATCAATAAAAGATTAAATAATGGATACTACTGTTCCAATCCTTATTGATGATGTTAAGAAGTATCCCCGCTTCGCAATGTCTAGATGTACTTATTTTTCTATAGAAGCCTGTGACCCTGCTCCTAATTGGTTTTTAGGCCTTGAAGGCGATAATATGCCTTTTTATCTAACTGGATTAAACGGAGTAATAACCAGTTATAACAGTAATCTAGAAGAATTCAATTCTTCTAGTTTAATAGAAGATGTTTTTAATCGCATTGACCAAACTGAAAATCTGATTATAGATATAAATGATATTTGGATGCCAAATAGTATGCTAAATAAACTAGAAATCGGTAATGTTTATCGAGTTTCAATTCCTTTATTCACCTTAGCATTGTATTTTAGAAATGGGGAAATATCGAAAGATCAATTTGAAGAGCTATCGAAAGGAATGTCAAATCAGGTTCGATTTTCAAGTGAGGAAACACACGCGTTTAGCAGATGGTCAGAAAATCAAATTGATCAAGCTAGAGAATATTATGAAAATAATCAAGAACGTGCACTTAAGTATGATGATGAAAGAGGAGAAAATGTATAAAAGATAGTTGATAATATGAAAGAGCTACATGTTACGCTTATAGATGTTGGATGGGGGGATTCTATTTTAATAGAATCAATTGATAATCAAGGTACATCACACTATGGTCTAATTGACTCCAACGACACCAGTAATATTAAGTCGACCTACATTTTTCTAAAACGGTTTTTTGAAAAGAAACAAATGGATTTATCAAAGAATAAACCTGTCTTTGAGTGGGTAATGTTATCTCATGCCCATATGGATCATGGACAAGGTTTGAAATATATAATGAAATATTTCGGGACGAAAAACTTTTATTATCCCAAATCATTAAAATGGAAGGGTTTGGCGACTTTAATAGGTTATGCAAATAGATCTTCGAATGTGGGCTTCCATCAAGCCATAGATAACACTAAACTGTTGGGTAAGTTAGGTGATGTAGATCTAGATATTATATGGCCAATGTATAATAAACCTTATGACAAGAATAATGAAAACAATAATTCAATCGTTCTTCTGCTAAAGCTTGATTCCGTCTCATTTGTACTAACTGGAGATGCGGAAGAAGAAGTTTGGTATAAAATTGCCCATAAAATCCCAGCTGATTGTAAATTTTTTAAAGTACCACATCACGGTAGTGAAAATGGAACTTTTGATCCCATTACCGGAAATAGTTCATATCTTAAGGTATTGGATCAACATGGAGGAAGTACAATTTTAGGTATAAGTAGCCATTTGGTACCATACGGTCATCCAGATATCAGTGTTATTACAGAATTTGATCAAAGAGGTTACATTCATTTACGAACAGACGAAAACCATCACCTAACATTTAGTACGAACGGAACAAGGGTTGATGTAAAGTATTCCAGAATTTAGAGGGGTGACTTTAGTTTAGTAAAATTAATTTCAGATTCATTTATTGTAAGTAAAAATTAAATTCGAAAATGCTGAAGAATAATAAATAACCTACTATTACAGATGAAAAACTAAAGAAAAACTTTTCGGAAGTTTAACTGGTATCTAAGTTACTAAAGAATTCACCGTAATTAACTTCAAACATTGTCAATAGGTTAATTATGGGTTCGAGCATCGGCTTTATTTCACCTCTTTCAATTTAATCCTCATGAAGCTCACTCAAGGCCGTCAGTTTCTCTTGACTGATGCCTTCTCTTTCCTGTAATTCGCAATTAATCGACCGACTTCTTTGTATAATTCCACAAATCGAAAGTAGATCAGAAATAAAATTATTGAAATAGACCAGTAGGTGGGCGATATTTGTTTTTTTTTAAAATTGTTATCAAAAAATGAGTGCTTCAATGAACAAGAAAAATCTAAGACCTGTGATCGTCTTAGATGGGGATGAAGTATCAAAAGGCTATTTTCATCGATATGCAGTATACCAAAGGAATTATACAACCATAACCTATGCATTGATAAAATTGGAACATGGCCAGATGAAAATACTTCGACCCTGAATTGGTTCAATTCACTGATTGTTATTCTTCAAATAATTCACCCTGAAGCCAGGGGCAGAGATATTAACCTCTCTTTGCTTTTGGATCCACATTACCGTGTTAGAATGGATTTTTATTTTCTTCTTCAAAATTCTCCATTTGAATATTTATAGTATTCAAATGAAACTCAATATCCTTTAAAACTGGCAGCATTAAGGTTGATTTTCCCCCATGGTACATCCCAAAATCGTCAATCACAAGGAATTTACCACGTTTTAAATGAAATAGTGGATTAAAACATTCTCTAACTTTTTTTGTAAATTCATTTAAATAATATACATATGAAGAAAGCAAAAAAAAGTTTTTCTTGACCCAGAGCATATTACTTTCAGCGTACATATGGTAATGGGGGTTAGGAAATGTTCTTTTATAGGTTGTGTCTTCTCTATAAAATTCAAAATTTATTTCATCAACAATGGCATGTTTTAAAAAATGATTTACGTAATCAGAGTAAGATTGCATTAAGTCAATAATAGCCTTTTCAATTGGTATGTTGGACCCAGGCCAGTCAATCGCTAATTTACGCTCCTCCACAAAGTCTAGGGCATCAACAAAATCTTTATGCAGGATATTTTTGATGGCATTATTCATAAACCAATTATAGTTGTCCAATTTCAAATAAGAATTTAAATTGTCAATAATGTTTGAATAGACAACTATTTCAGGAGTCAATTCTTGAGAAGCCAATGATTCTTCTACCCATAACTCATGGTCATCTTTAATCTTGTGTAACAGCTCCACAGGCCAATTGATCACATCACTATCAATTTTTTCATGATCATTTGCACACAGAAGAATGAGATTTGAATATTCGTTTCTTACCTCTAGAGGTATTTTACTAATTCCAAGAGGTGATTTTTTATTGTTTTTTTTCTCCAACTATATGGCACATTTGACCAAATGTTATTGAGCCTGATTCCTCTGATTTATTAAAGGTAAGTTTTCTTCTACAGTCAGGTATTGAACAACGTCCAGCTGCTCTGGACCATAGTATTTTTTGGTCTTTACTTTTTATAACTCCACTCATTTCTTAAATTGATGTTATTATAATTATTAAAAAGCACTTACATAAGTGCGTAGGAGATATAAAAATCCCTTATTGAATTGGAACAACTTTCAACTGTCATCGAATGTGATATTTGTAAATTTTAAAATTCAAAAATGATTACAATTGATTAAAATTATAATTTCAATCAATCGCTAAAAATTAGTCGGTATTGTTAATTAAATTAATTATACTTAATTTTACAAATGAAAAGGCACCGATATAGAATGAACTATACCGATGCATTTTACCCGTTCTAGCGGGATTTGATCGACTAAGAGCTGTATATTTTTGCAGTCTTAGAAGGAAAAAGAAAGAGGTTTAGGTCTTTTACACCTAATCTAAGTACGGCTCATGAGACCGGCTTTGACCCTCTTCCTTGAGCATTTTTAAGGGGCGATTTAGCCCCTTTTTTACAAATCTATATCATCAAGAGCATTTTTCTTTGTTTTCGTTAAAGTGCTCTTATCATACATATAGCTAGGTTTAATGTTTTTTGAATTATCAATCCAACTAGGGCTTCCCCAATAAACATTTAACGGCCCTTTTCCAACCATATATTTAATAATCTTCCCCAAATCTTGTAATTCTTTGGTTTTACGAGTCATTTTCCTTTTACAATCTTCATAAGATTCACCAGTAACTGTGGATAAGTATTCAGCAATTTCTTTCACCTTCATGAAACGTTGATTGGCTTTCAGTACGTTCAGAAATTTTTCTGCATCAGTGCTGCCCATATCAGCATTATTTCTGCTAGGAAGATTTTCCGTGCTTTTTTGAAAGGAAGCTTCCTTTTCATTCTTGTTGATATTTGACTCTTCCTCTAGAATTAGCTCTTGAATCACACCTAGCTTATTTAAGAGGTCAGCTTCCTTTTTTTTCAGAGAATTTAAATATTCGTTTGCCATAATCATAAAATTTTGTAATTTTATGACATAAGACAGCCACTACTATTAAAAATAGTTAATAGAAATCGCTTTCTTATATCGAGTTCAAATAAGCACTTTCTTTTGTCGGGGGGTGCTTATTTTTTTATTAGGATAAAGGTAGTGTAAATAAATATAAAAGCCAAAGTATAGCTAAGGGATAAGGCTTAAAATTCTGATAATATCACACTATAAAACCACTATATTATTACTATTTCATTGATTATCAATGTGTTAAGTATTCATATTTTTTTTTAAAAAATTAGAAATATTTTGTGTATTGCTAATTACTAAATTTGTAATTCTGTTAATAACCCACTACAATCAGAACTCTAACACTTCCTCTAACACCTCCTCTTTCAATTACTTCATCCTTATCTCTATGCATTATTGTTTGTTTAGTATATATTTTACACTTTATTATAAGTTTCTTTTATCTTTCTGTGTTTTAATTCCTTTACCTTTTATAAGTATG
>Ga0008835_101512_pt1 | contig 11625 bp, 12 predicted proteins | sample HotLakConsoUCCRE_FD_62215 | JGI IMG/M metagenome (GOLD analysis project Ga0008835, IMG submission 62215) | Hypersaline microbial mat communities from Hot Lake, Washington, USA - Hot Lake Consortium UCC-RE (Hybrid Assembly) ...
ACCGCTCGAACCGGTTGGTCCGGTTCGTCGCGGCGGCCCGTCCGCGGCGACGCTCGGGGGGAATCGGAGGGATATCGGTCATGTCCCCAGATTAGAACGAAAAGAGAACAAATGCACCCCCCTCACCACCGCCATGGCCGGAATTCATTTGCACCCGCGTCGGTCTGCGGTCATCTGATGTCGGATTTCGCCCAGCCGCCCCGAGCGGTTCGGGGCAGCGTGCGCCACACTGTCACCCCCCGGGCGCAGCCCGGCCCGAGAGGTCCCCATGTCCGACCAAGACGACGACATCATCCTGAGCGAGCTGAGCGACGACGACCTTGTCGCCCAGATGTTCGACGATCTCTACGACGGCCTGCGCGAGGAGATCGAGGAGGGCGTCAACATCCTGCTCGAGCGCGGCTGGCAGCCCTACGACATCCTGACGAAGGCGCTTGTCGGCGGCATGACCATCGTCGGCAACGACTTTCGCGACGGCATCCTCTTCGTGCCCGAGGTGCTTCTGGCCGCCAACGCGATGAAGGGCGGCATGGCGATCCTGAAGCCCCTGCTGGTGGAGACCGGTGCGCCGCGGATGGGCAAGATGGTGATCGGCACCGTGAAGGGCGACATCCACGACATCGGCAAGAACCTCGTGTCGATGATGATGGAGGGCGCGGGCTTCGAGGTGGTGGACCTCGGCATCAACAACTCCGCCGAGAAATACCTCGACGCGCTGGAGACCGAACAGCCCGACATCCTCGGCATGTCGGCGCTGCTGACCACGACCATGCCCTACATGAAGGTCGTGATCGACACGCTGAAGGAAAAGGGCATCCGGGACGACTACATCGTCCTCGTGGGCGGCGCGCCGCTGAACGAGGAATTCAGCCGCGCCATCGGCGCCGACGCCTATTGCCGCGACGCCGCCGTGGCGGTGGAGACCGCGAAGCACTGGATCGCGCGCAAGCACAACCGGATGGCCGCCCGGGCCTGACACCCGAACCCGGGAAGACCAAAGGGGAACATGTCCCCCCGCGTCCCGTTGTCGCGCAAACCCCGCGACACCGGAGCCCTTCGTCATGTCCCAGCGACTGAACCACCTCAACGACATCATCGCCACGCTGAAGACCGGCGCGAATTTCTACCGCAAGGCGGCACGCCAGCTGAAGAAGCCGGAGCTCGAGGTGATCTTCGTAGAAAATGCCGACCTGCGCGACAGCTTCGCGGTGCAGCTCGCGTCCATGGTGGAGGAGGTCGGTGGCGAGGTGAAGGAGGTCGACGCCACCGAGAAGACCTACGAATTCGCCAACCGCATCGGCGCCATGATCGGCAATACGGAAAAGACCCTGATCGACGCGCTGGAGGAGCACGAGGAGCGCACGCTCGAGCTCTTTCGCCGGGTGATCCACCACCCCGACAGCACCCGCGACCAGCAGACCCTGCAGGACATGATGGAGCATCTGCAGCAGAGCCATGGCCGGATGCGAGAGCTGCGCCGCGCCACCTGACCCCTTTTCAGCGCCGCCCGGGCGGCCCATCTGTGGTGCATCACAGGAGGCCCCATGCCCGCCAGACCTCTCGCCCTCATGCTTCTTGCGGTGATCGCCCTCGCCGCGGTCACCGTCGCGGCGTTCGCCCTCCTGCCCGGGGCCGCCTCGCTGCTTCCGGTGGCGCTCGTCGCGGCGCTGCTGCTGCGGCTGTGGGTCGCGCGCCGTCCCGATGACCGCTGAGAACGGTGCGCTCGACGACGCCGTCCTGACCGCCGACGGATTGCCCCCGGGCGGTCAGGGCCGCGTGCTGATCCTGGCCTGCGGGGCGCTGGCTCACGAGATCACCGCGCTGATCCGCCTGAACGGCTGGTCCCATCTCGACCTCCAGTGCCTGCCCGCGATCCTGCACAACCACCCAGAGCGTATCGCCCCCGCCGTGGCCGGGGCGCTGGAAGCCGGGCGTGACCGCTACGCCCGGGTCTTCGTGGCCTATGCCGATTGCGGCACCGGCGGCGCGCTGGCGCGGGTCTGCGCCGACCACGGCGCCGAGATGATCGCCGGGCCCCATTGCTATGCCTTCTTCGACGGGCTTGAGCGGTTCGCGGGGCGCGACGAGATCACCGCCTTCTATGTGACCGATTTTCTCGCGCGGCAGTTCGACGCCTTCGTGACGAAGCCCCTCGGCCTCGACCGCCACCCGGAGTTGAGGGAGATGTATTTCGGCCACTACGAGACGCTGGTCTACCTCGCCCAGACCGAGGATGCGGCCCTCACCGAAAAGGCCCGCGCGGCCGCCCGCAGCCTCGGGCTCGCCTTCGAGCGCCGCGCCACCGGCTACGGCGACCTCGCCCCCGCCCTGGTCCACGCCGCCACGTAGGGTGCGCCTTTGACGCGCACCCAACCTCCAGCCCGGCCCTCAGCCCGCCGCCTGTGCGGCGAGGCCCCGGATCCGCTCGATCATCGCACGCAGACCGTTCGAGCGCTGCGCCGAGAGATGGTCCGTCAGCCCCAGCCGCCCGAACTCCGCGCGCGCATCGACCCGTCCCACCTCGCCTGCCGGCAGCCCGTCGTACAGCGCATGCAGGATCGCAATGAGCCCACGGACGATCATCGCATCGCTGTCGCCGCGAAACCGGAAGGTCGCGCCCGCCCCCTCGCCCTCGATCAGCGGCACGAGCCAGACCTGACTCGCGCAGCCGTCCACCTTGGTGGCTGGCACGCGCAGCGCCTCCTCGAGCGGGTCCATCGCCCGGCCGAGCTCGATCACGTGGCGATACCGGTCTTCCCAATCGTCCAGAAACTCGAAGGTCTCCGCGATGTCTTCGAACGCGTGCTGGGCCATGCTGTCTCCGTCGCCGTTCTGTTGCGATCTATGCCCGAGGGACGCGGGCGTCCAGTGCAGGCTTTCCCAGCCGGGCCGGATCGGCTAGGACGCGGAAAAGACGGACAGGGGAAAGACATGCGCCGTGCCGCTCTCGCCATCCTGATCGCCGGGCTTGCCCTGTCCGGCTGCGACCGCCTCGGCGGTGTCGGCAGCCTTGGCAGTCTCCCGACACCGTCCGGCCTGTTCGGGCCGGCAACGCCCGTGGCGGTGGATCGCAGCCAGTTGCCGCCCCTCGTGGATCCGAACCGACGTGGCGGCACCGTCGACCGCAGGCCGCTGGTGACACAGGTGACGGCACTCCGGCTGGAGCCTGCCTCCACCGGTGCCATCGTCACCGCAGAGGGCATCGCGCCCGCCGCGGGCGCCTTCAACGCGCAGCTGACGCGCGTGGGATTCGAGAACGGAACGCTGGTCTACGCCTTCCGCGCCGAACTGCCCGAGGGGGGCGCCATCGGCCAGCGCCGCCTGACCTCCGCGGTGATGATCGACCAGGACGAACTGCCCTTCGTCACCTCCGTGCGCGTGGTCGCGAACGAGAACGCGCTGAGCACCTCCCGGCGCTGAGGCCACGGGCCGGGTCCGGGCTCCGGCCGGTCGACTGAAAGCGCCTTCCCCGGCGGGTGCCTCCGCGTGATGGGACGCAAAGGCTGGATCGTCGGTGTCGGTGACTGCCCGTCTCAAGTTGAAATCGATACGCCCCATTCCCGTGAAAAGTCGCAATATCAATATCTTGCGAGGCGTTACATCGTGTAACGCCCGCTCAGAGAGGCACCAGCACCACGTCCGATCCCTTTGCGGCAAGGGCAATCTCGCCGGCCACCAGCTTCAGCGCGTCCTCTCCGAAGACCTCCCGCCGCCAGCCCCGCAAGGCCGGCAGATCGCGCCGCCCTGCGGCGATCTCGTCGAGCTCGGAGGCCGTCGCGATCAGCTTCTGCGCGACACCCTCGGCCTCCGCCTTGGCCTTCAAGAGGACCCGCAGCAGATCCGCCAGCGCCGGGTTGACGACCATCTTGTCGCGCTCGGCGTCGACCTCGGGCAGGCTCGCCGTATCCGCCGCCTGCCCCGCTGCCACGGCGGCAAGGATGCCGTCGGCGATCTCCCCCTTCCGCGCGTCCCGCAGCAGAAGCCGCGACCGGCTCAGATCGTTCAGAGTAGCAGGTTTGGTCGAGGCCAGCTCCACCAGCGCGTCGTCCTTGTAGACCCGCGTGCGGGGAATGTTCCGGGCCTGCGCGTAGATCTCGCGGAACTTCGCGAGCTCCCGCACGATGCCCAGGAACCGCGCCGAGGTCGTGCGCGTGCGCACTCTCTGCCAGGCCTGCTCGGGATCGACCCGGTAGGTGGCCGGATCCTTCAGGACGGCCATCTCCTCGGACACCCACTTGATCCGCCCCGACCGGTCGAGCTGCGCCTTCAGCTCCTCGTAGATCACCCGCAGATGCGTGACATCCGCCAGTGCATAGCGTTTCTGCGCATCCGTCAGAGGCCGCCGCGACCAGTCGGTGAAGCGTGAGGACTTGTCGAGGTTGGCGCGCGCGATCTTGCGCACCAGCGTCTCGTAGCCCACCTGCTCTCCGAACCCGCAGACCATGGCCGCGACTTGCGTGTCGAACAGCGGCTCGGGGATCACATTCCCCTCGACGCAGAAGATCTCCAGATCCTGCCGAGCGGCGTGGAACACCTTCACGACGCCATGGTCGCGGAACAGGTCGTAGAGCGGCCCGAAATCCAGATTGCCCTCGATCGGGTCCACCAGAACGGCATCGGCCTCCCCGTCGCCGGGAAAGGCGAGCTGCACGAGGCAGAGCTGCGGATAATAGGTCCGTTCCCGAAGGAATTCGGTATCGACTGTGACATAGGGCGCATCCGCGGCGCGGCGGCAGAACTCTGCGAGGTCGGCGGTCGTGGTGATCGTGCGCATCTTGTCCTTCGGTCTGGCCCCGGCTGGCGAATTCCCCCTCTTAGGCGAGGGGCGGCGGATTGGAAAGGGAGCCGCAGGCGTCGATCAGGACCGGGGTCCGGTCGGCCCGGGCAAAGCGGCGCAGCACCTCCGGATAGAGCCGGTGCTCCAGCGGCAGGACCCGCGCGGCAAGGCTGTCGGGCGTGTCCCCTTGGCGGATATCGAGCCGCGCCTGGCCCAGCACCGGCCCCGCGTCGAGGTCCGCCGTCACCTCGTGAACCGTGCAGCCATGCAGCGTATCCCCCGCCGCGAGCGCGCGGGCATGGGTGTCCAGACCCGGATATTTCGGCAGGAGCGAGGGATGGATGTTGAGCATCCGCCCCGCCCAGCGCGCGACGAAGTCCGGCGTGAGCACCCGCATGAAGCCTGCAAGGCAGACAATCTCCGCCCGCGCCGCCTCCAGCTCCCGCTGCACGGCAGCCTCAAAAGCCGCGCGATCACCGGCGAAGCCCCGGTGATCCACCACCGCCGCCGGAACCCCCGCCGCCTCGGCCCGCGCGAGACCGCCCGCACCCGGCACGTTCGACAGCACGAGGCAGGGGCGGGCGGGATGGCCGCCTGACATGGAGTCGATGAGCGCGGCCATGTTCGACCCGCCCCCCGATATCAGGATCGCGACAGCCCGCGTCACGCCAGCGTGCCGCTGTAGGCCACCCCCTGCCCCGCCGCGACGCGCCCGATCGGCGCGACGCGTTCGCCCTCGGCCTCGAGCAGCGCCTGAAGCGCCTCCGCCCGGTCCGGGGCGACCACGGCCACCATGCCGATGCCCGCGTTGAACGTGCGCAGAAGCTCGCCCTGATCGAGTGCGCCGGCCTCGCGCAGCCAGGCGAAGACCGGAGGCAGCCGCCAGGCGCCAAGGTCGATCTGCGCCCCCAGACCCTCGGGCAGGATGCGCGGGACATTCTCCGTCAGCCCGCCGCCCGTGACATGGGCCAGCGCGTGGACGCCCCCCGCCCGGATCGCCGCCAGCGCGGGTTTCACGTAAAGCCGGGTGGGCGTCAGCAGCGCGGCGCCAAGCGGGCCTGCGTCGAAGGGCGCGACGGCATCCCAGGCGAGGCCCTCGCGCTCCACGATGCGGCGCACGAGGGAGAAGCCGTTGGAATGCACCCCGTCTGAGGCGATGCCCAGCAGCACGTCGCCCTCCGCGACGCCCGCGGGCAGCGCCGCGCCGCGCTCCATGGCGCCGACCGCAAAGCCCGCAAGGTCGAAATCCCCCGTGGGATACATGCCCGGCATTTCCGCCGTCTCGCCACCGATGAGGGCACAGCCCGCGCGCACGCAGCCTTCGGCGATGCTCTCGACCACCGCAGCGGCACTTTCTGTGTCGAGCTTGCCGGTGGCGAAATAATCGAGAAAGAAGAGCGGTTCCGCGCCCTGGCAGACGAGATCGTTGACGCACATGGCGACAAGATCGACGCCCACGCCCTCGAGCTCTCCGGTGTCGATGGCGATGCGCAGCTTGGTGCCCACGCCATCGGTGGCGGCGACGAGGATCGGATCGCCGTAGCCCGCCGCGCGCAGGTCGAAGAGCGCGCCGAAGCCGCCCAGCCCCGCCATGACCCCCGGACGCTCCGTGGCGCGCGCCGCAGGCTTGATCCGTTCGACGAGCGCGTTTCCGGCGGCGATGTCCACCCCCGCCTCGGCGTAGCTCAGCCCGGTCTTCTCCGTCATCCTGCACTCCTCGCTCGGCTGAAGCGCGATACCCCATCCCCGGCGGACCGGCAACGCGCCGTGCGCTCACGGCTTGACCGCTCGCGGCGCTCTGCTAGGCAGAAGCCCGGCGGGCCTGTAGCTCAACGGTTAGAGCAGAGCGCTCATAACGCTTAGGTTGGGGGTTCGAATCCCTCCGGGCCTACCACCTCTCCACGGCGCCATCACCCCGGCCACGCCTGACCCGAGGGGTCGCGTCAGGCGCCCGCCACCGCTCCGGTGCAGGCCGGATGCAGGCGCAGTTCACGGGCGGTCCGGGACCAGGTCTCCCGGAACGCCGCGCCGAGGCCTTCGTCGGGCGGCGCGCCCCCGCGGATCCGGTCCTCGAGGTCAGCGAGGTCCCGGCGCAGGGTGACCGCGCCGAACAGCGCCGAGGAACCCGACGCACTGTGAACCTTCGCCGCGAGGTCCTCGTCGATCCGGCCGGTTTCGAGACCGGTCGCGATCACGTCGATAGCCGCGTCCATCTCCGCCAGGAATTCTCCGATCAACGTTCCGAACTTCGGCTGGCCCAGCGCCTCTGCCAGGCTCTCGAGATGGGCGTGATCCAGCAGACCGACCGGGACCGCGGGACCATCGGGATCAGCCCCCGCCGGGCGGCGATTCGAAAAGCGCTCGAGGATCGTCCGCAAGGACTGCCGCGAAATCGGCTTCACAAGGATGTCGTCCACGCCCGCCGCGCGGAAGTGTTCCTTGTCGGCGCTTCCCGCATGGGCGGTCAGGGCAACGATGGGCAGCCGCGTCCCCTGCGCTTCGCTCTGGCGGATCGCGCGAGTCGCGGCGACGCCGTCGAGGACCGGCATCGAGATATCCATCAGCACGAGGTCATAGGACTTCCGGTCGGCCATGCTGAGGCCCTGCTGTCCGTCATGGGCCTCGTCCACCTCGTGTCCGTCCTGTTCGAGCAGGTCACGCAGGACGACGCGGTTGATGCGGTTGTCCTCCACGATCAGGACCTTGAGCGGGGCGAGAGGCTTGCCCGCCACGGGGCGGGCCGCGTCGGCGGCTCCCGGTACGGCGGCGGGAGGTGCCTTCAAGACGGACGGCAGCGGCAGGCGGAACCAGAAGAGACTGCCCGCGCCCTTGGTGCTTTCGAGCCCGACATCGCCGCCCATCGCGCCGACCAGCCGCCGCACGATGGCGAGCCCGAGGCCGGTGCCGCCCACGGCGCGCGAATACGAGACGTCGAGGGTGACGAATTCGTCGAACACGCGGTCCTTGTCGGCGGCGTCGATGCCGATGCCGTCGTCGATGACCCGGAACTCGACCATGTCGCTGTCCCCGAGCCGCTCGGCCTCGACGCAGATGGTGCCGTTGCGGGTGAACTTGATCGCGTTGCCGATCAGGTTGAGCAGAACCTGGCGGATGCGGTTCGGATCACCGATGACGTAGTCGTGACCATGGGCCTTCACCCGTTGCACGAGCGTGTTGCCGCGATGCTCGGCTGCGGCACGCTGCCCGTCGACCAGTTCCCGCACCAGCGCACGGAGGGACATCGTCTCATGCGCGAAGACGATCTTGCCCGCCTCGACCCGTGAAATCTCCAGCACATTGTCCACGTGATGCAGAAGCTGCTTTCCCGATGCGCGGATGATGTCGAGATACTCCATGTCCTTGGCGCTTCGGCCCGCCACGTCCATCAGTTCGAGCGTGCCGAGCATCCCGTTCAGCGGCGTCCGCATCTCGTGGCTCATGACGGCGATCAGGTCCGCCTTGGCCCGCTCGCCTGCAACCGCCTCGTCGCGGGCCTTGACGAGCTCGCGCTCCGCCGCCACGCGCCGCGAGATGTCCCGGGCGAAGGAGACGAAGATCTCGCCGTCCTCCGAGGCGGCCGTGGAGATCGAGAGTTCCACCGGGAACACCTCTCCGTCCTTGCGCCGCGCCTCGATCTGGATGCGGCCCTTACCGACCACGCGGCGCTCTCCCGTGCGGTGGTATCGCTCCATTCCCGCGAGATGGGCCTGCCGGTGGTGGTCGGGCACGATCAGGTCCTCCATCCGGGCGCCCACCGCCTCGGCCCGGGAGTAGCCGAAGATGGTCTCCGCGGCGCCGTTGAACTCCAGCACCCTGCCGTCGCCGTCGACCACGAGGACCGCGTCAAGGGAGGTGGCGACGATGGAGGCGAGCCGGGCCTTGACGAGACCCTCCTCGAGGGCCCGCCTGCGCTCGCGCCGCACGTAATGCACGAGTATGGCGAGCATGATGATCAGGCCGAAAAAGAGCGCGGCCGTCAGCAACGACACCATTGTCAGGGTATTGGCGACGCCGGTGCGCTGCAGATCCGCGTCGCGCGCGAGCACGGAGACGCCGCGCAGCGTCACCTGCCGCACATCGGGCCGGACCGCCTCGGTCCGCGCCGCAAAGCCGGGAAGCACGGCGGTCAGTGCCGCATCGTCGCCGTCGATCAACGGCACGCTTTCCTCGAGATAGCCGACCAGTCGGGACAGCGCCGCCGACACCTCGGGATCCCGTCTCAGGCCGGCGAAGACCGGACTGGTCTCGATCGTCCTGATCCGGCTGTAGAGCACGTCGAACCGCGTTCGGACCTCCCCGATGGAGGCGCCGCCGTCGGCGATGCCGTCCTGGATCGCCACGGTCAGGGCCAGCAGTTCCACATCCGCCTGGGCCAGAGACCACTGGGTGCTGTCCGAGTTGGCGATGCCGAGCGCGTCGATCTCGCTCCGGACAGTCTGGGCCATCTGCATCAGCAGGCCAAAGGCGACCGAGAACACGGTCGTCACGACGATGGCGAGGAGAGCGCGCCGTCGGTTCCAGGCGCCGAAAGGCGCCCCTGTCCTTCCGGACCGGCTCCGGGGCTCGATCAGGGCAGGACCTCGATGCGCGCCAGCTGCCAGATGCTCCGGGAATAGATCTCTTCGCTCTGGAACTCGGGCGAGCTGTCGTAGGGATAGACGATCCAGAGCGGCCCCTTGTCCCGCAGGCCCATGGGCTCGCCGTTGCGCAGATAGGCGACGAGGGCAGCGCCCTCGACAGCGTCCTCGATCGGAATATCGACGGCGTAATCGTTGAAGGCCACGGCCCGGAGCGTGCTGCCCTCGGCCCCGACCGCGGCCATGAGATCGGCCAGTTCGACGCCCTCGAAGGTCTGCAGGCCGTCGGTCCAGATGGTGGTAGTCTCGAAGCGCGCGGACTCGAGGTCCTGAAGGATCGACAGGTCGAACTGCGCGACGCCTTCGGCGTTCGTCACCGTGATCTGCCCGGTGACGGTCAGGACAACGTCGCCCTCCACCGGCTCCAGCGCGGAGACCGCCGTTGCAAGGGTCATGAGCAGACCGACAAAAGAGGATGTGGCGATCATGCGCGCCGGTGCAGCGTGGCTCATCTCGAGGCTCCCGTAACTTTGCGGAAGCGTCTTGCCACAGAACGCCCTTAGCGTCATCGACGCAATCGGATGGGCGACTATACTTCCGGATAGGTGTGCTCGCCCGATGCCTTTGCTTGGAACGGGCCTGATCCGTTGACGAAGGGCCAAGAGGCCAAGTAGGGATGGCGACCCCGGATCGGTGATCACGTGCCGTTTTCTCGGCTTTTGCCGCAGTCGGGATCGAATAATGTCGCAATGATGGGTCAAGCCGCATCATGCTCCTGCAGGGCTTGGCCAGTAACGAGGACCCCGATGCGTATCCTAGTCGCCGACGACCATGATCTTGTGCGCGAGACCATCGCAGCATTCCTTGCCAGCGAGGCCCAAGCGGCCGTGGCGACGGCCGGGACCCTTCCCGACGCGCTGAAGATCGTGGAGGCGGAGGGCGCATTCGATCTCGTCCTGCTCGACTACAACATGCCCGGGATGAGCGGCCTCGACGGGTTGCGCCGGATGCGCATTGCGAACGAGGGCAAGCCGGTGGCGATCCTGTCCGGCACCGCGACGCGCGCGCTTGCGGAAGAGGCGATCATGGCGGGGGCCGCCGGTTTCGTGCCGAAGACCCTCGCGTCGAAATCGATGATCAGCGCCGCGCAGTTCATGGCCGCAGGCGAAATTTACGCCCCATTTAATTTCGTGCAGCAGAAGAACCAGGCGGCGGCGGGGATCCTGACCAGCCGGGAGATTGACGTGCTGAAGGGCATCTGCCGGGGCGAGGCCAACAAGGAGATCGCGATCGCGCACGATCTTCACGAGGCGACGGTGAAGCTGCACGTCAAGACGCTCTGCCGCAAGCTCAACGCCAAGAACCGCACCCATGCCGCAATGATCGCCCGGGATCGCGACCTCGTCTGACCCCGCCCGACGGACCGACCCGAAGCCGGCGGCGTCCCCGCCGGCTTTTTCGTGTCCGGTCCGTCCGGACTACCCATTCGGATAGTCCGACCTGTCCCACCGGGCCACGAAGTCTCCCCATGCGCAGAAGACCGAAGGAACGCAGAAGGTTATGCCTCGGCTCGAAATAGCGAGGTCCCCGATGATCACCCTTCTGAACGCAGCGCCGGACACCGGCAACCAGGGCGTGAGCGCCCTTTGTCATTCCGTCGTCGCCGGGCTCTGGAGCCGGGGGGCGCGCGAGCTGACGGTCGCGGATCATGGCCGAGGTGTGCGGCCCGCGACGCTGGGCGGCGCCCGCGTGAACCTCATGGGTCTCACCCATCACAGGCGCATCTGGCGCGGCGACAACCTGCGGGCCTCCCATACCCTGCTGCGGATGGGCGTCGCGCGGTCGGCGCCTGCGCGGGTCGTCTCGGGCTCTCGCGCCGTCCTCGACATCTCGGGCGGCGACAGCTTCACCGATGTCTACGGTCCGAAGCGATTCCGCGCGATGATCCTGTCAAAGCGCCTGGCCCTCGACGCGGGCGTGCCTCTCATCCTGCTGCCCCAGAAGCTGGGGCCGTTCCGCAACCCGGCCTTCGCGGCGGAGGCGGTGGATGTGCTCGGCCGCGCAGCCGCCGTCTGGGTCCGTGACGCCGACAGCTTCGCCTTCCTGCAAAGCGCGCTCGGGGACGCCTTCGATCCCGACCGCCACCGTCTGGGCGTCGACGTGGCGGTGGCTTTACCGCAGCAGGCGCCGGAGAGCCTCGACCGGGCGACGATGGACTGGCTCGCGGCGGAGCAAGCCTATCCGCTGGCCGGGCTGAACGTCTCGGGACTG
>Ga0008835_101517_pt1 | contig 11569 bp, 12 predicted proteins | sample HotLakConsoUCCRE_FD_62215 | JGI IMG/M metagenome (GOLD analysis project Ga0008835, IMG submission 62215) | Hypersaline microbial mat communities from Hot Lake, Washington, USA - Hot Lake Consortium UCC-RE (Hybrid Assembly) ...
CGGAGGAGATCGCCGCCGCCGGCGCCCGCGCGCTGGGGTTCGCCCGGTCCACGGCGGACTGGCGGGTGCTGATAGACGATCCCGAGGTGGCGATCGTGGCGATCACCGCACCGAACGTGCTGCACGAGCCGATGGCCCTTGCGGCCATCGCGGCGGGCAAGACCGTCTATTGCGAAAAGCCGCTCAGCACCACCGCCGCCTCGGCGCAGGTGATGACCGAGGCCGCCGAGGCGGCGGGCGTGCTGACGCTGGTAGGCTTCAACTTCCTGCGCAACCCGATGATCCGGCTGGCAAAGGAGATCGTCGAGGCGGGCGAGATCGGCGCGGTCACGGGCTTTCGCGGACGCCATGCCGAGAACTACATGAGCGACCCCGACAGCCCCCAGTCCTTCCGCACCGATCCTGACGGCGGCGGGGCGCTTGCCGATATCGGCAGCCACATCCTGTCGCTCGCGCGCTATCTGCTGGGCCCGGTCGTGCGGGTCGCGGGACAAAGCCGGACGCTGGTGCCCGACCGACCGGTCCGGGCGGGATCGCAGGAGCGGACGCCGGTGGTCGTCGACGACATGACCCACGCGCTTGTTGAATTCGCCAGCGGCGTCGGCGGCAGTTTCGAGGCGAACTGGGCCGCGACCGGGCGGACGATGGACCTGTCCTTCGAGATCACGGGCTCGAAAGGGGCCGTGGTGTTCAGCCAGGAGCGGATGAACGAGCTGCTCGTCCACGGCGGCACGCCGGGCCGGACCGGCTTTCGCCGGATCGAGGCGGGGCCCGCCCATCCGCCCTACGGCCGCTTCTGTCCCGCGCCGGGGCATCACCTCGGATTCAACGACCTGAAGGTGATCGAGGCGGCGGAGCTCCTCGAGGCCCATGCCACCGGGGGGCGCTGCTTTCCGGACTTCCGTGAGGCGCTGGCGGTCCAGCGGACGGTGGAGGCGATCCAGAAATCCGCCAGAGGCGGCGCCTGGGAGACCGTTGACCAGCCGGACTGAGATCCCGGGAGCGATGCGGGGCTTCGGGCGACGCGGCCCGACCCGCGCCGGGTTTGCCGCGGCTCCGGCTTCCGACCGGTATGGCGCCCCTTGAGCAGGACCGAAGCGGTCCCTGAACCGGCCAACACGCCCCCGATCCGACACCCGGGCCTGACCACCGCGCCCTGACCCGGACGTTCATCCGGCCGGGACCGGAGCGCGTGACGATGTCCGCCAGCGCCACGATTCCCCGCCGCGCGCCCTCAGTCCGGCAGCGCGTCCACCAGCCGCGCCGACCCCTGCCGGAACGGGTCCACCGCCGGAAGGCCCATGCGGTCCTCGATTTCCCGCAAGCAGGCCACCGCCTCCGCCTCGTCGAGCGCGGCGGTGTTCACCGACACCCCGATCACCCGGCAGTCCGGGTTGGCGATCCGCGCGAGCGGCAGCGCGGTGTCCCGGAGCGCCTCCAGCGACGGCAGCGGATAATCCGGCAGCCCCCGCATATGGGTCCGCGTCGGCTCGTGGCTCAGCACCAGCGCGTCGGGCTGGCCGCCGTGGATCAGCGCCATGGTCACGCCGGAATAGGAGATGTGGAACAGGCTCCCCTGCCCCTCGATATGGTCCCAGTGGTCGGGATCGTTGTCGGGCGTCAGCCATTCCACCGACCCGGCCATGAAATCCGCCACCACCGCATCGAGCGGCACGCCCTCGCCCGTGATCAGGATGCCCGTCTGCCCCGTGGCCCGGAACGAGCTCTTCCGTCCCCGCCGCCGCATCTCCGCATCCATCGCGAGGGCCGTGTACATCTTTCCGGCAGAGCAGTCCGTGCCCACCGCCAGACACCGCTTGCCGCTCCGCTTCCTGCCGTCCGCGATCGGATATTTCACCGACGGCACCCGCACGTCGTGGAGCGACTGCCCGTGGGCCTCGGCCAGCGCCACCAGCGGCGGCTGATCGCGCAAGAGCGTGTGCAGCCCGGCGGCAAGGTCGAACCCCGCCTGCAGCGCGTCCTCCATCACCTGCATCCAGCTGTCGGAGAAGACACCGCCCCGGTTCGCCACGCCGATCACCAGCGTCTGCGCGCCCGCAGTGCGCGCCTCTTCCAGCGTCATGTCGGGCAGGCGCAGGTCCGCCTTGCAGCCCGGCAGGCGCAGCTGGCCCACGGCGTTCTCCGGCCGCCAGTCCTTGATCCCCTGCGCGACCTTCGCCGCCAGAGGATCGGGCGCATCGCCCAGGAACAGCAGGTAAGGGGTCTTGATCATGGGCCATCGTCCTCGCTGCATCGCGCGGGCGGTCGCTCCCGTCGGGGTCCGACCGGCGCGGGTCGCACGGACCCGCGGTATCCGCGCCGTTTGCCTATCCCCATCATGCTCCCCGATCCGGTGCAAGCCATGCCGCGCGGCGGCGCGGTACCGGTTTCTGCACCTGCAAAAGCCGCTTGAGACCCGTCGCGCAAGAATATAACCCCAACCCCAATCACAACGACCGTTCCTTTCGCGAAAGCCTCTCCCATGTCCTTCCGCCTCCAGCCCGCTCCCCCCGCCCGCCCGAATCGCTGCCAGCTCTTCGGCCCCGGCTCCCGCCCCGCGCTCTTTCCGAAGATGGCCGCCTCCGCCGCCGACGTGATCAACCTCGACCTCGAGGACAGCGTCTCGCCGGGCGACAAACCGCAGGCCCGCGCCAACATCATCGAGGCCATAGGCGCCGTCGACTGGGGCACGAAGACCCTGTCGGTGCGCATCAACGGCCTCGACACGCCCTTCTGGTACCGCGACGTGGTGGACCTGCTGGAACAGGCCCCGGACCGGCTCGACCAGATCATGATCCCCAAGGTCGGCTGCGCCGCCGATCTCTATGCCGTGGACGCGCTCGTGACCTCCATCGAGGCCGCGACAGGCCGCGCGAAACCCATCGCCTTCGAGGTCATCATCGAATCCGCCGCCGGCATCGCCCATGTGGAGGAAATCGCCGCCGCCTCGCCCCGACTTCAGGCCATGAGCCTCGGCGCCGCCGATTTCGCCGCCTCCATGGGCATGGCCACCACCGGCATCGGCGGCACGCAGGAAACCTACTACATGCTCCACGAGGGGCAGAAACACTGGTCCGACCCCTGGCACTGGGCCCAGGCCGCCATCGTCGCCGCCTGCCGCACCCATGGCGTCCTGCCCGTGGACGGCCCCTTCGGCGACTTCTCCGACGACGAGGGCTACCGCGCCCAGGCGCTCCGGTCAGCCACCCTCGGCATGGTCGGCAAATGGGCGATCCACCCCAAACAGGTCGCGCTCGCCAACGAGGTCTTCACCCCCTCCGAGGCCGCCGTCACCGAGGCCCGCGAGATCCTCGCCGCCATGGAAGAGGCAAAGGCCCGGGGCGAGGGCGCCACCGTCTACAAGGGCCGCCTTGTCGACATCGCCTCGATCAAGCAGGCTGAGGTCATCGTCCGCCAGTCCGAGATGATCGCCGGACGGTAGGCGGCCCGGGACGGCCGCGGCCGGGCCTCACGGGGACAGCCGGTCCGGATCGGGACGGGACCACAACCCCCTTGCCCGACTCACCGGCCGCGGCGCATCGTCACACCACGACCACATCCCAGCCCGGCAGGATCCTCACCATGCGCCGCGCCACCCGTCTTGCCGTCCTTGCCCTGACCCTCTGCGCCTCCTGCGCCGCCGCGCAGGTCGCACCGCCCAGCGCCGCGGCCGGCATCGACTGGACCAAGCGGTCGAGCAACCCCTTCGCTTCGGGCCGGATCGACAGCTGGTATCACCTCCTGCGCGACGAGACCGGCCTCAAGCGGGCGATCATCATGCGCAGCTTCGACGTGCCCGCCGCCGAACTGCCGGGCGATTACGCCTCGATCATCTACGCTCAGGATTTCGACTGCGCGGCCCGGACGACCCGCATCGGTCTCATGTACCGCTATGCCGGCCAGCGCGGCACCGGACGGCTGCTCTACAACGAGGACAGCTTCTCGGTGCCGAGGCCCTTCGACGACGCGAGCGAGGAAGAGCGGTTCTTTCGCCAGCGCCTCTGCCCGTGACGCGGCGCTGATCGCCAGGACCCTCTCACGAAAGAGGAAACCCGGGGATACTTCCCCGGTACCCATCCCGCCGCCATATCCCTCCCGAACCCCGGGGAAGGGACCGACATGGCGAAAAGACCCACCGACTGGCCCGCCCGCTACCGCAAGGCGAAGCCGCCCCGCGTCGTCACGCTCCACGCCGATTTCGCCGGCGTGAAGGCGGGCCGGACCATGCTCATCTCCTCGCCCGAGGAGATCGGCCGCTGGATCGACGCCATCCCCCGCGGCGAGACGCGCACCATCCTGCGGATGCGCAGCGACCTCGCCCGCCGCGCGGGCGCCGACGCCATGTGCCCGGTCACCGCCGCGATCTACCTGCGCGTCGTGGCCGAATGCGCCCTGAAGGCGCTCGACGACGGACAGCCCCCCGACGCGGTGACCCCGTTCTGGCGGGTGATCGCGCCCGGCGACAAGCTGGCCGCGAAACTCTCCTGCGGCACCGAGGGCGTGGCCCACTACCGCGCCCTCGACGCGGCCCCTGACCCGGCCTGAAAGACAGCGCCCCGCGGGACGGCCGGCGGGGCGATGCGCGGCACGCGCGAGCGACGTCCCGCCGGCCGCCGTCGCGCCGCCCGATCGCGCCCGCCCCGCGCAGGCGCGACGTTGCGCCGGGGTCGCGCTTCGGATCGCACGCAAAGACCACGCCGCAAACCCACCGATCCGTGCTATGCTCGCGCTCCGACCGCATGAACCGTCAACCGGAGGCTCGTCATGCTCAGGACGCCGGCCGCAGCCATCTGCTTCGGCATTTCCGCAACCGGGGGATTCGCCCAGGGGGCCTGCCCATCCGAGGAGATTCTCGCCTCCCTCGACCCTTGCGTCATGGGCAACTGGATCGGCACGACAACGGCGCTCAATGCCTTCGAGCGCGCGATGGAGTCGATGGAGGGCGTCTCGGTGACTCCCGGCGCACCACCCGCGCTCGGCATGATCGTCGATCCGGACGGCTACTTCATCACCTTCTCGTTCAACGTGGATGCCCTGGCGGTGATAAGCAAGCCGGAGAGCACCAGCATCCTCCGTCTCGACCTCGCCGTCCCCAGCGCGTCGGGCCGGATCTGGACAGAAGACGGCACGCTCTCCATGTGCGAAGGGGATGATCTCCCCCCCTGGCTGGAACTCTTCGTGTCCAATTCGGCGGGCGCTCACGACGGCGGGGGACTCCCGCCCGGGCCGGGCGGCGACTTCATTCCCTTAATGCACTACACATGCGAGGGGAACGAAATGAGCTTCACCGTGGAACTTCCCGATCCGATCGGACCTGTCCATTACGACCTCGTTCACGTCCCTAGCAGCCGCTTCGACGAAGAATTCCGGCGAAGTCTGGAAGAGCGCTTCGGTCCGGAGTGAGGCCCCTCTTCCGGCCGAGTTGCATCAGGTGCCCGCCCCCGCCATATAACGCGGCGAGAGAGCAGCCCGCCGGAGCCCCATGACCCATTACCTCGACTTCGAGAAACCGCTGGCCGAGATCGAGGGCAAGGCCGCGGAACTGCGCGCCATGGGCCGCGCCAACGAGGACATGGACGTGGAGGACGAGGCTGCGGCGCTGGACCGCAAGGCCGCGGACCTGCTGAAATCGCTCTATGCCGGGCTCAGCCCCTGGCGCAAATGCCAGGTCGCGCGCCACCCCGAGCGGCCCCATTGCAGGGACTACATCGAGGCGCTCTTCACCGAATGGACGCCGCTCGCCGGGGATCGCAATTTCGCCGACGACCAGGCGGTGATGGGCGGGCTCGCGCGGCTCGACGGGCGGCCGGTGATGGTGATCGGCCACGAGAAGGGCAACGACACCCGCTCCCGGCTCGAGCGCAACTTCGGCATGGCCCGCCCCGAGGGCTATCGCAAGGCGATCCGGCTGATGCAGATGGCCGACCGCTTCGGCCTGCCCGTGGTGACGCTGGTGGACACTCCCGGCGCCTATCCCGGCAAGGGCGCCGAGGAACGCGGCCAGTCCGAGGCCATCGCCCGCGCGACCGAAACCTGCCTCGCGCTCAAGGTGCCGCTCGTGTCGGTCATCATCGGCGAGGGCGGATCGGGCGGCGCCGTGGCCTTCGCCACGGCGAACCGCGTGGCGATGCTGGAACACGCGATCTATTCCGTGATCTCCCCCGAAGGCTGCGCCTCGATCCTCTGGAAGGATGCCGAGAAGATGCGCGAGGCCGCCGAGGCCCTGCGCCTCACGGCCCAGGACCTCAAGGAACTCGGCGTCTGCGACCGCATCATCCGCGAACCCGCGGGCGGCGCCCACCGCGCCCCCGAGGCCGCGATCTTCGCCGTGGGCGACGCCATCGCCGCCATGCTCAAGGAACTCGAGGGCAAGGACGGCACCGCCCTGCGCGACACCCGGCGCAAGAAATACCTCGCCATCGGCTCGAAAGGCCTCGCCGCGTGACCCTCCCCCGCCGCAGCGCGCTCCCCCTCGCGGCCGCGCTCGCGGCACTCGCCACCGGCGCCGCCGCCCAGAGCGCCCCCGGCGGTCTCGAGGGCCGCACCGTGACCTTCGGCGGGCTCCTCTACGAGGAAACCGAGGACGATCCGACGTTCCTCGGCGACCGCCACGTGGCCGTGGTCGGACCGGGCGTGGAATACGGCCTCGGCCCCGAAGGCGCGCAGAACGGCTGGGACATCGTCCCCGCCATCGTCGACATTTCCGACAGCCGGGTGATGATCACCTATCCCGACCTCCCCGGGGCCACCTTCCCCGAGCTCGAATTCAACGGCTATGTGCTCGATTTCCTGACCGACTGCGTGCTCTTCTCGGGCGCCCGCGTCGACAAGAGCGTTTCCTCCGGCGACTTCTCCGACGCCGATGTCTTCACCAAGCGCGCGCGGCTCTACATCGACATGAGCGGCCACGCCTACGGCCCCGGCATCAAATACGTCATCGACCTCGACGTGATGGACTGCCCGATCAGCTGATCCCACGCCGCAGTATGCGCGGTCATGCGCACCTTCCCATCCCCCGTAGGGTGCGCTTTCAACGCGCACCGTCCCCATCCCCCGTAGGGTGCGCTTTCAACGCACACCGTCCCCATCCCCCGTAGGGTGCGCTTTCAACGCGCACCGTCCCCGTCCCCACGCAGGATGCGCTTTCAACGCGCACCATCCCCATCCCCACGCAGGATGCGCTTTCAACGCGCACCTGACCCCGCCGACACCCCACGGCGGCGCGGATCCGGGGGCGCATTCACGCCCGCCCTCCTCACCACATCCGCGGCCCGGCGTACTCCGGATACCCGGCGTCATACCCCTCGGCATCCTCCACCACGGCGCGCTCCTTCAGGAACTCCCCCGCCGTCGGCACCGTCCCGCTCTCGTCGCCCGCGGTCCAGAGCCCCGCCCGCATCACCGCCTTGGCGCACTGGAAATAGACCTCGCCCAGCGCGATCTCGACCACCGTCCGCGGATGCCGACCGTTCTGCTCGAAGAGTCCCGTCAGCACCACGTCGGCGCTGACCCGCGCCCGGCCGTTCACGCGCACCACGTTCTCCGATCCGGGCACCATGAACAGCAGCGACACCCGCCCGTCCCGCACGATGTTGCGCAACGAATCCATGCGGTTGTTGCCGCGCCAGTCCGGCAGCAGCAGCGTCCGGTCATCCGCCACCCGCACCACCGGACCCGCGTCGCCCCTGGGGCTCGCGTCTGTGCCTTCGGGCCCCACCGTGGACAGCACCACGAAGCGCGACGCCTCGATCCAGCGTCGGTAGGCGGGCGTCAGCCGGTCCGCGACCTTGTCGAGCGACGCCGCGACGGGCGCGTCATAGAGCTCCGTCAGATCCTCGACCTCAGTGATCCAGTCCATCCTCGTCCTCCCTGATCGGGGCGAAGCCCGCCTCCGCCATCAGCATGTTCGACCGCGGCTCGATCACCGCCTCCAGCCGCGCCATGAACTCCCGGGGCGGCAGCCCCCCGGGGATCGGCGGCAGGAACTCCACCACCGCAACGCCCGGCGTCCGCCGGATGCCCCGGCGCGGCCAGAACAGGCCCACGTTCGTCGCCACCGGCACGCAGGGCTGCCCCATCTCCTCGTAGAGCGCGGCGGTGCCCATCTTGTAGGGCGCCTTCACCCCCGGCACGATCCGCGTGCCCTGCGGATAGATGATGAGCTGCCCCGGTTCGGCGCGCCCGGCGCGCACATCGGCCACCATCTTGCGGATCGCCTCCCCGCGCTTGCCGCGGTTCACGGGAATGCAGCCCATCCTCAGGGCATACTGCCCGAGGATCGGCGCCCAGACCAGCTCGCGCTTCATGATGAACTTCGGCCGCGGCATGGCGCTGAAGATCAGGATGATGTCGAGGAAACTCTGGTGCTTTGCCGCCACCAGCACCTCCCCCGTGGGGGGCTGGCCGCGCACCTCGGTGCGGATGCCCACCATCCACGCCGCCGTCCAGCGGACCCAGGCGCAATAGGCCTGCGCGCCGGCCACGGCACCCCGGCGCGAGGCCACGGCCCAGGGCAGGTAGATCAGCGCGATGGGCAGCATTGCGACATACATCTGCCCGATGAACACCAGCGCCCGCAGGGTCTGCACGACGGTCATGACCGCTCCCCGAGAGACCTGAGCGCGGCGAAGCGCGTCGCGGCAAAGGCCACCAGCGCGGCCAGGGGCGGGATCAGCAGCGGCCAGAGCCAGCCCGCGCCACGAAACCCGAGCCCGGTCAGAAAGCCGCCCGACGGGTCCGCGTCGGGCAGAAACCAGATCGCCAGCATCCCGGCCACCGTTCCCACGCCCGCGCCGATCAGCGCCCGCATCGTGAACCGCCGCACGAAGGCGCGGGCGATATAGCTGTCCTTTGCCCCTACCAGCCGCAGAACCCGGATCACCTGGTCGTTCGCCGCGAGCGCCGCCTGGGCGGCCAGCGTGATCATCGCCGCCGTCGCCCCCGCGATCAGCAGGAGCGCGGTCAGGCCCAGCATCCGCAACCGGGAGGCCGCATCCACCAGCGGATCGCGCCAGCGCGTGTGATCGTCGAGCACGGCACCCGGAACCTCCGCCTGCAGCCGGGCCCTCAGGCCCGTGGCGTCATAGCCTTCGCCGGTCTCCACCACCTCGATCAGCTGCGGGATCGGCAGGGCGTCCACCGGCAGGTCCGGCCCGAACCACGGCTCGAGCAGCGCCCGCGTCTCCTCCGCCGAAAGCGCCCGGGCCGCGGCGATGCCCGGTGTCGTCTCGAGCACCCGCAGCGCGGCGGCGGTCTGCGCCGCCACCTGCCCCTCGGGCGCCGAGATGCGCAGGGTAGAGGACCGCGCCAGCTCCTCCGCCCAGCGGTCCGCCAGCCGCCCGGTCGCCATCGAGAGCGCCAGCGCGAAGACGGCCAGAAACGCCATCGCCGCCGAGGTGAACACCGTCAGCCGCGCGGTGAACCCCGTGGGCGGCACCACCCGGTCCGCATTGGGATCACCCTTCACGAGATCTCCGACCTGTCCCGCGAGGCTCACAGGTCGGCCCCCGCCGCCACCAGCCGCCGGTCCTTCAGCCGCAGCACCCGGGCCTGCACCTGCGCCTTCGCGGCGCGGATCAGCTGCAGGTCATGGGTCGCCACCAGCACCGCCTTGCCCATGCGGTTCAGCTCCACCAGGAGCGACAGCAGCCGCTGCGACATCTCCCAGTCGATGTTCCCGGTGGGCTCGTCCGCAAGGATCACGTCCGGGCTCAGGATGATCGCCCGGGCCAGCGCCGCGCGCTGCCGCTCGCCGCCCGACAGCTCCGGGGGAAGCTGGTCCGCCTGCCGGCTCAGCCCGACCCATGACAGCAGCGCCATGAGGTCCTCGTCCTCGGCGCCGCCCCGGCCCGAGACGCTCAGCGGCAGGGCCACGTTCTCCCTGAGCGGCAGATGGTCGAGGAACTGGCAATCCTGGTGCACCACCCCGATCCGCCGCCGCGCCAGCGCGACCCGGTCGCGGTTCATCGCCCGCACATCCTCGCCGAAGATGCGCACCTGCCCCGCGGTGGGCCGCAGCTCGGCATAGCAGAGCTTGAGAAGCGTGGTCTTGCCCGACCCGGACGGCCCTGTCAGGAAATGGAACGTCCCGGGGCCAAGCGCGAGCGAGAGGTCCGAGAAAAGCTCGCCCCCGCCGTAGGAATACGCCACATGATCAAGCTCGATCACCCCGGGGACCCCGCATTGCCGTCGCCGGTCGTTCTGCCCCAAGGGACCCGGGCTTGCAATCGCGCGCCGGCTTTGCATTCGCCATGGCTTTGGGGCATTCTCCCGCGCAAAGGTGCCGGACGCGCGCCGACCGGGCAACGGGCAGCAAGGATTACGGCGATGAGGCTGACTTGCCCCAATTGCGGGGCGGAGTACGAAGTCCCCGACGACGCGATCCCCGACAGCGGGCGCGACGTACAGTGCTCCAATTGCGGCCATACCTGGTTCGAGTCCGGCGCCATCGCCGGGACCCGGGCCGAGGCCGGGGAGCCGGCGGAGCCGTCCGCTCCGCGACCGCCCCGCGCGCCGCGTCCTCCCGTGCCCGCCATGCCGCCCGCTCACGCCGGACGGGACCGCGCCCTGCCCGATCCCGACGCGCCCCGTCCGGGCCGGCCCCCGCCTGATCCCACGGCCCCCCATCCCGATCCGGGCCAGCCCGCGCCCCGGCGCAGGCTGGACCCTGCCGTGGCCTCGGTGCTGCGCGAGGAACGGGCGACATCCGAGGCCCTGCGCCGCGTCCCCGCGCCCGAGCCCATGGAACGCCAGGAGGACCTGCCCCTCGCCGAACCGCCGACCCGCGCGCGGCAGCCCGCGGCCCCGTCCCAACCCCGGCGCGAGCGTCTGCCGGATGTGGACGACATCAACCGCAGGCTCGGGGATGCCGCGACGCCCCGCGCCGCCGACCGGACCCCTGCGGAACAGGCGGCGCTGCGCTACCGCCAGGGCTTCCGCTACGGCTTCGGCATCGTGACCCTGATCGCGGCCGCGGCGACGCTGGTCTACGTCTACGCCCGCCCCATCGCCGAAGCGGTGCCGTCGCTCTCGCCCCCCCTCGCCGCCTATACCGAGACCGTCGACGGGCTGAGGCTCTCCCTCGACAGCTCCATCCAGTCCCTCACCACCCGCCTTTCGCCCCCCGATCCCGGCTGATCCCGGCGCGGGCCCTCCCGGCCCGCGCCCAGCCCGCGATCACACCACGATACGCTGTGGCCACGGCGTCCCCGTCCTGCACGGCATCCCCGCCGATCCGACAGCCCCGCCCGCCGCCTGCCTCTCCCCCGGGACAGGCCCTGCCCCGGTCGTGCGAGACAGCGCCCGGCCCGACGCTCCACAACCGCCCCAGCACCGGCAGGGCCCGCCGCCCCTCGGTCGGAACATCCGCACCGCCACTCGCGCCGCTGGCCCCCCAAGGGCGTTTCTCCCCGCTCGAGACAGAAGACGAGACACCCGTCCTCCCGCCTCTCCCGGCCACCAGAGACCCCCGCCGGAGCGTGGAATCGCGCCCACCGCCGTCATCGGGCATCCGGCCCGCCAAGGCCGGTCCCACCCAAGAGACGACACAACCAGAGTGCCGCGGCTCGGC
>Ga0008835_101535_pt1 | contig 11420 bp, 9 predicted proteins | sample HotLakConsoUCCRE_FD_62215 | JGI IMG/M metagenome (GOLD analysis project Ga0008835, IMG submission 62215) | Hypersaline microbial mat communities from Hot Lake, Washington, USA - Hot Lake Consortium UCC-RE (Hybrid Assembly) ...
AGGGATATCCGCCGATTTCGGGGGGGGGGTAGAAATGGGTGGCTGAGGGGTTACTGGGTAGGTGCTCCCGAATACGTGGAAGCCAGCGATCCGGGGCCTTCCGCGGAATCGAACTGGATGCACCCGGGCCCTCGTCCAACCATCGGAAGGGTGGACCGTGCTTACTGTGGGGCGTCCTTAGGGAGGAGGAGCCTTGAAAAGGTCTGTGCTTGCGTCGCATGCCTGGACTGTAGTTGCTGTAGTAGCCATGCTGGCCGTTATATATTCTACGGCTTTCTATAGAGGTAGAATCGATGATATCACCACTGCTCTCGGGCGAAGGCAACAGGCCGAGGTTCTGGCTGGCACAGCTATTGACGGATGGTATAGCCTTCTTGCTCCCCTGTCTCGCCCTATTCCACTAGCAATCTGGTACTATGACCCAGAACTCTGCCACTCCTGCAATACCGAAGCGGCGCATGAGAGTTGGGGACGATTGGACGGTCGTTGGCCGGGGGCAAGTGTAACCGTTGTCGTTGGGGCTGCGGGATCTATCGATGCTATGGAGTTTGGAGGCATTGAACCATCGGAACGCGAGATAGTGCGATCCGCGGTAACGGAGGTCTGGACCCAGCTTCTTCGAGATGCGCTGCTGTGGTCCCTGAAGATCGTGATCAACGACGAAGGAAGGGTAATTCATGCTGAGGGTGCACTCCCTGTCGAATGCTATTGGTCCGTGGAGGATAAGCTTCTGACGACAGCGTTTCGTTCCGGGGCCGAAGGCGAATGCCTCGGTCCCTGCTTCACCACCCTTGAGTAGAGGAGGCAACATGCGGGAAAGAATTTCGCACACCGCTGCTTGCGCAGCACTGATCCTGGCGGTCGTACTGGGATTCGCCCTTCCTCATGTGAGTCAGGCAGCTCCTGTCTCGGGACTCCTTGAGTACATCGGCGGGCCGTTGATCTGCGACGGACCCTGTCCGTCGCCATCCGAGGTCTGCTGCTGGCCGGAGTGAGGTTGTCCCGGCCGGGCGGTCGCGCGACCGCCCGGCCACCACTTCAAACACTGGGGGCCAGCACCCGCCAATTCTGCATTTGATTCGATTGTCCACAAGTCCCTTCAGGAGGCGATGTGTCGGCTGTTGAAGAAGTGTCCTACGGAGCCTCCCGAGGGCTCGTTTCTGCGTTGATCGTCGTCATCGGTCTGTCGTCCGGACTGCTGGCGTGTTCGGGCGATGCACGCCAAGAGGCGGATGGCAGCCAGGAGAGGGTGGCACTAGTCGAGGTGAAAGTGCTGGAGTCGCCCTACCTCTCCGCCGAGGTGGGGCAGGTTACCGCCCTGCACCTGCGGGGAGACGCTCTCTATGTCCTGGATGGCGTCCTTCGGGTGATCCACCAGGTGAAGGTAAGCGAGGAGGGGGACGGCGCCGGTGACATCTTCCTTCGCAACGGCCAGGGGCCGACAGAAGTATCCAGCGCCTACGGGAGCGTGGCCGCCTACCGGGGGGACTCGATGCTGGTGGCAGACCCAGCGGCGCGGCGGCTTCTGGTCGTGGCCCCGGACCGGTCCACCCGCGTGGTACCACTGGAAGGCGACTGGGCGCCGCGACCGGGCTCGTCCTTCTTTCCGCTCCCGTCGGGGGATGTGCTGGAGGTCGTTGCGGGGGGTACCGCCTGGACCGGTGTCGTGCACCGAGCTGCAGGGGGCCAGGTCCTCGACACCCTGGTAACTCTTCCGTTCCAGGCACCCCCCGCCGTCGTGGACGGCCAGCCCGTGTTCCGCATCCTTCCGCCTGGGGTGATCCAGGTCCCGCACGAGGGGAGAGGGTTGCTCCTGGGGGTTGGCGCAGAACAGACGCTTGTCTGGATCGATGCGAAGACGCTGGAGGTGCGGCAGCTGGACGTGGACCTCCCCCGCCGGGCACCGGACGCGGGCATGAACGCGGCCATGAGCGCCCTTTGGCAGGAGCGATCCACTTTGTCGGACATCCCCTTAAACCTCCGGTCCCGCATCCGCCCCATCCTCCCCGACAGCCTTTCCGTATATACCGGCCTCATCCGCATGGAGGACCGCTTCCTCGTCCAGGGGCCGCCGTCAGAGCTGACGCTGGACGACCTCACCGGCGGTGCCCAGTGGGGGACCGGCGGCGTCGACTGGTGGGTCCTGGGGGCGGCCGGCGACGTCGAGGCAAGGTTCCGGACCGATCGGCGCTTCCGGCCCCTGGCCGTTCGCGGCGACACCGTGGTGGGGGTGATCCCGGGCGGGGTCTCTGGGGCTAGGCCGGCGATCCTGGAGCTGGCGGAGGTGCGGGCGCACATCCAGCGGCGGTAAAGGGAGGAATGCACCGAGCCAGGGCCGGAGGTACGATTCCCACGGCGCGCTGGTATGGGTAGCCGGCGGGGAAGGGGAAGGGCCCGGCGAGTTTCGCGGCGCGGAGTGGGTGGGGCTTTCCCCGGACGAGACGATTGCGGCCTGGAGTGCTTCGGATGCGCAGACTCCTCCGGTGGCTGCGGGTGAAGGATGGAGGCCGAATCCTGGACGCCCGGGACGGGAACGTTCTCATCGGATGGGAAGGTGGACTCGGCCGCCCTCTGGTGGCCCTCCACAGGCTTGCCCGTTGACATCTCCAGGGGCCGGGGGGATCGAGGTACCGGTGGCACCGCTGCCGGACGGATTTGGCCCCCGGCCCTGCCAGGGAGTGCCGGTTCCGGTCTTGAACACCCCCCCCGCCGCCCCGCTCAGTTCCCTCTGCGGTCCGTGCTGGACGGAAGATGTCGAGTCGGTGGTCCTCTACCGCCTGGTCCGATAGAAGCGCCTGATCCCTCGCGGTGCCCCCTGCATCCGAGCCGGTCGTGTCGGACGTATGGCCCGGCGGCGTGACGGAGGGGCAAGGGGGGTCGGAGCCCCTGCAGGCCGGACGGAAATTCTTGACAGGCCGATGACGCCGGTCGGATGGTGCTTGAAGCGTCGGAGGTGCTGGCCCGACGCCTACCGGCCCGCCACCGGAGGCTTGAGATGTCGCAGCCACCCCTCTCCCTGGCCGATGCCATGGAGTTGGCTCATCTCTATCGGGAGCACGTCGGTCTGTGCATCCGGGTAGCTCGCTCCGTCCTTGGGGATCCGGACGAGGCTCGCGACGCCGCCCATGAATTCTTCGCCCAGCTTGCGGCTGGGGCCCCCGCCTCGCTGGACCGCCCCCTGACGAAGAGCTTCTTCCGGACTGCCGCGCGGAATCAGGCCATCAAGATCCTCGAGCGACACAGGGCGAGACAGGCGCTTGTGGCGTGGCACCTTCCAGCGGAGGAGTCTCCGCGCTCAAACGCAGGCTCGGTAGACGAGATCCTTCTTCGATTCGAACAGCGCCAGCAGGCGAAACGCCTCATCGCTACCCTGCCGCCTCTCCGGGCCCGCGTGGCTGAACTCTGCCTGGGACGGCAGTTGACGTCCAGGCAGGCGGCAGAGGAACTGGGAGTGAGCGAGAAGGCGGTGGTGAAGCAGCGGCTGAAACTGGTCAGGGATATCCGCCGATTTCGGGGGGGGGGTAAAAGTGGGTGGTTGAGGGGTTACTGGGTAGGTGGTCCCGAATACGTGGAAGCCAGCGATCCGGGGCCTTCTGCGGAATCGAATTGGAGGAGGGAACGCAAGGGCTTCGTGGGACCGCACTTGAACTCGCTCACCAGAGGAATCCTTCAGCATGCCCGACCCTACAGGCGAACTGCTCCCGGCCAGAACGTGTCCCGGTCCATCTCGAAGGCGGGCGTTCCTGTTCCTGATCTGCATCGGGCTGAGCGCGTGTGGCTCCTCCGACAGGGTTCCTCTGCAACCAGATTCTTCTGGATCCCCGACGACACCCCACACATCCCGGGAAGCGAGCTTCGCCGAGGTCTTCGATGTGGTAGGCCGGATCACGCTCGAGGAGGTGGAGGGGGTGGTCACCGTGACCCCGAGTATGCAACCCGATAAAGCGGGGGGCTATCTTCTGGCCGACGGGAGGGCTCATCAGATCAGACGCTACGGTCCCGAAGGCCAGCTGCTTTGGCATTTCGGTCGTGAAGGGCAGGGGCCGGGGGAGTTCCTCTTTCCGGTGAGTGCCGCGCCCGCCGGAGAACGTGTGATCATCGCTGAACTCGAGGGTCGGCTCAGTCGTGTGGATCCGGCCAGCGGGGATGTCGCAGTAGCGAGCCTGGGTTTTGCACTTTCGGACCTCGATCCTCTGAACGACAGCCTGGTCGTCGTGTCGACCAGGACACTCCGCCCCGGGATCATCATCTGGAACACGAGGTCGATGGGTGTAGCCCGCTCATTCTTCAACCCGTACATATATCCCGAGATTGAAGGGCTCCATAGCAGCCTGATGTGGGTCTTGTCCGACGTACATCAGGGGCAGGTCGCCTCCACTGTAGCTCTGTACGATACACTGTACGTCCACACTTTCGATGGCGTGGAGGCGAATCGGATCCCCATTGGTGTTCCTGATGTTCGTCAGCCCATACCGGTTCCAGGTCGTCCAATGAACGAATGGCACACCGGCACCAGGGTAGGAGCACCGTTCTGGATGGGCGCTTCACGCATCCTGATCCAATTTGGCCGCTGGGTTCCCGAGGAGCGGCGGGCCCGTCACGGCCTCGTCATTGCGGATCTCGCCGAGGACAGCCGGGTGGTGGTGCGGGATGCTCCGCGTCTGATGACGGTTGAGGATGGCCTGGTTTTTCGGTTCCAGGATCCAGAAGTCCTCGAAGGGAACGTGCTCCTCGTGGCACGACTCACGGCGGAGTATCGGCAATGAGCCTGTCGCATCTGGTTGCAATGCCGTCTCTTCCCGTGATCCTCCTCCTTTTGTCTTCAGCAATGGCGTGTGCTGTGGAGCCTCCATTGGTGGACGATCTGGTTTCCTGCCCGACCTGTGGGATCAGGGATGTGGAGGTCGCCACGTTCCTTCCACAGGGTGACCGCTTCTCGTTCACGACCTTCCCTCCTGTGAGCCTGGCTCGGGATCGGTCCGGTCATTTCATTGCTGGCCCGGTGACCGGCGAGGCCGTCCTTGCGGTCTTCACGCCTGAAGGCGGTGTTGCCGGCCTCTTCGGGGCGAAAGGCCAGGGTCCGGGGGAATTCACCGGTCCCCCGGCCCCTCTATTCCTTGCCGTGGGAGACGGAGATACCATCCACGCCGTGGACCCGGTGGACCACTATGTCCTCGGGCCGCAGGCCTCGGGGTACCTCAGCAGGACCAGAATGTCCGTGCATGCCTCGGATGCCATCGTGACAGGAGGTCACCTGCTTGTGGGCTCCTACGTCTTGACGTCCGGAGGGGGGACTTCCATCCAGATCCTGCGAGACAATGGCACCGTCGAACGTAGCGTTGACGAACCGCAACCGCGGACTCCCTTTCCTCCGAACTTCCTGTTGGCTCCCGCATGGGGAAACCCTGGCGTGTGGGTCGCCCACCCTACCCGCTACGAGGTGAACCATTTCGCCCTGGACGGCGTGCAGACCGTTCGCCTGGAGCGGCGAACGGAATGGTTCAGGCCGTACGACCCGTCCGACGCGACGCCAGGTGCTCCCTTCCTTGCCCCGGCCGATCCGAGGGTGGTGGGGTTGGTTCAGGATCGTCAAGAATTGGTCTGGGTGGCAATCGCCCGCGCTCCCAGCCAGTTCAGGCCTCCGGAGCAGCCCGCCGCTCGGGGTGAGGTGCGGCTGGACCCGTTCTTGGATATGAATCAGCTCTATCGCACCACGATCGAGGTGCTGGATCCGGTGGCTGGCAAGGTTGTCACTCGCCGGGACTTCGAGGCCTATGTTCGTTTCGTTCGGGATGCTGTCGGCGAGACCCTGGCCTACTGGATGGAGCCGCTCCCCGATGGGGACCTGGGCATCAAGGTGGTCCGTCTTGGCGTCGATGGGTTGTAAGCACGTCCGGGGTTTTGCACGTCCCCAATGCCCCTGTCAGTCCCCCGCCCCCACCGGCACCGCAGCCCCCGGTCGCGTCGGCGGCGCCCCCCCTTCCGAAGCCTCCGCCATCCGCGTCTGCGCCCGCCCCAGGAAGATCCCCAGCCCGGCCCACACCACGGCCAGGGGAATGGCCACCGAGGAGAGCGCCACCAGCCCCGCCCCCAGCCGTCCCAGCACCCCTTCGGTGTACGCCCCCAGCACGTCGCCGCCCCGGTAGACGAAGGTGTCGGTGAAGGCCTTCGACTTGTACTTGTCCTCGCGCCCCACAACGGTGAAGAGCGTCTCCCGGGCGGGGCGCATGATGGCCCGCTGCACCGCCCGGAAGGTGGCGTCGAAGGCCACGAAGAAGGCGTAGGATCCCACCAGGGCCAGCCCCAGGAACCCGGTGGCCACCACGATGGGGAGGAGGGCCAGGGTGATGGCGATCCCCAGCCGCTTCATGATGTGGCCGGCCACCAGGGCCTGGAGCACCAGCGTGGCCACCTGGGTGATGAGGTCGATCTGGGCGAAGAGGCCCGTGCGGACGTCGATGTTCTCGTCCATCCCCGCCACCATCTGGAGCCGGGTGAAGTACATGAAGGTGGCCACCACGGCGAGGATGAGGACGTAGGCGGAGATCCCCAGGAGGTACGGCGAGCGGAAGGTGGCCCGGAACCCCTCCCATGCGCTCCCGCCGATGACGGCCTTCTCGTCCACCCGTGGCGGGGCGTCGGGATCGGCCTCGGCCCCGGGAGCCCGGAGCTCGGGCTGGAGCCGGGCCACCATGAAGGCGCACCCCACCGCCAGCACCAGCGATGCGGCCCCCACCAGGAGGAGGCTGGCCGTCCCCAGCGGCTCCGCCAGCATCCCTGCCAGCCAGGGCCCGAAGATGGCCCCCACCGTTCCCCCCACGGCGATCACCCCGAACAGCCGCTTGCTCTGCTCCAGGGAGAAGCGGTCGGCCATCAGGGCCCAGAACACCATGGTGGAGAAGAGGTTGAACACGCTGAACCAGACGAAGAAGACCTGGCCCGAACGCTCCCCCACCGCCTGCGGCGTCATGACCATCAGCGCCCAGAAGACCACCAGACTGGCGGCGAAGAAGATGTAGGTGGTGGAGATGAAGGCCAGGCGACGGTACCGGCTCACCAGGAAGCCGAAGACCGGGTTCACCGCCAGCGTCACCACTGCTGTCCCCACGAAGAGCCACCGGATGGCCTCGATCCCCCGCTGCATCCCCAGCGCCTCCCGGGCGGGGCGGATCACCATGAGCGCCGTCAGGACGAAGAAGAAGAAGAGGGCCGCCCACAGAAGGGGCGCCGTCTCGTCCCGGCGGACGTTGGCAAAGCGCTGGAGGAACGAGTTCATCGGGTGGTCCGGGGCCTGGGGTGGCTGGGGTGCTGGGGGTCCAAAGTACAGCGAGTGGGACGAAAGCGCCCGACTCTTCGAGTCAGGACGGTCAAGGCACGGGAACTGTTGAGAGACTTGCCCGCCCCACCCCGTCCTCGCCATGCTCCCCCTGCCGGAACCAGAGGGGTATGGTCCCCGGCGACCTTCCGTTGGCCCCCGTCTGCCGCGTCGACCGCCAGGATCCCAGTGACCCACCCTCCCGACGGTTCAGCCCCTCCGGCACCCCCCCTGGCCCGCATGGGAATCCTGGGGCGGACCCACTCGGCCACCCTCCCCGATGTGCTGGACCGCCTCCTGGCGTGGTGCGCCGCCCGGGGGGTGGAGCCCCTCCTGGGGGAGAACGCCCTGGCGGTGCGCCCCGACGGGGGTCGCCCCTACCGGGCGGGGGTGGATGCGGTGGACCTCCTGGTGACGCTGGGGGGGGACGGGACCCTGCTCCGGGGAGCCCGGGCCGCCGGCACCAGCGGGACCCCGGTGCTGGGGGTGAACCTGGGGCGGCTGGGGTTCCTGGCCTCCGTCCCCCCCGAGGAGATGGAGGGGGCGCTGGACCGGTTCGCCGCCGGGGAGGCCCTCCTGGACCACCGCCACACCCTGGAGGCCCGGGTGGTGCGGGACGGAGGTGCGGAGGACGAGCCCTTCCCGGCGCTGAACGACCTGGTGATCCATGGGGCCCGGGCGGCCCGGGTGGTGCACCTCACCCTCTCGGTGGAAGTGGCCGGGGTGGAGGACACCATCGGGAGCTTCAGCGGCGACGGGGTCATCATCAGCACCCCCACGGGCTCCACCGCCTATTCCCTGTCCTCCGGCGGCCCCATCGTGGCCCCCGCCGTGGACTGCATCCTGGTGACGGCGGTCTCTCCCCACACCATGGCGGTGCGCCCCCTCCTCCTCCCCCCGGACGGGATCGTCCGGATCGGGCTGCTTCCCCGGAGCGGCGAGGTGGTGGTCACCGCCGACGGCCGGGAGGTGGTGTCACTGGATGCCACCGACCAGGTGGTGATCCGCCGGAGCCGGGGGTCCGTGGCGCTGGTGCGCTTCCCGGAGGACAGCTTCTTCGCCACCCTCCGGCAGAAGCTGAACTGGGCGGTGGAGTCGGTCCCCGATCCCGGTCAGGGATCGGTGTTTCCGGACTGAAGCGCGGCCAGCACCGAGGCCCCGGTGGCGTCCGCCGGAGGCGGTGACCCCACGTACTCCGCCACGGTGGGGGCGATCACCTGGGTGCGGACCCCGGGAATGCGTCCCGGAGTGAACCCCTCCCCCAGGGCACAGAACACCGTGTGCATGTCCGGTTCGTCCGGGGGGAAGCCGTGCCCCGCCCGGAGCCGGTCCGGCCCCGCCGCCCGGTCGGCCCGGTGTCCCGATCCGCTGTTGTAGCCCGGGGCGGTGGCCCAGTAGAGATCCCCCCCGGCCACCCCTCCCAGCCCCAGCTCCCGGTCCTCCGACGGCACGAAGATGCGGGTCACCACAGGGGCTCCATCCGGCCCCCGGACCCCCTCCAGCGCCGCACGGGCGGCAGCGATCACCCCGGCCTCCTCCTCCGGGGGGACGATCCCCTCCCGCCAGGCAGCCCGGTTCACCTTGATCCAGTAGCCGTTGGGGGATACGGCCCGGGTCCGGGAGAGATCGATGTTCCCGGCCTCGTCCACCACCAGGAGCCCCGCCTCCCGGAGCGCCACATTGGGGAGGAACTGGTTCCAGGAGGTCCGCATCCCGTGGTCCCCGGTGACGAAGAGGGCGCCATTCCGCTCCAGCGCCAGCTCCAGAAGGTGGGCCAGCCTGAGATCCACAAGCGCCCAGACCCGGGCCCTGAGCCGGGCCGCCTGCTCCGCCACCTCCGGATCGTATCCGGGCCACCCCGGGTCCAGCAGCCCCAGGAGGGCGTGGTCAATGGCGTCCGATTCGGGGAAATAGTCCATCTGCAACTGCGGCTGGAAGGTGCGCCACAGCCACTCGGACCCCCGCATGAACTGCCGGGTGAGGAACTCCGCCGTCTCCAGGTAGCGGGCCTCGGCGGTGCCGTCCCCCCCCAGGAGGAAGGTGGCCCCCAGCGCTCCCCGCTCCCAGAGAGGGAGGCCGGAGTTGGCGGACCACCCCCCGGCGGCGCCCCCGTAGCCGTCCATGAGGTCCGGACGGTTTCCGTCGGTGACCGGCATGTGGGGGTGGTACAGCATGAAGTCGGAGCCGTCCGGAGCCACCTCGAAGAGGCGGAGGTGCAGGAAGACCGAGGCCCGCTCCCAGGGGTCGTTTGCCCCCCTCTCCAGGGGCATCTCCAGCCCGTCGGAGAAGTGCCGGGCCAGGGGGCGCCCGGCGGGAGGGGCGCTCTCCAGGGGCACCGCGTGGGCGGTGATCCCCCCCCGGGGATCCGGGGAGCGGGCCACCGTGACGCTGGTGTATCCGGCGCCTACCTCGTCCACCCCGTGGAGCACTCCGTGGACCGGGGTCCCTGCCACATCGAAGCGGAAGGTCCGGGGGGGAACCGTGGAGCCCAGTGCCTCCAGCCCTTCCCACTCCCCGGGCTCCGTCCAGGTCACATCGGCGGCTCCCAGCACCCGCTGCGGCTGGGGCATGCTGTTGTAGCCGTTCAGGACGTTCACGTGGGGGAGGGCCAGGATCCGCTCCGACTCCGCCCTCCGGGCATCCTGCTCCGGGGTCCGCTCCCCGTCCACGGGGGGGTACCCCGGGACCCAGGGCCCCTGGGTGACATGGTGCCCCGCCACCGACATTCCCTCCCTCCCGGCGGTGATCCAGAGGGGTTCGGCGGCGAGCACCTCCCAGGAGAAGCCCCGGACCATGTCCAGGACCGTGTGGCGGTCCCGGGGGAGGGCGTGCTGGAGATTGGCCGTCACCCCGGTGACATCGCCGTAGGCCCCGGTCCAGAGCACGGCGTGGCTGGCGGAGGTCACCGAGGGGAAGGCGGTCTCGGCGTGGGCGGCGCAGGCACCGGCGTCGAAGAGTTGGTGGAAGGTGGGGGCCTGTCCGGGATCCAGTGTCCGCCGGAGGATCGCCTCGTTCAGGGCGTCGATGCTCACCAGGATCGCCGGCGGATGGGACCCGGCGTCCCCGGAGCCTCCCGGTGGGGCGGGGGCGCAGGCGGAGGCCAGGACCAGGACGAGCGCCGGGGAGAGGCCCCATCGCCGGGGACGGGGCAGGACGGTGCGAGGATCCATAGGGGGAAGTTCCACCGCAGGGGGGTCCGGGGCAATCCCGGAAACGGGGTGTTACGGTTCCGCCACGGAAGTCGTCCACGGGGTTGCTCGGGGCTGCCGGCATCGGACATCTTCCCGGTCTGAGGGGCTCCGCCCCCGATGTTCCGCCGGCCTTCGTCCTCCTGGTCCTCCACGTGCCCCTCTTCGAGCCCCGGTGAACCACACCATCACCGCCGTTCCCGGCATCCAGGTGGGCCATGCCGTGGTGCAGGGCGGGGGGTCCGGGTGCACGGTGGTGTTGGGGCCCTTCAGGGGTGCGGTGGAGGTGCGGGGGGGCGGGCCCGGGAGCCGGGAACTGGGGACGCTGGCGCTGGACCACCTGGTGCCCCGGGTGGACGCCCTCCTCCTCACCGGGGGTTCCGCCTTCGGGCTGGCGGCGGCGGACGGGGTCATGGAGTGGCTGGCCTCCCGGGGGCGGGGGTTCACCACCCCTGCAGGGCCCGTCCCCATCGTGCCGGCGGCGGTGATCTACGACCTGGTTCCGGGGGGCGCCCGGCCGGGAGCCCGGGAGGGCCAGGCCGCCTGTGACGCCGCCTCCCGGGCCCCCGTCCCCACCGGGCGGGTGGGAGCGGGGGCCGGCGCCACAGTCGGGAAGCTGGGTGGGCCCAACGGGACCTCCCCCGGGGGGGTGGGGAGCGCGGTGATGCGGGTGGGGCGCTATCAGGTGGGTGCGCTGGCGGTGGTGAACGCCATCGGAGACGTGCTGGATGCCCGGGGGGAGATCCTGGCCGGCGCCCGGACCCCCGACGGTCGCTGGATGGACTCCTCCGCCATGCTTCTGGGGGACGCCGCCCCTCCGGTCATCCCCGGCCCCCGGCAGGCCACCACCCTCTGCGTGGTGGCCACCGACGCCCCCCTCTCCCGGGTGGATCTCTCCCGGATGGTGCGGGTGGCGG
>Ga0008835_101536_pt1 | contig 11415 bp, 7 predicted proteins | sample HotLakConsoUCCRE_FD_62215 | JGI IMG/M metagenome (GOLD analysis project Ga0008835, IMG submission 62215) | Hypersaline microbial mat communities from Hot Lake, Washington, USA - Hot Lake Consortium UCC-RE (Hybrid Assembly) ...
ACCGGGTCGCCGTTGCGCCGCACCTCGTAGTGCAGATGGGTCCCGGTACACCGTCCTGTGCAGCCCATATCACCGATGTGTTCCCCGCGCGAGACCCTTTCGCCTTCGGAGACGGCCAGGCGGGTCATGTGGGCGTAGCGGGTGGTGATGCCGAAGCCGTGGTCGACCTCGACCATCAGGCCGTAACCGCTTTGCCGGCCTGCAAAAACCACCGTCCCGTCGCCGCCGGCCACGATATGGGTGCCGCGCGCGCCGGCGAAATCGACGCCGGCGTGAAGCCGCCGACTGCCGTTGAACGGATCGTTGCGATAGCCGAAGCCGGAGGTGTTGCGGTAGGTGCCGCGCACCGGGACCGAGAAGGGCAGCCGCTCGGCCGCGATGCGGTGCAGGTTCATCTCGTCGAGTGCCGACAGAAGCTCGTTGGCGCGCAGCGACATGGCGTCGGGCTCCTCGCCCATGGTCGAGACGGCGACCGGCATCAGCGGCCCGCCCTGGCCGGAATAGGTGGCGCGCACCTGCCCGATCAGCGTTTCGGTCGACAGGCCCGAGGCCGACAGCATCCGGTCGAGCGGCTGCATCGACATCGCCACGGCATCTTCGAGCTGGCGGAAGACGCGTTCCTGACGTTCCTCGGCCAGGGCGGCCTCGAAATGCAGTTGCTCGATCGCCTCCTCGGCTTCGGCCACGAGCGTGGCCGATCCGTCGCGCTGGTCGGCGGTCGCCTCGAGCGCCATGGCCAGCCGTTCGATGGCGCGGTTCAGGTCTGCTTCGCGGGCGGCGGCGGTCTGCACGGTGCCGGTGTCGGCGCGCAACTCGCTACGCAGCGAGGCGACCTCGGTCCGCGCGGTGTCGCGTTCGCCGATGGTGCGGCGCAGGGTCGACTGGATCACGTCGACGGCGGTTTCCATTTCGCGGCGGCGTTCCTCGGATTCGAGCAGGCGGACCTGCATCGCCGCCACCTGGTCCATCGCGCTGGCGAACCGGTCCTGGGCATGGGCCGCCTCGGAGGCGCGGATTTCCATCTCGTCGGACATCTCGTTGAGCCGCGCCTGGTACAGAAGCTGTTCGCGCAGGGCCTGGTCGCGCGCATTGCCGGCCGAGATCATGTCGATCAGGAAGACCGAGGTGACGATCACGCTCCAGGCGATGAGGACGACGAAGCTCGACAGGATGGCGGCTTGGGTGAGGGGGCGCAGGCGGATGAACCGGGTGCCCTGGTCGGATTTCAGGAACAGGCGCTGTTCAGGCAAGCGCCACTCCAATGCCGTGTTCACCCGACCGATCAGACGTGCTGTCACGTTCTTTGCCCCATCTTCCCCTGCTTTTATAGACCGCGTCCTGATGCCTCGGACCGGCTGCGGTTCCCACGGGGAATACTCGGGACCACCTTTCGTCTCAATACGTTATCTCCGGTCCGGCTGAAAAGCACCGGAATTCGGCTGTCATTGGCAATAATCCGCCGATGATCCACCTCATTGCCGCGGTCACTGCGCCATTGGCCAGTAGAAATCGGGCGGAATTCCGGCCTCGGCGCGTTTTTCTTCGTTGAAGGGCGGCTTCAGCGATCCGTGGAAATAGCGGCGAACCAGGTCGTGAAAGGCATCCTTCGGGTCCATCTCGTGGCGGCCGCATAGGAAATGGAACCACTTCGATCCGTAGGCGACATGGTGCACCTCCTCGGCGTAGATCACCTGCATCGCCGCGACCGCCTGCGCCGCCGCCGGGTCGCCCTTGGCGCGGCGGAACACCTCGATCATGCCCGGCGTCACGTCGAGACCGCGCGCCTCCAGCACCATGGGCACCACGGCCAGCCGCCCCATCAAGTCATCAGCCGTGTCCTCGGCGGCGCGCCACATGCCGGCATGGGCGGGCAGGGCGCCGTAATGGCTGCCCATCGCTTCGAGGCAATCCGCGACAAGCTTGAAGTGCTTCGATTCCTCATCGGCCGCGCGCACCCAGTCGTCGAAGAACCCCGGCGGCATCGGCGTGCCGGCGAAGCGCGCGATGATGTCCCAGTGCAGGTCGACGGCATTCAGCTCGATATGGGCGACCGCGTGGAGGATCGCGATGCGCCCCTCGGGCGTGCCGGGGCGGCGGCGCGGCACGTCGCGCGGGTCGAGAAGCGCGGGATGCTCGGGCCGCGCCGGGCGGTCGGGCGGGGTGGCCCTGCCGATCACCGGGCTTTCGCCCGCCGCGCGGGCCGCCTGCCAGGCGCGCGCATGGCGGCGCGACAGCGCGGTCTTGTCGCGGGCGTCGGCGGTGGTCAGCACGTCCACCGCCATCTCGGCCAGGGGGATCAGGCCGGTCACAGCGTCTTGACCGCCTCCAGCACCGCCTCGGCATGGCCGGGCACCTTCACCTTGTGCCACGCCTCGCGCAGCACGCCGGTTGCGTCGATCAGGAAGGTCGACCGCTCGATCCCCATGTAGGTCTTGCCGTACATGGATTTCTCGGCCCAGACGCCGTAGCGCTCGCACACGTCGCTGTCCTCGTCCGAGACCAGGATCACGCCCAGCCCGTGCTTGGCGATGAACTTGTCATGCTTGGCGGCGCTGTCCTTGGAGACGCCCACCACCACAGCGCCCGCAGCCTCGAATTCGGCCGCCATGCCGGTGAAGGCGATGGCCTCCTTGGTGCAGCCGGGCGTGTCGTCCTTGGGGTAGAAATAGAGGACCACTTTCCTGGGCTGCAGGCTCGACAGGGTCAGCGTGCCGCCCCCGTCGCGGGGCAGGGTGAAGTCGGGGGCTTTGGTGCCGATCTCGGGCATGGGAACCTCATTGGACTGCGGGCAACGTCAAATCGGCGCGGGCGCGCCGGTCGATTTGCAAGCTAGAGAGTTTGCGGCGAAGATAAAGCCCTGAGGCGGCATCGCGAAACAAGCAGGCAGGGGCAGTCGGGCGCGGCATGGCGACAGCGGCGAAACCACAGGGTGCGGCAAAGGATCGGCCGCGGCCGTCACGCCGCCGCCGCGGGCTGCGCGCGGCGCTGGTCGTGTCGGCGCTGGTCTTGGTCGTCGCGCCGCTGGCTGCCGCCATGGCGCTGTGGCTGCGCATCGGCGCCGGGCCGCTGGCCCTGCCGCAGCCCTGGACCGCCCGGATCGAGGCCCGGCTCGACGCCGCGATGGCCGCCAACGGCGTCACCCTCGACCGGATCGAGGTCACGCGCCCGGACGGCGCCGCGCGGCTGGATCTGCGCCTGGTCGGCATGCGGCTGACGGAGGCCGGCGGCGCGGTGCGCGCGGCCTTTCCCTCCGTCGCGGTGGAGCTGTCCACCGCGGCGCTGGCGCGCGGCAGCTTCCGTCCGCGGCGCGTCGATCTTGCCGATGCCGGGCTGCGGCTCAGCCGCGACGCGGACGGGCAGATCGACCTTGCCCTGGCGGCCGTCGGCGCCCCCGGTCTCGGGCTGACCGAGACGCTGGCCCGCCTCGACGCGATGTTTGCAAGCCCGGTCTTCGCCGAGCTGGAGGCGGTGACGGCCGGCGGGCTCGAGCTTGCCATGACCGATGCCATGACCGCGCAGGTGATCCGGGTGCGCGACGCGCGGATGCGGCTGGAGCGCAACGCCGGCCTCCTGACCCTGACGCTGGGCGGCCTGCTGGAGGGCAGCCGCGACGCGCGCATCGACATCGCCCTGTCGCGCAGCGCCGCGGCGGGCCAGACCACCGTCGGGCTTGCCTTCGCCAACCTCGCGGCGCGCGATGTCGCCACCCTGGGGCCGGCGCTGGCCTGGGTCGACCTGATGCGCGCGCCCATCGACGGCTTCATCGGCGGCGAACTGGGCGACGACGGCACGATCGGGGATCTGCGCGCCAATCTCGACATCGGGCCGGGGCAACTGAGCGTCGAGGGCACGGCAGAGCCGCTGCGCTTCGACCGGGTGGCCAGCGCCATGCGCTACGACGCGGAGGACGGGCGGCTGAGTTTCGACAGCCTCGATCTGGAGGCCGCAGCGCTGGCGTTCAGCGCCACCGGCCATGCCGATGTCGCGCCCGACGGGTCGAGCTACATGGCGCAGTTCCGGCTGGCCGACATCGCCATGGCGCCAAGCGACCTCTACGATGCGCCGCTCGCGCTCGAGGGTGGCGCGGTCGACCTGCGCCTGACGCTTGCACCGCAGCTCACGATCGAGATCGGGCAGGCGGTGGTCTACGACGAGGGGCTGGAGCTGAGTGCGCGGGGGCGCATCTCGGCGCAGGAGGCGGGGCTCGACATCGCGCTCGACGCGCATCTGCCCGAGGTCGGGGCGACGCGGCTGCTGGACTACTGGCCCGAAACTGCCCTGCCGGGCACGCGGCAGCGGATGGTGCAATCGCTGACCGCAGGCGATTTGCGGGGCGTCGACATCGCCGTCCGGTCGCTGGCCGGGGCCGCGCCACGCCACGCGGTGAGCTTCGATTTCGAGGGTCTGAGCCTGCGCGCCCTGCCGCACATGCCGCCGATCGAGGGCGGCGCGGGCTATGTCTCGCTTGTCGGGCCGCGGCTGGACCTGCGCCTCGACGAAGGCCAGATGCGCGCACCCGGCGGGCTGGCCGTGGCGCTTGACGGCTCGCACATGGTCGTCGCGGATCTGAGCCGGCCCGGCCCCGAGGCGGTCATCGACCTGGCCCTCGCGGGCGAGCTGACCGACGTGCTGACGCTGCTGACCGAACGCCCGGTGCGGCTGTTCCGCGACGGCGCGATGACGCCCGCGCGCATCGGCACCGGCGGCGTCGCCGCGACGGCGCGGATCACCACGCGGCTGATGCAGCGCGAGGCGGGGATGGGCGACACACGCTTCACCGTCGCGGCGGAGGTCGGCGGGTTTTCCTCGGACACGCTGGTGCCGGGCCGCCGCCTCACGGCCGAGCGGTTGCAGGTCGCCGTCGACAACGACGCGGTGCGCATCTCGGGCCGGGCGCTGTTCGACGGCGTGCCACTGAGCGGGGACTGGTCGCGGCGGCTGGGCCCCGACGTGGAGCGGGTCAGCCACCTGCAGGCGCGCGCTACCCTCAGCCGCGATAGCCTGGCGGCACTGGGCCTGACCCTGCCCGGCTGGATGCTGTCGGGCGAGACCGCGGCGGATCTGGACCTGACGCTGCGCGACGGTGCGCCGCCGGTGCTGCGGATCACCTCGGATCTCGATGGCGCGCGACTGGCCCTGCCGCCGCTGGGCTGGGCGCTTGAGGCAGGGCAGACGGGAAGGCTCGAGGCCGAGGTCGTGCTGGGGCCGACCCCCTCCGTCCCCCGCCTGTCGCTGCAGGGTGCCGGCCTCGACCTTGCCGGTCAGGTCAGCCTGGCACCCGGCGGCGGCTTCGACCGGCTGACGGCCGAGCGGCTGCAGCTTGGCACCTGGCTCGACGTGCGCGGCGCGGTGATCGGGCGCGGGCCGGGGCGGCCGCCCGCCATCGAGATCGCCGGCGGCACGCTCGACCTGCGCGGCGCGCCGCAGACCGGCGGCGGTGGCACCGGCGGCGGCGGCGGCGGCGGGCCGATCACCGCGACGCTCGATCGGTTGCAGATCACGGCGGGCATCGCGCTGACCGGCCTCGTCGCCGAGCTGACGAGCGATGGCGGGCTTTCGGGCCAGTTCGGCGGCCGGATCAACGGCGAGGCGCCGGTGACCGGCACGCTCGTCAGCACCGCCACCGGCCCCGCCGTGCGCCTGCGCGCCGAGGATGGCGGCGCGGTGCTGCGGTCCGCCGGTCTGTTCCGCACCGCCTATGGCGGCGCGATGGAGCTGGTGTTGCAGGCCACCGGCGCCGAGGGCACCTATGACGGCACATTGTCGATCGACAGCCCGCGGCTGCGCGATGCGCCCGCGATGGCGGAGCTGTTGAACCTGATCTCGGTCGTGGGCCTCATCGAGCAGTTGAGCCAGGAGGGGATCAACCTCGGCGACGTCGATGCGCAGTTCCGCCTGACGCCCGCGCAGCTGATCCTGACCGAGGGCACGGCGGTCGGCCCGGCGCTGGGCCTGTCGCTCGATGGGGTCTACATGCTGACCACGCGCGAGCTGGACATGCAGGGCGTGGTGTCGCCGCTCTACCTGGTGAACGGGCTGGTCGGCGCGCTGTTCGCGCCGCGGCGCGAGGGGCTGTTCGGGTTCTCCTACCGGTTGACGGGCCGGTCCGATGACCCGCAGGTGGTCGTCAACCCGCTGTCGATTCTCACCCCCGGCGTGTTCCGCGAGGTGTTTCGCCGCCCGCCGCCCGAGCTGACTGGGAACTGATGAAACTCGACGATTTCGATTTCGACCTGCCCGAGGGGCTGATCGCGACGCGGCCCGCGCGGCCCCGATCCTCGGCGCGGCTGCTGCACGCCGAGGGTGGCAGGACGCAGGACCGGCATGTGCACGACCTGCCGCAGATCCTGCGCCGGGGCGATCGGCTGGTGCTGAACGACACCCGCGTGATCCCCGCCCGCCTGACCGGCGAGCGGCTTCGCATCACGCCCGAGGGCGCGGTGCGGGCGAAGATCGAGGTGACCTTGATGGAGCCGCGGGGCGATGGCACCTGGTCGGCGCTGGCCAAGCCGCTGCGCAAGCTGAAGCTCGGCGAAACCGTCATATTTTCCAACGACCTCTCAGCCGACGTTGCCAGCCTGGATGAAGGCCTGCGGCTGCGCTTCAACCTGACCGGCAGCGATTTCGACGCGGCGCTGAACGCGTCGGGCGCGATGCCCCTGCCGCCCTACATCGCCGGGAAACGCGCGCCGGATGACCGCGACCGCGAGGATTACCAGACCGTCTGGGCCAAGCGTGCGGGGGCGGTCGCGGCCCCCACCGCCAGCCTGCATTTCGACGAGGCTCTGATCGCCGCGCTGACGCAGGCGGGCGTGGGCTTCAGCTTCGTCACGCTCCATGTCGGCGCCGGCACCTTCCTGCCGGTCACGGTCGAGGATGTGACCACCCACAAGATGCACGCCGAATGGGGCGAGGTGGGCGCGCAAGCCGCGGACGAGATCAACGGCACCCGCGCTTCGGGCGGCCGCATCATCCCGGTCGGCACCACCGCGTTGCGCCTGATCGAGACGGCGGCGACGCCGGATGGCACGGTGCGGCCCTTCGCGGGCGACACCGACATCTTCATCTATCCCGGCTACCGGTTTGTGGTCACCGACGGGCTGATGACCAATTTCCATCTGCCGAAATCGACGCTGATGATGCTCGTCTCGGCGTTGATGGGGTCCGCGCGCATCCGCGAGATCTACGCCCACGCCATTGCGGAAACCTACCGGTTCTTCTCCTACGGCGACGCGTCCTTGCTTACTCCGTCGCACCCGTGACAGACGGGGCGCGTCACCGCTTCGACCATTCCGCGGACTTGCCAAGGGAAGGCGACCCAAGATGATCCACGTTTTTCGCAGCTCCTGGGCGCTGTTGCTGGGCATGTTCCTGCTGCAGATCGGCAACGGCCTGCAAAGCTCCATGATGGGGGTGCGCGGGTCGATCGAGGGATTCTCGACCTTCCAGATCTCGCTGATCGCGTCATGCTATTTCCTAGGGTTTCTGGGCGGATCGCGGTTTGCGCCGGTGTTCATCGCCAAGGTCGGGCATGTGCGGGTCTTCGCGGCGCTCGGCTCGCTGATCTCGGCGACGCTGATCTCCTATCCGCTGCTGGCCGATCCCTACGCCTGGATGATCTTGCGGGTGGTCCTGGGGTTCAGCATCTCGGGGGTCTATGTCTCGGCGGAAAGCTGGCTCAACGACGCGTCCACCAACACCACGCGGGGGCAGGCGCTGTCGGCCTATGTGCTGGTGCAGATGGTGGGGCTGGTGGCGGCGCAGGGGATCTTGTCGGCGGGCGACCCGACGGGCTGGCTGCTGTTCGTCATCCCCTCGATCCTGGTGTCGATCAGTTTCGCGCCGATCCTGCTGTCGGTGCAGCCGGCGCCGGCCTTCGGCGCGTCGCGCGCGATGAGCCTGGGCGCGCTCTACCGCGCGTCGCCCTTCGGCGTGGTGGGCATGGCGCTGCTGGGCAGCGTCTTTGCCGGGCAATACGGCATGACGGCCGTCTACGCGACCGAGATGGGGCTGAACCTGCAGCAACTTTCGGCCTTCGTCTCGACCATCTTCGTCGGCGGCATCATCTTGCAATACCCGATCGGCTGGCTGTCGGACCGCATGGACCGGCGCACGCTGATCGTGGTCTGCGCGGCTCTGGCGGGCCTCGTGTCGCTGGTGGGCTATTTCATGGGCGACACCTACGCCATCCTGCTGGCCGTGGGCGTCTTGTCGGGCGGCCTGGCGCAGCCGCTCTACGCGCTGCTCATCGCCTATACCAACGACTACCTCGCGCCCGAGGACATGCCGGCAGCCTCGGGCGGGCTGCTGTTCGTGAACGGCCTCGGCGCGGTCGCGGGGCCGCCGCTGATCGGCCTGGCCATGGCCTGGGGCGGGCCGGGAGCGTTCTGGCTGGTGCTGGCCACGATCTTGTTCATCACCGTGCTCTACGGCATCTGGCGGATGACCCAGCGCGTGTCGGCCTACGCCGAGGAGGGCGATTATGACGCCGTGCCCTACGCCAATCTGCTGCCGGGCGCGGCATCTCCTGTTGCGGTCGCGGCCGCTCAGGAGTTGTATGTGGAGGCGGCGGAGGGAATTGCCGACGCCAACGAAGCCGCGGAGGCGGCCGAGGCGGCGACCGGCACCACGGGCTGACGGGAGTGCGAACCAGAGGGTGTGACGCGATGCTCAAGACGATACCGAACCGCGCCGGCGAAGTCCTGACCTTCTGGGAAGAAGCCGGCCCCGAGATGTGGTACAAGCAGGATGACGTGTTCGACCGCACCATCCGCGACCGGTTCGGCACGCTCTGGAACGAGGCCAGCAGCGGGGCCTGCGACAACTGGGCGATGGGCCCGCGGGGCGCGCTGGCGCTGATCATCCTAAAGGACCAGTTCCCGCGCAACATGTTCCGCGGCAGCGCCCATGCCTTCGCCTCGGACGCGCGCGCGCTCCGGGTGGCGCATCTGGCGCTGTCGCATGGCTGGGACATGCGGATCGGCGGCGCGCTGAGGCAGTTCTACTACATGCCCTTCATGCATTCGGAGCGGCTGACCGACCAGGACCGCGCGGTGCGCCTGATGAAGGCCCGGATGGAGGAGGGCGACAACCTGCTGCACGCCCGCGCGCACCGCGAGATCATCCGCCGCTTCGGCCGCTTTCCCTACCGCAACGACGCGCTGGGGCGGCAGACGACGCAAAAGGAACAGGCGTTTCTCGACGCGGGCGGCTACGCGGCGATGATGAAGGAGCTGCAGGCGGCGTGACGGCGGACCGCCGGGCCTGCCGTCGCCGCATGCCTGCCGGGCGGGTTTTGGGGCTTTGCGCCGCCAGCGCGATTTGTTTAACGTTGAACAAACGGACATGCGCCAGGAGGACGACCCGTGGCATCTGAAGCCTACGACATCATCGTGATCGGTGCGGGCCCCGGCGGCTACGTCGCCGCCATCCGCGCCAGCCAGCTCGGCCTGAAGGTTGCCATCGTGGAGCGCGAACACATGGGCGGCATCTGCCTCAACTGGGGCTGCATCCCGACCAAGGCGATGCTGCGGTCTTCGGAAGTGTTCCACCTGATGCACCGCGCCAAGGAATTCGGGCTGAAGGCCGACAACATCGGCTACGATCTCGACGCGGTGGTGAAACGCTCGCGGGGCGTGGCCAAGCAGCTCAGCTCGGGCGTGGCGCATCTGATGAAGAAGAACAAGATCACCGTCGTGATGGGCGAGGCGACGATCCCGGCCAAGGGCAAGGTCTCGGTCAGGACCGACAAGGGCACCGAGGAGCTGACGGCGAAGAACATCATCCTGGCGACCGGAGCGCGCGCCCGCGAGCTGCCGGGGCTGGAGGCCGACGGCAAGCGGGTCTGGACCTACAAGCACGCGCTGGTGCCGCCGCACATGCCGAAAAAGCTGCTTGTGATCGGCTCGGGCGCGATCGGGATCGAATTCGCCAGCTTCTACAACACGCTCGGCGCCGACACGACCGTGGTCGAGGTGCTGGACCGCATCCTGCCGGTCGAGGACGCGGAGATCAGCGCCTTCGCCAGGAAATCCTTCGAGAAGCAGAAGATGAAGATCATGGCCAAGGCCATGGTCAAGAAGCTCGACCGCGGCGCCGACACCGTGACGGCGCATATCGAGGTGGGCGGCAAGGTCGAGAAACACGAGTTCGACACCGTCATCTCGGCTGTCGGCATCGTCGCCAACACCGAGGGGCTGGGGCTGGAGGCGCTGGGGGTCAAGATCGACCGCAGCTTCGTGGTGACGGACGACTATTGCCGCACCGGGGTCGAGGGGCTCTACGTCATCGGCGACGCGACCAATGGCCCGTGGCTGGCGCACAAGGCAAGCCACGAGGGCGTGATGGTGGCCGAACTGATCGCGGGCGGCCACCCGCATGCCGTCAAGCCCGAGGCCATCGCGGGCTGCACCTATTGCCACCCGCAGATCGCGTCGGTCGGGCTGACGGAGGCCAAGGCCAGGGAACGGGGTTTTGACGTGAAGGTCGGCCGCTTCTCCTTCGTCGGCAATGGCAAGGCCATCGCGCTGGGCGAGGCCGAGGGGATGATCAAGACCGTCTTCGACGCCGGGACCGGCGAGTTGCTGGGCGCGCACATGATCGGGGCGGAGGTGACGGAGCTGATCCAGGGCTATGTCATCGGGCAGAAGCTGGAGACGACCGAACAGGACCTGATGGAAACCGTGTTCCCGCATCCGACCCTGTCGGAGATGATGCACGAAAGCGTTCTGGATGCCTATGACCGGGTCATCCACATGTAGCTCTGCCCATCCGGGAGCAGCAAAGGGCGGCCCGTCGGGGCCGCCCTTTTTCGTCCGTCCCGGCTGTCACTGCACGGTCACCGGCACCTCGGCGATGATCGACCTGTCCTGCCCGATGAAATAGCGGATCAGGTAGTCGCCGGGGGTTTCGGGCGCGTCCAGCATCGCCGGGCTGCCGTCACCGGTATAGGCGTAGTCCTCCCACCGGGCGCTGTCGCTGGCGTCGGCACGTCCGATCCCGACGTAATCGCCGGCATAGTTCGGGCCGGTCCATTCGACCTCGATCTGCGATCCGGCGGCGACCGAACCGGACTTCACCCCCAGCGAGGCGCTGACCGGGGTGACGCTGATCGGCACCTCGGCGATGACCGAGCGGTCCTGCCCGAGGAAGTAGCGGATCAGGTAATCGCCCGGCTCGGTCGGCACCAGCAGGTCCAGCGGCGCGCCGTCGCGGGTGTAGCTGTAGGTCTGCCACTGCGCGCTCGACGTCGCGTCGACGGCGCCGATGCCGAGGTAGTCACCGTCGTAGTCCGGTCCGGTCCAGCCGACCTCGATGGTGGCCCCTGCCGAGGCCGTGGCCGGTGCGGTGACGGTGGCCGAGACCTCGGAGACCTCGATGGTCGCGGCGACGAGGGCGGTCCGATCCTGCCCCTCG
>Ga0008835_101538_pt1 | contig 11399 bp, 22 predicted proteins | sample HotLakConsoUCCRE_FD_62215 | JGI IMG/M metagenome (GOLD analysis project Ga0008835, IMG submission 62215) | Hypersaline microbial mat communities from Hot Lake, Washington, USA - Hot Lake Consortium UCC-RE (Hybrid Assembly) ...
AAGCTGCGCATGCTGAAGACCAGCCCGCAGAAGCTGAACCTTCTGGCGCAACTGATCCGCGGCAAGAAGGTCGAGCGCGCGCTGACCGAGCTGACCTTCTCGAAGAAGCGCATCGCGCTCGACGTGAAGAAATGCCTGCAGTCGGCCGTCGCAAACGCCGAGAACAACCATGGCCTGGACGTCGACGAGCTTGTCGTCGCCGAGGCCTGGGTCGGCAAGAACCTGGTGCTCAAGCGCGGCCGTCCCCGGGCGCGTGGCCGCTTCGGTCGCATCCAGAAGCCGTTCAGCGAGCTGACCATCAAGGTCCGCCAAGTCGAGGAGACTGTCTGATGGGACACAAGGTCAACCCGATCGGCATGCGCCTGCAGGTCAACCGCACCTGGGACAGCCGCTGGTACGCCGACACCAAGGAATACGGCAAGCTTCTGCTCGAGGATCTCAAGATCCGCGAGTTCATCAAGGAAGAGGCCAAGCAGTCCGGCGTCAGCCGCGTGATCATCGAGCGCCCGCACCGCAAGTGCCGGGTGACGATCCACACCGCGCGTCCGGGCGTGATCATCGGCAAGAAGGGCGCCGATATCGAAACCCTGCGCAAGAAGCTGGCCAACCTGACCGCGTCGGAACTGCACCTGAACATCGTCGAGGTCCGCAAGCCGGAGCTTGACGCCGCTCTGGTGGCAGAGTCGATCGCCCAGCAACTCGAACGGCGGGTCAGCTTCCGCCGCGCGATGAAGCGGGCGGTGCAGAACGCCATGCGCATGGGCGCGCTCGGCATCCGGGTCAATGTCGCGGGCCGCCTCGGTGGCGCCGAGATCGCCCGGACCGAGTGGTATCGCGAGGGCCGGGTGCCGCTGCACACGCTCCGCGCCGATATCGACTACGCGCTTTGCGAGGCGAAGACCCCCTACGGGATCATCGGGATCAAGGTCTGGATCTTCAAGGGCGAGATCATGGAGCACGACCCGTCGGCCCGCGATCGCCGCCAGGCGGAGCTTCAGGAAGGTGGGGGCCCACGTCCCCGCCGTGACCGGTAAGGAGCGCGAGAGATGCTGCAACCCAAACGCACAAAGTTCCGCAAGGCACACAAGGGCCGCATCAGCGGCGAAGCCAAGGGCGGGTCCGACCTGAACTTCGGCACCTTCGGCCTGAAGGCGCTCCAGCCCGAACGCGTCACCGCGCGTCAGATCGAAGCCGCCCGCCGGGCCATGACGCGCCACATGAAGCGTCAGGGCCGGGTCTGGATCCGGATCTTCCCGGATACGCCCGTGACCTCCAAGCCGGTGGAAGTCCGGATGGGTAAAGGCAAGGGCTCGGTCGACTACTGGGCCTGCAAGGTCAAGCCGGGCCGGATCATGTTCGAGATCGACGGCGTGACCGAAGCGACCGCGCGCGAGGCCCTGCGCCTCGCCGCGATGAAGCTGCCGATCAAGACCCGGACCGTGGTACGGGAAGACTGGTGAAACCAGCCATCCCGAGTGCGGTATAGGCAGTTTCGAAGAAACTGTCCGGGCCGCACCTCGGTTCAGAATAGAGAGCCCCCGGCGCCTGCGCCGGGGGTTTTCCGTTGCGCCAAGGTGCGCCTGAAGGCACACCCTACGCGACTGCATCTTGACCGGAACATGCCCATGCCCACGCTCAAATCCCTGTTCGTCACCCGGCTCTACCACGCGAAGCTCGCGGAGCTCGGCCCCGCCGTGGATCACGACGAGATGGTGGCCTCGTGCTTTTCCATCGCCGAGGATGACGAGGCCGGGCAGGACTGGTGCGAGGAACACGGCTACCCCGGCTACACCTCCTACGCCTCGCTCACCGACCTTCCCTGGCGCTTCCCGATCTTCAAGACGCTGGTCAAGGCGCTCGACGCCCATGTCGCGGCCTTCGCCGAGGATCTGGAATTCGACCTCGAGGAGCGCAAGCTGAAGCTGGAGGATATCTGGATCAACATCCTGCCCGAGGGCGGCATCCACACCAGCCACATCCACCCGCATTCGGTGATTTCCGGCACGACCTACGTCCAGGTGCCGCCGGGGGCGAAGTCGATCAAGCTGGAAGACCCGCGCCACGCGATGATGATGGCCGCCCCGAACCGCCGCAAGGACTGCCGCGAGGAGTTGCGCGCCTTCGTCTACCCCGGCCCGCAGGCCGGCGACGTGCTGCTGTGGGAAAGCTGGCTGAGGCACGAGGTGCCGATGAACATGGACGAGGACGACCGGGTGAGCGTCAGCTTCAACTACCGGTGGGAGTGAGTGTGATGTCCCACGCGTGGGACATGCATCCACCCGTCGGAAATCAATGGCTTGCAGGGGCGGTTTAATGATTTCTTGAGAAATGGCCGCATCCGGCGGGGCTAGAGAGGGCGGGTTTGCCCGGCCAGCCAGGTCGCAAATTCCGCTTCCGTCACCTCACCTGCCGCAAGGTCCTCCATCATCCGCACACCCTTCGCGGGGTCCGGCCGCATCTGCAACCCGTTCAGCCGAAGGAAGGTCAGCGTCGTGACGAAGGCCGTACGCTTGTTCCCGTCGATGAAGGCAAGGGCCTTGCTGATGCCGAAGGCATAGGCGGCTGCCAGAACATGCGGATCGCCTTCGCCATAGGCCGAGCGATTCACCGGCCTGGCGCAGGCGGCCTCCAGCAGAGCGGTGTCACGCATTCCGGGTGCGCCGCCGTGGCGGCTGATCTGTCGGTCATGGAATGCGACGGCGGCTTGCAGCGGCACCCACAGGGGCGCCGTCACGCCAGCGCCTGCAACAGATCCCTGTTCTCGTCCATCACGGCCTCGCCGGCCTCAAGCGCTGCCGCGAGCGTCGGATCATTGGCCATGATCCGGAGCGAGCCGTCGTCGCCGCGCACCACATAGAGCGCGTCGCCCTCCTTGGCGTCGAGGATGGCGAGCATTTCGGCGGTGAGGGTCATGACGGCGGAGTTGCCGACCTTGCGGATCTTGGTTTCGATCATGGGGCACCTTGTTTATACGTTTGTATATACGAGAAGGGTGGTGGGCGCAAGGGGAGGTGCCGCCACTCAGTTAACCTTGTCTTTACGAAAAACGGTGCGAGATGGGCCGGTGGCGCGGGATTGCGTGGGCCGGGATGGGGCATTATTGTAGTAACAGAAAGTGAGGGTCGAGTTTGACCCGAAGAAGCGGGATCGGACGCTGGCGGATCGTGGGATGGATATGGCCCGTGCAGCGGAAGTGTTCGGCGGGCCATGCTTGACCTCGACGGATGATCGGCAGGATTATGGAGAGAAGAGGAACTTCACGGTCGGTTTTCTCGACGGTCGCATGGTGGCGTTCGTCTGGACCGAACGCGACGGCGCGATCCGCGTCATCAGCATGAGGAAAGCCAATGGGCGGGAACAAAGAACCTACACAGAAAGGCTTCGCTGAGGAGCTGGATGTCTACGACCCCCAGAGCGCGCCTGACGACGATATTCCTGATCTGAGCACACCCTATTGGGTGGAACGCTTCGCCAAGGCCAAGGTCCAGCGTGGCCGGCCCCCGGTGCTCCAGCCCAAGGTGCAGACCACGATCCGGCTGGACGCCGACGTTGTGGCGGCGTTCAAGAAGGACGGGCCGGGCTGGCAGAGCCGGATCAACGCGGCGCTGCGGAAGGCGGCAGGGGTGTGAGGGCAGCGGCGCCTTTGACCTTAGGGCTTGCACTGCTGGCCGGAAAAGCCTAAACGCGCCCTCTATTCACCGAACTCCACGGGAATCGGCGTGACCCTGCGTTGCCGGGGCGCCCCCGTGATGTTGAAAGGACAAGGCGATGAACGCCACAGACCTTCGCGAGAAGACGCCGGACCAGCTGCGCGATCAGCTCGTCCAGCTGAAGAAGGAGGCCTTCAACCTCCGCTTCCAGCAGGCCACCGGCCAGCTCGAGAACACCGCCCGCATGCGGGTCGTCAAGCGTGACGCCGCGCGTGTGCTGACCATTCTGAACGAAAAGGCGGCTGCCGCAGCGACAGACGCCGCGCCCGCAGGGGAGGCCAAGTAATGCCCAAGCGTATCCTGCAAGGCACCGTCACGTCGAACGCCAACGCCCAGACCGTCACCGTTTCGGTCGAGCGTCGCTTCAAGCACCCGGTTCTGCAAAAGACGATCCGGAAGTCCAAGAAGTACCGCGCGCACGACGAGACCAACCAGTTCAACGTGGGGGACATGGTCCGTATCCAGGAATGTGCCCCCAAGTCGAAATCCAAACGCTGGGAGGTGCTGGAGCGCGTCTGACGCACCCCATCACAGCTCGGTTTGATCGAAACCCCGGGGTCGATGTCCTGAAAAGGCGGCCCCGGACGTCGGGAGAAACCAAATGATCCAGATGCAGACCAATCTGGATGTGGCTGACAATTCCGGTGCCCGGAAGGTTCAGTGCATCAAGGTCCTCGGCGGTTCGCACCGCCGCTACGCCTCGGTCGGCGACATCATCGTGGTGTCGGTGAAAGAGGCCATTCCGCGCGGTCGCGTGAAGAAGGGCGATGTCCGCAAGGCCGTCGTCGTGCGCACCGCCAAGGAAGTTCGTCGCGACGATGGCACCGCCATCCGCTTCGACCGCAACGCCGCCGTCATCCTCAACAACAACAACGAGCCGGTCGGCACCCGTATCTTCGGGCCGGTGGTTCGCGAGTTGCGCGCGAAGAACTTCATGAAGATCATCTCGCTTGCGCCGGAGGTGCTGTGATGGCTGCAAAGCTGAAGAAGGGCGACAAGGTCGTCGTGCTGGCCGGCAAGGACAAGGGCGTGCAGGGTGAGATCACCCGCGTGATGCCTGCGGACGGCAAGGCCATCGTGGAGGGCGTGAACATCGCCATCCGCCACACCAAGCAGAGCCAGTCGACCCAGGGCGGCCGCATTCCGCAGGCGATGCCCATCGCGCTGTCGAACCTCGCGCTGCTCGACAAGAACGGCAAGCCGACCCGCGTCGGCTTCAAGATCGAAGACGGCAAGAAGCTGCGCGTCGCCAAGACCACGGGGGACGTGATCGATGCTTGATACCGCAACATACACCCCGCGCCTCAAGGCCTTCTATCGCGAGACGATCAAGCCCGCGCTGAAGGAAGAGTTCTCCTACAAGAACGACATGCAGATCCCGCGGCTCGAGAAGATCGTGCTGAACATCGGCTGCGGCGCGGAATCGGTGCGCGACTCGAAGAAGGCGAAATCCGCCGTCGACGATCTGAGCACCATCGCCGGCCAGCAGGCCGTGGCCACCATCGCCAAGAAATCCATCGCCGGCTTCCGCGTTCGCGAAGGCATGACGCTGGGCGCCAAGGTGACGCTGCGCGGCGACCGCATGTACGACTTCCTCGACCGTCTGATCACCGTCGCGATGCCCCGCATCCGCGACTTCCGCGGTGTGAAGCCGGCCTTCGACGGCCGCGGCAACTTTGCGATGGGGATCAAGGAACACATCGTGTTCCCCGAGATCAACTTCGACAAGGTCGACGAGGTCTGGGGCATCGACGTGATCATCGTCACCGATGCGAAAACCGATGCCGAGGCGAAGTCGCTGCTCAAGCACTTCAACATGCCGTTCAACGCCTGACGCGAGAGGGAACAGACACATGGCAAAAGTTTCCATGGTGGAACGCGAACTCAAGCGTCAGAAGCTGGTGGCGAAATACGCCACCAAGCGGGCGGCGCTGAAAGAGATCGCAAACGACGACAAGAAGCCGATGGAGGAGCGCTTCAAGGCGCGTCTGAAACTGGCGAAGCTGCCGCGCAATTCTTCGCCGACGCGGCTTCACAACCGTTGCCAGCTCACCGGGCGCCCGAAGGCGTATTACCGGAAGCTGAAAATGTCGCGGATCATGCTGCGTGACCTGGCCTCGATCGGCCAGATCCCCGGCATGGTCAAGTCGAGCTGGTGAGGAGATCACAAGATGAATGATCCTATCGGCGATATGCTGACCCGCATCCGCAACTCGCAGATGCGCGGAAAGTCCACCGTCCTGACCCCGGCCTCCAAGCAGCGGGCGCGTGTGCTCGATGTTCTGGTCGAGGAAGGCTACATCCGCGGCTACGAGCCCGCGACCGATGTCAAAGGCCACCCGGCCTTCGAGATCAGCCTGAAGTACTATGAGGGCACACCGGTCATCCGCGAGCTCCAGCGCGTCTCGAAACCCGGCCGCCGCGTCTATCTGGGCGTTGGCGACATTCCGCAGGTCCGTCAGGGCCTGGGCGTTTCCATCGTCTCCACGTCCAAGGGCGTGATGACCGATGCGACCGCCCGCGCGCAGAATGTCGGCGGCGAAGTGCTCTGCACCGTGTTCTGAGGAGGAACGGCAAATGTCTCGCATTGGGAAAAAACCGGTCGAGCTGCCGTCGGGGGTTTCTGCCTCCGTCTCCGGCCAGACCGTCGAAGTGAAGGGGCCGAAAGGCACCCGCAGCTTCACTGCAACCGACGACGTCACGCTGACGATCGACGACAATTCCGTGTCGGTCACGCCGCGCGGCAAGTCCAAGCGCGCCCGCCAGCAGTGGGGCATGTCGCGCTCCATGGTCCAGAACCTGGTGACCGGCGTCAGCGCGGGCTTCAAGAAGGAGCTCGAGATCCAGGGCGTCGGCTACCGTGCCAACGCTCAGGGCAGCGTGCTGAAACTGGCACTCGGCTACAGCCATGATGTCGACTTCGCCGTTCCGGCGGGCGTCACGGTGACCACGCCCAAGAACACCGAAGTGGTGATCGAGGGCATCGACGAACAGCTCGTCGGGCAAGTGGCCGCCAACATCCGCGAGTGGCGTGCGCCCGAGCCCTACAAGGGCAAAGGCATTCGCTACAAGGGCGAGTATATCTTCCGCAAGGAAGGCAAGAAGAAGTAAGGGCGACGCACATGGCACTGAGCACCAGAGACCTGTTCCAGAAGCGCCGCCAGCGCAACCGGAACAAATTGCGCGCGATGGCGAGCGGGCGTCCGCGCCTGTCCGTCCACCGCTCGAACAAGAACATCAGCGTCCAGCTGATCGACGACGCGAACGGGGTCACGTTGGCCGCCGCTTCGTCGCTCGAGAAGGATCTGGGCGTGGTCGGCAAGAACAACGTGGAGGCCGCCGGCAAGGTGGGCGCTGCGATCGCCGAGCGGGCGAAGAAGGCCGGCGTGGAAGACGTCTACTTCGACCGGGGCGGGTTCCTGTTCCACGGCCGGATCAAGGCGCTGGCCGATGCCGCTCGCGAGGGCGGTCTGAAGTTCTGAGCTGCAAGATGCGCCACCCGGCGCATCTTCGATGATCGGGGAGGGGGCCAGCGGCCCTCTCACCACGATCGAGACAACCGGCGCCCGCGGGCGTCACCGAAACAAGGACTTGCCACATGGCAGAACGTGAACAAAGAGGTCGGGGACGCCGTCGCGAAGAGCGCGAGGAAACCCCGGAATTCGCCGAACGTCTGGTCGCGATCAACCGCGTCTCCAAGACCGTGAAGGGCGGCAAGCGCTTCGGCTTTGCCGCTCTCGTCGTGGTCGGGGACCAGCGCGGTCGCGTCGGCTTCGGCAAGGGCAAGGCCAAAGAGGTGCCCGAGGCGATCCGCAAGGCGACCGAGCAGGCCCGCCGCCAGCTGATCCGCGTGCCGCTGCGCGAAGGCCGCACGCTGCACCACGACATGGAAGGCCATCACGGTGCCGGCCATGTGGTGATGCGCTCGGCCGCGGAAGGTACGGGCATCATCGCCGGCGGCCCGATGCGCGCCGTGTTCGAGATGCTGGGCATCAAGGACGTGGTGGCCAAGTCGACCGGGTCGCAGAACCCCTACAACATGATCCGCGCCACGCTCGACGGCCTGACCAAGGAAACCTCGCCCCGCCAGATCGCCGCCCGTCGCGGCAAGAAGGTGGCCGACATCCTGCCCAAGCGCGACCAAGCCCCGGCCGAGTCGAGCCAGGTAGCAGAGGAGGCCTGAGATCATGGCAAAGACCATCGTCGTCAAACAGATCGGATCGCCGATCCGCCGCCCCGCCGACCAGCGTGCCACGCTGATCGGGCTGGGCCTGAACAAGATGCAGAAAACCCGCGAGCTGGAGGATACCCCCAGCGTTCGCGGCATGATCCGCAAGATCCCGCATCTGGTCGAGATCATCGAAGAGCGCGGCTGAGCGCCTTCTCGGGCCGGCCCCTCCGCGGGGCCGCCCGGCACCCTGAACATATGCCGAGGTTGGCCCGTGCGTCGCATGCGGGTCACATCCGGTCAGAAGGAGAAGCGACATGAAACTGCATGAACTGCGGGACAATCCCGGCGCCGCCAAGAAAGCCAAGCGCGTTGGCCGTGGCCCCGGCTCCGGCAAGGGCAAGATGGCCGGCCGCGGCATCAAGGGCCAGAAATCCCGTTCGGGCGTTGCGATCAACGCCTACGAGGGCGGCCAGATGCCGCTCTACCAGCGTCTGCCCAAGCGCGGCTTCACCAAGCCGAACCGCAAGGACTATGCCGTGGTGAACCTGGGCCTGATCCAGAAATTCGTCGAGGCCGGCAAGATCGACGGCTCCGCCGAGATCACCGAGGATGCGCTGGTGGCCTCCGGCCTCGTGCGCCGCAAGCTCGACGGCATCCGCGTCTTGGCCAAGGGCGAGATCACGACCAAGCTGACGCTGACCGTGACCGGCGCGTCGAAATCGGCCATCGAGGCCGTCGAGAAGGCCGGCGGAAGCCTGACAACCGCGCAGGCGGCTGCGGCCGAGTAAACCGGGCAGGGGGGCTGCGGCCCCCCGACGCTTGCGGGCGGTCCGTTCTCCGCCTACATGTCCGACAGGAATTCCCGCGCCGCAGGACCGTTTGACCGGCCCGGCGGTGCATTGCACACCAGAGGGGCGGCATGGCATCAGCAGCGGAGCAAATGGCCGCGAACATGAGTTGGCGTGCGTTCGGCAAGGCGACCGAACTGCGCCAGCGCATCTGGTTCACCCTAGGCCTGTTGATCATCTACCGCATCGGCACCTACATCCCGGTACCCGGGATCGACGGCGTGGAATTGCGCGCCTTCTTCGACCAGGCCGCGGCGGGGCTGGGCGGTGTGCTCAACATGTTCACCGGCGGCGCGCTCAGCCGCATGGGCGTGTTCGCGCTGGGCATCATGCCCTACATCTCGGCCTCGATCATCGTGCAGCTCATGGCTGCCATGGTGCCGGCGCTCGAGCAGCTCAAGAAAGAGGGTGAGAGCGGTCGCAAGAAGCTCAACCAGTACACGCGCTACGGCACCGTCGTGCTGGCCACGGCGCAGGCCTACGGGCTTGCGGTCAGCATGGAATCGGGCGGCCTCGCCTCCGATCCGGGCTGGTTCTTCCGCGCCGCCTGCGTCGTCACGCTGGTCGGCGGCACGATGTTCCTGATGTGGCTGGGTGAACAGATCACCCAGCGCGGCATCGGCAACGGCATCTCGCTGATCATCTTCGTCGGCATCATCGCGGAAATTCCCGCGGCGCTGGCGCAGTTCTTTGAATCCGGCCGCTCCGGCTCGCTGACCACGGTGGCGGTGCTGGGCGTGATCGCCATGCTGATCGCGACGCTGTTCTTCGTGGTGTTCATGGAACGCAGCCTGCGCAAGATCCACATCCAGTATCCCCGCCGCCAGGTGGGCATGAAGGTCTATGACGGCGGATCGAGCCATCTGCCGGTCAAGGTCAACCCCGCCGGCGTGATCCCCGCGATCTTCGCCTCGTCGCTGCTCTTGCTGCCCACCACGCTCACCACCTTCTCGGGCGGCGAGGCGTCGGGGCCGGTGATGTCCTGGGTGCTGGCGAACTTCGGGCCGGGTCAGCCGCTCTACCTGCTGTTCTTCGGCGGGATGATCGTGTTCTTCACCTATTTCTACACGCTCAACGTGTCGTTCAAGACCGATGACGTGGCCGACAACCTCAAGAACCAGAACGGCTTCATCCCCGGCATCCGCCCCGGCAAGAAGACGTCGGAATACCTGGAGTACGTTGTCACCCGCATCCTCGTGCTCGGCTCCGCCTATCTGACGCTGGTGGTGCTGCTGCCGGAGCTGGTGCGGACGAACCTGGCCATCACGGCCTATTTCGGCGGCACCTCGATCCTGATCATCGTGTCGGTCGGCATGGACACGGTGCAACAGATCCAGTCGCACCTGCTGGCGCATCAATACGAGGGGCTGATCGAGAAGTCGCAGTTGCGCGGCCGCAAGTCCGGCACCCGCAAGCCGACCAGGGCCCCGCAGCGTCGATGAGCCTGAACATCATCCTTCTGGGCCCTCCCGGTGCGGGCAAGGGCACGCAGGCCCGCATTCTGAGCGAACGGCGCGGGCTGGTGCAGCTGTCCACCGGCGACATGCTGCGCGAGGCGCAGGCCTCGGGCAGCGAGATGGGCAAGCGCGTGGCCGAGGTCATGGCCAAGGGGCAGCTCGTCACCGACGAGATCGTCATCGGCCTGATCCGCGAGAAACTGGCCCAGGGCGGCCAGGGGTTCATCTTCGACGGCTTCCCGCGCACGCTGGCCCAGGCCGACGCGTTGGGGGATCTGCTGGCGGAAACCGGCGCGTCGCTCGATGCCGTGATCGAGATGCAGGTGGATGACGATACGCTGGTCCAGCGCATCCTCAACCGCGCCGAAGAGGCCCGCGCCGCAGGCCAGCCGGTGCGCGACGACGACAACGAGCAAAGCCTGCGGGTCCGCCTGATGGCCTATTACAAGCAGACCTCGCCGCTGATCGGCTACTACCACGCCAAGGGCGCGCTGACCGCCGTCGACGGCTTGCGCGACATCGACGAGGTGGCGGCCGCCATCGCCGCGATCCTCGACTGATACGCCATCTGTCGATTTCTCTTGACACGAGACCGGCCGCGCCCTTGACGCTGCGGGCAAATGCGCCTAAACGGCGGTTTCCCTCCGGGAATCATGACGGGCGTGCAGCAGGGCTGCGTTCCTGACTGATCTGAAATCAGGGTCCTTCGGTCCTCCGGACCAAGGGCTTTCTGTTGTGAAAAAAGGGCCTGGAACTACGGGCTCGCAACTCAAAGGACTAATCGACCTTGGCTCGTATCGCAGGGGTGAACATCCCCACGTCCAAGCGCGTTCCGATCGCGCTCACCTACATCACCGGCATCGGCCCCTCCTCGGCCAAGCAGATCTGCGACGCCGTCGGCATCGACCACGCCCGCCGCGTCAACCAGCTGTCGGACGCCGAAGTGCTCCAGGTTCGGGAGCATATCGACGCCAACTTCACCGTCGAGGGCGACCTGCGCCGCGAGACGCAGATGAACATCAAGCGTCTGATGGACCTCGGCTGCTACCGCGGCCTGCGTCACCGCCGCGGCCTGCCCGTGCGCGGCCAGCGCACCCACACCAACGCACGCACGCGCAAGGGCCCCGCAAAGGCCATTGCCGGCAAGAAGAAGTAAGGGAGGGCTGGTTCAATGGCACGCGATCGTCGTCCCGCCAAGCGCAAGGTTTCCAAG
>Ga0008835_101539_pt1 | contig 11388 bp, 10 predicted proteins | sample HotLakConsoUCCRE_FD_62215 | JGI IMG/M metagenome (GOLD analysis project Ga0008835, IMG submission 62215) | Hypersaline microbial mat communities from Hot Lake, Washington, USA - Hot Lake Consortium UCC-RE (Hybrid Assembly) ...
CCGCGTGCCGCAGATCGAGCACATCATCTACCAGGACCCGCGCGGCCTGCGGAAATACGACCATTCCAAGCTGCATTCCCTTGCGATGGTGCAGGCCGAGGGTCGCGCCGCCCGCGAGCGGTTCGAAAGGGAACTGGCGCGGCGCGAGGCGGAGCTGGATTTCGACTCGACCTGCGTGATGCTCTATACCTCGGGGACGACCGGCAAGCCCAAGGGTGTGGTCCTGTCGAACCGCAACATCATCATGACCGCAAGGGCGTCGAGCGAGTTCGACCACCTGCGCGCCGATGACGAGGTGCTGGCCTACCTGCCCATGGCCTGGGTCGGCGATTTCATCTTTTCCATCGGCCAAGCCTACTGGACCGGGTTCTGCGTGAACTGCCCCGAATCGGCGGAAACGCTGCTGACCGACCTGCGCGAGATCGGGCCGACCTACTATTTCGCCCCGCCCCGCGTGTTCGAGACGCTGCTGACCTCGGTGATGATCCGGATGGAGGACGCGGGCACCCTGAAGCGGCGGATGTTCCACCACTTCCTGAACCACGCCAAGGTGATTGGGCCGCGCATGCTTGACGGCAAGCCGGTCGGCGCGATGGACAAGCTGAAGTATCAGCTTGGCAACCTGCTGATCATCGGCCCGCTGAAGAACACGCTGGGCATGAGCCGCATCCGCGTGGGCTACACAGCCGGGGAGGCGATCGGGCCCGAGATCTTCGATTTCTACCGGGCGCTGGGGATCAACCTCAAGCAGCTCTACGGCCAGACCGAGGCGTCGGTCTTCATCACCCAGCAACCCGACCACGAGGTGCGGCCCGACACCGTCGGCGTGCCCTCGCCCGGCGTCGAGATCCGCATCGCGGAGAACGGCGAGGTCTACTACCGCAGCCCCGGCGTCTTCGTGGAATATTACAAGAACCCCGAAAGCACCGCCTCGACCAAGGATGCCGAAGGCTGGGTCGCCACCGGCGACGCGGGCTTCATCGAGGAAGGCAGCGGGCACCTCAGGATCATCGACCGCGCCAAGGATGTGGGCAAGATGGCCGACGGGCGGCTGTTCGCGCCGAAATACGTCGAGAACAAGCTGAAGTTCTTCCCCAACATTCTCGAGGCCGTGGTCTTTGGCAACGGCCGCGACATGTGCACCGCCTTCGTCAACATCGACCTGACGGCAGTCGGCAACTGGGCCGAGCGCAACAACATCGCCTACGGCTCCTACCAGGAACTGGCCGGGCATCCCCGCGTGCTCGACATGATCCAGGGCCATGTGGAGGAGGTGAACCGCAGCGTGGCGGTCGACGACATGCTGTCGGGCTGCCAGGTGCACCGCTTCCTGATCCTGCACAAGGAGCTGGATGCCGACGACGGCGAACTGACGCGCACCCGCAAGGTCCGCCGCCGCATCATCGAGGAGAAGTTCGCCGACCTGATCGAGGCGATGTATGGCGGCAAGTCCGAGCAATACACAGAAACCGAGGTGACCTACGAGGACGGCCGCAAGGGCAAGATCAGCGCGACGCTGAAGATCCGCGACGCGGCGACGGTGGCGGGTTCCGCGCCGACACGGGTGGCCGCGGAATGAGCGCCGTTCGTGCCGGGTGCCAGACGGGAAGGGGCCGCAGACATGCTTGACGCCAAGCGAGACAGCTTCGTCACCCCCGACGGCCGCACCATCGGCGGCGTGGTGATGGAGATGCGCAACATCACGCTGCGCTTCGGGGGCGTGGTGGCGATCAAGGACATCTCCTTCGACATCCGCGAGGGCGAGATCCGGGCGATCATCGGGCCGAACGGGGCCGGCAAGTCATCGATGCTCAACGTCATGTCGGGCTTCTACAACCCGCAGGACGGCGAGGTGATCTACCGCGGCCAGCGCCGCCCGCCGATGAAGCCCTTTCAGGTCGCACGCCAGGGCATCGCGCGCACCTTCCAGAACATCGCGCTGTTCGACGGGATGAGCGTGCTCGACAACATCATGACCGGCCGGCTGAACCACATGCGCGCAAGCGTGCTGGAACAGGCGATCTGGTGGGGCCGGGCGCAGCGCGAAGAGGTTGCGAACCGCCAGAAAGCCGAAGAAATCATCGACTTCCTGGAAATCCAGAACATCCGCAAGACGCCGGTGGGGCGCCTGCCCTACGGGTTGAAGAAGCGGGTGGAGCTTGCCCGCGCGCTGGTGGCCGAGCCGCAGATCCTGCTGCTGGACGAGCCGATGGCGGGCATGAACGTGGAGGAGAAGGAGGACATGAGCCGCTTCATCCTCGACGTGAACGACGAGTTCGGCACCACCATCGTGCTGATCGAACACGACATGGGCGTGGTCATGGATCTGTCCGACCGCGTGGTGGTGATGGATTACGGCAAGAAGATCGGCGACGGCACGCCCGACGAGGTGCGCAAGAACCAGGAAGTCATCGACGCCTACCTGGGGGTGGCCCATGACTGAGGCCATGCGCCTCCGGCGTCCTCTCGCCGCCCGCGCCCGTCCCCATCGGGCGGAGCCTAGGCGTCGGCCCGCGCGTTGGTCTGCTCTCAACACAGGAGCAACGCCAATGACCCGTCACACCCCCGCCGTCCCCCGCGCCGCCGCAGTCGCCACCGCCGTGCTTTCGCTGGCCGCGATCGCGCCGGCCCCTGCCGCGGCGCAGACCACCGGCCCGGAAACGCTGCTGCAAAGCGTCGAGAACTGCCTCGCCTGGATGAACAACGGCTTCCCCGACCGCACGCCTTTCGCCGGCGGGTTCGAGGTGATCCAGCCGTTCGGCGAAGGCGGCACCGGCATCTACCGCGAAGAGCAGACCGGGTTCGAGATCACCCTCACCGTCGAAGGCGACACCGCCACCTGCGAAAGCACACAGGGGACCATCGCGCTCGGCGAGGACGGGCTCGACAACCTCGAGCGACAGCTTGCCCACCGGATCAACGCTGGCCGCGCCGTGCAGATCGCCCCCGATCGCTACAGTTTCTGCGCCGGTCCGGCGGGGCTTCTGACCGTGACCGAAGCGGAAGGCGGCGGAGCCACCTTCCTGATGGAATTCAACACCGGCGCTGCCCTCGCAGAGGCCGGATCGTGCGGCGGCTGACATGAACGGAGGGCCCGATGCCTGATCAACTGCTCTACGCGATGGAGGTCACGCTCAACGGTCTGATGACCGGCGTGATGTACGCGCTGGTCGCGCTGGGGTTCGTGCTGATCTTCAAGGCCTCGGGCATCTTCAACTTCGCGCAGGGCATCATGGCGCTGTTCGCGGCGATGACGCTGGTGGGCATCCAGGAGGGGCGGGTGCCCTTCGCGCATCTGATCAACGAGATCCTCGGCACCAACCTGCATCACTTCGGGTGGGAGGTGCCGGCGCTTCTGGCCATCGCGCTGACCGTCGTGGTGATGATCGGCTTTGCGCTGCTGGTGCAGAAATTCGTGTTCAGGCACCTCGTCGGGCAGGAACCGATCATCCTGTTCATGGCGACCATCGGGCTGGCCTATTTCCTCGAGGGTGTCAGCGACCTGATGTGGGGCTCCGAGATCCGCAACATGGACGTGGGCCTGCCGCAGGGCATCAACGACTGGCTGGACGCCACCACCTTCGAGATCTTCGGCTACGGCTTCTTCATCGACAACCTCGACATCTCGGCCTCGCTGCTGGCGGCGGTGCTGGTGGCGGGGCTGATCGCCTATTCGCAATACACCAAGAACGGGCGTGCGATGCGGGCGGTGGCCGACGACCACCAGGCGGCGCTGAGCGTCGGCATCTCGCTCAACTACGTCTGGGTGCTGGTCTGGTCGCTGGCCGGCATCGTCGCGCTGGTCGCGGGCATCATGTGGGGATCGAAATCGGGCGTGCAGTTCTCGCTGTCGCTGATCGCGCTGAAGGCGCTGCCGGTGCTGATGCTGGGCGGTTTCACCTCGATCCCCGGCGCCATCGTCGGCGGGCTGATCATCGGCGTGGGCGAGGCGCTGTTCGAGTTCGCCATCGGCCCGATGATCGGCGGCGCGACCGAGAACTGGTTCGCCTACGTCCTCGCCCTCGTCTTCCTCGTGTTCCGGCCGCAGGGCCTGTTCGGCGAGAAGATCATCGAGAGGGTGTGAGCCAGCCATGTGGATGACGTTGAAAATAGTTGCTGACGGCCGGGCGCTTTCGCGGCAAGCTGCCCCGGCGCGACCCGGACAGGGCGCGAGTGCGCGCGCATCAGGGGAGATCGAGCGGCATGCCATTGGACAACCTGCAGCAGCCCAACATCGGCACGCCGGATTTCGCACGCGGCGCCTCCACCGCCGAGCGCAAGCTTTGGGCGATCGCGACGACCATAGGCTTTGCGATGTTCTGGGTCGCGGGCCTGTTCGTCACCTCGAGCCTCGTCGCGGACGCGCCCATGCACTGGAGCATGCCGATCATCTGCGGAACCGGTCTTGCCCTCGGCCTCTATGGCCGGCGCAAGGTCGAGGCCCGCTGAGCGCGGCCCGCGCGGGCAGATCACGCACACCGCTGTGCATCGCCACGGGGGGCTGCCTGCCCCGCGACCCGGCGTGCTGCACGCAAACCGGAGGGGACGCCGATGCTCTATCGTGAGGCGGGAGATTTCAAGACGTCCTACACCGAAGACAACCAGACCTTTCCGATCGCCTTCGACCGCTGGGGCTACTACCTGGTGCTGCTGATCGGCGTGGGTGTCGTTCCGTTCATCCTGAACGACTACTGGGCGAATTCGATCCTGATCCCGTTCCTGATCTATGCCATCGCGGCGATCGGGCTGAACATCCTGACCGGCTACTGCGGGCAGGTGAGCCTTGGCACCGGCGGGTTCATGGCGGTGGGGGCCTTCACCTCCTACAAGCTGATGACGGCGTTTCCGTGGATGGACATGGTGACGATCACGATCCTGTCGGGCGCGATGACGGCGCTGGTGGGGCTGGCCTTCGGTCTGCCCAGCCTGCGGATCAAGGGGTTCTACCTGGCCGTCGCGACGCTGGCCGCGCAGTTCTTTCTCGTCTGGCTCTTCAACAAGGTGCCGTGGTTCTACAACTACTCCGCCTCGGGCCAGATCGGCGCGCCGACCCGATCGCTCTTCGGCGTGGCCGTCACCGGGCCGAACGCCGAGAGTTGGGTGAAATACCTGTTCTGTTTCGCCTTCGTCTTCGTGCTGGCGTGGATCGCGCGGAACCTGACGCGCGGCAGCATGGGCCGGCAGTGGATGGCGATCCGCGACATGGACATCGCGGCGGAAATCATCGGGGTGAACCCGCTGCGCGCCAAGCTGACGGCCTTCGCGGTCTCGTCCTTCTATGTCGGCATCGCCGGCGCGCTGTTGTTCACGGTGTACCTGGGCGCGGTCGAGGTCGGGTCGGCCTACGGCATCCAGAAATCGTTCCTCGTGCTGTTCATGATCATCATCGGCGGGCTGGGGTCGATCTTCGGAAGCTTCGCCGGGGCGGCCTTCATGGTCTTGCTGCCGGTGCTTCTGCGCAACCTGATGGATGCGACGGGCGCCGATGCGGCGATCGCGACGCATTTCGAATTCGTCATCGTCGGCGCGCTGATCATGTTCTTCCTGATCGTGGAGCCGCACGGGCTGGCGCGGCTCTGGGCGCTGGCGAAGGAAAAGCTGAGATTGTGGCCCTTCCCGCATTGAGGCGGGTCACCCAACGAGAAACCCGGACGAGAACCGGGGCGCGCGAGACAATCGGATCAACCCCAGGGAGGAAACACCCGATGAAGAGACTTGCAACCTTTGCCCTTGCCGGCGCGATGGCCGCGGGCCCCGCGATGGCCGAACTGGTCATTCCCGACCTGCACTATCGCACTGGCGCCTATGCCGCGGGCGGCATCCCGTTCTCGGACGGCTATCAGGACTACTTCAACCTGCTGAACGCCCGCGACGGCGGCATCGGCGGCGAGACGATCCGCATCATCAGCTGCGAAACCGCCTACGACACCGAACGCGGCGTGGAGTGCTACGAGAGCACCAAGGATGAAGGTTCGCTGGTCTACCAGCCGCTGTCGACCGGCATCACCTACCAGCTGATCCCGCGCGCGACCGCCGATGGCATCCCGTTGCACACGATGGGCTATGGCCGGACCTCCGCCGCCAACGGCGACGTGTTCAGCCACGTCTTCAACTACCCGGCGAACTACTGGGACGCGGCCAGCGTGATCATCAACAACCTGCTGGAGGAAAACGACGGCTCGCTGGAAGGCAAGAGCATCACGCTGCTCTACCACAACTCCGCCTATGGGCGGGAGCCGATCCGCACGCTGGAAACGCTGGCGGCACAGCATGGCTTCACGCTCAACCAGCTTGCGGTCGACCACCCCGGACAGGAACAGGGCAACCAGTGGCTGACGATCCGCCGCGAGCGGCCCGACTACGTGATCATGTGGGGCTGGGGCGTGATGAACCAGGTTGCCGTGCAGGAGGCCGTGAACATCCGCTTCCCGATGGAGAATTTCATCGGCAACTGGTGGGCCGGCGGCGAGCATGACGTGACCTCGGCCGGCGAGGCGGCGGCGGGCTACCGCGCGCTGAACATGAACCGGCTGGGCGACATGCCGGTGTTCGACGAGATCCGCACCCATGTGCACGAGGCCGGCATGGCCGCGGGCGACGGCTCGAACGTGGGGTCCGTGCTCTACACGCGGGGCATGTACGCCGCGATGCTGGCCGCCGAGGCGATCCGCGCCGCGCAGGAGATCCACGGCGTGTCCGACATCACGCCCGAGATGATGCGGGACGGGATGGAATCGCTGGAGATCACCAACGCCCGCATGGAAGAGCTGGGGATGCCGATGATCGGCCCCGAGTTCTCGGTCAGCTGCGAGGATCATGGCGGCACCGGCATGGCGATCATGACCCAGTGGAACGGCACAGAATGGGTGACGCTGAGCGACTATGTGGCGCCCGACGACAGCGTGACCCAGCCGCTGGTGATGGAGGATTCGGCCCAGTATGCCGCCGAGAACGACATTTCCAGCCAGTGCGGCGAAAGCTGATCCGATACCCCGGCGGCGGCGCGGGCCGTCGCCGCCGGGCCTGCGTATTTATGGAAAGATGAAGACAGGGGCGCGGGCGACGGTGGCGCGCGTTAACCTTAACCGGATGTGAACGAGGCCAACGGGCCGCGTGAGAGGGAGAGGCCGGAGATGCTGGACCTGCCTGCAGAGACCCATGGCGACGGCATCGCGCCGGAGCTGGAAGGGGCGGAAACGCTTCTGGAGGTCACCAACATCGAGGTGATCTACAACCATGTGATCCTCGTGTTGAAGGGTGTGAGCCTGAAGGTGCCCAAGGGCGGCATCACCGCGCTGCTGGGCGGCAATGGCGCGGGCAAGACGACGACGCTCAAGGCGATCTCGAACCTGCTGCATTCCGAGCGCGGCGAGGTGACGAAGGGCACGATCCGCTACCGCGGCGAGCGGGTGCAGGATCTGACACCCTCGGACCTGGTGGCGCGCGGCGTGATCCAGGTGATGGAAGGCCGCCATTGTTTCGAGCATCTGACCGTCGAGGAAAACCTGCTGACCGGCAGCTACACGCGCAAGGACGGCAAGGCCGCGATCCAGGCCGATCTCGAGATGGTCTACACCTATTTCCCGCGGCTGAAGGAGCGGCGGACCTCGCAGGCCGGCTACACCTCGGGCGGCGAGCAGCAGATGACCGCGATCGGGCGCGCGCTGATGAGCCGGCCCGAGACGATCCTGCTCGACGAGCCGTCGATGGGGCTTGCGCCGCAGCTGGTCGAACAGATCTTCGACATCGTGAAGCGGCTGAACGAGGAGCAGGGCGTGACCTTCCTTCTGGCCGAGCAGAACACCAACGTGGCGCTGCGCTTCGCCCATTACGGCTACATCCTGGAATCGGGGCGTGTGGTGATGGACGGGCCGGCCGCCGACCTGCGCGAGAACCCGGATGTGAAGGAATTCTACCTCGGCATGTCGGACGAGGGCCGGAAATCGTTTCGCGACGTGCGGAGCTACCGGCGGCGGAAACGCTGGCTGAGCTGAGCCAACAGGGGGAATGCGCATGAAACGATTGATTGCAGCGGCTGTCGCGGCGCTGGTGTTCACCGGTCCGCTGGCGGCGCAGGACATCACCTCCGAGGTGATCCGGCGCGCGCCCGTGCCGGGGTCGGAGACGATGGAGGTGATCGTGTCGCTGCTGACCGTGCCGGTCGGCGCGACGATCCCGCTGCACACGCACCCGGGGGATGAGCATGCGGTGGTGATCACGGCGGCGACGGCCGAGACCCCGAATGGCCAGGTCGTGGCGTTCGAGGCGGGCACAACCCTCTACTTTCCCGAGGGGCAGGTGCATGGCGGACTGACCAATGTCGGCGCGGCGCCGATGCAGGCGGTGACGACCCATGTGCTGCGCGTCGGGGAACCGTTCCTGACACCGGTCGAGTGACGAACGAGGCCGGGCTGGGCCGGGAAGGCAAGGATGGAAAACTGATGCTGGATCGCAACGAGAAACACTTCGACGCGCTGGAAACGCGCAGCGGCGACGCGCGGGAGGCCGATCACCTGGTTCGGCTGAACGCCCAGCTTGCGTCGAACGGGATGGCGGCGGTGGCCTCGCTCGACGATCTGCGGAGCCGTCCGGTGCTGCGCAAGGCCGATCTGGTGGCGCGGCAGGCCGAGAACCCGCCCTTTGGCGGGCTTCCGGTCAGCAACCTTGCGCATGTGTTCCAGTCGCCGGGGCCGATCTACGAGCCGGGCGGCGCAAGCCATGACTGGTGGCGAATGGGGCGGTTCCTGCATGCCGTCGGCATCGGGCCGGGCGACGTGGTGCAGAACTGTTTCGGCTATCACCTGACGCCGGCGGGCATGATCTTCGAATCGGGCGCGCGGGCCGTGGGGGCCGCCGTCCTGCCGGCGGGCGTGGGCCAGACCGAGCTGCAGGTGCGCGCGGCCAGGGATGTGGGCTGCACCGCCTACGCAGGCACGCCCGATTACCTGAAGGTGATCCTCGACAAGGCCGACGAGATGGGCGTGACGCTGGCCTTCACCCGCGCGGCCGTCGGGGGTGGCGCGCTGTTCCCGTCGCTGCGGCAGGAATACGCGGAGCGCGGCATCGCCTGCCTGCAGTGCTACGCCACCGCCGATCTGGGCAACATCGCCTACGAATCGCCCCCGCCCGGATTTCCCGCAAGCCCGCCCGAGGGGATGATCGTCGACGAGGGCGTCATCGTGGAAATCGTGCGCCCCGGCACCGGCGACCCCGTCGCGCCGGGCGAGGTGGGCGAGGTGGTGGTGACGACGCTGAACCCCGACTATCCGCTGATCCGCTTCGCCACCGGCGACCTGAGTGCCGTCTTGCCGGGCCAAAGCCCCTGCGGGCGCACCAACATGCGCATCAAGGGCTGGATGGGCCGCGCCGACCAGACCACCAAGATCAAGGGCATGTTCGTGCGCCCCGAACAGGTGGCGGAGTTCGTGGGCCGGCACGCGAATGTCCACAAGGCGCGCGTGATCGCCACGCGGTCGGGCGAAATGGACGTGATGACCGTGCAGGTGGAGGCCGAGGGCGCCGATGTCGCCGCGCTGGCCGACAGCGTCGCCATGGTGATGAAGCTCAAGGGAACGGTCGAGGTCGTGGCGCCGGGCAGCCTGCCGAACGACGGCAAGGTGATCGACGATCGACGCAAGTATGACTGACCCGACGGGGGCGTTATCGGTTAACCAAGCGGGGGCGTGCTAGGCATCGGGCAGAGACGAGACCTTGCCCGGAGGCACCCCCATGCGTTCCCTGATTCCCCTTGCCATCGCCCTGATCGCCGCCCCGGCGGCCTGGGCCGATACGGCGCTCCTGATTGCCAACACCCGCTACGACGACGCCCAGAACCTGCGTCAGGCCGACGAGATCCTCGATCTGCAGGACCCGCTGACCGAAGCCGGCTTCGACGTGATCGTGGTCGAGGACGGCACGGCCGCCTCGATGCGTTCGGCGCTCTCGAGGCTGGTCGAGGCCGAGGAGCAAGATCGCGTGCTGATCGCGGTCGCCGGCCATGTCGTGAGGTCACAAGGCGGCGGCTGGCTTCTGGGCGTTGACGCCGACACCCCCGATCTGGGCAGCGTCGGCGGCCAGGGCTTGGCGCTTGGGGTGGTGATGGAGGTCGCGGCGCGTGCGCCGGGCCGGGCCATGGTGCTGATCGGGGAAGAATCGCGATCCATCGACCTGGGCCTCGGGCTTGCCACTGGGCTGGGGCCGATCGAGGCGCCGCAAGGCGTGACCGTGATCTCGGGCGCGCCCGACGATCTGGCGGATTTCGCGCGCCGGGTGGCCCTGCGACCGGGGGCGGATCTGGTGCAGGCGGTGGCGGCGTCACGCAACCTGCGCAGCTACGGCTTCCTTTCGGCGGCGATTCCCTTCGTGGAAGTGAGCGATGGCGCGACCCCCGTGCCGCCCTCCGGCCCGTCGGCCGAGGAGACGGCGATGTGGCGCGCGGTGCGGGAGCTGAACACGGCAGGATCGTACCGGGCCTATCTGACCCAGTACCCGCAAGGCGTGTTCAGGGCCGAGGCGCAGGCGGCGCTTGACGGGCTGGCGGCGCAACCGGCCGACCCGCGGGCCGAGGCCGAGGCGGCGGAAACCGCGCTGCAGCTTGGCCGGACGGCGCGCCAGCAGATCCAGCGCGACCTGACGCTGCTCGAGTTCGACACCCGCGGGATCGACGGCATCTTCGGCCCCGGCACGCGCAGCGCGATCCGCGCCTGGCAGCGGGCGACCGGCGTGGCCGAGACGGGCTTTCTGACCCGCGCCCAGATCAGCCTGCTGCGCGAACGGGCCACGGTGCGCGCCGCGGAACTGGAGGAGGAGGCGCGCATCCAGCGCGAGGCGCGCGAGCAGGAAGACCGCGCCTACTGGCAGGCCATCGGCCAGGGCCAGGACGAGGCGGGGCTGCGCAGCTACCTGGAGCGATTCCCGCGCGGCCTGTATGCCGATGTGGCGCAGTCCCGGCTCGACGACATCGAGGCCGCACGCCGGATCGAGGCCGAGGCGGACGAGCGCGCCGATTGGGATAGCGTGCGGCAGGCCGACACCGTGGCCGCCTACCGTGGTTATCTCGAAGCCTATCCGCGGGGTCTGTTCGTCGACACCGCGCGGGCCCGGATCGCCGAGCTCGAGTCCGGGATGAGCCCCGAGGCACAGGCACAGGCGGAGGCGCGCGAAGCGGCGCTGAACCTGGCGCAACCGATGCGGCGGCTGGTGGAGGAGCGGCTGGCCGCGGTGGGGCTGGACCCGGGGCCGCAGGACGGCACCTTCGACCGACAGACGCGGATCGCGATCCGGACCTACCAGGATGGCCGCGGGCTGCCCCCGACGGGTTACCTGGATCAGTTGACGATGGTGCGGCTGCTGGCCGAGGCGATCGGCGGGCGCCTGTTCGACTGACAC
>Ga0008835_101544_pt1 | contig 11362 bp, 14 predicted proteins | sample HotLakConsoUCCRE_FD_62215 | JGI IMG/M metagenome (GOLD analysis project Ga0008835, IMG submission 62215) | Hypersaline microbial mat communities from Hot Lake, Washington, USA - Hot Lake Consortium UCC-RE (Hybrid Assembly) ...
CCAATGGCGAAGATGACGAGGACGAGGACGAGGTCGGTTACGGCAAGCCGCCAAAGAAGTGGCAATGGCCGAAGGGCCAATCCGGGAATCCGAGCGGCAAGAAGAAGCAGGAAGAGGCATTGGCGGACAAGCTGAAGAAGATCGCCGGTGAGGAGATCGTCGTTCACAAGAATGGCACTCCCGTGACGATGAGCAACGAGGAAGCCATGCTGCGCATGGCCTTCATGAAGGCCAACAGCGGCAGCGTGCAGCATTTTAAAGTCCTGACGCAGTTGCTCGGTGTGGAACCGGACAAGCTTCCTCAAGGTAGTGAGTTCGTGCCTACCGAGGCAGACCTCGCGGTTCTCAAAACCCATGCGGACTGGACGGCGCTGCTCGAGCAGGCAGCGGTCGAAGTACAAGGCGATGGCGGCTCTGAACCCATGACCGGCGAAGGCGGTGAAGATGGCCCAACCGAAGACTTCTGAAGTCCTCCTGGCGCTATATCGGAACCAACTGGTCTCCTACGTCATGCGTGGGTTCTCGGAACTTCGACCCGGCGTTGCGTTCCACTATGGCCACCACATTCGTGCGATCTGCCGCGTGCTCGAGCAGGTCGAGCGGGGCGTAGTAAAGCGCTTGCTCATCCTGATGCCGCCTCGACATCTGAAGTCGCATTGCGCCAGCGTCGCCTTCCCCGTCTGGGCTCTTGGGCGCAAACCTGCCCGCAGGATCATCTGCATGAGCTACGGGGGCAATCTTGCGGAGGACTTCAGCCGGAACTCGCGGCGCCTGATGCTGTCGGACTTCAGCCGGTCGACATTCCCCGGGCTGATCCTCGATCCCAAGCGCTCTGCAGTCGAGGAATTGCGCACGACCGCCAACGGGTACCGCTTGGCAACATCGATCGGGGGTCCCCTGACCGGCAAGGGCGCCGACATCCTCATCCTCGATAATCCGAGCAAGGCCGAGGACGTCTCGTCCGAGACGAGGCGCGAGGCAATTTGGGTCTGGTTCACCGGGACCGCAATGACCCGTCTCGACAACCCGAAGACCGGTGCAGTCATCGTCGTAGCCCAACGCCTTCACGAGGATGACCTTCCCGGTTGGCTGATGGCCACGGGCGACTGGACCGTCCTCGAACTGCCGGCGATCGAGACCCGTGACCGCGAGATCGAACTGGGGGCGAATGCAACTTGGCGCCGGGTCCCCGGAGACGTGCTCCTGCCCGCGCACATGGACCTCGAAAGCCTCAACGCCAAGCGCCGAGAAATGGGCAGCCGGGCCTTCGAGGCACAATACCAACAGGCGCCGACATCGGCGGGCGGTACCCTCATCCGGACCGAATGGTTCGCGACCATCCCGCCCGAAATCCGCAAGAACGACTACGAGGCAATCATCCAAAGCTGGGACCCCGCGGCGGTGCCGGGCGACTCCAATGACTACTCGGTCTGTACCACCTGGGGGCTCTTCGGGAACCACATCGACCTGCTCGACGTCCACCGGCAGCAGTACCTCCAGCCGGACCTCCTCCGGGCGGCGCAGAAGCTCCGTGGCAAGTGGACACCGAACCTGCTCATCATCGAGGCTGCGGGCGGCGGGAGAGGCCTTTACGATCAACTTTTCCGACAGAACCGCCTGGGCATGCATCCGAGCACACCCCGGCATGGCAAGGCGGAGCGGCTGTCGACCCAGTCTCCGAAGCTGGAGAACGGCCGCGTGCGGCTCCCCCAGAGTGCCCCTTGGAAGGAGGCCTTCCTTGCCGAATGCGCCGGGTTTCCGAACGGGAAATACGACGACCAGGTGGACAGTATGTCACAAGCACTCCATGCCCTCGATCGTCAGCCCGGTGAACTCAGGCACTGCTCGTGGTTCAAAGGCTTAGCAGGAGCGATTTCGGCAAATGCGAGCCGAGGGTTCGAATCCCGAGCGCTCCGATTTCGCGGGATTGCGATAGGATTCACAGCAATAACCGATGGCTACGGTTCCCTTTAGAATCATGCGTTTGAAAGTCTCGGCCGGACACTTTTCTCCTGCCTTGTATTCGCTTTGATCGTGTTCTGTTCAGTCGCAACCGAGTAGTAGCGAGAAGAAATGGCGGGTGGGCGTGCCGAAGTTGCCCGGCCTCCGGCACGCCCCGACGAAACGCAGCCGCGAGCGCGTCTGCGCGGCCGGCGAAAACTCAAGCCAGCCTGGTGGGCCCCGAGCGGGTTCGCCGCCATGCCCACCGCCGCGCTCGATCCGGCCCACAGTCCGGCGTCTCCCGCGGTCCCCGCGCTTATCGGGTCCGGGTCCCCATCAAGTCTGCCGCGCCGGCTATTCCGCGTCGGCCGGCATGACAGAATCCATCTCGGCAATCGTCTGAAACTCGGACAGGAATTCGGGTCGCGTCTGCATGAGGTAGCGAACGATCCTGGCGTTCCCGAGCAGCTTGCCGACGTAGGCCTTGATCACGGTCAGATGCAGGTGATCCTGGCCGTAGGTATCCTGGATCGAGGCAATGCCCTCCTGCAGGCGGGCGAGTTCCTGTTCCATCCGCGCCATTGCCTCGGGCGTGATGCCCTTCACCTTCTTTGGCTTGGAAGACTCGACCAGCTGCGCCTGTGGTGTGCCGGCGAGGATCGCCTTCACGTAGGCGACGGAGTAGTTGTTGGCGTTGACCAGCAGTTCGGCCGCCTCGATCTGGCGCATGGTCTTCATCTTGCGGAGCGCGTCGAACACGGCGTTTGTGCAGGGCTTGTCTTTCAGGATCGCAATGGCTTCCTCGGAGATGCCATCGAGCAACTTGATCTTCTTCTGGATGCTGCGCGTGCCTAGATCGAGCGCGGCTGCAATCTTCTCCTCGGGCACGCCGCGCTCGATCGCCTTCCGGATCATCCTGTGCTCCTGGATCGGCGCGAGGCGACTGACCTGCCGGTTGTAGGTGAATGCCTCGTCGTCGGTGGAGACGAGGCATTCCACCTCCTGCACGCCAGCACCCTTCAAGGCCTCGATCCGCAGGTGCCCGTCGAGCAACAACCAGGTGGCAGATTTGTCGGGGTTCGGGACGACCACTGGCGGTTCGACGATCCCGATCTGGGCGATGGAGGCGACGATCTGCCGGTACTTTCGGCTGGATTTCGCGCTCTTGCCGAGGGTTCGCAGGGGCAAGATCACGTCGATCGGTAAGGTGACACAGTCGTCTTCGAAGCCGTGATTGACGCTGGCCGGGCGTTTGTCCGCGGCCCGTTTCATGACGAGGGTCCATCGGTGACCGCCTGGGCGAGATCGGCGGGCATCGTCTCCAGCCCCTCGGCGCGAAGCAGCGTCATGAAGTGCTCGTCCGCGCATAGCTTCCGGAACGCCTCCCGCACGAACATCAGCCGGCTCTGCGCGAGTTCGGCCTTCTTGATCAGCAGTTTCTGACGTGCCGCCTCCTGCTGATAGGCTCGGACAAGTCCCTCGCTGGTCAGCGCGCGTTTCGCCACCCTCCGCCCGAGCGCATTGCTCTTGATCTGGGGCCCGCGGAGCTCGCGCTGCTGGATCAGGCGGCGCACAAGCGTCAGTTTCCGGCCACGCAGCTTTTTCTGAGTGTAGGCGTCCATCAGCGCCTTCTGCGCGCCCTTGGCGTCGGTCTTGGAGATCTGGATGGCGAGGTTGAGCGGCAGCAGTCCGGTCTCCACGGCGGAGACCAGGCGCTCCTCGCCCTTCTCCAGCAGTCCGGCGATCATGTTCACGTACTCGTAGGAGACCCCGATCTTTTCGCCGATCTGGCGGTCGTTGTAGCCGCGTTCGCGAAGCGAGCCGATCTCGCGCATCAGATCGATCGGGTTGTGCTGCCGCCTTGCGCAGTTCTCCACGAGGCTTATGACGAGGCAATCGCTCTCGTCGGCTTCGATCACGATAGCCGGGATGTTGTCCTGCTTGAGTTCGATGAAGGCCTCGAGGCGGCCCTGACCGCAGACCAGGTCATACTCCTCCGGATAGGTCCCGGCGCGCGGCGCCACGGTGATCGGTCGCTTCAGGCCGATGCGAGCGATGTTCTCCACCATCGCCTCGAAGGTGCGCCGATTTCGGACGCGGGGGTTGAGGATCCGGATTCGGTCACAAGGTATCAGGGTCACCTGCTTTTGGCTGGTCGGCTTCATGTCGTCGGGCATCACGCCACCTCCGCGATCCTGGCCCGCGAGGCGAGCGCGTAGAAGAAATCGAGCGTGTCGAACCGGTACGCATCCAGTGCGAGCCCGTTCTGCTCGGCGAATTTCAGCTTCCCGAAGGTCATGTCGATACTTGGCAGCACGTAGTAGTCGCGCGGCGCCTCGTTCACCTCGTCCATGCGCACGGCGATCGCGATGTCGGGAACCAGGCCGGTGTCGAGACGGATGTGCCAGCGCAGCGACCCGGCCGCCGTCGCCGTGCAGCGGGCCAGCACGATGGACACGGTGAACTCGTCGTTGACGCGAACAAGGTCGGTATCCGGGTCCTGGACAGCCCGCCCGCCGTGCCGCGTGACCCCGGCGATGATCTCGGCCACCACCTGCGGATGAGCCTGTCGCAAAGCGCGGTTGATCTCGATGTAGCTGTAGTCGCGGTCCGGCTCATAGCCGATCAGCCGGTAGGCGCGCAGCAGGCTGCCGAAGCGGCTGCGATAGGCGCTGGAGGATGGCAGGTCATCCTCCTCGTCGATGATCAGCCCCGACAGCACGCCTTGCCGCTTGAGGATCGCGCGCAATGCTTCGAGCAGTTCCTCGGCGGAGAAATGGCGGCTGCGGGCGTCGACGATTTCACGAGCCCGCAGGAAAAGGACCTTGTCGACGATGGCCGGGAACGCACCCTCCGCTCGGATCCACATGTCCCGAGGGTTCACGACACGGCGCTGCTTCAGCTTGAACGACACCTTGTTGAAGACGTTATTGCCTATGTACTTTTCGTTCGTCAGAACCTGATGGACAGTCGCCCGTGTCCAAGGGCGACCGAGATCGGTTCGGTGTCCTTCGGCGTTCAGGACCTCCGCGATCGCGCGTTCCGGCCGCGCCTCGTGGACGAACATCTCGTACATGCGCTGGACGATCCGCTGCTCCTCTTCGGGGCCGGGCACCAGGATCACGCGATCGGTCTGGAGGCTCTTCTGCTCGCCGCGCGACAGCTCGCCCTTGGGGTTGCCGTGCTCGTCGATCAGCACTCGCCGCAGCCCGTATCCGGCGGCGCCGCCCTGGCGATAACCGAGTTCCACGAGGCGGCACTGCCCGGCGAAGACCTTCACCGACAGCTCGCGGCTGTACTCGCCGGCCATCACACGCTTCACGGTCTTCAGGAGGTTCGAGCCGATGCTGCCGTCGTTCTCGAACTGCTCGCCGCAGTAATGGACCCGGATGCCGGCGCGGGAGCAGACGTGCTCGTGATAGGCTCCTTCGTCGGCGTCCTGAAACCGGCCCCAGCGGCTGACGTCATAGACGAGGATCGCCTTGAAATCGGCCTGGCCGGATTGAACCTCGGCCATGAGGTTCTGCAGCGCCTCCCGACCGTCGAGTCGCAGCCCGGATCGCCCGGAGTCCTTGAACGTCCGCAAGATCGTCAGGCCGCGGGTTTCGGCATACTTGCGAATGACGTCCAGCTGGTTTTCGGTCGAGTATTTCTGGTGGTCCGTCGACATCCGGACGTAGGCGACAGCGGGGACGTCTTGCTCGGCCGCCGTGCTACCCGTTCCGGTGTTGCCGCTTTGACCTGCCATTCACCGTGCCCCTGTTCACAACGCGAAGCTCCGGCAAGCCCGTTGCGGGTGCCGTGCTGTGCCTCGGCGGGCGGCCAGTCGCATTGGCCCTCTTATGCGTCCATGCGCCGGCGTTCCGGTTCTGCCCTTCATATTCGTCACCTTCGGAATGTCGAATGCCCGCCGCGGCCTTCCAGACCGGCCCGCTACGGGCACAGACGGATTCTACGGTTTTCATGTCTCTCCAGACATTTAGCGGAGAAACACATGAAGATGCGGGTGAAGATGGGCACAGTTGTGCCGAAGATGGGCACATTTGTGCACCCAGAGGATGTTCCGGGCGATTATCGCGCGCCCGTGGCGATGGCGTTGCACGCGGAACTCGGATCGACCCACCGAGCGATCAAGTCCGCCATGCGATGGACCGGTGCGAGCGAGAGGACGGTGAAATACTGGTTCGCTGGTGAGCGCGGACCGAGCGGCGAGCACCTGGTGTCGCTCGCGCGGCATTCAGACGTTGTGCTAGTTCTACTGCTGACGATGGCAGATCGCCTGGTTCTCGAGGACGGAGACGGGTAGGCTGAGCACTGATACAGCCCTTGTATCGTGTTCGATATTGGTTATCTTGAAGACGCACGATGTAGGGAGAGCGCCATGTCCCGGACCACCACCATGACCGTGCGCGTCAGCGGCGCGCTCAGCGAGTTCGTCGCGACCAATGTCGGCGAGGACGGCGCCTACGAGAATGTCAGCGAGTACATCCGTGATCTGATCCGTCGCGACAAGGAGCGCGTCGAGCGTGAAGCCTTCGACCGGCTGAAGGCCGAGTTGAACCGTGCCTTCGCCGCGCCCGAGGAGAGCTACAAGCCGCTGACCGCCGCCGAGGTGATCGCCCGGAACCGGACCTGAGCGCATGGCGATCCGGATCCAGGAGGCGGCGTCGGTCCGCCTCGACGAGATCTACCGTTACACGCGTGACACGTGGGGCGAGGCTCAGGCCGAGACCTACATCACCGGCTTGTTCGCCGCATTCGAGCAGATCGAAACGCGCGGTGTGCATTCGCGGGCCGTGCCCGCCGAACTCGGGGTGGAAGGGTATTTCTTCAAGTACGAGCGGCATTTCGTGTATTGGAGGCACCTGTCGAATGGCGATATCGGTATTGTCACGATCCTCCACGAGCGGATGCATCAGATTGATGGTTTCAAGGAAGCTTTCTTCGGATAAAGTTCGGCGCGAAGACCATTCTCCAAGGCCTTGAGCCGGCAACGGTGGACAGAATGCTCTTGGTTTGTATTCGTTTTGATCATGCTTTGTTTTGCAAGCAGCGTAAGCAAGCGTAGGCACGGGTGTTGAACAGAACCTCCTTGGATTCGCCGATTTCAGAATAGATCCCGGTCGCTACGTCGAGCAGAGTTTTCAGGCGCTCCGCTCCCTCCCTCATCCCGCAGCTGGCGATGACCAGCGGGGCGGCGTTGCGCATCACGTTCTGAAAGTTCGACATTGTCAAGAAACGGTCACTACCCTCGTGAACGATGTGGAGAACTACTGATGCTGACGCTGGACCTGACCAATGCACCGCGCTGGCACGACCTCGCGCCCGGCGACCGGGTGCAACTCCGCCCGCTGACCACGGCGCTGATGGTGGCGACACGCAGCGATCTGGCCGTCGAGGCGGTGCCCGAGGAGGCTTCCGACGAGGAGCGCGCGGTCGCCTTCGCCAAGGCTCTCGCGCGGCGGGCGGTGCTCGGCTGGGAGGGCGTGGGCGATGCCGACGGCAATCCCATCGACCCGAGCGCCGAGGCCATCGACGCGCTGCTCGATGTCTGGCCGATCTTCGAAGCCTTCCAGCTGACCTACGTGTCGAAGGGCCTGCTGCTGGAACAGCAAAAAAACGTCTCCGCGCTCTCGCCGAATGGTCCTTCGGCGGGGGCGAGCGATACTGCGAAGCCTGCACGCAAGCCTGTCCGGACTGCCCGGCGCGGCTGAACCGGCCCCTGACCCACGAGGGTTGGCAGGTCTGGGACCTGGTCGGCCGCCTCGGAGGCCAGCTCCGCGTGCTGCCGGTCGCGGTGATCGGCTGGTACATGTCCGCCGCGCTGGCGCTCGGTGACGCGCTCGGCGTGCCGCCGCTCGCCATGGCCGAACTGCTGCCGGTCATCGAAGCGGTGATGGTGGCCACCCGACGCCCAAGCCGCTCGACGCCTTCGGCATCCCGATGCGCCAGCACGTCGCCCGCGGCGGCCTCTGCTACGAGCCCTTCTGCGGTTCCGGCTCGCAGATCGTGGCGGGCGAGGCCAACGGCCGCCGCGTCTTCGCGATGGAGATCAGCCCGGCCTATGTCGATGTCGCCGTGTAGGGCTGGCAGACGGAGACCCGGCGCGAGGCGATCCTCGACGCCGACGGCCGGAGCTTCGCTGCGATCCGAGGAGCGACATCAGGCTGCTGACATTGAAGCGGACAGTGCCGCCTGATCAGGTGTGGAAGCGAACGCCCCCGATCGCGATGTCGGCATGGAATGCGCGACCGATCGCGACGATGCCGATGCGGCGAAGCGTGGATGTGTCGAGCGGGGTGTCGATCCGATGCGCCTCGAACTCGGCAAAGGGCAGCCGAAGTGTCTGCCATTCCGTCGCTGCGACAAAGCTGTGACGGTAGGATTGCCAGGGGCGGACCACGTCGGGCGTACGCAGATGCAGATTGTAGCTCTCATCGTTACCGATGACGTCGATCTCGAGACCTGCCCATCGGCTTGCATCGATGGAGGCGCCATTGGTCGCAAGGTCCAAAGCGATCTGGAGGAACCCGCCGTTGTTCTCGAGGCGCACATCTCCTTGCAAGTGGATCGCCTCTCGGCCGCGGACGGTCTCTCGGCGCATGGAGCCGTTCGAGACCCCGCCCATGACGCGGTCGGCGACCAGCTCCCAGTCGGCGCCGTTGCTCGCACGCGGAGGTGGCTGGCTGAGGTCATCGATCACATTGGTTGTCGCGGCCAAGCTTCGGCTCCATCCCATTCCCGCAACGATCATCGCGGCGGGCAAGATCATGGCTGTGCGTCGGTTGATCATCATTCGGGTTCGATCTGTAACGCTTTCGGTTCCGACAGCCAACTGACCAGGGAACTGCTGTGAACCAATCACGCGCCATGTCGATGGTCGAGGCCGCGACGAATGTCACCGTGGGCTACGTTCTGGCCATCGCCACGCAGATCGTCGTGCTCCCGTGGTTCGGGATCGAGACGGGTCTCGCGGAGCATCTGACCATCGGCCTCGCGTTCGTCGGCGTCTCGCTGGCGCGTGGCTACCTGCTGCGGTGGCTGTTCGAGGCGATCCGGCTTCGGAAGATGTCGCCGCCGCCACAGATCACGGGCGGCGGTTCGGGTCGCCGCACGCTTCCCTACAGCAGGGACTTCGGCCCTCCGAAACGCCGAGATCGGGCACCAATGCCCTAGATGCGTCCGCGACATCTTTCTTCTCAGGGATGAAGGTCAGGCAGCCGAATGGAGATGGAGCCGGGCGTCAGTCCTGTTACGGTCACCAGATGTTTCGTTTCTTCAGCATGTTCGGCCGATCGGCGGCGCTCAATGCGCTCGATGAAGCGCTGCGGGACTATGGCGTGCATCCGCTTTTGGTACCCGACGCCGTGAAGCTCACGGTGGTGCGCCTCTGCAAGCGGGAAGCGGAACCACATGGACAATCACGAACTGTCACCTCTGGCGAAGCGGCTCAACTGTTCACATACTGCATGCTGGGACGCGAGACGTTCATCGAGAGCAACGGCGTCCGGGTCGCGTACCGGGCCGAAGACCGGATGGATGCGGCAATCGCTGCGGGCGACACGTTCGACGCCAAGCTCATCCTTCTGGCCTTGCACGCGGGCCTGATCGCGCAGGAGTTTGCCGAGCGGATCGACGTCGACGATCATTGATCCCGCAGTTGCGCTGCCGGCGCGAAGTTACGTGTTGCTGCTGCGGCCGTTCGGAAGCCTGCGCTCAAGCGGCCGTTTCTTGCCCCCATCCTGACCCGATGATCCACGCCTGACCCCATAGGAAGGGAGGGGCAGACGGGATGCGGGACGACGGCGACATCCGGTAGCGGCTGGCCAAGCTCTGTTCTCCCGCGGGACAACTGCAGGGAGCGTGCGGCGGCCGACGTAGGTATGGTAAAGAAAAGCGTGGAATTCGGCACAGGAGAGAGGCCGGGCGACAAGAACACCTTGAAGCATGCCGAGGTCGAACCGTGCAGCACCGCTCATGACCGGAATAGACGAGTCCATCGGTGGAACTACCTTCACCGGCCGGGCGGAACCAAATGGCAGGGCCGATGCACGAGTTCTATTCTGACACACAAACCCGACCGACGCGTGCAATGCGTGAGGCCGCCCTTGAAATCCCGCTGGGAGATGAGCGGCATGACGCAGACCCATCGACGTCAGAGCTCTGTGCGCGGGTCGCCGAGATGCTGGGTATGGAGGCCGCGCTCTTCCTGCCTTCGGGCACCATGTGCAACGAGATCGCAATCGCCGTACACACCCGCCCGGGCGACGAGGTGATCTGCACGCGCGAAAGCCACATCATTTTCGCGGAGAGTGGCGGCCCGGCGGCACTTTCGGGCGTCATGATGCATCCGATCGACAGCGAGCGGGGACAGCTGACACCCGAGCAACTGGCCGCGGCTATTCGACCGCGTTCTGCCCATGCGCCGAGGTCGCGCCTGCTGGTCGCCGAGCAGACTGCAAACCTGGCCGGCGGCGCGATCTGGCCGCTGGACAAGTTGAATGCCGTCGCCTTTGCCGCGCAGGAGGCGGGACTTGCGACGCACCTGGACGGGGCACGCCTCCTGAATGCTCAGGTCGCAACCGGGATCCCCGCGGCCGAGTACGCGCGCGGCTTCGACAGCGCGTGGATCGCCTTCACCAAGGGACTCGGCTGCCCGGTCGGCGCTGTGCTGGCAGGCTCGCGCGCCTTCGTGGCAGACGCATGGCTTCTGAAGCGGCGCTGGGGAGGTGCGATGCGACAGACCGGGGTGCTGACCTCGATGTGTCTCTATGCGCTCGATCACCATGTCGCACGTCTGGCTGAGGATCACGCGCTCGCGATGTCGATTGGCGAGCGCCTCGCAGCTTTGCCTGTGATCAGGGGCGTGATCCCGGTGGAAACCAACATTGTGATCGCCGACCTATCGGAAATCGCGCCGGACGCTCGGGAGACTGCCCGGCTGTTGCGACAGAAGAATGTAACGGTGACCGTCGTCGGCTCGAGGCGCTTGCGTATCGTGACACATCTTGATGTTGGTCCTGCGGATGCCGATGCCCTGATCGCAGCCCTGAGCGAGGTTGCTTGAGGACCTCGGAGAATACTCACGGACACCAGCATGCGACACCCGGCGGCGTTTCCATGAGCAACCCTGAATGATCGCCCACCTTTAACGGCCTGACCAGCCGCCGTCCTGCAGGACGGCGGCGTGATCTGTTCCTTTGGCCCGCCCCCTCAGCCCTCGGCGATCATGTAGCAGCGCCCGCGCCCCTCGATCCTCTCGGAGGTGATGGTGAGGCAGAGCTTCTTCGTATCCCTCCGGCGAGGGCCGTCTGACGGATTTTTGGCGGCGATGATACGTCCGTTCTTATGGCCGACCTTACATTCAGACCCGAGATCGAAGTTCTTTCCGCTGCGGATGGCGTTCGGCGTCGGCACTGGA
>Ga0008835_101547_pt1 | contig 11336 bp, 11 predicted proteins | sample HotLakConsoUCCRE_FD_62215 | JGI IMG/M metagenome (GOLD analysis project Ga0008835, IMG submission 62215) | Hypersaline microbial mat communities from Hot Lake, Washington, USA - Hot Lake Consortium UCC-RE (Hybrid Assembly) ...
ATCGCCGTCTAAACCGGGCTACAGGCCGGTCGGGATCAAACTGCGGCCTTCACCGGATGGATACTAACGTTCGGCCAAACACCTCGAGGCTTGTGCGTCAAACAGGGCACGGATGTGACGAGCCGCCGGTTAGGAAAACGCGTTCGATGGCCGCAGGCTCCAGTTTGGCTTTCACCAGCGCGGCATCCATCGCAGCTTCAACCCCACTACACCTGACATCGCGATCATCTCAGGCAGCCTAGCAAATGGAGCGCTCCGGCGTAAGAGCATGATGATTGTCTTGTACGATAGCGGTCTGTCTCAGCTAGGCCGTGATTTGGTAGTCCAAGGGTTTATGGCAGCGAGGCCCAATGCTTCAAAGATTGTCGCGTGCCGGGACGCTACCGCTAGGCCGAGTGCACTGGCAATAGAGGCATTGTAAAGATCGGCGGTCGCAAAACTTTTACCCTGTCGCGTCGCTTTGACCGACAATTCGGCATAGGACCATGCGGCCAGACGTTCGAACGTCAGCGTGCGGTCGGAAAAGATCTGCATGATGTGATCAAGGGCCTTTGAGAGCGTATCCTTGCCAGGGCCATCAGGTAGCATACCCAGTCCGAACAGCAGCTCGGCGATGCTGATGTTCGAAATGAACACGGTTTCGGCCCGTTGCGCATCCAGCCAAGCGCGGACTGACGCGTTAGGCTCTGGCTTAATGGCCTCTGACAGAACGCTGGTTTCGAGCAGGATCATCCGAACCACATTGGCGGTGATGGATTGGCGTCTCTGACAGCCTCGAGTGCTTCCACATCTTCATTGCGAAGACCATGCGCCTGACTGAGTGCGGCAAGTGTGCTTCCAACGTGCAATCGCCCTTTGGGACACAGGATATCTTCAAGGAGCGCCCTTGCTTCTTGTTCCAGGCTGCGCTTGTTATCCAAAGCTTGGACGCGCAAGGCGTTTAAAGCGCCTTGAGAAAGCTGTCCGATAAGCAAATTCTTCAACGCGCTTTCCCTTCCGTTATGATAGCCTAGAGCCGAGGGATTTTCGAATGCTGCGACGGCCTTAGCTGCATGTGCGGCTTGCAGCAATTCATTCCTAAGAGAGCTCTCGGCTGAGAGCGCTGCGAAAGGGAGCCAGACTTTGCCCTTCGACCTTGGTTACCCGGCTAGTCAATTCCGCTCTTCCCGGCCAGGATATGACGGTACAAGTTTACAGGAGTTCTTTCGCCGCTTCCCCAATGAAAACGCATGCTTTGATCATGTCGCAGGGATTCGCATGGCGGACGGAGTGCCCTGCGCGAAGTGCGATAAGCAGGGGCAATGGTATCGGCGGACGGACGCCAAATATCTCCAGCACCCGTGCGGGGCCATCTTCTCACCGCTGTCAGGAACCATATTCCACGCGACAAAGCTGCCTTTGAATCTTTGGTTTTATGCGATGCTGCATTTTGCCAATTCCCACGAAGGGGTCAATCTTGGTTTTCTGGAGCGCCAACTCGGCGTTTCCTACCTTGCGGCCTTTCGCATGGCGCAGATGATCAGGCTCCAAATGGCGGCAATCGAGCAAACTCATATCCTCGCTTTCGGATCGGAGCCGGTTCAGGTTAGACTTGAACCGGTGGGTCACATCCGCGGCGGGCCGACCCAGCAGAAAAACGTGAATGTTTTATTCGCGGCCGATTCCCGCAGGATCGCGACATTCGTGATCGAAGACCCACGGCGCCACGTTCTCCTCGCTGCGCTCAAGATCAGACCGAGTCAATCTCAGGTCTTTACCACTTGCTTCCGGACGGCCCGGGTTTTCTCAGCTTATGGCCTGCGCCGTTCTGTGGCGACGTTTCAGCCGACCTATTTTCTTGACCATCCCGAGGCAGCGGACGGCATTCATGGCTTCATGTCGTATTTTTTGTGTCCTTTTCAAAACAATCACAGGCATGCCTCGCGCAGACACCTGTGGCTCTATCTTAAGGAGTTTCAGTTCCGATACAATCGTCGTCACCGTTCAGGCGAAACATACCGGGATCTGATTTCGCAATTTCCGCCTATCGACCATGGCCTCAAGAGCAAACGGGCGCGCAAACCGAAAGCGAAAGGCTGAGCAATGGCTAGCGAACGCGGTCCGGGTATTTCGGATTTCTTTGCGCGTTTCCCTGACGAGGCCGCCTGTCTTGCGCATATTGTTGCGGTCAGATGGGGCGACCACTCGCCCTGTCCGAATTGCGGAGAGCTCGGACGTTGGAGCCAGATCCGGAATCGAAAAAAATGGCTGCACAGCTGTCGCAGTCATCTCACCCCGCTTAAGGACACTGTCTTTTATAGGTCCAACCTGTCCATGATGGCATGGTTCTACGCGCTATTGTTGTTTGCTAATTCTTCTTCAGGCGTAAGGACCAGCTTCGTTCGCAAGCAACTGGGCCTTGGTCACAGAAGTTCGTTTCGTCTGTGCCGTATGATCCGGGTGCATATGGCCACGATGCCGCGACCTGCGAGGTTGGGTGGACCCGATAAAATCGTTCACATTGACGAAGTCCATTTGCGCTACCTTGCAGTGCCTGGCAGCAAGACACGTGGGGCAGCCCTTGTGCTTGGAATGGCTTGTGAGGGTCAAGTGTTGTCAGGCATTATTCCTGATCGCCGTGCGGAAACTATTATCCCACTTATTCTGGATCGAGTGGTACCAGGCTCAACGGTGGTGACCGATGCGTATCGCTCTTACCACGCACTGGAGCGGCATGGATACAGGCATGTCCAGATCAATCACTCAGTCGCATTTCATGATTTTAAGGGAAACACGAACAACCCGATCGAGGCCTACTGGGCTACGGTGAAACGGACACTCTCAGGCTATCGGCAGATCTCCGCAGACAACCTTTGGACCTACCTTGCCGAGATCGAGTTCCGCTATAACCGCCGCAGCCGCAAGCCTGAAATTTTTGACGAACTGGTCACGCATTTTCGGCCTTATCGGACTGACCTTGAGGAAGAGTGGCAGCGGCTATTTGACTGGACTCCACGCCTCAAAAGTGCGGCTCCAAGCCGGGCTAATCGGCCCAGCGGCTTTTGTCCGGGTTAGGCGTGGACCTGGCCTAGAATCCTGGCGATCTGGCGACTAGCCGTGCCATCGCCATAGGGATTATGCGCCTTGGCCATCGCCTGATAGGCGGCAGGGTCATCCAGCAAGCGCGCTGTTTCTGTAATGATTACAGTGGCATTCGCGCCCACAAGCCGCGCCGTTCCGGCGGCAACCCCTTCCTGCCTTTCCGTGGTATCGCGCATCACCAGCACCGGTTTGCCGAGGCTGGGTGCTTCTTCCTGGATGCCGCCCGAATCGGTCAGCACAATGTCGCTGGCTTCCAGCATGGCAACAAAATCTAGGTAATCCAATGGGCTGATCAATGCGATGTTACGCTGGCGGGCGAGTGCGGGGCGCATTACGTCGACGACATTGGGGTTGGGGTGAAGCGGATAGATGATCGCGACGTCGGAGCGGGTCGCAAGTGTCTGAAGGGCCTTGGCAATTTCTTGCATCCCGGCCCCGAAGTTCTCGCGCCGGTGGGCGGTCACCGCGATGATCCGCTTGCCTTCAAAGCGTTGCCGCAAGGGGGCCAGCACCGGGGTGAGGTCGGGGTTGGCGGCGATCCTGGCGCGGGCGAACAGCAGCGCGTCGATCACCGTGTTGCCTGTTACGTGGATCGCATTTTCAGCAACATTTTCAGCACGTAAAGCCGCCGCTGCGGTCGCCGTCGGAGCGAAATGAAGGTCGGCGACGGCGCCGGTGACCTTGCGATTTACCTCTTCGGGCCAGGGCGAATAGATGTCGCCGCTGCGCAATCCGGCTTCGACATGGGCCACGGGTATCCGCCTGAAATAGCACGCCAATGTCGCCATCATCGTGGTCAGCGTATCGCCATGAACCAGCACGCGATCAGGCTTCAAGGCGTCCAAAGCCTCGCCAAACCGGGTCAGAATGCGGGCCGAGAGGGCATCTAGCGTCTGGCTAGGCTGCATCAAGTCGAGGTCTAGGTCGGGTCTAAGCCCGGCCAAGGCGAGCACAGAATCGAGCAATTCGCGGTGTTGGGCCGTCACCACCACCTTCACATCGAACTGCCCGCATTCGCGCAGCGCAGCCACCACCGGGAACATCTTGATCGCTTCGGGTCGGGTGCCGAAGGTCACCAATATGCGGGGTTTCGACGCCCCGGAACCTTCGGCCTCACTCATCGCCGCAACATGCCGCGCGTATCGAACACCAGCTTGCCCGCCAGATCTTCGGGCGCAAGGTGTTTGAAGGCAGTGTGATCGACCAGCACCACCACAATTTCGGCCTGCCGCAAGGCCGCGGCAAGCGTCACCAATTCCGCGCCCGACCCGGCAAGCGCGGGCGGCAGGTCTTCGGTGAAGGGCTCGACCACCAATATCCGGCTCCCATGCGTGTGGGAAAGGCTTTCCGCGATTTCCAGCGCCGGGCTTTCGCGGAAGTCGTCGATGTCGGGCTTGAAGGCGAGGCCCAGCAGCGCAACCTTGCCGCCCGGCGCGGCATCGAGCAGCGCGCGGATGCGACCTTCGGTGTGCACTGCCTTGTGATCATTGACCTCGCGCGCGGTGCGCACCAGCCGCGCGGCCTCAGGTGCGCCCGCCACCAGAAACCACGGATCGACCGCGATGCAATGCCCGCCCACGCCGGGCCCGGGTTGCAGGATGTTGACGCGCGGGTGGCGGTTGGCCAGCCGGATCACCTCCCACACATCCACCCCGATCACATCGGCGATCATCGACAATTCGTTCGCAAACGCAATATTGACGTCGCGGAAGGAATTTTCGACCAGCTTCACCGTCTCGGCCACGCGCGCGGTGGTATAGAGGCAATCGCCCTTCACAAAGCTGCTGTAGAGCACGGCAGCGCGTTCGGCGCAGGCGGCAGTCACCCCGCCGATCACACGGTCATTTTGCACCAGTTCCTTGACGATCCGGCCCGGCAGCACGCGTTCGGGGCAATAGGCCAGCGCAATATCGGCTTCATCGGTGCTGCCATCGCGCGGCACCACCAGATCGGGGCGAGCCTCAGCAATGATCGCAGCCACGCGTTCGGTGGTGCCGACCGGCGAGGTGCTTTCGATGATGACGCAGGCACCCGGCAAAATCTTCGGCGCAATCGCGCGCGCGGCGGCTTCGACATAGGAAATGTCGGGCGCATTGCCGTCACCCAGCGGGGTCGGCACGGCGATCATGTAGAAACTGGCCGAGGGCACCTCAGTCGAAGCGACCAGCGTTTGCGCGGTGATGGCATTGTGCACGAGGCGGTCGAGATCGCGTTCCTCGATATGCACGCCGCCGACATTGACCGTATCGACCACGGCTTGCGACACATCGACGCCGCACACGCTCCAGCCATAGGAGGCCAGCAGCGCAGCGGTGGGCAGGCCGATATAGCCCAGCCCGATCACCGCCACCTGATGATCGGGGGCAATATGGCTGGCCGCTTGGGTTCCCAGCGCAGCGACGGCATCAAAAGGTGCATTCATGAAATTACGGTCCCGCGTTTGACGCGACGACCATGTCTGCAAAGCCCTTAAAATCGCGTTAGGCTTGCCGCGGATTTTACCATGTCAGGATTATCGTCAGGTCACGCGATCATTGTGAACGATGTTTGCGCAGACGAAGCCTGCGGTGGTTTCCCGGCCTGTGTCGTCTGAAGGCAATGCGACGGTTTTCCTCGCTTAGCTTTTCGGTTTCCAGCTGACGGATATGTAGCGTGCGGCGTGATTGCACGACTTCCGAGAAGGAGCGGTTGAAGCTGTGCGTGACAACCGCCATCCCGATGCAGACACAACATAAAACCAGCGACTGCGGCAGCAAGCCATCGCGAATGGCGGTCGGGATCATCCACTGATCGACAAAGGTACGAAGCCCTTCCTCGATCGTTGCACATTCCCATAAGCTTCAAGGCAAGGTCATTCGGTTTCAGTTGGTTCAGACTGCAAGGCGCTTTCTGTGCTTGTTGACCGCGGCAATGACCTCGCCCGAGAAGGGGAGATGCGTCTTTTCCCGGTCCCAAAGTGCGTCAAACCGCTCGACGGTTTCCTTCGCCGTCGAGATGACGAGGTGCGAGGGCAGCCGCGCCTTGTCGGCGATCGCCTCCAGTTCGCGGTAGGTGAAGGACTCCCATTCGCGTGACCGATGAAATTTGAGGGCGGAATCCTCCTCAGGAATATAGGCGACGGTCGAGAGAAGATCGTATGCTGGCGCCAAGATCGGCCGACGCTGATCGGGATAGATCAGTGACCAGTTCTTCAGATGCATGTCGCCATTGCCGATCAGCACCGAGTAGGTGAGGCGGCGGACGAATTCGACCGCGCTTGCCTCATCGGCTTCGATCGCGAGGACCGACAAGATTTGGCGGTAGCTCGCGTTCTCGTATTTGTCGTCGGCATAGACCCCAAAGACTTGCGCAAAATCTTCGGTGTGGACGGGGCCTGCTTCGGTCCGGTCGAAACGGCGGATGGCATAGGCCGACGCCCCGTATCGGGTGATCCCATCCGGCAATCCGTCGATTGTTTCCAGCGGCACAAGATCGATCTCGGGGACATCGATCCCGAGCTTGGAGGCCAGGCTCATGGCGGCGAATTCGTTCTCCGGAACGTCGGGATGACGGGCCGAGGGAAGTTTGACGATCCAGTCGCCGCCCATGCCGCTCACCGGAATGGTGAGACCACCATTCTTGCCCCTGTTCTTCAGGGCGGAAAATTTGAGTTGAACGCCTGCAAGGGAGAAGCGCAGCGCGCGCTTGGCTTCAGCGACAATGCCTTGTTCATCTGCGTCTTCGGGCTGCACGTCACGCGCCTCGACGGGCACGGCTTTGACCGCGCCAGGCAAGTCTCCGCCAAGCTGCGCGAGAAGGAGATATTCCCGTACGGGCTTAATGCCTGCGCGCCGCGCAAGATAATCGCGCAGGGCCCCTTCGGGCAAAAGGTTCGAGAAGAACGGCTCGATCTGCGTCTGATAGGCGCGAGGCGCGTTGATGATCGCGCCATATTGGTCACGGTAGGCAAGCGAAAGCGTCGGGCGCTCCTCGTCGGCAAGGTAGGCCTCATCAAACGTGAAGATGCTGCGATCTCCATCGAGACGCGCAAGCGTACCGATGCGGCGATCATTCAGGAGAATGTCGAGGGCGGCTGCGTCAATCATCCGTCATCCTCCTCTAGCCGGTAGGCAGGACGCTGGCGTGCCGCCTCGATCAGTGGCGCATGATGCACCTGAATGTTGCGGAACTGCCGGAGAGCCGATGTCGCCTCCTCAAGCCGCTTGGCGAGAGCCGCCGCCCCGCCCTGCGCCTCGATGATTGTCTTCAGCCGCTTTGCCGGCTGCAAGGCGTCCTCGAGCGCTTTCAAACGGGCTGCATCGAATTGCAGTGGTGGGATGCTCCGGATCGCATGCTGGAAGCCTTCAACCTGCGAGAGGTCTGGGAAATTGGCTTTGATCCGTTCTGCGATTTGCGCCTGTTCGTTCAGGAGGCTCACCGCGCGGCTTGTCTCGACGGTCGCGCCATACGCGCGCACCGCGCCTTCGACAGCGGGCAAAGCCTTGCGCGGCACCAGCTTGAGCTCAAGCTCGAGCGCACGCGCAATCTCGACGAGGCTCGAAAGCTTGAGGTCAACCGCGCCCTTTTCGATTTTGGAGATATGGCTTTGGGGCAAGCCAACGCGCTGCCCCAGAGCCTTCTGGGTCAGTGCCTTGGCGATGCGTGCCTCTCGGATGCCCGCCGCTATTTCTTCAATGCCCACGCTCATTTATATATCCTAACATATATACGCTTACGATTATATGCTTAAGCGTATCATGTGGCGCGAGGTGCGATCAATAAAAATGTGTCGAAGTATATTTGACGCACAATTTATATGTCAAAGCATATATTGAATGCCGTTTGGCGGGGCTATTGCTCCGCCTCATTTGGAGCAAATTGCCTTCCAGGCTGATTGATCCTGGGATTCCCCTTCATTGCTAGCAAGCGCCTGGCATCGGCCCGAAGCTCGCCGTTCGGGCCGACATAGCGATATGCAGCCGCCTTCGAGATGCCGAACTCGGCGACGACATCGACGACAATTTTCTGGCGTTTGCCCATGGCCTTCTGGAGCAGGTGGATCTTCTTTGGGGTCAGTTCATGTGGGCGTCCGCAGTGCTTGCCTCTTGCCTTTGCCGCGGCGATGCTGGCCGTCGTGCGCTCGAAAATCAGCTCGCGCTCGAATTCGGCAAGCGCGGCAAATATCCCGAACATCAGGCGACCGCTGGCTGTGGTGGTATCGATCATTGCCCCTTCGCCGGTGAGGACTTTCAGACCGATGCCGCGGGCGGTCAACCGCGTCTGGAGCAAGGCGCGTCCCGTCTGGCGGTGACCGACGGGCGTTCATCAAAGCATCCAACAACACGCTATGGAGCGACTGTCTGAAGGCTCACTGGTCCCTGTCGCTGCAAGATGGTTGCAAAAGGCTGGTCGCTTGGCACAGACACCACAACAAGGAGCGACCGCACACCATGATCGGGAATATCCCCCCGATAATGCCGACACCCTCAGCCCATGAGATTTCAACAAGGCGGAAACCTCCAGCCCCGAGCGGTCCAAGCTCGGGCCGCAGTGCATCGCCTGCTTTGGACGCCCCCTCCCCGCCCGCCCTCCCGCGGAAAGTGGGGAACCCCCAGCTTTTCGTCGATTGTTATTGTCATTCTTCAGAAAATTTTCATATCGTTCTCTTCGTTATCGTTAAAGAGTCGATGCCATTTACGCTGCGGGATATACGGAGTTTCCCAATGGTTGATATGGACATAAAGAGACTGGCCGCGCAGCTTGATGCGGCACAAGCGATACTCGACGATATCCGAACAACAAGCGGTTGTAAGGCGTTTGCCCCGCTTCGTAAGTCGTCACTAAGCCGAATTGAGAGCGCGCTCGAAACGGCTGAGCGCGCCTTTCAAGAGCGTCTTAAGAGAACTGATTTCGTTGGTCACAAAGAGCTATTTGGCGAGCCCGCATGGGATATGCTTCTCGATCTCTTTATCAGGCAGTCTAAATCCGAAAAGATCAGCGTTAAAAGCGCATGCTTGAATTCCGATATGCCTGCTCCAACTGTTGCACGATGGATCAAGGTGCTGGAGTCGAATGGGCTCATAATATCTCAGCAGGACCCGGGCAATGAAATGAGGTCCTCAATTAATCTTACGCAGGCGGGATACGAGGCTATGCTTCGTTATTTTGAAAGCATAGCCTGACTGTCATCGCGCATCGACGGCCTCTGCTGGCCGCTCTTGTTTATCAGGGGTGAGTTAACGACTTGCCGGGACGTGCTCTGGCGCTGACAATGCTGCCAAGCCTGCCAGAACGAAAATCTTCAAGACGGATCAGAACAGCCAGTCGGCCGGCTTCGCCGTCATGAGCGTGCTGCGCCAGGCCAAGACCCGCATTAGCAGGGATGGCCGGTCCCAGGCTGTCCAAGAAGCGGGGGACCACCCCATACTGCAGTAATTTTTTTAGACATTTGGGTTAAATTGGCGACCGCCATGACCGTCCTATATCCCCTTTCCTGGTCGCCTCGAAGCGCTCCTGAACGCCATGATGGGGGCGTGGCGCATGGCGCCAAAGACCAGTGCGTGGCAGAAAATGCGATGGCCTCGCTGTTGGGCATCGATGTAACTGAGACATGCTCGGTTGCAATGTGCTCGACTGGCTCTCAGGTCTCGCTGCGTTGAGAACGGCAATGCATCTTTCAGAACGCGCGGCGCATGTTCTGAAAACCGTGGCAGGGCTACGGTTCCGATCCCTCTGTCAGAGGATTACCGCGACCCACGCTGTACTCCTTGCTATAGTTGTGGCGATATTGGTATCGCTCTCGTCGAGCGGACTTGATCGCTTTGCCGAAGCCAGCGCAAGGCGCGATCTTGCAGCTAATGCACGTGTGTTCGATGAAATTCTTGCTGGTCGAGCGCTGCAAATGGGCGATCTGGCAGATGCGCTGGCACATGATTTGAGCTTTCGCAAAGCTTTAGCAGCGGGCGACATCATGACTATTGCCAAAGGTCTTGAAAGCGCTCAGCTTGGCTCATCTAACAATAAAGCATTTGTGCTTAAACTCGGCGGCGAAATTCTGGCCACGGATGAGGCATTTTTGCCTGATGCGAAAAATCTTTTGGTGCGTGTTAAGGCCGGTGCATCCCGAGGCCTCATTGCTCAGCCAGACGGCTTTGCTCAAGCCGTAGTCGTCCCAATCGAGGTGCCCGATTTGCTCGGATGGTTGGTGATCACGCGACCGCTCGACGGTACCGAGCTTGAGCGCCTGACCGAACTCGCCGCGATCCCTATCGAAGCGCGTCTGGCTGAATCGACCAGTCAACCGGCATGGCTGCCGGCTGTGAGGATTGGTGGCGCAATTGAGCACGGCCAATCCGAGCGGTTCCTCTATCATGCATCTGAGCTCGAGGCTTTGGAGGAAGGAATTTCCCCCCGGTTGTTGCTGCGCTATTCGCTGGCCCACTCGAACGCTACCTATGCCGGTCTCAATTGGCTGTATCTTGCGTTCGCGCTGGGTGGGGTTGGGCTTTCGCTATTTTTGAGTTGGCGCGTGGCGCGCGGCTTGAGCGAACGGCTGTACCAGCTGGATGAAGCCACTCGGATGATCAGTCAGGGGCATGAGGTTGCGCTCGCCATCGATACATACGACGAAATTGGGAGGCTGGCCCAAAGTTTCACAACGATGGCCGCCGCCATTAAGGACCGCGAACGCCAGATAACTCATCTCGGCCTTCATGACGGGTTGACCGGACTTCCCAATCGCAAGTTGTTCAACGAACAGTTGGCTAATGTGCTAAGCCGCCGCCGCGATGGCGAGCAGGTGATGTGCGCCTATGTTGATCTTGATGATTTCAAGATCGTTAATGACACACTTGGCCACCCGGCGGGCGATGCACTGTTGCGGATGTTGGCTGACCATGTACGCGAAGATCTTTCCGATGCGCTGATCGCCAGGCTGGGCGGCGATGAGTTCGCGATCTTTGTCGACGGGATTGGCGCAGACGGCAGTCTGGTCCGTGTCGCTGAGAGGTTAATGCAGGCATTCTCCAGAACACTCGTAATTAACGGCCAGCACGCGCGTTGCGGAGCGAGCATTGGGATCGCGGTTGCTCCGAATGATGGTAACGATGTTGATACACTGATCAAGAACGCTGATCTTGCGCTCTATCGCGCCAAATACGAAGGCAAGGATGCCTATCATTTCTTCGAATCGTCCCTTGACGAAGCCGCTCGAACGCGGCGTCAGCTCGAAATTGATTTGCGCAAGGCAATTACAAGTGGCGGTTTCGAGCTTAAAT
>Ga0008835_101552_pt1 | contig 11318 bp, 15 predicted proteins | sample HotLakConsoUCCRE_FD_62215 | JGI IMG/M metagenome (GOLD analysis project Ga0008835, IMG submission 62215) | Hypersaline microbial mat communities from Hot Lake, Washington, USA - Hot Lake Consortium UCC-RE (Hybrid Assembly) ...
CAGATCCCTTCCCACCCCACGGGCGCGGCGTCCCCTTTCGCCCCCGACCCGGAGGCGCTTCAGGAGCTGGCGAAGTGGTTCACCCTGGGGCAGCGCACCCTGGAGGTGATCGCCGGGAGTTTCCCTTCCCCCGCCGACAAGATCCGCTGCTGGCCCCACCACTTCGACCTTGGCACTCTGCTCCACCCCCGGGAGGGGACCATCGGGCTGGGGTTCAGCCCCGGAGACCCGGACATCCCGGAGCCCTACTGGTACGTTCGGGCCTATCCGGAGCCGGCGGGGGATCCTGCACCGGGGGTGCTCCCCTTCGGCGAGTGGCACCTGGAGGGGTGGCATGGGGCCGTCCTCCGGGGTTCGTCGGTGGTGGACGCCGGAAATTGGAGCGGGCGGGAGGCCCGGGCCGTGCGCTTCCTGGACGCCGCCGCGGCTGCCAATGGGACGCTGCTGCTGCGGGATTCCTGAGAGGAAGTCCCGGTCAGCCGCCCTCCAGGGGAACCACCCCCACCGCCACCAGCAGGATGAAGAGGTTCACCAGCCCCAGGATCCCCGCCGGGAGCATCTCCAGGATCGAATCCCCCACCCGGATCCGGGTGGCCACCCCCAGGGTCATCAGAAGGGCGAGTCCGCCGGCGCTGAGGATCATGACCGGGGGAAGCCACAGTCCCACCACCAGCCCCACCGCCCCCAGCACCTCCAGGGCCCCGGTGAGCATCCGGTAGCGGGCCAGTCCGAAGCGCTCGAATTCCGCCGCCATTCCATTGGCGGTCAGGCAGACGCCCCCGTATCCGAGGAACAGAAGGGCCGACATCAGGGTTGCCGCCTGGTAGGCGAAGTGCATGGGGGTGCTCCAGACAGGTGGATCCAGGGCCTTCCCCGACCCCAACGACCGGAGTGTACCCCGATGATGTCGTCATGGCTCTTGATCCTTCTTCAGACCGTGGTGGGTCTGGGGCTCCTGAACGTCTGGCTGCTCCGCGCCCGCTCGGCCACACCCTACCGGGGGAAGGATGCCGGGAATCTCCGGGATGAATTCGACGCCTACGGCCTGCCCGTAGCAGCCTTCTGGATCGTGGGTGGGCTGAAGGTGAGCGCCGGGGTGATCCTCCTTCTGGGGGTCTTCGTGCCGCTGCCTGGGCTGGTGTCCGTGGCCGCCGGAACCGTGGTGGTCCTCATGCTGGGGGCGCTGGCCATGCACGTGAAGGTGGGGGATCCGATGATCCGCTCGGTGCCCGCGCTGATCATGCTGGTCATGAGTGCGGGCATCGTCCTCCTGGGGTGAGGGGGAGCCAGTGCCCCCCCGGAGCTGACGGTCCTGCAGCTCGCCCCCCCCACCTGAGGCACCCTATCGTCCCATGATGACCAACTTCCCCGTCGCGGCTCAGGCCCGTGCCCCGTTTCTTCTCCTGGCCCTTCTTGTCCCGCTGCTGGGGTGTGGAGGGGGAGAGGGTGACGTTCCGGCCGAGGCGGTGGGGCGTGACGGGGGTGTGGCGGGTCCCGCCGCCCGGCCCGGGGCCTCATCCTATCCGGCGCAGGGAGCCCACCTCCCCCCTGAGCAGGAGGCATTCTGGGCCGCCCTTCAGGCCCACTGCGGCCAGGCCTACGCCGGGGAGGTCTCGGACATCACCGAGTACTACCGGGCCGGGCTGGAGGGACGCCGGGCGGTGATCCACTTCTTCGAATGCTCGGAGGATCGCATCCATGTCCCCTTCCACGTGGATGACAACCGCTCCCGGAACTGGATCCTCACCCGGGTGGGAGGGACCATCCGCCTGAAGCACGACCACCGCCACGAGGATGGGACCGAGGAGGACGTCACCCAGTACGGGGGGGATGCCCCCGTCCCGGGATTGGCCACCCGCCAGATCTTCCCCGCCGACGAACACACGGCCCGTAGCACCCCCCTGCGCTTCGACAACTTCTGGTTCCTGGATTTCGTCGATCCCGCCACCCTCCAGTACGGGGTCCACTGGCCGAAGCAGGGGCACTCCGTCCGGTTCTCCTTCGATCTCTCCTCGCCGGTGCCCCCCCCTCCGGCGCCGTGGGGGTACTGAGCCCCCGGGACCCCGTGCGACCGCGCCAACCCGGCCGGAGGGCACATCTCCACAGGGTGGGGGGGTAGCTGTACCTTTGGAAGGTTCGGGACAGCCGGTGTCCCGCCCGTGGTCCGCTTCCTTGAGGCGCCCGTACCATGTCCGTCATCGCTCCACCCCCTCCCCAGGCCCCCGCAGGCGCCCCCTCCGACTGGCGCCTGGAGATCCCCGAGTCCCGCAGGAAGGCGCTGCGCACCTGGCTCTGGAGCATCGCGGGGATGACCTTCCTGACCCTGATCGTCGGGGGAATCACCCGCCTGACGCAGTCCGGTCTCTCCATCGTGGACTGGCAGCCCTTCGTGGGGGTGGTCCCGCCGCTGAACGACGTCCAGTGGCAGGAGATGTTCGACCGCTACCGATCCTTCCCCGAATACCTTCAGCTCCGCCGGGGGATGACCCTGTCGGAGTTCAAGTTCATCTTCTTCTGGGAATACCTGCACCGGGTGGTGGCCCGGGTCATCGGGCTGGTCTTCCTCATCCCCTTCGTGGTGTTCGTGGCCCGGGGCTTCATGAACGGCCCGCTCCTCCGGCGGTCCCTCTTCCTGTTCGGACTGGGGGCGGCGCAGGGGGCCATGGGGTGGTTCATGGTGTCCAGCGGGCTGGTGGACTCGCCCCGGGTGAGCCACTACCGGCTGGCGGCGCATCTGAGCCTGGCCTTCGTGATCTTCAGCTACGCCGTGTGGCTGGCCCGGGACCTGGCAGTGACGGGCGTCCGGACGCCGCTGCCGGCCCCCACGCACGGCTGGCTCCGGAAGGGGATCCTGGCGCTGGGGGCCCTCCTGGGGGTGCAGATCGTGTGGGGGGCCTTCGTGGCGGGGCTGGATGCCGGGCTCTACTACAACACCTTCCCCCTGATGGGGGGCGGCCTGGTGCCTCCGGACTACCTCCGCCTCTCCCCGGCGCTGGTGAACCTGGTGGAGAATCCCGGCCTGGTGCAGTGGGTGCACCGGGTCCTGGGGACGCTTCTCCTGGGGGCGGCACTCTGGTTCGCCTTCCGGTTGAGGGGGGAGGGGGTGGATCCCCGCTCCCGGACCCTTGGCGCCGCCTATGCCGGGGGAGTGGTCTTCCAGTACCTGCTGGGGGTGGTCACCCTGCTCCTCATGGTGCCCGTGTCGCTGGGGGTGGCCCACCAGGGGATGGCCATGATCCTCATGGGGATCTGGGTGGTGTGGTGGCACCATGTGCGGGAGGTGGTGGGGTAGGGGAGGATCCCCCCTCAGCGCACCTCCACCACCCCGGACCCCTCGTGGAGGACCCCGTACAGGTCCACCGTCCGCACCCGGATCCGATGCACCCCCGGCTCCAGAAGTTCCTCCGGGATCGAGCCCCGCCAGAGGTGATTGGTGGGGATGGCGGTGATGTTCTCCCCGAAGGTTTCCGGACGGGTCGTCAGGAGCTCCTCGAAGAAGGGAGAAGGTCCGGTGGTGTTCTCCAGGGGGAACCACGGCCCACCATTCACCTGCGCCTCCACGACATTCCCGGAGCTTCCCGAGAAGACGTTCACCAGCAGGTCCCGACCCCGGATCGAGTCGGCGGCCACCTCCCCTGCGGGAAACTCCACCCGGAGCTGGGCGTCCGCATCGAACCCCAGCCCCTTGAAGCGCTCCCGGTAGTGAGTCCCCTGGAAGGTGAGGAGGTGGTACCCGTTGGGAGTGCCGTCCCGCTGCGTGGCCACGGGAATGCCCCGTTCGTCCTCCGGCCCCCCCCACCAGGTGCCGGACAGGGTGGCGGCCGTGAGCTGATGGAAGGGGTACGGACCCGACCACCCCACCTCCTCCCCCAGCAGGTGGTGGTAGATCATGTGGATGTGGCCGGTGAGGGCCAGCACCCTTCGACCCGAGAGGATCCGGAAGAGCTCCTCCCGGTCCCCGGTGTTCACGTTGGGGGTCTCCCCACCCCAGGCGAAGAGCGGGATATGCATCCCCAGGACCACCAGTCGGTCCTCGGGGACCTCCCGGAGCACGTTCCCGATCCACTGGAGCTGCTGCTCCCGGAGCATCCCGCGGTAACTCCGACGCCCCACGTCGTTGTAGCCCAGGTAGTCGATGTTGTCCAGCATCAGGAAGAGCACGTCGCCGTACTCGAAGCTGTAGTGGTTTGCTCCGAACTGGCTCCGGAAGGTGTCCCGGCCATGCCGGTTCCCGCCGGCATCGAAGTCGATGTCGTGATTGCCCACCGCGTTCCACAGCGGCATCCCCATGGCGGCCATCATCTGGTTGTACCGGGGGAAGAGGGAGAGGTCGTCATACATGGCGTCCCCCAGCACCAGGGCGAAGGCAGCCCCTGTCCCGGCGATCTCCCCGACGGCGTCGTCCCGGATGAAGTCCACCTCCCGGTGGTCCCGGGGCTGCGGGTCCCCGAAGATCACCACCTGGAAATCCAACTCCTTCTCCGCCGGGATCAGCCCGAATTCCAGGCGATCCGGCAGGGGGCCCGTAGCGTACATCCCTCCGTGCCGGAGGGGCGGGGATCCCTGGGGCTCATGGACGTAGCTGAAGCGGGGCAGATTCAGGGCATCCACCGGAACCCGGTGGTCCGGGGGCTGGTGGACGTACACCACCATGCCCGGCTCCACCGGCAGGGCAAAGGACCCATCCACGCCGGTTCGCACCACCTCTCTCTGGTTGCTCACCAGGATCCCCGCCAGCCCCGGCTCCCCGGCATCCCGGCTCCCGTTCTGGTTGAGATCGGCGTAGACCACGCCCCGGGCTGTGACCTCCTGACCCTGGAGGGGGGGGGCCCCCCACAGCAGCAGGAGGAACGGAAGGAGGACGGCCGGCCGGATCTGGCACCGCATGGGAAGCCCCATCACCGCCCCAGGAAGGCGACCAGCTCTGCGGTGAGGCGCTCCGGATCCTCCCAGTGGGGATTGTGGCCGATCCCCGGAAGGAGGACCAGGTGGCCATCGGGGAAGGCGGCGGCGGCGTTCCGGGCGAGCTCCGGGAAGTTCGGGCCGTCCAGCTCCCCTCCGATCACCAGGGCCGGTGCCTGGATCTGGGGCCAGTCATGGACCACCGGGGAGTACCCCATCTGCTCGCTGTTCAGCGCCCGGACCATGGCCAGTCGGGGCCAGTCCCCGCTGAGACCCCACCCGTAGTGGATCCGCACGTACTCCAGATAGCGGTCGTCCCACTGCGCCACATGCCCCCGGATGGTGTTCAGGGCGGCCTGATAGCTCCGCTCCGCCGCCGGTTCGGAGGGGCGCCACCCCCGCCCGGCCCGGTTGTCCGCCAGCCCAATGGCATTCACCAGTGCCACGTGGGTGGTCCGCTGGGGATAGAGAAGGGCGAAGCGACTCGCCTTCATCCCCCCGTAGGAGTGGCCCACGATGGCAGCCTGCTGGACCCCCAGGTGGTCCAGGACCCGGGTGATGTTCCCGGCATGCATGTCCACGCTGTAGGGGATGACGGGCTTCGATGAGCGGCCGTAGCCGATCTGGTCCATGGCCACCACCCGGAAACCGGCGGCCACCAACCGGTCGATGACGCTTTCCCACGAGGCCGCCCAGTAGTTCCCCCCGTGGAGGAGGACCACAGTGGGGCCGGTTCCCCCGCCGGTGGGCCGGACATCCATGAAGGCCATCCGCACCGGCTCACCGTAGAGCTGGAACTCGATGTGGGAGACGGGATGCGGGTAGGGAATCTCTTCCAGGTTGATGGACACGGCCCCCCATTCCGGCGGAGGTGCGGCCGGCGGCTCCTGCGCGGAGAGGGCGGCGGCGGAGGCGGCGGAGGCGGCGAGGAACGCCAGGAGAAGGGCCAGGGCGGGCGAGAGGGTCCGCACGGTCCGGAGGGTCCGGGCCGGACCGACGGAGGTCCCGGGACGGGCGCTCAGTTTCATGGGTGATTCCCTCGGATCGTGTGTCACCTGATGGGGGCGGAAGGGGAAAATCTACGGGGGGCCCTGGCTCCGGGACAGATCGCCAGGCCCTGGGGGAGGGGCTGCTCCGGGGCAAGACGGATCCTGGCCCCACACCTCCACCACCCGCCCCGGCACCCGCTGGTATTCCCGGGCATTCAGCGTCACCAGATCGAGCCCCCGGGCCACGGCTGTGGCCGCAATCCAGAGGTCGTGGGTTCCCATGGGGGCGCCCCGCCCGGCGAGTTCGGCACCCAGCTCGGCGTGGGCCCGGGGGAGGTCGCCGCGCTCGCCGATCCGCTCCGCCGCCATCCGGTCGAGGTCCAGGGTCCCCCCCTCATGACCGGTGAGGACCGAGGTTTCGATCAGGACTCCCATGCGTCCCGGGGTTCCTCCAACTCCCCGGGGTGGAGTCCGCCATATTCGCCCTTCGCCGCGGCACCACATGCGGCATATGGTGTAGACGGACCAGGCTCATCCATCCGGATTTTCCGCCCCCGGAATCCCTCTTCGAGACCCCATGACTGACCGCTCGAAGATGAAGGTTCGCCAGGCCCATCTGCACGACGCAGATCCCTCCGACGAGCGGGTGCTCTCTCCCGAAGAGAGGCTTGCCCTCGTCTGGCCCCTCACCGTCTCCGCCTGGGCGTTCCGTGGAATCTCCGTTGCCGATTCCGACCGACTTCGTCGAGATGTTGTCCGCATTATCCGACGAGGGGTGACACTGGAGCGCCCCGACCCCCAGGCACCGTAACCGCTTACGGGACCTGTGGTCCCATCCCCTGAACCGGAGGTCCCGGATGATGCGGCGCCCCTTCCATGCCGGCCTTCCGCTCCTGCTCCTTGCCTTCACTCTCCCCTTTCCCCTGGCTGCCCAGAGCGGACCCGATCTCATGCGCCGGGCCGCAGCCGCCCATGAGGAGCGCTTGGCGGGCGTGGAGAACGTCACCATCGTCCAGGACATGATGGGGATGGAGGCGACGCTCTACATGGAGCGGCAGGACGTCGGGGGGACCCCCACCCTGGTCCCGGTGGAGACCCGGGTGTCCGGGATGACGGTGCAGGTCCCGGAGATGAACAACTCCCAGTGGTCCTCCGCCTTTCAGGACGAATGGATCGAACGGACGCGGGCCGAGGGGACCGAGCTGGTGGATGGCCGCACCCTGCAGGTCCTGGTCATGGACGACTTCACCGGGCTGGACCTGTCGCAGATGAGCGGGCCTGGGACGGAGGACATGGAGATCCTTCCCAGGCGTATCCGGTACCTCATGGACCCCGGCGATCTGGTGGTTCGGAGAATGACGATGGAGGGTGAGGTCGAGCGGGGCGACGGGAGGAGGCTGCCGTTCGAAATGGACATGCGCATGGAGGACTACCGGGAGGTGGAGGGGTATATGCACCCCTTCGTCACCCGCATCCGCAACGCGGGAATGATGGAGGCCATGGACGTCGATCAGGAGGAGATGCGGGCGCAGTTGGCGCAGATGCGGGAGCGATGGGAGGCGATGCCCGAGAATCAGCGGGGAATGATGGGGGGAATGATCCGGGAGCAGATGGAACGGATGGAGGCGATGCTCGGCGACGACGGTTCCGTGGAGATCGTGATGACCGTCCGGGAGCTGAGGGTGAACGCCGGGCGGCCGGGGCGGTAGGGGCATGGACATCCAGACCGTCCACCTCTTCCTCCCCCACGGCATGGCCGACTGGGAGCCGGGCTACGCCGTGGCCGGCATCCAGGACCCGGACTACCAGATGAACCCCGGCCGCTACCAGGTGCGGACCGTGGGGCCCACCGCGGACCCCGTCACCACCATGGGGGGGATCCGCATCCTCCCGGACCTGCCGCTAAGTGAGTTGCGCCCGGAGGACAGCGCCATGCTGATCCTCCCCGGTGCGTCGTCGTGGGAAGGGGGAGCGCACGGGGACGCGGCGGAGCTGGCGGGGGAGTTTCTGGCGGCGGGAGTGCCGGTGGCGGCCATCTGCGGAGCCACGGCGGGGCTGGCCCGGGAGGGGCTCCTGAACCGGCGGCCCCACACCAGCAACGATCCCGATTTCCTCCGCTCCATCCCCGGCTACAACGGAGTAGAGCACTACGTCGCCACCCCGTCGCTGCTGGCCGGAGACCTCATCACCGCCACCGGCATCGCCCCGGTGGATTTCGCCCGGGACATCTTCCAGCGACTGGAACTCTATCCCGCCCCGGTGCTGGCGGCGTGGTACACACTCCAGACCACCGGCGACCCCTCGGCCTTCGCGGCACTGGAGGGAGGAGGGGAGGGGTGACGCAAGGCCACCCTGTGGGTCCGGCGCGGGGGCCGGCCCGGGGATTCTCGAAGCCGAGTCGCAGCGCCACGGGCTGCCCCTGCCCCACAGGGACCGGATGGGGGCCGCGGCGGAGTGGGCGTTCGAGAAGGCGGGAGGGAGGTAGGGGGCGTTCTTCCGCGCGGGAGCCCCCCCCAGCGGCGGCGGCGGAGAGGGGGGTTCGCAGCACCGGACGGCCGTCCGCAGCCACCTTGCTGCGCTATGCTCCCGTGGGGAGCTTAACGCTACAAGGCCCTGTCCGGAAAGGAACGCGTGCCGCGCTTCCACCCCCCTGTGCATGGAACTCAACAGCCGGGGATCAGACGCCCCCCCGTTGCAGCGTTGGCCACTCACCGGCTGGCGCCCGACGCGGGCAACCTGTCCCGGAAGGACGACAACGGGGCAAGACCGCCGCACCCACAGGGGCGTAGACCCCTCACCCCTCCTCCTGTGCTGCGGATTGGACGAATCGGACATTTGTGGACGCGGGGCCCGGGGCGATGTGGGGGGGGCGGGGTTGTGGCTATGCAAGCAGCCGGGGGTGAAGGAGAGGAGACCGGGGAGCCCGGAGGGGGCGGTCGTTGACCGAAGGCGACGGGGCGGGGAAGTCGCCATGGGAAGCGGGGCCGGAAGGATGGTGCGATGGGCGGTGAAGGCCGGCCTGGTGCGAGGCGGATCCCAGAGGAACGGAACGAGGCCGGGATCGCGTCTCAGGTCTCCCAGTCCTGGGGCGGCGACTGGTCGAAGTCCTACTCCGGGAAGGGCTCGGGAGCCGCGAGATCGAAGGCCGGAGACTGGTCGAAGTGACGTTCGACCTGGGGAGGGCCCCGGGCCGGTGGGGAAGGAACGGCTTAGCGGTGCCGCCAGAGCCAGGGCAACTGCCAGACGAACAGACCGGGCTCCACCAGGAGCAGCGGCCATCGGAGGAAGACAACGTGGCGAAGGCTGCGCTGGACCATGCGATTGGCGGCGATAGCCAGCCCGCGCATGATCCCGTTTCCCGTCTCGGTCCGGTAGATGGAGCGATTGTACTCGGCACGGGCCAGGACCCTGAATGTGTCCTGCTGAATGGAAACCGCCCGTGTCTCCGCGACATAATGCACTTCCCACCCGGCGTCCTTCAGGCGGAAACAGATATCCAGCGACTCTCCGGCCTTGCGCCTGTCCTCGTCGAAGCCTCCGACGGCACGCATGGCGTCGGTGCGGAAGATCATGGCGTGCCCTGCGGTCCAGGAGACCGGCCCCGAGGCGTCGGGATAGTGGGCTTCGTGGTATCGCATGCGCCACCGGGCCAGGAGCGGGCGGGGATCTTCGGGGCCCACGAAGACTTCGACCACTCCCACCCGGGGGTGTGCCGCCAGGTAGTCCACGCAAACCTGCAGCCATTCGGGGTCGGGGAGGACCTCCACGTTCACGAAGCCGATCACGGGGGCATCCACCATCCCGAGCCCGACGTTGCGGGCCTTCGAGATCCCACCGTTCTCGGAGAGCCGTACCACCTCGGCGCCCACGGGGCGGCCGGCCTCGGCCGCTGCCGGATCCCGGGAGCAATCATCCACCACGATCACTCTCCTGGGCCGCAGGGTCTGCCCGGTCAGGGCGCGGACCGTACGATCGACGGCCGACGGATCTTCGTTGTAGCAGGGAACGATGAGATCGACGGCCGGGGCGGACGTATCGGGGCCCTGGCCCTGGGTCTCAGGTTCGGATCGGCGTCGATCGGGCTGCATATCGGGGCCAAGGGTGGTGTTGCGATCACCAGCCTCGAGGGCTGAAGCGCCGGAAGATAGCCGGCGGGTTGCGGGGCGGCCACCGGCACAAGGCACGGCGACAGGGTCGAAGTTCTTCTCTCGCCGGTCTGCGAGGCGCACGACATCCTGGCAGGGGTTTGATCCAAATGTCTCCTCAACCACAAGACCATGGCTGACTCTGGGTTTCCCACGTGTGAGGATATCGGGGCTGCTCTGGCGCTGCTGGGGGCGCACCCATCGGATGTCGAGTCGGTGGTTGCTCGATGCCGCGAGGTTGTGGAGGAAGAGGCGGGGTGGGAGGTCTTCGGCGACGAGGACCTACTGATAGCTGTCGCGATGCTGTCTCGCGACCATGCCTCGCGGGTGTGTACCGTTTTTCAGATCTCGGAGTCGGACATGGCCCTGCGCATGGGAGACCTCCAGCGACGCAGGAACTCTCTGGAGGAGTGATGCGCCCCTGCCCTGACCACCCAAGCACGCGCGCCAGTTCGCCGCTGGCAGGATCAGTCGGTGGGGAAGGTCGCTCTGGCGGAGGTGACTTCGACCACCGGCTCTCCCTTCTCCAGCAACTCGAGAACGGTCGGGAGCGTCTCGCTCAGGATGCGCTCGAGTTCCGAATTCGAGCAGTTCCCGCAGCGCAGCCAGATCGGTTGAGGGGGAGCCCCCAATCGCTCGATCAGAGAGATGAAGTCGCTATCCTTGGTTACAACGATGGCCCCTGCGGATCGGGCCGCATGGAAGATCGCCTCGTCTTCCGGGTATTCAGTTCCTACGTGCCAGACCTCGCCCCCGGTCCATGAGCTGATCTGGGCGCAGAGTCGGCGCGGAAGCATCTGGTCAAGCCAGAGCTTCACGCGGCGACGATGGGGTGGTCGACGCGGTCACGAGCGAATCGGAGACAGGCCTCGATGTCCTCGGCTTCCAGTTCAGGGTGGTCGGACAGGATCTCCTCCCTGGACATTCCCCCTGCCAGAAGGTCCAGCACATCGATCACTCGAATCCGCATCCCGCGGATGCAGGGCCGCCCGCCGCACTGCTGCGGGTTCACGGTGATCCGATCGGTGAGGTTCGTGGTCATGACATCCTCCGGGAGTGGACTCTGGCCCAAAGTTAACCGCTTGGCGCTCCGTCCGCCTCTCATTCCGGACCGCTGTATGGCCCGCGTGGTCACTCCACCGTCCAGACCGCCAGCTCGTTCCCATTCGGGTCCAGGAAGTGGAACCGCCGCCCGCCCGGAAACGAAAAGATGTCCTGGTGGATGGTGCCGCCGTGGGCCTGGACCCGGTCCCGGGTGGCCTCCAGGTCGTCGGCGTAGAGG
>Ga0008835_101555_pt1 | contig 11283 bp, 12 predicted proteins | sample HotLakConsoUCCRE_FD_62215 | JGI IMG/M metagenome (GOLD analysis project Ga0008835, IMG submission 62215) | Hypersaline microbial mat communities from Hot Lake, Washington, USA - Hot Lake Consortium UCC-RE (Hybrid Assembly) ...
CCGACTGGCGCGGACCGAGGTGACTGAGGTTCAGATCCCCGGCGCGAGCGGCGACATGACGGCCATGGCCGACCATGCGCCGACGATCACCACCCTGCGCCCGGGCATCCTGCGCGCGGGCTCCGGCGGCGACATGGCGGAATATGTCGTCTCCGGCGGGTTCGCCGAGATCGGCGCCGGCGGCGTGACGGTGCTCGCCGAACAGGCGGTGCCGCGCGACGAGATGACCCAGGAGATCATGAACGCCATGCTGGAGGAGGCCAGGCGCGCCTACCGCAAGGCACAGGAGACCTGGGAAAACGAGCCCGGCCTCGTGGACGACGCGGCGAAGCTGTTGTCGGACATGGTGGCGGTGGGCGGCCATATCGGCCTGTCGACGGATCAGGCGAACCTCTGATCCTGTCCCGAGCGATGGTTTGCGGCGGCCCCCCCGGGGGCCGTTTCGCGTTTCAGGAGCCTCTTCGAGGGGTCCGGGCCGGATGAGGAAGGGGCGGGGCTCATGGCCTCCCGGCCAGGCTGGCTCGGACGACGGAAGTCGATTGTGCCCATCGAGGGGCCCGGGCCAGAAGGGGTCAGGGGGGCTGTGCCGCCTGTCCGGCCATCGCGCTTGACCAGGGGGACGGGCGGGCGCAATGGCATGTCATGCCGCGCCCCATGGTCTTCATCCTTGCCACGCTGCTGATCGACGCGATCGGCATCGGCATCGTCTTTCCGATCCTGCCGGAGCTGATGCTGCGCGTGGGCGCGGACGACGTGGCGCAGGGCTCCGTCTGGGGCGGGGTGCTGATGGCCTCCTATGCCGCGACGCAGTTTCTCTTCGCGCCGGTGGTGGGCGGTCTGTCGGACGCCTACGGTCGTAAGCCGATTCTGATCGCGGCCCTCGTGCTGCTGGCACTGGACTATGTCCTGATGGCGCTGGCGGGGACGTTCTGGCTGCTGTTGGTGGGTCGCGCACTCGCCGGCATGTCGGGGGCGACCTACGTCACCGCGACAGCCTATATCGCCGATGTCTCGAAGAAGGAGGACCGGGCCGCGAATTTCGGTCTTATCGGTGCGGCCTTCGGGATCGGCTTCGTGCTGGGGCCGATCATCGGCGGGCTGGCCGCGACGATCCATGTCACGGCGCCGTTCTGGATCGCCGCCGCGCTCTCGGCGGCCAATGCCATCTTCGGTATCCTGGCTTTGCCCGAGAGCCTGAAGCCCGAGCACCGCCGGCCGTTCCGGCGGTCCGACCTGAATCCCTTCGCCACGATCCTGAATGCCTTTCGCGTGCCGTTGCTGACACTGCCGCTCTTGCTGCTCTTCGTCTTCGAATTCGCCAACATGGTCTATCCGACGATCTGGGCCTTCTACCTGACGGCCCTCTTCGACTGGACGCCCGCGGCAATCGGGGCGAGCCTCGCGTTCTACGGCATCGGCGTGGCGTTCACCCAGGGCGTGCTGATGCGGCCGCTGATCCGGACGCTGGGCGAAGGCGGAACGCTCTGGCTGGCGGTGATCTGCGGGCTGATCGCCATGGCGGGACTGGGGGTCGCCAGCACGGTCTGGATGGTTCTGGTGCTGACCGCCTTCGCCTGCCTGAGCGACATGGCCCCGGCGACGATGACCGCGATGACGGCCAACCGGGTCGGCGAGGACCGGCAGGGGCTGGTGCAGGGGGTAATCGCGTCGCTCGCCGCGATCTCGGCCATTCTCTCGCCGCTCGTGGTGACGCGGATCTTCGAGGTCTACGCCGACGACAGCGGGGCCTACCTGCCCGGGGCGCCGTTCCTGTTCTCCGCGCTGCTGATCGTGGCAATTCTGCCGCTCCTGCCCCGATTGATCCGCGAAGGGCGCGCGAATGCCCTCAAGAATCCATAGTCTTGGAGAATTCGGACCTTTAACCCTCTGTAAGGCAAGACATCTGCGCAGGATGAAGAAACTCCGGCACCATCTGATCGGCGTGGACCAGGGCGACGTGGTTCTGTTCTCGGACTTCCAGAACGACGGCGAGATGTGGACCGGGCACGGACCGCGCCGCATCGCGAGGACCGTGGCCTTTTCCGAACCGTTCCTCGATCCGCCTGCGGTCAGTGTCTCGCTGACGATGTGGGACATCGCGGACGGCGCGAATGCCCGCGCGGACATCTCCGCCGAGGAGGTGACGACCGAGGCCTTCGAGATCGTCTTCCGGACCTGGGGCGACACGCGCGTGGCGCGGGTGCGGGTGGGCTGGACAGCGGTGGGCGAGATCGCCGACGAGGATCACTGGGACATCAGGTGAGGTTCAGGCGGCGGTACCGGTGAGGCTTTCGACCCAGTCCGGAACGGAGCGCGTGACAGGCCCGGTGAGCCGCCGGGCGAACCTGTGAGAGGTGGGCTCGAGGTTGATTTCCAGCGTCTCGGCGCCCGCAGCGGCGGCAAGCTCCACGAAACCAGCGGCTGGATAGACCTCGCCGCTGGTGCCGATCGCGACAAAGAGATCGGCGGCGGACAGGGCTGCGTCGATCTCGTCGAGATGCCGGGGAATTTCGCCGAACCACACGACGTCGGGGCGGGCTGTGGTCTGGTCGCAGGAAGGGCATGGCGTGGTTTCGTCCATGGCTAGGGGCGCGGTCCAGCGGTGGCCGCAGGCGGCGCAGAGAGCACCCGCGAGGGTGCCGTGCATGTGAAGCGCGCGGCTTCCGGCGGCTTCGTGCAGCGCATCGACGTTCTGGGTGACGAGGGTGACCGCATGGCGCGGATCCGCCTCGAGCCGCGCGAGCGCGTGATGGGCGGCGTTGGGCCCGGCCTTTGCGGCCTCCTGCCGGCGCATGGCGTAAAAGGCATGGACCCGGGCCGGATCGCGCCCGTATGCCTCTGGGGTCGCCACATCTTCTATCCGGAAGCGCGCCCAAAGCCCGCCCGCATCGCGGAAAGTGCCGAGCCCGCTTTCGGCCGAGATGCCCGCCCCGGTGAGGATCACGATGTTCACCGGCGCTCCTCCGCCTCCGCCCGTCAGCCGCATGCCGTGCGGGCGGCATCGACGAAACGGTCGTAGGTGCGCCACATCGCTTCGGCGCGGGGACGGTCGTCGATCTTCATCTCCTGCAGCTTCTCGGGGTCACGGATGTAGCTGGCGGTTTCGCGCTGCTCGGCGCGGTTCAGCGTCCGGCCTGCCACCTGGTCGATGCAGGAACAGAGCCGCGGATTGGCGGCGGATCGGCCCGCGGACATGCAGGCCTGCCCCACCTCGCCGGTGGGACGGCTGCCGCCGCCGCCGCAGGATGCAAGCATGACAGCCGCTAGGACGAGTAAGGTACGATTCATGGCCCTGCCCGTGGTCAGCCCGTTTCGCGGCCCTGACCGGCCGCCCCGATGGTCGGCGCCGCGCCCCCGTTTTCGGGTGGTTTGCGCCATCTTGCCTGAGCCGGGACAATGCCCGAGCATGGCGCGCCTGACAAGTCACGGCGGGCGATCGTCAATGAAACCGTCACAGGGACGTGATTTGATGAGCGGGCACCAACCGGAGGGACCGATGGACGACGAAACCGGGCAGGGCGCGGAGACCGGCGCGCAGGACTGGCTTGAGGCGGAACTCGCCGACACGCTGGACGAGGATTACGAGATCGAGCTCGAGGACGCCGTCCTGTCGATGAAGATCCGCGAGATCTATCGCAAGGCCCATGGCCCCTCGATCCCGCGACCCGAGTATTTCCGCGCGCTGCTGCACCTGCAGGCGGAGCTGATCAAGCTGCAGGACTGGGTGACCCATACCGGCGAGAAAGTGGTGATCATCTTCGAAGGACGTGACAGCGCCGGCAAGGGCGGGGTCATCAAGCGCATCGCCCAGCGGCTGAACCCGCGCGTCGTGCGCACCGTGGCCCTGCCCGCGCCTTCGGACCGCGAGAAGACGCAGTGGTATTTCCAGCGCTACGTCCCGCACCTGCCCGCGGGGGGCGAGATCGTGCTTTTCGACCGGTCCTGGTACAACCGTTCGGGCGTCGAACGGGTGATGGGCTTTGCCAGCGACGACCAGGTGGAGCAGTTCTTCCAGGACGTGCCGGAATTCGAGCGGATGCTGGTGAGGTCCGGCATCAGGCTGGTGAAATACTGGTTCTCGATCACCGACGAGGAACAGCAGATGCGCTTTCTCATGCGCATCCACGATCCGCTGAAACAGTGGAAGCTGAGCCCCATGGACCTGCAGAGCCGGGTGCGCTGGGAGGATTACACCAAGGCCAAGGAAGAGACCTTCGTCCGCACCAACATCCCCGAGGCGCCCTGGTATGTCGTGCCCGGCAACGACAAGAAGCGCGCGCGGCTCAACTGCATGGATCACCTGCTGTCGCTCTTTCCCTACGAGGAAGTGGCGCACGAGGAGATCGCCCTGCCGGAGCGGGTCTACAACCCGGATTACGAGCGCTCGGCGCTGCCTGCGGAGCTCTACGTGCCGTCGAAATACTGAAGGTGTCGGGGGGCGCTGCCCCCCACGGCGAAAGCCGGGGCTTTCGCCGCCCCCCCCGGGATATTTCGGGCCAGAAAAGTCAGGGAGGCGGCGCGGGCACGCGGCCTGCTTTCCCTTGGCGCTGCCTCTGCTACATGGGGGCGGACCGCGAAGGAACTCCGACACATGACCGACCGCTTCCGCCTGACGATTGCGCAACTCAATGCCTGCGTGGGGGACCTCGCCGGCAATGCGGCGCGGGCGCGCGAGGCCTGGGAGGCGGGGCGCGCGGCGGGCGCCGGAATGGTGGCCCTGCCCGAGATGTTCCTTGCCGGCTACCAGGCGCAGGACCTCGTGATGAAGCCCGCGTTCGTGGCCGATTGCCGGGCGCATCTGGAGCGGCTCGCGGAGGCTTGCGCCGATGGTCCCGCGCTCGGGATCGGCGCGCCGATGCTCGAGGGCGGCGAACTCTTCAACTGCTACCTCGTGCTGGAGCAGGGGGCCGTCCGCGCGGTCATGCGCAAGCATCACCTGCCCAACTACACGGTCTTCGACGAGGAGCGCGTCTATGCCTCGGGGCCGATCTCCGGACCCTACCGTCTGGCCTCGGGCGGTCCGCGCATCGGCACGCCGATCTGCGAGGACGCGTGGTTTCCCGACGTGGCCGAGACAATGGCCGAGAGCGGCGCGGAGATCCTGCTGGTTCCGAACGGCTCGCCCTATTTCCGGGGGAAATTCGACATCCGCCTGAACCAGATGGTGGCGCGGGTGACGGAAACGGGCCTGCCGCTGGTCTATCTCAACCTCGTGGGCGGGCAGGATGATCAGGTCTTCGATGGCGCCTCCTTTGTGCTGAACCGGCACGGCGCGCTGGCCGGGCGTCTGCCGGTGTTCGAGGAGGCGCTGGCCCATGTCGATTTCACCCATGACGGCGCGGGCTGGCATGCGGAGGCGGGCGAGGAGGCGCCGTTTCCGCCCGGCCTCGAGCAGGACTGGCACGCCATGGTCCTGTCGCTGCGGGATTACCTGAGGAAGACCGGGTTTTCGAAAGTGCTGCTGGGCCTCTCGGGCGGGATCGACAGCGCCGCGGTGGCGGCGGTGGCGGTGGATGCGCTCGGCCCGGACAAGGTGCGCTGCGTGATGCTGCCGTCGGAATACACCTCCGGGACCTCTCTGGACGATGCGCGGGCGGTGGCGGCGAATCTGGGCGTCAGGCTCGACACGGTGCCCATCGCGGGGGTGCGCGCGGCGGCGACGGAGGCGCTAGCGCCGCTCTTTGCAGGGCTGGCCGAGGACATCACCGAGGAGAACCTGCAAAGCCGCATCCGGGGAATGCTGCTGATGGCGCAGTCGAACAAGTTCGGAGAGATGCTCCTGACCACCGGCAACAAGTCCGAGGTCGCGGTGGGCTATGCCACGATCTACGGCGACATGTCGGGCGGCTACAACCCGATCAAGGATCTCTACAAGACCCGCGTCTTCGAGATCTGCCGCTGGCGCAACGGCTGCCACCTGCCTTGGATGGAGGGCCCTGCGGGCGCGGTGATCCCCGACCGCGTGATCTCGAAACCGCCCTCGGCGGAGCTGAAGCCCGACCAGAAGGACGAGGACAGCCTGCCGCCTTACGCGGTGCTCGACGATATCCTGCGGCTCTTGGTGGACGAGGAGGCGAGCGTCGCGGACTGCGTCGCCGCCGGCCATGACCGGGAGACGGTGAAGCGGGTGGAGCACCTGTTGTACATCAGCGAATACAAGCGCTTTCAGGCTGCCCCCGGCACACGGTTGTCGATGCGAGCGTTCTGGCTCGACCGGCGCTATCCCATCGTGAACCGCTGGCGCGACCCGGGCTGAGGTCGCTTTCCGCCCATCGCGTCGCGGGTGGAGGGGCGGGGAGGCCGGGCCGGGCGTAGTGTCGTTCGATGCTCACACCCGCCACGATCCCCGACGCCTTCTCGGAGGCCGAATGCCTCCGCATCCTGTCCCTGACCGAGGCCGCCCCGGCGGAGGAGGCGCGGCTGGTCGGGCGGCAGCGCGATCACAACCTGCGCCGTGCCGACCTCGTCTGGGTCGACGACATGCCCGATGCCGAGTGGATCATGCGCCGCATCGTCGAGGTCACGGCGCGGGTCAACCGCGAGGTCTTCGGCTTTGATCTCGAAGCCTTCGAGGAAAGTGCGCAGGTCGCCACCTACCGCGCCGAGAAGGCGGGGCATTTCGACTGGCATGCCGATATCGGCGACGGGCCGCTGGCGGCGCGGCGCAAGCTGACGCTGGTGGTGCAGTTGTCGGATCCCGCCGACTATGCGGGCGGTGCGCTCGAGGTGATGCCCTCGGCGCAGGTCCATTCGGCCGAGCGCGCGCAGGGCTCGGCAACTGCGTTCCCGGCCTTTCTGCTGCACCGCGTGACGCCGGTGACGCGAGGTCTCCGCCGGTCGCTGACCGTCTGGGCGCATGGGCCGGCCTTCCGCTGAAGGCCTCCCGGGGGCCTGTGCATTGGCGCGCAGGGAGCGACGGGTTTTGGCGGGTTGGACGCCGCGACGCAGCGAATAGGTGGGGATCAGAGCAACCAAATGAGGCTGACATGAGCACCCCCAAGATCGCGATCCTCTATTATTCGACCTATGGCACCAATCACCGCATGGCCGAGATCGCCGCGAAGGCGGCTCTGGCCGCTGGCGCCGAGGTCCGCCTGCGCCGCGTGCGCGAGACCGCCCCCGCAGACGTGGTGGCTGGCCAGGACGCCTGGGCCGCCGCCGCCGAGAAGCAATCGGACGTCCCCGAGGCGACGCTGGAGGACATGGACTGGGCCGACGCCTACTTCCTCTCCGCCCCCACCCGCTTCGGCCAGGTGGCGAGCCAGATGCGCGCCTTCATCGACACGCTGGGGCCGCTCTGGCAGCAGGGCAAGCTGGCCGACAAGGCCTTCACCGCCGTGACCTCCGCCCAGAACCCCAACGGCGGACAGGAGACGACGCTGCAGGGCCTCTACGTCACCGCCATGCATTGGGGCGCTGTACTTGTGCCTCCGGGCTATGCCGACGCGGTGAAGTTCGAGGACGGCGGCAATCCCTACGGCTTCTCGACCGTCGCGGGCAAGGTGGACGACATCGCCGAGCGGTCGATCAGCTTCCAGGCGAAGCGGCTCGTGACCGTCGCGCGGCAGCTCCTGCCCCTGCGCGAGGCGAACCGCGAGGCAGCCTGACGGAAGGCGGGGGAGGCCCGGCCCGTGGTCTCAGGGGTTCGCGGCGATGGACTGCGCCGCGAACCCCCCGATCCGGCGGGACCCTTCGGCAGAGGGGTGCACGCGGTCGGGATCGTAATGCCCGGGGGTTGCCGGGATCGATCACCGTCGCCGCGTCGGCCAGCACCAGACCGGGCACGCGGGCTGCAAGCCGGGCCAGGCGCGCATCGAGTTCCGTGAACTCGTCCTCACAGGCGGCGAATTCGGTGGGAGCGCCCTCGGGGCTGTCGTAGCAGAGCACCCAGAGCACGCGTGCCCCCGTCGCGAGCACCCCTGCGACGAACTCCGGCATCTCGCCCCTCATCCCGTCCGGAGAGATCATTTCGTCCAGCGTCGCCGCGCAGTCGTCAAAGCCGCATTCGTCGCCCAGATCGTTGGCCCCGCCGGTCAGCACGACCCAGTCGGCGGGCTCGAAATCGAACTGGGCGCGGATGTCCATGTCGGTGAGGCGCGCACCCCATCGCGTGTTGCTGAACCGCGCGCCCGAAACCGAACGGTTCTCGACCTCGCGCCCCAGCGTCGCTCCGATCACGTCGGCGATCGCGGCCCGGTCCGGCGCCCCCCATTCCATGACGCTGTCCCCGAGCACCACGGTCCGGTCGTGCGGCTGGGCCGCCGCGGCGTGGCCGAGCAAGGCTGCGGCAAGAGCGAGACCAAGGGGTTTCACGGGGTACTCCCACTGATGCATGCTGACGCAGGGTACCCCGGCAAAGGGACAGTGCAATGACAGGACGGTCCACACGGCCGAGCGGCGAGGACGTGCGGGCCTTTCTCCACGCCGTCGAGCATCCCGTCCGGCGCGCCGACGGGCTGACGCTCGATGCGCTGCTGCGGCGGATCACCGGGTGGGAGCCGCGGATGTGGGGCGCGTCCCTCGTGGGCTACGGCCGTTACCATTACGTCTACGACAGCGGCCGGGAGGGCGACATGCTCGCCACCGGGTTCAGCCCGAGGAAGGCCGCGCTGTCGATCTACGTGATGCCGGGCTATGCCGAGATGGATGACCTCCTCGCACGTCTGGGCCGGCACCGGATGGGCAAGGCCTGTCTCTATGTGACGAAGCTCGCCGATATCGACATGGACGTGCTGGAGCAGATCCTGCGCCGCGGTCTTGCCGACCTCGCCGCGCGCTACCCCGTCTCGCCCTCCTGACGGGGCTCAGAGCGGGGTGATGACGCAGGCCGGCAGCAGCCGGTCGAAATCCTCCCGGCGGCAGAGCTGCGTGCCGGGCGTCGTGACTGCGGCGCTTGCCGCCGCCGCGCCGAAGCGCAGGGCCTCTTCCAGCGGCTCGCCCTGGGCGAGGCCCATGGTGAAGCCGCCGACGAAGCTGTCGCCCGCGCCAACCATGGAATTGACCTTGACCGGCGCCGCCGAGACATGGACCCGCCGGTCCGCCGTGGCCATGACCGAGCCATCCGCACCGCGCGCGATGATCACCACCCGGGCTGCGCCCCGCTCCACCAGAGACCGGGCGAAGGCGGCGCTGTCCTCGCGCCGTGCGAGAGGACGTCGCGCCAGCTCCTCGCCCTCGTGCTGGTCCATGCGCAGCACGAAGGGCGGCTTTTCCTGCCCCGCCGCCAGATGAGCCAGGGTTGGACCGGAGGTGTCGAGGATCACGTCCTCCTCGGTATCGGCGAAATCGCCGCAGATCCGGGCATAGAGATCGGGCGCCGCACCGGAGGGCCCGCTGCCCGAGAGCACGAGATAGCCGTCGCCGGTCGCCGCCTCCTTCAGCGCCGTGCGCGCGGCGTCGATATCCGCGCGCGACCAGTCCGGCCCGGGGAGCATGAAGCGGAACTGGTCCCCAGACGACAGGTCCGTGACGGCGAGGCTCTGCCGGGTCTCGCCGGGCGCCTCGTGCACCACGGGCGTCAGCCCGGCCGCCTTCAGAAGGGTCAGCAGCGCATGGCCCGTATCGCCGCCGAGGGCCACGAAACAGCGCGCCGCCCCGCCCAGCTGCTTGACCGCGCGCGCCACGTTGAGGCCGCCGCCGCCCGGGTCGGTTTCGGGCGGGCTGCAGCGCAGCTTCACGTTGGGCTGGACCCCTGCGACGGAGGTGGCGAGGTCGAGGGCGGGGTTGAGGGTGACCGACAGGATGTCACGCATGGGTCTGGGTTCCTCGTTCGGGACCTGGTTGATGTTGGCGCTAACACGGGCGGCGCGCGGGGTGAAGAGGCGGGAGCCTGCAGTCGGGCCCGGGGTCGCACCTCGGACCCGGGCGTCAGGTCCACCATTCGTCGATTGCGGCGATGTCGTCGTCGGACCAGCCGAAATGATGGGCGAATTCGTGCACGGTGATATGGGTCACCAACTCGGTCAGGGTCACGTTCCCGCGCTCGGCCCATTCGTCGAGGATCGGTCTGCGGAAAAGCCAGACCACATCGGGCCGCATCGCCACGTCCATCACGGATTTCTCCGTCATCGGCACGCCGTCATAGAGCCCGGTCAGCTCGAAGGGCTCCGCCTCCATGTCGCGCAGGATGTCCTCGGGCGGGAAATCCACCACCCGCAGCGCCACGGCGCGGGCGGCCGGGCGAAATGCCTCGGGCAGCGTCTCCACGGCCTGGCGGGCGATTTCCTCGATCTCGTCGGTGCTGGGGGCGGTGCGGTCCATGGCGTCCATATGGACAAAGCGGCCCGCCTGTGGAAGAGCGCCCCGCGACAGGAGGCCCCATGACCGTCACCCGCTTCGCCCCGTCGCCCACGGGATACCTGCATATCGGCAACCTGCGCGCCGCGCTCTTCAACCACGCCATCGCGCGGCAGGGGGGCGGGCAGTTCATCCTGCGCATCGACGACACCGATCCCGACCGGTCGGAGGAGCGTTATGTCGAGGCGATCCGCGAGGACCTGACCTGGCTCGGCCTCTCCTGGGACCGGGAGGAGCGTCAGTCCGCCCGGCTCGACCGCTACATGGAGGCGAAGGAGCGGCTGATCGCAATGGGCCGTCTGTATGAGTGTTTCGAGACGCCGACCGAGCTCGACCTCAAGCGCAAGAAGCAGCTCAACATGGGCCGCCCACCGGTCTATGACCGCGCGGCGCTGGCGCTCTCGGAGGCGGACAAGGACCGCCTGCGCGCGGAGCGGGGCGGCTACTGGCGGTTCCGGCTCGACCACGCGCGGATCGAATGGGAGGACGGCATCCTCGGTCCCATCTCCATCGACGCGGCCAGCGTGTCGGACCCGGTGCTGATCCGTGCGGACGGGCAGGTGCTTTATACCCTGGCCTCCGTGGTGGACGACACCGAGATGGGGATCACCGACGTGGTGCGCGGCTCCGACCATGTGACGAATACCGCGACCCAGATCCAGATCATCGCGGCTCTGGGCGGCGCGGTGCCGCGCTTTGCCCACCATTCTCTGCTGACCGGCCCCCAGGGCGAAGCCCTGTCGAAGCGGCTCGGCACGCTCAGCCTGCGCGACCTGCGCGCGCGCGGGATCGCCCCCCTTGCGGTTCTGTCGCTGATGGCGCGCCTCGGCTCCTCGCAGCCGGTGGAACTGCGCGAGAGCGTGGCGGAGGTGATCGCGGGCTTCGATCTCGGCGCCTTCGGCTCGGCGCCGACAAAGTTCGACAGCGAGGACCTGGTGCCGCTGACCCACCGCTGGCTCGTCGCGCGCCCCTTCGAGGAGGTGGCGG
>Ga0008835_101566_pt1 | contig 11219 bp, 10 predicted proteins | sample HotLakConsoUCCRE_FD_62215 | JGI IMG/M metagenome (GOLD analysis project Ga0008835, IMG submission 62215) | Hypersaline microbial mat communities from Hot Lake, Washington, USA - Hot Lake Consortium UCC-RE (Hybrid Assembly) ...
CACCATCTGGTCCCCGCCCGCCAGATCGGGCAGCGCCCGCAACCGGTCATAGGCCCAGCGCACCCCCGTCGCCCCGATCACCAGCGCGCGGCCCTCGTCGTCGAGCCGCAGCTCGACCGGCCTGACCTGCGCGCTCTGCCCGTCCAGCCAGACCGCCGTGGCGCGAAAGACCGACGGGGCGGAGCCCACGTTGATGCGGGTGCGCGCCCTCACAGCGCCCCCCCGATATCCAGCGCCTCGGCGAATCCTTCCGCCTGCAGCGCCGCGTCCCGGTCGCGCTGCCGCATCGTCTCGAGCGCGCCTGCCCCGGTCAGGGTCAGCGTCTCGGCGTAGTGGCGCCAGACCGGCATGATCAGGAAGACATGGCGCAGCACCGACCAGGTCAGCGCCACGGCGATGTACAGCACGAGCCCCCCCGCCGCGAGCACCCAGGTCGGCAGCTCCCCCGCTTCCTCGAGACCCGTCTCCACCGCGACGACCGCCAGCCCCAGCGCCGCCAGAGGCAGGATCAACGCGACCAGCGCCGCGATGCCGCCGAAGAGGTAGATCCGCAGCACCCGCCGCGGGTCCGCGCGGGAGATCAGGCCCAGCGGCCCCGCGGTCTTCGCCTCCGCCATCAGCCGCGTGCTCTCGACGGAATAGTGCACGAGCCCGTAAAGGAACCACGGCACCGTCCCGATCAGCAGCCAGAGCATTCCGGGCTGCCCCATCCCCACCAGACTTGTCGCAAGCGACAGATACCCGCCGCCCGCCGCATGGACGAAGGCGGGCCAGAGCATCCGCCACTCGCCGCCCTGGTGCAGCGCCGTGTCGCCGAAGCGGGTCCGGTCGGTCACGTATTTCTCGAGCGCGAAGGTCATCCGCGGCCAGAGCACCCCCAGCGTCAGGATCGTCGCCGCCCAATGCCCCAGCGCGCGCGCGGCATAGCCCCATGCCCCGGGTTCCAGCCCGAACCTGAGGCCACGCCAGCGGGTCCGCGCCAGCCGGTACCGCCGCGCGCGGTAGGTGGCGTAGAACCAGATCGGGATCACCCCCACCAGCGACAGCAGCAGCGCCGGCGCCGAGCCTTCCAGAAACGACAGCGACAGGAACATCAGCGCGAGGTTCACGACGCCGATGTAGAAGGCGAGCACCACCACGGCGGAAAGGAACCCCAGGAGCTTTTCCAGCGGTTCGCCCACGTATTCGAGGGGCAGGCCGCCGGGACGCACCGAGGACCAGTACCAGCGCCGCAGCCGGGTCTTCATCCAGAACCGGTAGAGGCCGAGGGTCAGCACCGTCAGCGCGCCCGTCCTCAGCGCGAGACGAAACAGCGGAGGCCGCGTGGCCACGCAGGCCACCTCGAGGGTTTCGGCATCGGGCGGCGCCACATGCTGCACGGGGTCTTGCGCGGGCGTCTGCGCGGCCGAGGTCTCGCGCGTCGCTCCGCCGGGCCATGTGGAGGAGCGGGCGGGCGCTTCGGACCGGGTGGAGGGCCCCGCCCCGGCGGGTGCCGCCGTCCGCCCCTGCGCGGCGGGATCGTCGGCCGGCCCCCCGGCGGGCGCCTCGGTCACCCGCGCAGCCCCGGCTGCGTCGGTCTCGCCGGATGTCGCCCCCTCGGACCGGTCGGCATGGCCCTCCTGCGCCCCGGGCCGCCCCTCGCCCCCGGGCCAGGGAGAGGCGGGCGGCTTGCCATCAGGGTCCGGACCACCGTTCCTCATCGCGCCGTCACCCGAAGGCGGGCACCGGCGCGGCGGCGTCAGCCATCGAACCGGTTTTCACGGGGAAAGCCGCGCGGCGCCATGCGGCCCGATCCGGCCCGCGCGCCCCGCCATTCGTCAAGCTCGGGCGACGCGACGGTCCGGGTGCGGCCCGCCGGATCCTGCCACGACAGCCCCGCCCCATAGCGGAAGGTCGTCGCATCGCTCAGGCCGCCGTCCTTGTACTTCTGGAGCCGCACGCCCTTGCCCTTGCCCATCTCCGGCAGCTCATCCACCGGGAACACCAGCAGCTTGCGGTTGTCGCCCACGACGGCGACATGATCCCCGTCCACCGCCCGGCACACCTTCGCCTCCGCCGGCGCCTTGACGTTGAGCACCTGCTTGCCCGCCCGGGTCTGCGCCAGCATCTCCTCCTCGGCCACGATGAACCCGTCGCCCGCGCTCGAGGCGACCAGCCGCTTGCCCCCCGGCCTGTGCGCGAACAGCGCCACGATCTCCACCTCGTTGGGCATGTCGATCATCAGCCGCACCGGCTCGCCCATCCCGCGCCCACCGGGAAGCTGGCTCGCCTGCAACGTATGGACCCGGCCATTGGAGCCCAGCAGCAGCAGCTTGTCCGTGGTCTCCGCATGAAAGCGGTGCCGCGGCCCGTCGCCGTCCTTGTAGCGCAGCTCCCTCTGGGGGGGCAGATGGCCCGTCATGGCCCGGATCCAGCCCATCTGGCTGCAGACGATGGTGACCGGCTCGCGGTCGATCATCGCCTCGAGCGGCACCTCCGCCACTTCCTCGGCCTCGGCGAATCCCGTCCGCCTCCTGCCGCCCTCGACCTTCGCCCCGAACTTCGCGCGCACCTCGCGCAGCTCCTCGGCGATGCGGCCCCACTGCAGCCCCTCGCCCTCGAGAAGGTCCATCAGGTCCGCCCGCTCCTTCAGCAGCGCATCCCTCTCGGCGACCAGCTCCAGTTCCTCGAGCCGGCGCAAGCTGCGCAGCCGCATGTTCAGGATCGCGTCCGCCTGCACGTCCGACAGGCCGTTCTCGCGCCCCTCGAACCGCTGCGGCACGCCCTGCACCGCCTCCCCGGCGAGCTCGTCCGGCGCCACCGCCTCGGCATCGCTCACGAGGCTCAGCCCCGACACCTCCACCCCGCGAAGCGGCGAGACATAATCCCGCTCGTCCGTCGCCCGCACGATCCCCGCCTGGTGCGCCTTCGACCAGTCCTCGTACATCAGCGCCTGTTTCGGCGTCTCGTCGTAGCGGATGATGTCGATCACCCGGTCGAGGTTCAGGAACGCCGTGATCAGCCCGTCCACCACCTCAAGCCGGTGGTCGATCCTCTTCAACCGGTAGCGCGAGCGCCGCTGCAGCACGTCCCGCCGATGGTCCAGAAACGCCCGCAGGACCTCCTTCAGCGAACAGACCTTCGGCGTCACCCCGTCGATCAGCACGTTGAGGTTCAGCGCGAACCGCACCTCCAGATCGGAGTTGCGATAGAGCATCCCCATCAGCATCTCGGGGTCCACGTTGCGCGACCGCGGCTCCAGCACGATGCGCACGTCGTCGGCGCTCTCGTCCCGCACGTCGGCCAGCAGCGGCACCTTCTTCAGCTGGATCACCTCGGCCAGCTTCTCGATCAGCTTCGACTTCTGCACCTGGTAGGGGATCTCGGTGACGATGATCTGCCAGGTCCCCTTGCCGAGGTCCTCCTGCTCCCAGCGGCAGCGCAGGCGGAAGCCGCCGCGACCGGTGCGATAGGCCTCGGCGATGCTTTCCTTCGGTTCCACGATCACGCCGCCCGTGGGGAAATCCGGCCCGGGCACGTAGCCCAGCAGGGTCTCGTCACGGGCGTCGGGCGTCTTGATCAGGTGCAGGCAGGCGCCAACAAGCTCGTCGATATTGTGCGGCGGGATGTTCGTCGCCATCCCCACCGCGATCCCGCTCGACCCGTTGGCCAGCAGGTTCGGCACGGCGGCGGGCAATACGATCGGCTCCGAAAGCGTCCCGTCGTAATTCGCCCGGAAATCGACCGCGTCCTCGTCCAGCCCGTCGAGCAGCGCCTCCGCGATCGCCGTCAGCCGCGCCTCGGTGTAGCGGGCGGCCGCCGGGTTGTCGCCGTCGATGTTGCCGAAATTGCCCTGCCCGTCCACCAGCGGATAGCGCACCGCGAAATCCTGCGCGAGCCGCGCCATGGCGTCATAGATCGCGGCATCCCCGTGCGGATGGTAATTTCCCATCACGTCGCCCGCGATCTTGGCGGATTTGCGGAACCCCCCCGTGGGCGACAGCCGCAGCTCGCGCATCGCATAGAGGATGCGGCGGTGCACGGGCTTCAGGCCGTCTCTCGCATCGGGCAGGGCGCGGTGCATGATCGTCGAGAGCGCGTAGGTCAGATAGCGCTCGCCGATCGCGCGGCGCAGCGGCTCGGCGATGTTGCGGGGGTTGTCGTCCGGATCGGGAATATCCGCCATGGGACCCGCCTTACACAAGCGGGCCGGGCCGGTCTAGCGGTCCCGAGGCTCCGCGGCACAAGGTCTGGGCCTCTGCGGAGCCGGAGAAACAACGGCCCGAAAAAGTCGCTTTGCCTCTCAAGAATCGCCGGATCATCTGTTACCCTTGCGGCAGAAATATCGTATCCGGCACGCGATCCTGGGGGGACCGAACCGTGAAACGCTTCATCGTGCTGACGTTCGCGCTGCTTGCGTGGACCTTCTGGGAACTGTCCGGAGGGTCCGGTTTCGTGCCCGAGACCCGGCCCGGCGCCGACCGGATCGCGGCGGCCGTCCCCTTGGCCGCGCCCCCGCCCGCCGCCGAAGAGACGGAAGAGCCCCCCGCCGTCACCCGCGCGGCGAGCCTGCCGCTGATCTCGCCCCGACCCGCCGCCCCCGCCGGGCCCTCCGGCCCCGCGGAGCCGCAGCCCGCCGGCGTGACCCAGGCCCGGTTCCTGACGCCGCCTGACGGCGCCGGGCCCGGCAGTGACGGCGCCGTACAATGGACGTCCGCCGCCGATGCGCTGGCCGAAGCCGTCGCGACCGAGATCGCCCTGCGCGCCGCCGAGGCCGGGCCCGGGCCCGCCCCCGCGGGCCTCGTCTCGGTCAACGGCAACCTCGTGAACGTCCGCACCGGGCCCGGCACCGACTACGGCGTGCTGGCGACCCTTCCGCGCGGAACCGAGGTGGACCTCGTGGAGCTCCGCGGCGGCTGGGCGATGATCCGGCTCTCGAGCGGCGAAGAGGGCTGGATGGCGGAGTATCTCCTGGACGGGCTCTGACCCGCCCGGACACGCCAAGGCTGGACGCCGCCGCGGCCCCTTGCCATGAGGGGCCATGACCCGGACGATCCTGATCACCGGCTGCTCCAGCGGCATCGGCCGTGATGCGGCGCTGAGGCTCTCGCGTCTCGGCTGGGGCGTGGTGGCCTCCGCCCGCTCCGCCTCCGACGTGGACCGGCTGCGCGGCGAGGGGCTGAAGACCGTGCGCCTCGACTACGAGGACGAAGCCAGCATCGCCGAAGGCTTCGACGAGGCGCTGGGGATCACCGGCGGCCGGCTCGACGCGCTCTTCAACAACGGCGCCTATGCCCTTCCCGGCCCGCTCGAGGACATTCCCGCGGACGGCCTGCGCGCGCAGTTCCAGGCCAACGTGATCGGCTGGCACGACCTCACGCGCCGCGCCATCCCGGTCATGCGCGCCCAGGGCCACGGGCGGATCGTGCAGAATTCCTCCGTCCTCGGGATCGTCGGAGCAAAATGGCGCGGGGCCTATGTCGCGACGAAGTTCGCCATCGAGGGCTATTCCGACGTGCTCCGGCAGGAGATGTCCGGGACCGGTATCCATGTCATCCTGATCGAGCCCGGCCCCATCGCCACGAAGATGCGCGAGAACGCGGTGAAACAGTTCGAACGCTGGGTGGACTGGGAATCCTCCGCCCGCGCCGATCAGTACCGCACGGGCCTCCTCGAGCAACTCTACAAGGGCTCCGCCGGCAAGACCCAGCATCCCCCCGCCGCCGTGACCCGCGTGCTGATCCGCGCGCTCGAGGCCCGCCGCCCCGCCGCGCGCTATCCCGTCACCCCCAACACCACCGCCGCCATGGCCCTGCGCCGGCTTCTCCCTGCCCGGCTTCTCGACCGGATCCTGTCGCGCGCCTGAGACCCGCCCCGCACATACCCCGACCCCGCCTCCCGCGCCCCGGCCCCCCCGTTTTTCTGGCTCGAGATATCCCGGGGGGCGCGGCGAAAGCCCCGGCTTTCGACGCGTAGGGGGGCAGCGCCCCCCCTGCTCGACCCGGCCGGAGGCCGGGGCGAGCGCATCGCGGGCGCCGGAGGCGCTCCACGAGATCGCGCCCCTGTCTCACCCATCAGCCTCACCCATCAACGCCCGCCGCCTTGGCACCGCCGCCCGGCCTGCTATGTCCGGCGGGACACACCGAAGGACCCGCCCATGGCCAGTGATCCGCTCTTTCTCGTCGCCGCCGCCGCCGTTCTCGGCGTCGCGGTGATCCTGCTTCTGGGCATCGGCAATTTCGGCAAGGGCGGCGATCCGAAAACCGCCAACAAGCTGATGCGCTGGCGCATCATCGGGCAGGCCATCGCGGTCGCCCTCATTCTTCTGTTCGTTCTTGTCCGCCGGGGAGGCTGAGCCATGGTCGTGCTGTCCAGGATCTACACGAGGACCGGCGATGCCGGCGACACCGCGCTCGGCAACGGCGCCCGCGTGGCCAAGCACAGCTTGCGCGTCACCGCCTACGGCACGGTGGACGAGCTGAACGCGACGCTCGGCATGGCGCGACTGCACGCGACGGGCGAGATCGACGGCCAGCTCTCCGCGATCCAGAACGACCTCTTCGACCTCGGCGCGGATCTCTGCCGCCCCGACATGGAAAAGGACGCCGAGGCCGACTATCCGCCGCTCCGCATGGTCGACAGCCAGACCGCCCGCCTCGAGCGCGAGATCGACGCCATGAACACCCGCCTCGAGCCCCTGCGCAGCTTCGTCCTGCCCGGCGGCTCGCCCCTTGCCAGCTACCTGCATCTCTGCCGCACCGTCTGCCGCCGCGCCGAACGCAAGACCGTGGAACTCGCCACGCTGGAGACGGTGAACCCCGCCGCGATCACCTATCTCAACCGCCTGTCGGACTGGCTCTTCGTCGCCTCCCGCATCGCCAACGACGACGGCCGCGCCGACGTGCTCTGGATCCCCGGCGCCAACCGCTGACCTGCGACACATGCTGCCGCCCGTGATCGCTGACGTGACGATTTTGCCCTGTCCCGCCCCGCGCCCCCGCGCTACGACACCCCGCGAGAGTGCAAGTCCATGGAGTGAAACGCGATGAAGGTCCTCGTACCGGTCAAGCGCGTGATCGACTACAACGTGAAGGTCCGGGTCAAGGCCGACGGGTCCGGTGTCGATCTCGCCAACGTCAAGATGTCGATGAACCCCTTCGACGAGATCGCCGTCGAGGAGGCGATCCGCATGAAGGAAGCGGGCACCGCCACCGAGGTGATCGCCGTCTCCATCGGCGTGAAACAGGCCCAGGAGACCCTGCGCACGGCGCTCGCGATGGGCGCGGACCGCGCGATCCTCGTCGTGGCCGCGGACGACGTCCACCAGGACATCGAGCCGCTGGCCGTCGCCAAGATCCTAGCCGCCGTGGCGCGAGAGGAAGAGCCCGGCCTCGTCCTCTGCGGCAAGCAGGCCATCGACAACGACATGAACGCCACCGGCCAGATGCTCGCGGCCCTCCTCGGCTGGTCCCAGGCCACCTTCGCCAGCGAGATCGCGGTCGCGGACGGTCACGCCACCGTCACCCGCGAGGTCGACGGCGGCCTCCAGACCATCCGCGTCACCCTGCCCGCCATCGTCAGCGTCGACCTGCGCCTGAACGAGCCGCGCTACGCCTCCCTGCCCAACATCATGAAGGCGAAGAAAAAACCGCTCGAGGAAAAGACCCCCGCCGATTACGGCGTCGACGTCACCCCCCGCCTCACCGTGCTGAAGACCGAGGAGCCCCCGACCCGCCAGGCCGGCGAAATGGTTGCGTCCGTCGACGAGCTCGTGGCGAAACTCAAGGAAACGGGAACCGTGTCATGACCGTCCTTCTGCTGGCCGAGATCACCGACGGCACCCTGAACCCTGACGCCACCGGCAAGGCCCTCGCCGCCGCCGCCACGCTGGGCGAGGTCCATATCCTCTGCGCCGGAGGCGCGGTCGCCGAGGCCGCCGCGGCGGCCGCCAAACTCGGCCCCGCCCGGGTGCTCAAGGCCGAGGGTCCCGCCCTCGATCACCGCCTCGCAGAGGCCACGGCCGAGCTGATCGTGACCCTCGCCGGCGGCTACAGCCACATCTGCGCCCCGGCCACGACCGACGCCAAGAACATTCTGCCCCGCGTCGCGGCGCTCCTCGACGTCATGGTGATCTCCGACATCTCGGGCATCGTGGATGCCGACACGTTCCAGCGCCCGATCTACGCCGGCAACGCCGTCCAGACGGTGAAATCCTCCGACGCCACCAAGGTGTTCACGATCCGCACCTCCTCCTTCGAGGCCGCCGCCCCCGGCGCCGAGGCCGCCATCGAGGACGTGACCGCCCCCGCCGCTCCGGGCCTCTCGGAATGGGTCGAGGACAGGGTCGCCGCCAGCGACCGGCCCGACCTCACCTCCGCCGGCATCGTCGTCTCCGGCGGCCGCGGGCTCGGAAGCCAGGAACAGTTCGCGATCATCGAGGCCCTCGCCGACAAGCTGGGCGCCGCCGTGGGCGCCTCCCGCGCCGCGGTCGATTCGGGCTATGCGCCGAACGACTGGCAGGTGGGCCAGACCGGCAAGGTCGTCGCCCCCGAACTCTACATCGCCGTGGGCATCTCCGGCGCGATCCAGCACCTCGCCGGGATGAAGGATTCCAAGGTGATCGTGGCGATCAACAAGGACGAGGAGGCGCCGATCTTCCAGGTCGCCGATTACGGCCTCGTCGCCGACCTCTTCGAGGCGATCCCGGAGCTGACCGAGAAACTCGGCTGATCCCGCGCGCGGAGGCCCCCGACGGGCCTCCCCGCCCCGGTCTTCCGGAGCGCGCCGGTCCGCCCCCATGCCGCTCCCCCGGGATTTTCTGGCCTGAAATATTCCCGGGGGGGTCCTGCGAAAGCCCGTGGCTTTCGCAGGTGGGGGGCAGCGCCCCCCGCTTGCGCCGCCCACAGGGCGGGGCAAGCACATGATGCGCGCCGAAGGCGCTCCGCGGGATCACGCCTGCCTGCGCAGCACGGCCCGCAGTTCCCGCGCCAGCACCTCCGCCGCCGCCTCATGGGCCGCGGGGCCCAGCATCATGGCCGCCGCCATGGCCTCGCCCGGTCCATGGACCATGCCCTCGCGGCCCCGGGCCAGGACCTCCGGCGGCGGGCAGACCTCGAGGATGCCGCGCACCGCCGGGCGGATCTCCTCCAGCATGGCCCGGGTGACGAACAGCGGCTCGGACCCGGGGCTCTCTTCGGCCTCTCCGGGCGGATGCCCGGCGAACCACAGGACGAGGGGCGGGACCGGCACCTCCCGGGCGAACTGCCGCATCCGGTGCACCCAGACCCTCCGCGCCTCCGCCCGCACGACGGCGAATCTCTCCTCGCAGGTGGCCCGGAGCACCGCGAGCATGTGCCGGGTAAAGGCGAAATCGGCGAAATCCACCTCCGGGTAGATCTCCCGCAGCCGGGGTGCTGCGCGGACGAACCGGTCATTGCGGCGCGGATGGACCCGGTAGAGCCGGTTGTTCAGATTGTGCGCCCCCGTCACCTCGACCACCGTGAGGGCCGCGTCATGGCAGGCCGCCATCACCGCGCTGTCGCCCAGATGCGCGTCGAGCCCCGCGTTGACGATGCCGAAATTGATGCAGGCCGCTCCCGTTCTCTCCGCGACCAGCGCCGGAAACGGCCGCTCGAGGAACTTGCCGAAGGTCTCCGTGCCGCCGACGAAGGCCACGTGACCCTGCTCCAGCGCCGGGCGCGGACCGCGAAAGCTGAGCCGCGAGATGCCGTAACTCCCGAGCTGGTAGTCCAGCCCGCCCCCGGCCCGGACGCGTCGATCCACCTGTGCCACACTGATGTCTCCTTTCGGACTCGTGTTTGTCCCAGAGGTCTTGCCGGTTCGTTAAAGGGCGGCGTTGAGACAAAGTTTGGAAACTTCCCGCCCTTGCGGCGGTGCGGCATTGGCCCCTAAGGTCCGGGCGCGAGTGGTACCCGGGAGACGCGGCATGGAGATCAGGAACGTGGGCGTCGTCGGCGCCGGGCAGATGGGCAACGGCATCGCCCATGTCTTCGCGCTCGCGGGCTACGATGTGCTCCTGACCGATGTCAGCGCCGAGGCGCTCGACGCCGCCCGCGCCACGATCGAGAAGAACCTCGACCGGCAGGTCTCCCGCGACAAGATCTCCGCCGGGGAGCGCGACGCCGCGCTGGCGCGGATCCGGACCACCATGACCCTTGCCGATCTCGGTCCGCTCGACCTCATCATCGAGGCCGCCACCGAACGCGAGACCGTCAAGCAGGCGATCTTCGAGGACCTCGGCCCCCATCTCGGCCCCGAGACGATCCTCGCCTCCAACACCTCGTCGATCTCGATCACCCGCCTCGCCTCGCGCACCGACCGGCCCGAGCGGTTCATGGGCGTGCATTTCATGAACCCCGTGCCGGTGATGCAGCTCGTCGAGCTCATTCGCGGCATCGCCACCTCGCCCGAGACCTATGCCACGCTCCACGAACTCGTGGAGAAGATCGGCAAGACCGCCTCCAGTTCCGAGGATTTCCCCGCCTTCATCGTCAACCGCATCCTGATTCCGATGATCAACGAGGCGATCTACACGCTCTACGAGGGCGTCGGAAACGTGGCTTCCATCGACCGCGCGCTGAAACTCGGCGCCAACCACCCCATGGGCCCGCTGGAGCTCGCGGATTTCATCGGTCTCGACACCTGCCTCGCGATCATGAACGTGCTGCACGACGGTCTGGCGGACACGAAATACCGCCCCTGCCCGCTTCTCGTGAAATACGTCGAGGCGGGCTGGCTCGGCCGCAAGACCCGGCGCGGCTTCTACGACTACACCGGCGACGAACCGGTTCCCACGCGCTGACAGAGCCGCACCGCCGGTGGCCCATTAACCCTTAACTCGAACGATATCAAAGGCTTGGCTCAGGTCCCATCATGGACCCTTAGCCGGCTCCCTGTTTCAGCGCCAGCGTCCGCTCCCTCAGCCAGGCGATGAACTTCCGCGGCTCCTCGCTCCGCGCCATGCATTCCTCCGCCCCGATGGGGTGCCCGATCACCGGGGACTGAGGCTTGTCGAAGGCATGGACGATCTCGTGAATGAGCAGCCCCTGCCGCAGCGTCGGAGAGATCCGGTTCGCGATCTGGTAGGCCCGGCTGTTCGATCCCGGAAAGAAGCAGGGCACCACCCGCGCCCCCGACCGGCGGATCATCTTGGCGGTGAAGACGTTCCACTCCGCCTCCTCCACGGGACCGAAGGCGGTGCGCGAGGTCGCCACGTCCCC
>Ga0008835_101571_pt1 | contig 11193 bp, 13 predicted proteins | sample HotLakConsoUCCRE_FD_62215 | JGI IMG/M metagenome (GOLD analysis project Ga0008835, IMG submission 62215) | Hypersaline microbial mat communities from Hot Lake, Washington, USA - Hot Lake Consortium UCC-RE (Hybrid Assembly) ...
CCGAACTACGCGACGGTACGGGCTGTCGCCATCCACCATGAGGCGCATGGCGACCATCTCAGGAATGCCGTCGTGCGCGAGGTGCCCCTCTACAACGCCAAGGGCGAGCCGATCTTCGAGATCGAGCTTCAGCCCTACGAAGTCATGCAGTTCATCTTCGAGTACGAAACCGGCGCAACAGAGGTGCAAGGCGCTTTTGGGTCCGAAACGGGTGAGCCGCCGGCGCAGAGCGTTCTCACCTCACAGACGCCCCCCGTTCTCCTCGACGACGTCCACGGCACCTCGGGCAATGATCGCATGTGGGGCGCCGACAGCGCCGAGCATTTCCTTGGCGGCGGTGGTGACGACACGATCTTCGCCCGCGGCGGCGACGACATCGTCGATGCCGGGAACGGACATGATTTCGTGCGCGGCGGCCTTGGCGACGACCGCCTGTTCGGCCAGCGCGGCAACGACACGCTCTACGGCGACATGGGCAACGACTACATCGCCGGCGGCGCGGGTTGGGATGCGCTGGACGGCGGGTTCGGACATGACACGCTGCTTGGCGGATCAGGTCGCGATACGCTCCACGGCGGCAATGGCAATGACCTTCTTTATGGCGGTGGAAGTGATGATGCGCTGCATGGTGGTGCCGGCCAAGACGAATTGCGAGGCGGTACGGGTAACGACACCATCGACGGCGGCACAGGCGACGATCTGCTATACGGCGGAGCCGGCAGCGACATCTTCGTATTCGCCAACCAGCATGGTCGCGACCGGATCGGGGATTTCAGCCTTCAGGCCGGCGACCGGATCGACCTGTCGATGGTGGATGGCGTGCGGTCGATAACCGATCTGAACCTGTCCGATCTGAACGGTGGACTGGCGCGCCAGGTCGGAAACGACGTGGTCATCACCACCTCGGCGGACAGCTCGATCACCATCACCGGCCTGGAGATGTCGGCGCTGACGGTGGAACACTTCATCTTGTAGGCGCCCTCGATGACCTCCGCGTTAGGCGGCACGAGAAGGGACTGCCAAGTGCGCGTCGGAGGATTTCGGGCTCTTCGGCCACCACGCCCGATCCGCAATGTTCCTGCTCGCTGCGGGCGAGACTGTTCCCCGCCTGCACAATCCGGACTACGATTTCCCCGACGCGCTGATCCCGACGGCCGCAGCTGTGTTCGAGCGCATTCGGCTAAATTTGTTGGGCTGAGCTTGGCGACTGTCCGGCCTTTATGGTTTTTTCTCCGACCATCGCCCCGATGTTCGCCGTGCATCGGCGCAGCTCGAGCACAGATGGAACACTGCCCTGCGATGCCAGTTGAAGCCGGTCCGACGTGAAGCTACACTGTCATATCCGATATCAAAAGGCAGAACCAATGGTAAAGCAGGCGAAGATAGTCGATTTAAACATTTTGTCTCTGGACGAGCTCAAGACGCTCCAAAAGGATGTGGCAAAAGCTGTCGCCACTTTTGAAGAGCGGCATCGCAAGGAAGCACTCGCGGCTGTCGAAGCCACAGCTCGGGAGATGGGATTTAGCCTTTCAGAGTTGACGGGAAGCACGAAGAAACCACGTAAGGCCGCAGCGCCGCCAAAGTACCAGCATCCTGAAAATCGGTCGGTCACATGGAGTGGCCGTGGGCGCCGGCCGAAGTGGATCATCGAGGGGCTCGAGTCCGGCAAGAGCCTTGATGATTTCATTATCAGGTAGGTGAATTTTGATGATGTGACTGCCTCCCGTTGGCATCGGCGCGCCAGGTGGGGTCCGTGAGATCCGCAAAAGTGGGCGGTCATGCCAGAGACTATAGCGGTCTGACACGATCTGGTGAACAATGCCCTTGATCGACACCAGCAGGGCAGTAGTCTGATGGTAGCGTAGGAATTATTTATGGCCTTTGGTGTCCGCTTGCACGTCTGGGGGCAGTATGGCCTTTTCACGCGCCCCGAACTGAAGGTTGAACGCGTCACCTATGATGTAATGACGCCCTCCGCCGCGCGAGGCATCCTCGAAGCAATCCACTGGAAGCCGGCGATTGTTTGGGTGATTGACCGGATCCACATCCTGGAGCCGATCAGGTTTCAATCTATGCGGCGCAACGAGGTCGCACACAAGGTGCCAGCCGGCACGATCAAGCGGGCGATGAACCGCGGCGATCTTGAGGGGGCGCAGCTCCTGGTAGATGAGGTTCGCCAGCAGCGCGCATCCACCGTGCTGTTAACGCCGGCCTATGTAATCGAGGCGCATTTCGTTTTGACCGCCAAGGCGGCGGCGGGTGACAACGAGGGCAAGCATCTGGACATCTTCAATCGCCGTGCTGCCAAGGGCCAGTGTTTTCACCAGCCCTGCCTCGGGACCCGCGAATTTGCCGCGCATTTCGCACTCATCAAACCGGGCGCGCCGATGCCGGTCCGCAACCCGGCTGCGGTAACCGCTGACCTCGGCTTCGGCAGGCCGCGCGACCTCGGCTACATCCTGTGGGACGTCGATCACGCGACCCCCGGGCGCCCTTCGCTGCTGTTCCGTGCCTGCTTGCAAGACGGCGTGATGGAGGTTCCGCAGCCCGGCAGCTCCGGTGTGAAACGGTGAGCCTTCTTGTATCTCTCGTCCGCGCCTACGACCGGGACGAGAAGGCCCCGCCCTTTGGGTTCTCATCACAGAAGATCGGCTATTGCGTGGTGTTGAACCCAGACGGTTCAGTCGCCGAAGTTGCAGATTTGCGCGATACAAACAAGCAGCGGAGCACGCTGGTGCTGACCGTGCCGACATCCCCGAAACGGTCGGGCAGGACGCCTCGTCCAAATTTTCTATGGGACAATGCCAATTATGCGCTTGGCGCGGGCACACTGGCAAACCATGTCGATGTCCGGTTTGAAGCATTTCGGGACAAGCACCTGAACTACCTATCTGGTGAAACGAGCAAGGAAATCGTTGCCTTTTGTCATTTCCTGCGCCTTTGGAACCCGGCAGACATGATAAATTACTTCTCTGCCGACAACCTGCCAACCCAAGGCATCGTGTTCGCCCATGTCGACCGCTACCCAGACGAGTTCCTGCATCAGAGCAAGGCGGCGCGGACATTCTGGGATCACAACCGTTGCCGTTGGATCGCCATCGAAGGCAAGAGCACAACACCGGCCGTTTGCCTCGTCACCGGCGAAAAATCGTCGATTGCCCGGACCCACCCGCCGATCAAGGGAGTGTCGGGTGCAGGCGGAAAGAGTGAGATGGCGCTCATTTCGTTCAACGACAATGCCTACGAATCCTATGGCCACGAGCAGGGCGACAATGCCCCGATCTCCGAAGCAGCGGCATTCAAATACACGACCGCGCTCAATCGCTTTCTCGCCGACAATCGGCACCACGCCCAGATCGGTGACGACATGACCGTATTCTGGGCCGATTGCGACGCCGCCGAGAGTGCTGCTGAGGCGAATGCCTGGACCGCCTTCATGCTGGGCAGTCCGGCACAGACAGCCGCGACTGAACACCGCGAGCAAGCGCGGATCCTGGCCAATGTGCTGCGCCTTCGCGACGGCAAGTCGCTGACCGAGATCGCGCCAAACCTGGCCGAAGGAGTGAGGGTGCACCTGCTGGGCCTTTCGCCGAACGCGGCCCGGTTGTCAGTCCGGTTCTACTGGGAAGAGAGCTTCGGCACGCTGGCAGAGAATTATGCCGGCTTTCTGCGCGATGTCGCCATGGAGGCTGCATCGCATCGGCAGTTTTTCTCGATCCGCGCGGCCCTTCTGCGTACCGCCCCGGCAGGGCGGCGAAACGGGAAAATGAGATACGACGTCGACAGAATATCTCCCGTGCTGGCGGGTGAGCTGACACGCGCCGTTCTGACCGGAACGCGCTTGCCAGCGTCGCTGCTGAACCTTTTGCTGCAGCGTATCCGCAGCGACCACGTGCTGGACCGCATCAGGATCTCCCTGATCAAGGGGCTGATCGTCCGGGACTTGCGTCTAGACCAGCGCTTGCCCCGACGCCCCGACGGCACCCCGATGGAGGATTACCTCATGCGTTCAGACCCGGACGACCAGAACGAGGTCCGCCGTCTGGGACGACTTTTCGCCCTGATCGAGCGCGCTCAACTGGCGGCACTTGGTGACGGGATCAATGCGACAGTTGCCGACAAGTTTCTGGGCTCCGCCTGTGCGACACCAGGACGGGTATTTCCCGCCCTCATCCGTGCCGCGAAAGATCGCCACCTCAAGCGCCTGCGCAATGGCCATTACGAAGCACACTGGATCAGGGATCCGGCCCATGCTCGCCGCTTGGCTGAAGGTCTGGAGCGTGAAATAGGCCTGTTGTGGAGCTCGCTGCGTGACGGAGCGCCGATGCAGTTTGGCGCCAAGGATCAAGGTCTGTTCCTCGTTGGCTACTTCCAGGAGCGTTATGCCACTCGCACTGTCCACAATTCCGAAGAAGAGCCCGAACCTGCAGGACATACGAACAAGGAGCGAGACAGATGAGCCCGATCCAGAACCGCCACGACTTTGTCTTCTTCTTCGACATCAAGAACGGCAATCCGAACGGTGATCCCGACAATGGCAACATGCCACGGATGGACAACGACACACAGAAGGGTCTGGTCACCGATGTCGCACTGAAGCGAAAGATCCGAAATTATGTTGACCTGAAACATGGCGGCGAGCCGCCGAACGCAATCTACATGCGCGAAAAGGCGGTGCTGAACGCGACCCATAGCCAAGCCTATGCTGCGCTCGGGATCAAGTCTGATGCGAAGAAGCTGCCCAGGGAGGAAGAAGGTCGCAGCATTACCCGTTGGATGTGTGACAACTTCTACGACATCCGCAGCTTTGGCGCAGTGATGACCACGGAGGTGAATGCGGGGCAGGTGCGTGGCCCGGTGCAGCTGTCCTTTTCCGAGTCTGTCGATCCAATCCGTGCAGAAGAGGTCACGATTACCCGGTCGTCGGTCACCAATGTCAAGGACATCGAAAAGGAACGGACGATGGGGCGAAAGCACATCGTTCCATACGGGCTCTACCGTTGCCACGGCTTTGTGTCGGCCAGCCTTGCAGGCGATGCGACCAAAGGCACAGGTTTTTCGCAAGAGGATCTCGACCTGCTGTTCGAGGCGTTGTGCAACATGTTCGAACATGATCGCTCGGCTGCCAGGATGGAGATGAATGCGCAGGCGCTGATCGTATTTCGCCATGAAAACGTTCTCGGCAACGCACCGGCACAAGCGCTTTTCCGGAGAGTGAAGGCAAGGACGGAGGCCATGATGCCGCGCAGCATCGAAGATTATGAGATCACCGTGGAAGAGGATCATCTGCCGCCGGGCGTCACCATATTGCGTCCGGGAGGTCTTTGATCATGCGCGCTGTGGCCGCTGACGAAGAGCCCCTTCCACTCTCGGCGTTGCCAGACGCGGACTGTCGTCTGCGGCGGTCGGCGCTGATCTGTCTGGAGCGGATCTCGGACGAGAGCGGTATTGTGGCTGAAGACGGTGTGGCTTCTAGCGTGACCGAGAACGGCCGTCACTGCAAGGCGCTCGGGGTGCTCTCGACATCGCCGACGACAAGCTTCTCCTGCGGCCGAACGGCCTTGATCCCATGATGTGCACTTTTCCAGTGTTTCGCGCACCACCACCAGAAACTTATGTCTACCCTGTCATCCTTTGCATGGGAGCCTGGATCGAAAGCTGACCGTCTGGTAAAGAAACACTGCATGGTCAAGTCGCCCCCGACATGGTGGCGTGGATCGAAACGTGCCATATGTCGGAAAAGATGACCGACCCCGCGGTCGCCCTCTACTTGGAGGGCGTGGATCGAAACCTTGCTGTTGCCTTGGCAACACTGCCCAGTAGCGTCGCCCCCCTAGACCGGAGCGTGGATCGAAACTTCGGATTGCCAATCGTCACGGCTGTGGAACCAAGTCGCCCCTAACCGGAGCGTGGATAGAAACATGTGTAGGCCTCGGCTTTCGCGCCGACATCAATGTCGTCTCCGGAGTGGGGGCGTGAATTGAGAATTTTCTCACTTGCGACCTCGCCTGTGTTGTAGGCATCGCGTAATGGTCCGAACCCTGAACCCGCTGCAGCGATGCCTTCGAGGCTCTCTGTCCCATGTCTGGCGCCACGAGCGCTGCGCGGTTCAGTGCCGGCAGTGGCGACTACCCTTCTGGCGCCGTGCGGTTGAACCATTCGACGAACATGACCGTCCCGCTCTCGACCTGCGCCGAGGGCGGGGCTTCGAAATGCACCGTCGGTCGGTCGATGCGCGCAGATACGATCTGCATCGCGTCGTCATGTCGACGGTAGGCGCCAACGGTCTCAATGCCGCGGTCGTGGGACCGGAGCAGCCGGTGTCAACGACACAAGGTGTCGCGAGTCAGCGGAGTAGCGTAGGTCGAATAGACGTCGACCATCATCTCGTCGACGCCCTGCCCGCGCGGCTTGGACAGCGCACCATCAGCGGTCAGACCGAACTCACGGCGCAGGGAGGATTGCACATTGGACCTTTCCATAACCTCGCACTCAATGACGCTCGTCCGCATCGCCTCTTCGCTCAGCAGCTCGATGCGCAACCGATCGCGGTCTACGCCGGACACATGGCGAACAGCACGCAGTACTTCCCCGGATGACAACAGGAACCGCCGCTCGAGCGGTCACACGGCGGCGCTGTTGTAGCGGAAATTTGGCCACTCTGATTGGGTCCAGTTCCAGCGCATGAGCTATAGAGTCCTTTTCTATAGCTCATCATGTGGCAGAACGGTGATCCATGGAAGCGCGTACTATGCACCGGAACGCAGCCCGTGGGCCGCTTGACCAAGTTCGCGTGAGCAGCCGTGGCAGCTCCAGTGCTGGCTCGCGGACGGATAGTCTCGCCCTATCCCGTCACCATCTTTGCGCTCGAGATCGGCGTGCAACGTCAGCGGCTACTCCAACTTGGATGTGTCGTGCACTGCGTTCACGCCATTGATACGCGTTGCCCTGACGAACTGTTCGTAGGTGACCTTCGCAATTTTTTTCTCAATCCACATAGGCGTGAGGTCGCCATTGTTCCACTTGTAGAGCAAACCGACCACTGCGCCACCAGGTGACAAGATGCGCGCGATCGGCTCGGCTTCGAGCCTTGGTTCAGCAGACATTCACGGCTGTCCTTCAATGTGTAGAGATGCAGGCATGCGTTCCGGAACCGCGCCCCACTAGGGGTGCGGAGGCGCGCGGTGCGAAGATCGATTTTGTTTGCAGGGGCAGGTCAGAGGTTGCGCATGGCCAACTACGCCTGTCTCTCGTCCGGCAGCAAGCCTGCCCAGAGGCGCTCGAAGTGTTCCGGTGATCCGTTGGACATGCTGGTGCCGAGGCGTCTCGATGCCGAACTGACGGCCCGGGGTCCCCCAAGCCGGCTCAGCCTGATGCCCGCCTGCAGAAGATTGCGATAGTCGCTGTCGCAGGCCAGTTGCGCATCCGAGCGTTCCACGCCCGCCAGCAACACGCGGCCATAGGACCATCGCGCCAGCTCCCATGTGTCGAGAAGCTCTTCGATCTGGCGGGCAACATCCGGAGTTGGCTCAGCGTCAAAGTAGTTCACGGTCATGCAAGCTGCGTCCATCGCCAGTTCTCCATTATTCATATTGATGCGCGACGTCACGTCCCGACCTTCTTCAGGGGATTGCCATGCGGGACCGAGATGATCCACAGGCTTACCAGATCTGGTAAACAATTCTCACTTTGATAGCTCCTGGACAGATGACGCCCGCTAGAGGTTGGACGAGTGCTGCAGAACATCTTTGCTGACATGCAAGGCGTCGAGACACGCCTACGTGAGATCGTGCCGGGCGGATACGCGCTGACCATCAACATCCGCCATCTCACGCCGGAGTTCTTCGTGTCGACCTATCCGAGCGACTGGGTCATGATCTACACGGAACGGCGCTACGCCTTGTTCGATCCCGTGACGGTCTGGTGCCGGTTCAACGAGGGGATCAAGCGGTGGAGCGACATCGACATCGGGGTCCTGAGGGGGGTCGGGAACCATGTCATGACGCATGCAGCGCAGTTTGGGCTTGTGTATGGCGGCGCTGTTTCACTGTCCAACAAATCCAACCCGGCAGTCAAAAGCCTGATATCCGGTGGGCGCGCGGATCGAGAGATGACCGACGAGGAGCTTACGGAGCTTGCTGAAATCCTCGATCGGATCGTCGAGGCCGTTGGGCAGCATGCGGGGCTTTCCGTACCCGAACTCGAAACACTGCGCGATCTCGCAACCGGCATGACGCATGACGACATTGCTGACCGGCATGGAATCAGCCCGGCCACCGTCAAGAAGCGGATCGAGCGCGTGCGCAAGGTACTCGGTGCCCGCAATGCTGTTCATGCAGTCGCGATCGCGGCCCGTCGTGGTTTGATCCTGACCGACCCGACGTTCTGACGCCTGAAGACATGCGGGCAGCTCAGATTGCCGGACCTGCCGGATCCTGATCCTGCGTTTGTGCGATCTCATGCAAAAGCGCGTCGATCTCTGCCCAGACGCGCGGTTCGATCTGGCCGCGGACCAGGGCCCATTTGCTCAGCACATCGAGGGGATCATGCGCGCGCAAGAGGGCTGTCAGCGCAGGGGCATCGACTGCCAGCGAGGTGCGCGCGCGCCATTCGGTGATCCGCGTACGCTGCTCTTCCGACGGAGGGATGAACTCGGACCCGAGCTCCCAGTTCTTGACCGCGCGGCGCAGGGCGGCGCGGATGACATGGGCAGGATCGACGCCGCAATCGATCAGGGCTTCCTCCTGCCGTTCCAGCGCGTTCACCCGGATGTCGATCTTTCGCGTCGCCGGACTGCGTCGCAGGCGGGATGGTGATGACATAACCGAAGGCGCCGCCCCTGCGCCGGTCTCCTGTTTGGGCTGAGGCCCTGGCGCAGCCTTCGTGCTCGGGCGCGCGGTAGCGCCATCTTGAACTGACACAGGCTCCACGCTCGCAGGATCTGGCATCGTTTCAGCTTGCAGAACCTCTTCCCTTCCCGGGCCTTCCTCCACCTCGGGGCGCAGGGATGCGGCATATACCGGGTCGGGCCGCGTAATGGTCGGGATCTTCTTCCTCACAGCCCCACCGTCACGCGGCCAGGATGTTGTTGAGGATGTCGGTCGCCTCTTCGAGGGCCTCGACGACGTGGCGCACATGGGGGCGCATGAGGGGGTTCGGATCGGCCTGCTTCTGCAATGCCACAGCGTGCAGGAGGCCCTTCTCGTCCATCTCCTTGTAGACGTTGCGGCGCATCATCACGGTCTCGACCACCGGGAACCGCGCGATCGCCGCTTCGATGAGGGCCGCATCGGCACGCGTAGTCTTAGTGTCGACCATGTTCAGCACGACATGGTGACGGGGCAGGCTGTCGGGGTCATCGACGCGGGCGCGGAGTTTCTCGAACCAGTCAGCCGTCTGCGCGCCGACATCGAGATCCGAGGTCGAGAGCATGACAGGCGTCACGATGTGATCGGCCAGAACGGCGATCCCGTCCGACCACTCCGCGCCGACGCCTGCCGTGTCGATGAAGACGAAATCTGCCGCGTCCGCCGCATAGACCTGCTCGATCTTGCGATCGACGGCCCCCACACTCTCGACCGAGATTGACCGCAGCAGAGGCGACCCCAGACCCGCCGCTTCGGCTCGTTCGTGCCAGGCACCAAGCACTCCGGTGCTATCAGTGTCGATCAGCAGAACCCGACGCCCGGCAGCCACGGCGGCGCTGATCAGGGCGCGCGAGAGCGTGGTCTTGCCACTCCCCCCTTTCCGGGCCATCGCGGCGATGACCACGAGATTGTCGTTGGGCATGGGGTGCAGACCTCCTGCAAAAATAGTGAAACGCGACAAAGATGCAATAATGTCGCTAACCTCTTGGTGCATCGGCGTCAAGCGGAAGGCGGGATGCACGATGCGGTGGGCATGATGCATTCGCCGTTACGCGTTTTGCAGCGACCAGACAGCGGGGCGCAGGGGACAGACGCCGCGATCCAGGTTGCGCGATGCTTTTGCCAAAAGACCTGCTGCATTCGGCATCCACCAAAGCACGTGAAGCGCGGAACGCGACGCGGGGTGCAGGCGACGCCGTGCATGAAGCGCGAGGCGCGATGCGGTCTGCAATCGACACGTCCCACTTGCCCGAACACGCGCTGCAGAGCGCAAAAGACACCGTGCGTAGGACGTGATGCACGGTGCAGGGAACGCGGGACGCGTTGCATTGAGCGCGTTGCGCGCTGCATTTGACAAAGGACGTCAAATCGGCCCCGAGGGCAGATTTTCTACATTGAGTACAAGCCCTTAATGCCTTCTCCGCTTGTGCTGGGAGAAGGCGGGCTTGTACGAAGGTGGCAAGAAATAGGAACGTTAACTTCAAAATGTCACGCGGCCGAAGACTGACCGAAACAGACCGTCTGAGCATCGCCAAAGAGCGTGCGCAGGGCATCGCCGCTGCTGATCTGGCCCAGCGGTATGGGGTCAGCCTGAAGACGATCTACAATGCCGTGAACCACGCTCTGGACCGGCAAAACGCGAATGGCAGCCGGCCGATCGTCATTGGTCTGCGGGTCAGCCGACGTGAGTTGGCCGCGTTTGATGCCGCACTTGCCCGTCATGGCATCACCAATCGCACAGATGCCTTGCGCCATTTGGTGTTGGCTGCTGATGAAATCCTGGAGCCCGATCACGCGTTGACTGAGGCCCTTTCCGCTCGGGCGGCCGACATCAGCCGTATCGGCAACAACATCAATCAGGTGGCACGGCGGCTGAACGAAGCCAGGCTAAAGGGCCAGCCTTTGTCCTACACTGCGGAAAGCCACGGGCATATTCGCGAATTCGCAGGGCTGATCCTCGATCTGACTGATCGCTTGCAGGCGCTTCTCTTGAAGCGCCGTGCCGATCTGGCGCTCAAGGTCACAAAGGCATGGGCCCCGCTCGTCCCGGATCGGCTACGGCGTGGGTAAGCGCCTTGCCCACGGTATCGGGCCCGCCCTCTTCGATCGCGACTGGAGCCGGGTCTCGGGCAGTTGGCAGGGGCTGCCCAAGAAGGCGCAGATGGTCCGGGCGGCCCGGGGCTACTCGCCGGCCATCTTCAAGCCGATCTCGAAGGGCGGGTGCCACACGGGTGCCCAGCTCAAGGCCCAGCTGACGTATCTTACCACCAAGTCGAGCCACATCCTCGACAGTCGCGGCACGCATGATGGCAAGAAGACCCTGACC
>Ga0008835_101575_pt1 | contig 11144 bp, 6 predicted proteins | sample HotLakConsoUCCRE_FD_62215 | JGI IMG/M metagenome (GOLD analysis project Ga0008835, IMG submission 62215) | Hypersaline microbial mat communities from Hot Lake, Washington, USA - Hot Lake Consortium UCC-RE (Hybrid Assembly) ...
GAGGCTCGACCGCCTGACGAGGTCGTTGGAGCGTTTGGAACGCGATCAGGAGATCACAACCGAGGCGCTGGCGCTGTTCGTCCGCTTCTGGTTGACCACGACACCGCCGCTGCCAGATGAGACATATTCCGCAGCCAAGGCGAAGGGGAAGGAGCGGTACAGCGGGTTCGTTAAGACGCTCTCGCGTCGATTGGCGAAGGGTTCAACTCTCACCAAGGAACTCGTCCAAGATTTGCCAGCAGGACAGACAGACCCAACCGACGGCATCCTCTGAAAGTCTTGCTCCAGCGAATATCGATCTAACAACTGGAATTAGACGCCCAACCCGTACGCTCGCCAATTGCCTTTTCGCTCCTTCAACGCCATGATTGAAAAAGTATAGCAATTTCAGGCGTTATGCGTGTCACCTGATGTCAACCAAACTCCCGAGCAGCTCGCCCGGGACCGGATCGATGAACGCCTGCGGGCGTCCGGTTGGCATGTCCAGGACAAGGACGCGCTCGATTTCAACGCCGGCCTTGGCGTGGCCGTCCGCGAGTACCAAACGGACATTGGGCCCGCTGACTACGTTCTCTTCGCCGACAGGCAGGCGGTCGGCGTGGTCGAAGCCAAGCCCGACAACTGGGGTGTCCGCCTGACCTCGGTCGAGGAGCAATCCGAGGGTTACGCCAACGCCAAGCTGAAATGGGTCAACAACGCCGAACCGCTCCCGTTCCTCTACGAGAGTACAGGCCAGGTCACCCGCTTCACCAATGCCCGCGATCCTAATCCACGTTCGCGCGAGGTCTTCACCTTTCACCGCCCCGAAACCCTAAAATCCTGGGCACAAGCGCCAAAGAGCCTTCGCGCGGGTATCGCCGCCCTGCCGGGTCTCAACCCGGACGGCTTGCGCGACTGCCAGATCAAGGCGATCACGAACCTCGAGGCCTCACTAAAGACGGACAAGCCGCGCGCCCTCGTCCAGATGGCCACCGGGTCGGGCAAGACCTTCACGGCGATCACGCAGGTCTACCGCCTGCTCAAACACGCTGGCGCGCGCCGCATCCTGTTCCTCGTCGACACCAAGAACCTCGGCGAGCAGGCAGAACAGGAGTTCATGGCCTTCATCCCGAACGACGACAACCGCAAGTTCACCGAACTCTACAACGTCCAGCGCCTCACCTCGCCCTCCATAGCGAACGACAGCCAGGTCGTGATCTCCACGATCCAGCGCATGTACGCCACGCTCAAGGGCGAGGAGCTGAACGAAGGTGCCGAAGACGAAAACCCGGCCGAGCAGAAATGGCGCCGCAAGGAACCTCTGCCGGTCGTCTACAATGCCAAACTGCCGCCGGAATATTTCGATGTGGTCGTGATCGACGAGTGCCACCGCTCCATCTACAACCTATGGCGCCAAGTCATCGAGTATTTCGATGCGTACCTGATTGGCCTGACCGCCACGCCCGACAACCGCACCTACGGGTTCTTCCAGAAGAACGTCGTCAGCGAGTATACCCACGAGAAGGCCGTCGCCGACAAGGTCAATGTCGGCAACGAAATCTATCTGATCGAGACCGAGATCACGCAGGGTGGCGAGACGCTGAAGGCCGAGCAGCTAGTCGAGAAGCGCGAACGCGAAACCCGCGCGCGCCGTTGGGAAACGCAGGACGACGAACAGGCCTACGCTGCGACCCAACTTGACCGATCCGTCGTGAACCCCGACCAGATCCGAACCGTCATCCGCACCTTCCACGACAAGTGGCCCGAGATCTTCCCCGGCCGCAAGGAACTGCCGAAAACCCTGATCTTCGCCAAAACCGACAGCCACGCCGACGACATCATCCAGACCGTCCGGCAAGAGTTCGGCGAGGGCAACGATTTCTGCCGCAAGATCACCAACGGCGCGAAGAACCCAAAATCCTCGCTCTCGGCCTTCCGCAACGACTACTATCCGCGCATCGCCGTGACCGTGGACATGATCGCCACCGGCACCGACGTCAAACCCCTCGAATGCCTGATCTTCATGCGCGACGTGAAGTCCAAGAACTACTTCGAGCAGATGAAGGGCCGCGGCACCCGTGTCCTCAAACCCGATGACTTGAAAAAGGTCTCCCCCTCCGCCCAGGCCAAGACCCATTACGTCATCGTCGATGCCGTCGGCGTCACCAAGTCGCTCAAGACCGCTAGCCAGCCGCTCGACACCAAGCCCTCGATCCCCTTCAAGGACCTCGCCATGGGGCTGATGATGGGCGACCGGTCCGAGGAAACCGTCAGCTCCCTCGCCGCCCGCCTGTCGCGGCTCGACAACAAGCTCGGCGCCGAGGATCAGGAGAAGATCACGACCGAGGCCGGCACATCCCTCACCGCCATCGTGCGTGACCTCTTCGACGCGATCGACCCCGACAAGGTCGAGGCCGACGCCAAGGCCGCCGGCCACCCAGAGCCCGACGATACCGCGATGCAGGCCGCGCGCGAGGAACGGATCAAACACGCCGCCAACGTCTTCACCGGGCCGCTCATCAACCTGATGGACAAGATCCGCCGCGACAACGAACAGACCATCGACCATGACAACCTCGACACGCTTTTGCGCGCCGAATGGGCGGGCGATGTGGCCGAGAACGCCAAGCAGATCGCACAAGAGTTCGAGGCGTACCTGACCGAGAACCGCGACGAGATCGAGGCGCTGTCGATCTACTTCAACACCCCCGCCCGCCGGTCCGAGGTGACCTTCGCCATGATCAAGGACGTGCTGAAGAAGCTGACCGAGGATCGCCCGCGCCTCGCCCCGCTCACCGTCTGGCGCGCCTATACGCATCTCGACGACTACAAGGGCAGCAACCCGGCCAGCGACCTGACTGCGCTGGTGGCGCTGATCCGCCGGGTCACGGGGCTGGATGAAACCCTCACCCGCCATTCCGAACGGGTGCGGCGCAACTTCCAGAACTGGGTGCTGAACCGCCATTCGGGTGCGGGCGAGAAGTTCACCGAGGAACAGATGGACTGGCTGCGCATGATCCGCGACCACCTTGCCACCTCCTTCACCATCGAGCGCGACGATCTGGAAATGGCCCCCTTTGACGGCAAGGGCGGAATGGGTCAGATGCACGCGCTCTTTGGGGACGGTATGGAGAAAGTCATGACCGAGATGAATGAGGCACTCTCGGCATGACCGATTTACCTTCAACGTGGGCTTTGACGCCACTCGAGAACCTGATTGCGCACGATGGTGTTTTTACCGATGGCGATTGGGTTGAGAGCAAAGATCAAGACCCAAATGGCTCAGTTCGCTTGATCCAACTAGCCGATATCGCCGACAATCGCTTTGTCAATAAATCATCGCGTTTTTTAACCCTCGACAAAGCTTTTGAACTAAACTGCACATTCCTGAAGAGGGGTGACATCTTAGTTGCGCGGATGCCCGATCCGCTTGGCCGCAGCTGTCTCTTTCCCCTTGAAGGAGACCAAAGCTTTGTAACCGTCGTCGACGTTTGCGTCATAAGGCTGGGCAGCGTAGCGATCGAACCAAGATATTTGATGAGGGCGATCAATTCTCCGACCGTCCGAGGCCAGATTTCGGATTTACAGTCTGGCTCAACTCGAAAACGTATTTCACGTGGGAATCTCGCGACCGTACCGATTCCAATTGCTCCCACCAACGAACAACGCCGCATCGTGGAGAAGATCGAGGCGATGTTCGACGAGATCGACAAGGGGGTCGAAAGCCTGCAAACGGCGCGCACTACCCTCGGCCTCTACCGCCAGTCCCTGCTGAAATCCGCCTTCGAAGGCCGCCTCACCGCCGACTGGCGCGCGCAGAACGCGGACAAACTGGAAGCCCCCAAAACCCTCCTCGCCCGCATCCAGCGCGAACGCGACACCCGCTACAAAGCCGCCCTCGACGCTTGGCAGGACGCCCTGGCCGCGTGGCGCGCCGGTGGCGAGAAGGGCAAGAAACCCGCGAAGCCGAAGAGGCCGCGGGACATTCCAGCCAAAGCAACTGACATCGGTATACACGGATGGACCATGATGCCGCTCGGCCTGCTTATCGACGAACCGGCATACGGGACGTCGAAGAAGAGCGACTACGATGGTGGTAGTAAGGGCGTTCTGCGCATCCCTAACATCGCGGCTGGGGTGATAGACGCGACCGACCTCAAGTCTTCGAGCTTCGACGAGGCGGAGCTTGAGCAATACCGATTGATCGAAGGCGACGTGCTGACCATTCGGTCGAACGGAAGCCTTTCATTGGTCGGCAAGCCAGCATTGGTTCGACCAGTTGACACGCAATTCGTCTATGCAGGCTATCTGATACGCCTTCGCCCCATACCCGGATCGCTGGTTCCCAAGAACCTCGTCTATCTGATGATGGAGCCAACCGTTCGCGGCCAAATCGAGAACAAGGCGAAGTCCACGAGCGGCGTCAACAACATCAACGCGAAGGAGCTGCAGGAACTACAAGTCCCAATCTGCTCCGCTGACGAGCAATCCGAAATCGTCCGCATCCTCGACGCACGGCTCGAAGCCGCCGCCGCACTCGAAGCCGAGATCGACGCCGCCCTCACCCGCGCCGACGCCCTGCGCCAATCCATCCTGAAGAAAGCCTTCTCCGGCAAACTCGTCCCCCAGGACCCCGATGACGAACCCGCCTTGGTCCTGCTGGAGCGGATCCAGGTCGAGAAGAAGGAGCGCGAGAACTCCGCAAAGGAAGCGCGCAAGTCCAGGCCCGTGCGATTAGCTGAACCAAGGAGACCCACATTGACTGACCTTCTGGACGTATTGAAACAGCAGAAATCCTGGATACCAGCATCGAAAGCGGCAGAAGGCCTTGGCCTTGGCGACGGAGCATCTTCCGATGACATCGAGGCCTTTTACCACCAGCTCAAACAGTACGTCGAAAGCTCCGCGATAGAGATCGAGCGGCGCGGCGATGAGGACTGGCTGCGTTTGGCCGAGGTCGAGGCGAACTAATGCGCATCGATTGGCTGTGGATCGACAACTACAAAAACCTGCGGAATCTGACGATCGATTTCGCGCAGGACCACCTGATCACAGTCGTTATCGGGCGCAATGGCACGGGTAAATCCAACGTTCTCGAGGCGCTGACCGTTATCTTCCGAGATCTGATCATTGGCGAGCGCTTCCCCTCGATGAAATATCGCATTGCCTATCAGATTGGCGTCAATTGGGTTTTAATTGATGCCGATCCTGAACGGTCACAGGAACCCTACCGTGCCAAGGTCATAGCGATCGATGAACAACCAACTCCTTTTGAGGTCGGTGCCGATTTCGAAAAGATCGGCGGGACGACTATCAGCCGCACGAAACTTGTCGGGGAAGACTCACAGTACCTGCCACGATTTCTCTTTGGATATTATTCAGGCGAAAGCCGCCGAATGAGCGAGCTCTTCCGAGCTTACCTGGAAAGCTATGATCGCAAGTTGGTCTCCGGCGAGGACCCCGGCGCTAAACGCATGTTCTTCGCAGAACCCGTCCACAGCAACTTTGTGCTCCTTTCCTTCATCGTAAACAACAAAGAGCAGACCAACGCTTTCCTGGAAAAACAGTTGGGGTTGGAAGACGGCGGGATTGAGTCCGTCCTTTTCGTGCTCAAGCAGCCCTACTGGAAGTCGAAAGAGGGTGACGCCCGATTCTGGAACTCTCGCGGTATCGTCCGCGACTTTCTCGCCAAACTCTACGACATCTCCCTTGCGCCAATTCGGATCAAGCGTCGTGAATTTTACGATGTCCGCAGGACCCGAACAAAAGAATACCTCTACCTCTTTGCGAAAGACATAGATGCGTTGCGCGAATTGGCGGAAGGCAAGACACCAGCAGAATTTTTCCGCGATCTCGAGAGCACACATGTTTCCGATCTGATCGACGAGGTCCGCATTCGGGTCAAGCTGAAGAAGAATGATGGCTCTGTGACCTTCCGCGAGCTGAGCGAAGGTGAACAACAATTGTTGACAGTGCTTGGCCTTTTGCAATTCACCTCTGCCGAAGAAAGCTTGTTCCTTCTGGATGAGCCAGACACACACCTTAATCCGCGCTGGAGCGTTGAGTATATTCAACATATCCGCGACTTTTTAACGGATGACGGTGGAGCACAGCCAAACAGCCATGTGCTGTTGGCGACGCACAATCCAATTGCCGTAGCCGAGCTTGTCAAAGAACAAGTCCAAATCCTCAAGCGTGATCCTGAAACACATGCGATTATCGCTTTTGAACCGGACACGCACCCTCGGGGCATGGGTTATGCTGGTGTCGTCACAAGTGAATTGTTCGACCTCAATGCCGCTTTAGACACATACACGCAGGACCTTCTTGAGGAGAAACGCAAACTAAGCTCGCAAGAGGACTTGAGTTCGGAAGACTTGCGACGGCTCAGAGATCTTACGCATGAGCTCGACGGCTACGGGTTCCGATATCAAGTCCGCGACCCGGAAGAAGCCAAAAGGCTTCATCAAATGTTGAGTTCTGATGATGGATCCGACCCAGAGACTCCCAGCTCTCCGGATGATGCGGCGAAAGCTGAACGCTTAGTAAAGGAGGCGCTGTCGCCCAATAATGACGGAGGCGATAGTGAGAGTTCTTAATAAAGATTTGCTAGAATTACCTGAGGGCTGGGAGGAACGGGCACAAGCTGCTCGCGACGCCGGACCTGCCGAAGTGAACAATAATGCAAGTCTCTGGCAAGAGTGCAAACCTTGCCTGAAAAGGATTTCATATAACAAGTGCTTCTACTGCGAGGTAAAGCAGATCAGATCCGATAATGCTGTCGATCACTTTAGACCAAAAAAGCACTACCCTTGGTCTGCATTTGATCCACTTAATTTCCGCTTTGCATGCACCTATTGCAACAGCAGGCGAAAAGACATCGAAAACGGGAGAACTGGAGGTAAGGGAGATTACTTTCCCTTGCTTGTAGAAGATAACCGCGCAACTTGCTGCGAAGAGGAATGCAATGAAGCGCCCGTTCTTCTTGATCCATATCAATCCGATGAACCCAGCCTAATTGATTTTACTGACGATGGAAGACCAATTCCAACATTCACAAGCGATCAGCATGTTAACCGCCATCGCAGAGCAGCAGAGTCCATACGGCTATATCACTTGGACCATCAGGACTTAGTTGATAAACGTTTAACCTTGGCAGCAGAGATAACAAGTATTGTCGAAACAACAAACCGCTTGTTCCCCAAAACTGAGGCGGGCGACCCTGATGTTGACAGCGCCTTCAAAGAAAATGTCCGATTGCTAGGAAGAATGATGCTTCCAGACGCTGAACTGTCGTCATTTGCCCGCCGAATGCTCGATGGATATCGCCACTATGTTTGGGTTCCTGGAATTCTGAGGACGTTAAACTAAGCGAAGAAAAAGATTGAAAAGGTGTGGCGACCGGCATCAGTCTCACTATAAGAGGGCCATTTCATGGACGCAGACGATCACCCCGTAGAAGTTGTTTTGAAAGAAGCCCGCCGCTTCATGGTGCCTTTGTATCAGCGGAAGTATCAGTGGGGTGACAAACGGTTGGAACCGTTCTGGGAAGATGTTTCTGCCAAGGCTGCTGAGGTGCTGGAAGGGGAAAGCAAGTTCGAACACTATATGGGTGCGCTGATCCTGTCGCCGGTCGAGGAAGGCTCGCAGATCGCGCGTACGCCACGCGTGCAGGTAGTGGATGGCCAACAGCGCCTGACCACCTTTCAAATCTATCTGGCCGCCTTGCGCGAAGTGGCGCGGGATCACGGCCTTGAGGACCTGATGGGGCATATAAATGGCTATCTGTTCAATGAGCCGAAGAACAAAGACAAGGACCCTCTGACACGGTTCAAGCTGACACCGACACCGTCGGACCGGGACATCTTTCACGACATAATCGAGATGTCCTACGAGGATGTAACGCATAAGCACCGCAACCTGTTTTACGGCCAGCGTGTGCCCAAGAACACCAGTTTTCCGGCTTTCCGTGCTTACCACCTTTTCTGCACCTGGATTGAGGAGTTTGCTTTTCACGGCCCGGAGGAAGACAGCGAACTTGATCTGGAAGGCGAGAGCAAGACCGGCGGTGAGGACGAAGTCGAGCTTGAGGTTTTGGAAGAACGCCTTGAAGCCCTACTCAGCGCTGTTCTGGATCGGCTGAAACTAGTGGTTATCACGCTTGGTGAGAACGACGATGCGCAGGTGATCTTTGAGACGCTGAACTCAAAGGGCGAGCCGTTGCTTGCGATGGACCTTGTGCGGAACAACATCTTTCACCGGGCGGAGAAACAGGACGCGCCTGTAGAGGACTTGTATGCCAAACTGTGGGACCCTCTAGACGACATGTGGTGGCGCGAGCCTGCGCCCAATGCACGCCCACGTCGCCCACGTCTGGACCACTTCCTAGCGCATGTGTTGACCGCCGAAACGGGCAAAAAAATCTCAGTGCGCGAACTCTATGCCGAATACCGGGCCTTCGCGGTTCCGAAGGGCAAACCTCGATTTGACGATGTTGAGCATGAACTGAAACTGCTGGAGCGGTATGCGCCCCTGTATGAAACGTTGGAAGGCAGGGCCAAGGAAGACCCGGCGCTCTACTGGCTTGGGCGAAAGCTGGCGGAATGGCAGGTGACAACCGTGTTCCCCGTTGCCTTGCAGATAGGTGGATCGGATTTGCCTGCGCCAGAGAAGATGCACCTTGCCCAGTTGATCTATTCTTTCTTGGCGCGGCGGGCCATGTGCGGGCTGACAACGAAGAACTTGAACAAGGTTTTCCAGTCCATTGCAGAGGTATTCCTGCGCCAAGGACCCTCGGTGGAAGCGTTTCGAGGATACTTTAACCAGAGGTCTGGCGACAGCACCCGATTCCCGCGCAATGACGAATTCCGGCGCGGTATCCTGGATGGAAACGCCTACAGCATCGCCCCTCGAACTCGCTTGGTTGACATACTGTGGGAATTGGAAACGGCGAGCAGGTCGCATATGGCAGAAAGCGCCACGAAGCCCACCGGCCTTTGGGTCGAACACGTTCTGCCTCAGACTTGGACCGATGAATGGCCTTTCCCGGACGGGCAGACCCATGAAATCTATTCTGATGAACCGGACGCATTAGCGCGCCGGACCCTCGTTCATTCCCTCGGAAACCTGACCTTGCTTACCGGCGGTCTGAACATCTCCTCTGGAAATTCTGGCTTTGCCGTAAAGAAGGAAAAGTTCGAAGAACACACCGGGCTGTTTCTGAACAAGTGGTTTGCCAAAAAGAACCACTGGACGGAGGCGGAAATCCGAGAGCGTGGAGAACGTCTTGCTGCCATGGCGGCTCAAATCTGGATCGACCTGGAGTAATCACCCATGAACACAGCCCCGATCGTCTCCAAGGTCTGGAGTTTCTGCACCACACTGCGTGACGACGGTGTCGGCTACGGCGACTACCTGGAGCAACTGACCTACCTTATCTTTCTCAAGATGGCGGACGAATACGCCAAGCCCCCCTATAACCGCGATGTGGGGATCCCGGAGGGGTACGACTGGACCAGCCTGACCTCACGCCACGGGGCGGAGCTGGAAGCGCACTACGTCATGCTTCTGCGGAAGTTGGGCGAGCAGAAAGGCATGCTCGGCCAGATTTTCACCAAAGCGCAGAACAAGATCACCGACCCGGCCAAGCTGTTCCGCCTGATTGACATGGTGGACAGCACGAAATGGGTGATGCTGGGCGCCGACGTGAAGGGCGACATCTACGAAGGGCTGCTGGAACGCAACGCCGAGGACACGAAATCGGGCGCCGGTCAGTATTTCACGCCGCGTGCCCTGATCCGAGCAATGGTCGAATGCGTCCGCCCCGAGCCTGGCAAGACCATCGCCGACCCGGCTTGCGGGACCGGCGGATTCTTCCTCGCCGCGCATGATTTCCTGACGGACCCAGACAACCATGCGCTCGACAAGGACCAGAAGGCGTTTCTGAAGCACGCGACCTTCTTCGGAAACGAGATCGTCGCCGGGACCCGGCGCCTTTGCCTGATGAACATGTTCCTGCACGGGATCGGCGAAATGACCGGGGACACGCTTGTGTCCCCCGCGGACGCACTGATCTCCCCACCATCGGAAACCTTCGACTACGTTCTTGCGAACCCGCCTTTCGGCAAAAAGAGCTCGATGAGCTTCACAAACGCAGAGGGTGAGCAGGAGACGGACGACCTGACCTATAACAGGCAGGATTTCTGGGCGACCACATCTAACAAGCAGCTGAACTTCGTCCAGCACATCCGGACGATGCTGAAGACAACGGGGCGGGCCGCCGTGGTTGTTCCCGACAATGTCCTGTTCGAGGGCGGCGCGGGAGAGACCATCCGGCGCAAACTGCTCCAGACGACGGAACTCCATACCATTCTTCGCCTGCCTACGGGCATCTTCTATGCACAGGGCGTGAAGGCGAACGTGATCTTCTTCGACAACCGTGCGGCCAGCCCCGATCCGCAGACGTCTAAGGTCTGGTACTACGATTATCGGACGAACGTGCATCATACCTTGAAGCAGAAGCACCTGACGTACGTGCACCTCGAAGATTTCGTCTCGTGCTACAAACCCGAAAATCGATATGAACGCAGCCCGACCTGGAGCGAAGAAAGCCCCGATGGGCGCTGGCGCGCCTTTGACCGGGAAGAACTACTGGCACGTGACAAGGCAAGCCTCGATCTTTTCTGGCTTCGTGATGCGTCAATGACCGATCTCGAAAATCTCCCAGAGCCCGACGTTTTGGCAGAAGAGATTATGGAAAACCTTCGAGCAGCCCTCGCGAGCTTTGAAGCCGTGAGCGTACAATAGGATTCGTATTCGTTCCGGTGGTCGCGGAAATCGTCGCGCCGGAACGCCCCGGTTTGGGGACTTGCTTCCGCCGGAACCCTGCCGTTCTAACCAATAACACTACTCCGCTTTCGCAGCTGTTGCGCGTACCCAAATAACGGTCTTCTTGATCGGTCCCGTGATCCATCGCGAGGCCAATCATGACCGTTACGCCTTTCAAAACTGAGACGTCTTCCCGCGGCGCACGCATGTTGCGCACGGCCCTTGGGCCGGGCATCGCCGCCTGGCTCGAGGATGCTGGCGTCGTCGAGGTGATGCTGAACCCTGACGGGCGGCTCTGGGTTGACCGGCTGGCCGATGGGCTGAGCGACACAGGCGCG
>Ga0008835_101588_pt1 | contig 11043 bp, 10 predicted proteins | sample HotLakConsoUCCRE_FD_62215 | JGI IMG/M metagenome (GOLD analysis project Ga0008835, IMG submission 62215) | Hypersaline microbial mat communities from Hot Lake, Washington, USA - Hot Lake Consortium UCC-RE (Hybrid Assembly) ...
CTGGCGAAGATCCTCCCCGCACCGCAGCAAATGCGAAGAGCCTGACAAGAAAGGCGCCTGCGCCAATCACGAGCGCCAAGATTCTGCGATCGCGAACAGGTGTTTTTCCACAGAATCGGCGGAAAGTGTGAATTCGCTGCCGGTGCGAGCCGGTCGAGCAGAAACGGGGTGACCGGACATTTAGACGATCACCAAACCATGGCTTTCTCTGCACTGCCGCAGGTGGGCTTGAAGCCTCTGACCGTGCTCGCGATGGCAGTTGCAGCATGGTCGGTTTCGGAGTGGGCAGTCCAAATCGGCGATTCGTTGTTGATCATGCATACCCGAGATCGGAGAAAGGCTGATCAAAGCGAAATCGGGTCCCAAACTTAACTTACGCCGACTTCCGTTGATGTGGATCAAGGCGCATATGCGCTCGAACGCATAACCATTCCGACATGCAGGAGATATTGACCGCCATTTGCGACCCCACCCGCCGCGCCGCAGTCGCCCTTCTTTGGGATGGGGGAGAGCATTGCGTGTGCGAATTGATGGCGCGGCTCGACGTGAGCCAGAGCCGGATGTCGCGGCACATGAAGGTTCTGCGGGAAGCCGGCATCGCCCTCGACCGGCGCGATGCGCAATGGGTGCGCTATCGCCGCAATCCCGGCCTTGCGCCGGACTTCGCGGCTGTCGTCGACGCGGTGCTTAGCGCCGAACGCCTATCCGGAAGGAAGGTCGCATGACCGTCGAAACACATGATCCCATCCCGCCTCGCGGAGCGCCCGATTGGCTCTGGTATGTCGGCGTTCCTGTCGTGGGCGTTGTCCTTTTTTTCCTCTACCGCCAATTGATCCCGTTCTCGGAATGGGTGACGGCGCTCTTTCCTGTGGTACGCGACAGCCACACCGGCGAGGCCATCGCCTTCTTCGTCTACGATGTGCCAAAGGTCCTGATCCTGTTGACCGGCATCGTCTTCGTCACGGGCTTCCTGCGCAGCTGGTTCAGCCCGGAGAAGACCCGCGCGATCCTTGCCGGCAAGCGCGAAATCGCGGGCTATCCGCTGGCTGCGCTCCTCGGCGTGCTGACGCCGTTCTGTTCCTGCTCCTCGGTGCCGCTCTTCATCGGGTTCGTCTCGGCGGGTATTCCGCTGGGCGTCACCTTCTCCTTCCTGATCGCGGGGCCGATGGTCGGGCCCGTGGGGCTCGGGCTGCTCTACGGCCTCGTCGGCTGGGAGATCGCCACGATCTACCTCGTTTTCGGCTTCACCATCGCCACCGTCGCGGGGTTCGTCCTCGGCCGGATGGGGCTCGAGCGGTACCTGCAGGACTGGGTGCGCGAACTGAACGCGGGGCCCGTGGGCGATCTGCCCGAGGAGCGGCTGACGCTGGCGGACCGGCTGAAGATCGGGTTCGAACAGGTGCGCGAGATCGTCAGCAAGGTCTGGATCTGGGTGCTGGTCGGCATCGGCATCGGTGCCGCGATCCACGGCTACGTGCCCGAGGCGGTGATGCTGCGGATCATGGGCGGCGAGGCGTGGTGGTCGGTCCCGGCAGCCGTCGTCGTGGGCGTGCCGATGTACACCAACGCGGCCGGTGTCATCCCGATCGTCGAGGCACTGCTGGGCAAGGGGGCGGCGCTCGGTACGACGCTGGCGTTCATGATGAGCGTCATTGCGCTCAGCCTGCCCGAGATGATCATCCTCAAGCAGGTGCTGACAATGCGCCTGATCGCGATTTTCCTCGCGGTGGTAGCCTCGGGCATCCTCGCCACCGGCTTTCTGTTCAACTTCCTCCTGTGAGCGCGTCGCCCCGCGCCCGCCTTCGAAAGGATACTTAAATGAAAACCGTCAAAGTCTACGGCCCCGGCTGCAAACGCTGCGATGCGACCGAAACTATGGTCAAGGATGCCGCGTCCCGGCTCGGCATCGAGGTCGAAGTCGTCAAGGTCACGGACGCGAAATCCATCGCCATGGCGGGGATCATGTCCACGCCCGGCGTCGCGGTCGACGGCAAGCTCGTCCACGCAGGCGGCCTGCCGGATCGGGCGAAGCTCGAAGATTGGCTCGCGGCGTGAGACGTGGCGCGGCGGCGAGGGCTGGCCGCGACGTGGTCAACCAGGCGACTGGAGGAGATTGATGCTCGAATACACGGTTGAAGCCCATCGCATCGACGATCACGGCTCGGTCGTGCGGACGAAGGAGGCGGAGATCACGCTCGACACCGACATGGCGGGACGAGACGACGCATTCAATCCTGCGGAGATGTTGCTGGCGAGCCTTGCGGCGTGCATGCTGAAGGGGGCCGAGCGCGTCGTGCCGATGCTGGAGTTCGAGCTGCGCGGCATCGAGGTCAGCCTGCACGGCACGCGGCAGGACAGCCCGCCGAAGATGATGCGCATCGATTACGAAATCATCGTCGAAACCGACGAGACCGACCAGCGGCTCGACCTTCTGCACCGCAACCTGCGCAAGTATGGCACGATCACCAACACGCTGGCCGAGGCCACCGAGTTGATCGGTACGATTCGGCGAAGGGCCTGAGTGGCCTCCGCCAAGCCAGAGTTTTCGTTGATGTTGGCCGAAGGGTCTCGGTGACGGAAAGTGAGAGAGAGAGGGCGCAATGGTGAGGCAATGGACGAGACGCGGCTTCCTGCGGACGGCTGCTGCCCTTCCGCTCTCGCTCCCCGCGCTCGCGGCGGCCGCGCAGGTGCCGTTCCGTTTCGGCCTGACACCGGTGTTTCTCGATAATGACGCGGTCGTCATCGAACAGATCAGTTCGACCCTGCGAGGAGCGATGGACCGGCCGATCGAGTTGGTTCAGCGACGCACCTACGAAGAGATCACGGGGCTCTTGCTGGAGGGCAGCATCGACGCGGCCTGGCTCTGCGGGTATCCGTTCCTCAAGCACCGCGCCGCCTTGTCGCTGATCGCCGTTCCGGTCTGGAGGGACAGGCCGCTTTACCGCTCCTACCTGATCGCCATGCCGGGGGACCCGGCACGCGGCCTGCCCGATCTCGACGGCGGAACCCACGCCTTTTCTGATCCCAACAGCAATTCAGGGTGGCTGGTGACAACGTCGAACCTCGCCCGCATGGGCCGGACGCCGGACGATTTCTTTGGCCGCACGGTCTTCACCTATGGCCATCGCAACGTGGTGCGCGCGGTCGCCAGTGGTCTGACGCGCTCGGGCAGCGTCGACGGCTACGTTTGGGATGTGCTGTCACAGGTCGAACCGGAACTGGCCAGCCGGACGCGCGTCGTCGCGCGGTCCGAATGGCTGGGCTTCCCGCCGCTCGTCTGCCGGACCGACAGGATCGACACGTCCGGGATTCGGTCTCTGTCCCGGGCACTCATGCACTTCGACCGGTCCGGGCAAGGGAAGGCCATGCTCCGGACACTCCACCTCGATGGGTTCGCCTCTCCCGATCCGTCGCTGTTCGACGGCATAGCAGCCCGGATGCGCGATTTGGCGTCCTTGCCATGATTCGTGCCTTCGGCCGCCTTCCGATCGCGCTCCGCGTGCCATTGATGGGCGCGGGGATGATGGTGCTCGTCGGGCTTGTCGCCTCGCAGCAGGTCCTGACGGCACTCACCCGCGCGCAGGAAGCCCGTCTCGAGGAACTGACGCGCCAGCATGTGGACGGGCTGTCGGTCGCACTGGGGCCTTCGGTGCTGCGTCAGGATGTGTGGGAGGTCTTCGACATCCTCGACCGCGCGAGCAGAGCGGGAGAGGCGCGGCGCATGGTTCTGACGGCGGTGGCAGACGCGAACGGCCGGATCATTGCGGCGACCGATCCCTTTCGCGCGCCGGTCGACGGCATGCTGCCCGATCTCGTTGATCTCGACTCAGTACCTAATCTTGACGAGATCCAGCTCGGCAATGGCGACGGTCACGTGCGTGTTCTGGCGCCGCTCGTCTATCAAGGCCGCGACATAGGCCGAATCCTGACCGAACTCGATGTCTCCGACCTGGCCGCCGAACGCGCGCAAGCGGCGATGTTTCTTCTGGTGTTCAATGCCGCGACAACCGTTGGGTTGGCGATTTTCGGTTATGTGGTGATGCGACGGATGCTGAGGCCGATAGGCGTCTTGACGGGCAGGATGAGTGCCGACCGGGAGCGCCCCGCCCGCTTCTCCGACGACGAGATGCCAAGGGGCGACACCGAGGTCGCCCGCCTATTTCGCACCTACAACGCCATGGCGGACGCGATCGGCGCGAAGGCCGATGCCGAACGCCGGCTGGCCGAGCGCGAACGCCTCGTGAGCCTCGGGCGTCTCAGCTCTTCGCTCGCGCACGAAATCAACAACCCGCTGGGCGGACTTCTGAATGCGGCGGACACGATCGAGACATATGCCGATCGGCCGGAGGCGGTGCGCAGTTCGGCGGCGCTTCTCAGGCGCGGCCTCCTGCACCTGCGGGACGTGGCGCGGGCCGCGCTCGACCACAACAGGATCGAAGGCAATTCCGATGGCTTGGGGCCGCAGGACATGGACGACCTGCGGCTGCTCATCGCGCCGGAGGTTCGACGTCTCGATCAACGGTTGGAATGGAACGTCTCGGTCGCTGGTGACGATCTGGCGGGTCATTCCGCCGGTCCCGTCCGGCAGATCGTCCTCAATCTTCTGCTCAATGCCATTCATGCAGCGGGTCACGGCGGACGCGTGTCCCTCCGGGTCCACGCGCGTCCGGACGGACTGAACATCGAGATCGGCGACGACGGTCCCGGCTTGCCGGAGACGGCGCTGCAAAGGCTGCTGACCTTGGAGCCGACGGCCCCGGGTGGCGGGCTCGGTCTGCGCGTCGTCCGCGACCTCGTGGGAGAGCTTGGCGGGTGCGTAAAGCACGCCCGCGGAGATGGCATAACGACGATATCCGTCTGCGTACCCGGTGTGGCCGTGCGGGGGGCGGCCTGATGCTTCGCGGCGCGCGCATCGCTCTGGTAGAGGACGATCCGATCATGGGGGGCTCGATCAGCCAGCGGCTCGAATTGGAGGGGGCCGAGGTCGTCTGGGTTCGGCAGGCGGTCCGCGCCTTGCATGCAATCCGCACGCCGCGTGCACCGGTCCACGCGGTCGTGTGCGACATCCGTCTGCCGGATGGTTCGGGCGAGGAGGTTTTCACGACACTTTGTCAGACGATGACGCCGCCGCCGTTCCTTTTCGTCACCGGTCAGGGCGACGTCGCTCAGGCGGTACGGTTGATGCGCGCTGGTGCTGCTGACTACATCACCAAACCTTTCGAGATGGGTGTTTTTCTGGACCGGCTTGGGAGCGTGATCGAGGGTCCAGGTGACGGGATGCCGACAACGCTTGGCGTGTCGCGTGCCGCGGCCCACATCGAAGAGCTGGTCCGGCGCGCGACAGAGACCGCGCGCCCGGTTCTGGTCCACGGCCCCCCCGGCACCGGCAAGGGTCAGATCGCCCGTCGCATTCACGCGCTTTCGGATCGCGCCGCCGGCCCCCTGATCGAGGTCAACCTGGCCCGCCCGGCAATGTCGGCAGATCCGCTATGGGGCCCCGGCGGGGCGCTGGCGCAGGCGCGCGAGGGAAGCCTTCTGCTGATTGCTCTGGAGCGACTGCCGGTGGTCGCGCAGGACGCGCTCCGCACCGCGATCGACGCAGGGTTCGACGGGCGGATCATTGCGACAGCAGGTCCGGGACTGACGGCCGTGGCGGCGTCGGGTGAATTCCGCCCCGATCTCCTGGCCCGGGTGTCGCAGTTGGATATTTCCCTGTCGCCCCTGAAGGACCGACCAGAGGATGCAGTCTGGCTTTTGCAACAGATGTTCCGACGTCTCGGCCGGAGACGCTCCGATGCCGGCGGAGTGGCGCTGAAAGGCCTGTCCCTGCTCGCAGAGGAAGCCGCGCGCGCCCATGACTGGCCTGATAATGGACGCGAAGTGCGCAACCGCCTTCTTCAGGCGATCCAAGCGGCCGAAGGCGAGTGGATCCAGCCGGCAGACCTCTTTCCCGAGCATCAGATCGAGGGCCGTTTCCCGACACTCGCGGAGGTTCGCGAAGCCGCCGAACGCCGCCAGATCGTCAACGCGCTTGAGCGGACGCACGGCCATGTGAGCGAGGCTGCGCGGCTGCTGAAAGTGTCGCGCACGACCCTCTGGGAGAAGATGCAGAAGCTCGGATTCTGAAGGCTCTGCCCTGTTCGGAAATCCGAACACTGCAGAAAATCTCGGTTTTACAGGCTCTTGAACGCGCCTCGGATGCGTTCGCGGCGGTCCCCCACCGCGGCACACGCTGGTATGCTCCAACAAATCAGCAAGGGAGGAACCTCGCCAATGAAATGCAATCGGTTGGTCGATACCGGCCGCCGCCAGTTCCTGCGCGGTGGCGTCATGGCCACGGCAGGCGCTGCGGCGACGACAGTGATGGGCTCGGGCGAAGCCAAGGCCCAGGCGACACTGGCTCGCGTGGACTACCCCGCGAACCGCCTCGCCAATATCGCCGATCTGGCGGAGAATGACCCGCTGGACGTCTCCTATCCGGATCCCGACAGCCCCGGTGTCCTGCTCAAGCTGGGCCAGGCAGTCGAGGGTGGCGTCGGGTCCGACGGCGATATCGTCGGCTTCTCGATCCTGTGCCCGCACAAGGGCTGGATGCTCAGCTACAATGCCGACGACCGCACCCTGAACTGCCCTGGCCATTACTCGCGCTTCGACGCCGAAGCGGGCGGGCAACAGGTTTGGGGCCATGCCACCAACAACCTGCCGCAATTCGTGCTGCGCGTCGACGATCAGGGCGACATCTATGCCGAGGGCGTGGACGAGCTGATCTACGGCCGCCTGTCGAACGTGCTCTGAGGGAGAGATATCAATGGCTTACAAGAGACAAATCGACCGTCTGCCGATCATCCCCGCGGACGCGACCGAGCACAATGCCGTCTGCCACTACTGCATCGTCGGCTGCGGCTACAAGGCTTACTCATGGCCAATGAACAAGCAGGGCGGCACTGCACCGGACCAGAACAAGTTCGGTGTGGACCTGAGCGAACAGCAGTTTCAGGACGCCGAAGCCTGGTACGCTCCGTCGATGTACAACATCGTCCGGCAGAACGGGCGCGACGTTCAACTGGTGATCAAGCCCGACGTGAACTGCGTCGTGAACTCCGGCCTTGGCTCGGTTCGCGGTGCCCGGATGGCCGAGAACCACCCCTCGAGCGTGACCGGCACGCAGCAGCACCGGCTGACCGATCCGCTGGTCTGGCGCTACGGCAGCTACCAGCCGACAAGCTGGGAGGACGCCTATGACCTCGTCGCCCGCGTCACCGCACGGATCGTTGTTGAGAACGGCGAGGACGACCTGATCGTGTCGATGTTCGACCACGGCGGCTCGGGCGGCGGCTACGAGAACACCTGGGGTACCGGCAAGCTCTATTTCGGGTCCATGAAGGTCAAGAACGTCCGCATCCACAACCGCCCGGCCTATAATTCCGAGGTGCACGGGACCCGCGATATGGGGATAGGGGAGTTGAACAATGCCTACGAGGACGCCGGTCTGGCCGACACACTCGTGGCATGGGGCTGCAACCCGCTGGAATGCCAGACGAACTACTACCTGAACCACTGGGTCCCGAACCTTCAGGGCATCACGCAATCCCGCAAGGAAGAGCTGATGCCAGACGAGGCGCACCCGCCCGCCCGCATCATCTTCGTCGATCCGCGCCGCACCGTCTCGGTCAATTCCGCCGAACAGGCCGCAGGGCCCGACAACGTGCTCCACCTGCCGATTAACTCGGGCACCGATCTTGCACTGGCCAATGCTGTCTTCACTTACATCGTCGAGCAGGGTTGGCACGATCAGGACTTCATCGAAGCCCACACGCTGCGCGAAGCGGCGGATCGTCCACCTCTCTTCCCGGCACGGGGCGAGGCCGACGGACGGCCAGCCCTGTTGTCGAGCTTCGAGGACGCGGTGGACGCGAACCGGCTGTCGCTCGAGGAGGCCGCGGATATCTGCGGCGTTCCGGCAGAGGATATCCGCAAGGCCGCGGAATGGATTGCCGAGCCAAAGGAGGACGGCAACCGCCGCCGTACGATGATCGGCTACGAGAAGGGGATCATCTGGAGCAACGACAACTACCGCACGAACGGCGCCATCGTGAACATCGCGCTCGCCACTCACAATATCGGTCAGTTGGGCGGCGGATGCGTTCGGATGGGCGGCCATCAGGAGGGCTATGTTCGTCCGGATGAAAGCCATGTCGGCCGGCCCGCGGCCTATGTCGATCAGCTTCTGATCAACGGCGAGGGCGGCGTGCATCATATCTGGGACTGCAACCAGTATCGAACGACCCTGAACGCGACCGAGTTCAAGCGCGTGTGGAACCGTCGCACCAATATGGTGAAGGACGCGATGGACGCCGCAGCCGGCGCCAACCGTGAAGAGCTTGTCGATGCCATTGTCGGCGCGATCCGGGAGGGCGGTCTCTTCGCCGTCGATATCGACATCATCCACAACGAGATGGGCAAGCAGGCCCATGTCGTGTTGCCGGGCGCGCAACAGGGCGAGATGAACCTCACCTCGATGAACGGCGAGCGCCGGATGCGTCTGGCCGAGAAGTACATGGACCCGCCGGGCAACGCCAAACCCGACTGCCTGATCGCGGCGGGAATAGCCCAGCACATGGAGCGCGTGCTGCGCGAGATGGGCTATGACGCCTATGCCGATCAGTTCCAGGGATATGACTGGCAGACCGAGCAGGATGCCTTCATCGATGGCTATCAGTCCCGCCATCCCGATGTCACGTATGAACGCCTGCGCGCCATGGGCACCAACGGCTTCCAGGAACCGCCGCAGGGCCTCGACGACAATGACGCCATTATCGGTACGCCACGGCTCTATGCAGACGGCGTGTTCTCGACCGATGATGGCCGCGCGCGCTTCATGGCGGGGCCGTGGCGCGGTCAGGTGACGCCGGGCAAGACGGTGGAGATGGACAAGTTCCCCTTCTTCATCAACAACGGCCGATCGAATCTCAACTGGCAGAACTGGTTCCTCGACGAGGACAACGACTTTGTCCTCGACCGCTGGCCCTATCCGTTCATCGAGATGCATCCCGAAGACATGAACGAACGCGGTATCACCGCGGGCGACCTCGTCGAGATCTTCAACGACAACGGCGCGACCCAGGCAATGGCATACCCCACCGACACGGCAAAGCGTGGGGAGACATTCATGCTCTTCGGCAGCCCGCGCGGCACGCAGGGCAACATCGTCGGTGAAGGCGTGAACGAATTGGTCATCCCGGTCTACAAGCAGACTTGGGCCGATATCCGCAAGGTCAGCGACACGCCGATGGTGGCACGGGGCATTTCCTTCAAGTCGAAGGAATACAAGCTTTGATCGCGACCTGAAGACACTGCCCCACGCCGGCTTCGCCGGGGTGGGGCGCATCCCGTACGTCACGAGGAAATCCCGGATCATGTCAGAGGCCATCCCATGTTCTGCCGGACGTGCCGATGCGCCGCTCTCGGTCGAAGACGCGCAGTTGCGCGCGCTGGCCGCGGCCGCACCGATCCGCCAGTCCGAGGTTCTGCCGCTGGACGCCGCAGCCGGGCGCATTCTTGATCAGGCGGCAACGGCGCGCTCTGCACTTCCGCCTTTCGACAATTCCGCGATGGACGGCTACGCGATCCGCCGCTCCGATCTGGCAGGATCCGGCCCCTGGCAACTTCCGGTTCGTGATCGGATCGCCGCCGGCCACCGTCGCGCGACGTGCCTGGAGCCCGGCGTCGCGGCCCGTATCTTCACCGGAGCCCCGGTCCCCTTGGGTGCCGACTCCATCGTCATGCAGGAGCATGTCGTATCAAGAAGCGGCACGATCCTTCTCGAGGCCCCGCCGGACAAGGGTAGCAACATCCGCAGGAAGGGCGAGGACGTGGCACTCGGCGCACCGGTGCTTGAAGGAGGCGCAATCCTGACTGCGTCCCGCATGGCCCTGCTGGCGGGCCTCGGCCTCGCCGAAGTGGCCGTTCGGCGCCGTCTGCGCGTGGCAATCCTGTCCACCGGTGACGAATTGGTCGAACCGGGGAGTCCGCTCGGCTCAGGTCAAATCTACAACACCAACCGCGTGATGCTTCGCGCCATGCTGGCCGAACCGTGGATCGAACTCACCGATCTCGGCATCCTGCACGACGAGCCGGTGGCGATCCGGCATGCGATCCGGGACGCCGCGCGAAACCACGACGTGATCCTGTCATCGGGTGGCGTGTCGGCGGGCGAAGAGGACCATATCCTCGACGCCTTGCGCGCGGAACACGCGGCACTCGATGTGCTGAAGGTCGCGATCCGGCCCGGCAAGCCGCTGACCGTCGGTCGGCTGGGAGCCGCGCTTTATGTCGGATTACCGGGCAACCCCTATGCCGCCGCGATTACATTCAGCCAGATCGCCTGCCCGGCCATCCGGCGCGCCGCGGGAATGACCGAGGCACCCGACACGTGGATACCCGGGGTGGCGGATTTCGACTACGACCGGCGCATCGGACGGCGCGAATACGTTCCCGTCACCTGGGAGGCGCGGGACAGCTTTGGTCGCCCGCTCCTCAAGCGCCTCGGTCGGGGCGCTTCGGCCAGCCTCGGCCCGATGGCGCAGGCCAAAGGTATTGCCGTCATTCCCCCGGAAATGGCGCATGTTGCTCCGGGCCAACCGCTTACCGTTGACCCGCTCCGGGGTTGAAGCAGGCGAGTGACCGGAGGCAAGCTCAGGCGCGCCCGCTTCTCGGCGGAAACGCAGAATGAGCCAACGTTCAGCAAATGGCGGCTAACGCGAACTTGCGCACGCCGCGGCTGGAAGGCTTCGAGTAATGCGAGCGATGGCGAATGCATTGTTTGTCCACGGTGCGGTCCCTTCATCGCCCGAAAATGCTGCGAGAGGCACGAATGGCAGCAATGTGGAAGCTGCGTCGCAGCATGGAGACGTCGGCGGATGGCGGCTTTGGTGAAGGTTTTCCGATGCGGGTCGCGGCGTAACAGTGGCGTTGATGTGCGACCACGGCCCGCGTTGGAAAACCTCCCAAGGAGGAAGCCGCGGGGGTCTTGGATCACCCTAT
>Ga0008835_101608_pt1 | contig 10904 bp, 9 predicted proteins | sample HotLakConsoUCCRE_FD_62215 | JGI IMG/M metagenome (GOLD analysis project Ga0008835, IMG submission 62215) | Hypersaline microbial mat communities from Hot Lake, Washington, USA - Hot Lake Consortium UCC-RE (Hybrid Assembly) ...
TTCAGCCCCCCTCCACCCCCTCTGCCACCCGACGCAGGAAGGCCTCCACGGCGTCCGTATCCCACACGGCTTCCCCATGTCGGAGCAGCACGATCCCGCCGTCCCGATCCACCACCCAGGTGGTGGGGAGCCCCCGCACCCCCCAGGAGGCGGGCATCCGGGAGTCCTCCAGATAGATCGGAAGGTCCATGGGGTACCGACGGAGGAAGCGGCGTACCGGAGCCTCCCCCTCGGCGGCCACCAGGAGAAAGGTGATCCCGGTGTCCTCCAGGCGGTCCCGGAGCCGCTGGATACTCCCCATCTCCCGCACGCATGGCGGACACCAGGAGGCCCAGAGGTTGATGAAGAGCACCTTCCCCCGGTAGCTCTCCAGCGAGACGGCCTCCCCCTCCTCCAGCGGTCGGATCCGCCAACGGAAGTCGGCGGCTCCCCATCGAGTCAGCCCCCCTTCCCCGGTGAGGGCGGGAAGGCCCGGGAGCCCCTCCTGCCCCGCCGCTTCCCGGGAGAGCCCGCCCAGGGCGAGGGGGAGGAGCGCCACCAGCGCCGCCAGGAGAGGGGCCGGACCCGGCAGCCAGCCCCGCCGCCCCGGTCCCGCCCCGTGCCCCCCTCCCCTCACTGCGCCACCCCCCAGCGCACCCCCAGCATCAGGTGGCGCCCCCGGAGGGGCCCGTAGACCCAGGCGGTGTCGAAGCTCTCGCTGAAGGGATCCCCCGGGTTCACCAGGGGACTGGGCTGCACCGTGTCCAGGAGGTTCTTCACCGAGAGGTAGGCCTCGGCCCCGTTCCGGAGACGCCAGGTGGCCTGGACATTGTGGAGGGTCCAGGTGGGGGAGCGCTCAGCCCGGGTGAAGGGGGCCTCGTAGGCGGGGAGCCGCATGGGACCCGTGATGCTCCCGGTCCAGTCGAAGACCACCGGGACACTCCTGGGTGCCCAGGTGGCGCTCCCCACCCCCCGCACCGTGGGGGCGAAGAACTCCTTCTCCCGGACCCCATTCCGCTCCAGATAGACGTCCTGTACGGTGACGCCCACCGAGTACAGGAAGCGGTCGAAGTCCACATTCTGGTTGAATGAGAGCCCGATCCCCCGACTGACCGCGTGTCCGTCCAGGTTGTCGTACACGATCTGCCCGGGGTCCAGGTCGTAGTCCGGGGCGATCCGGTTGGAGAAGCGGGTGTGGAAGAGGTCCAGGTCGATCATCATGGGATTCGGCCCGAACTCCACCACCTGGTTCAGATTCGCCGTGAAGCTCCTGGACCGCTCCGGCTGCAGCTCCGACACGATCCTCACCTCCCGGGAGCCGCTGAGGGCGGCATGGTCCTCGGTGAAGAGGTTCACCACCCGGAAACCGGTGCCGGCGTTGAAGCGGAGCGCCGTTTGGGGAGCCGGCTCCCACTTCATGGCCAGGCGGGGGGAGAGGATCACGCCATGCTCGTCATGGTGGTCGGCCCGGAGTCCCGCCAGGAGGGAGGACCCTCCCCACCGGATCTCGTCCTGCACCATGAGCCCCGGCACGAAGCGCCGCTCGGGCCGCCGAGTCGCCGGGGTGTTGTCGTCGTAGAGGTGGAAACGGGCCGTGGCCCCCACCAGGAGGTCGTGGACTCCGGACCTCCGCCCCCAGAGTACGTTCCCCGAGGCCAGGTGCTGTCGGCCGTCGTAACGGGTGTCGCCGTAGTCGCTCCGCTGATCGTGCCAGGTGTAGGCCCCCTCCAGGCGCAGCGCATCCGACCAGGAGGGGAGCCAGGAGCCCAGCACCTCCGCCCGTTGGGTGACGATCCACTCCCCGTAGATCCGGTCGCTTCCCCGGTGCCGGGGGCTCCACTCCTCCACCCCTCCGAACCGGTCCTCGTAGACGAAACGGGCACTCAGCGACCCGCTCCGCATGCCGTCCCGGCTCCCCTCCAGCTTCCCGAACACCACCCCACGCCGGGTCAGGGGGAAGTCGCTGAAGCCGTCGCCGTTCCCGTCCACGAAGTGCTGGTTGTAGGCCAGGTTGCCGCTGATGAAGCCGCTGGTGGCCCCGGGGGTGGAGGCCAGGGCGAAGTCCATATTGGCCTCCCTCTCGCTGGTGCCGCTCACATCCAGCGTCATCCGGGGGGCGAAGCGGGGGTCCTTCGTGATGACGTTCACCACACCGGCCATGGCCTCCGAGCCGTAGAGGGTGGAGGCGGGCCCCTTGATGATCTCCACCTGCTCGATCAGGGCGGGATTCAGCCCGCTGAGGCCGTACACCGACGCCAGGGAGCCCAGGAGGGGCATCCCGTCGATGAGGACGGCCGTGTAGGGGCCCTCCATTCCGTTGATCCGGATGTTGTTGGTGTAGCAGACGGCGCAGTCCACCTGGGTGTTCACCCCGTTCACGAACTGGATGGTCTGGGTCAGGTCATTGGTGGCGTTGCGCTGGAGCACACCGGCCGGAACCACCTCCACCTTCACCGGAGACTCCCCCACCGAGCTGCGCTGCATGGTGCCGGTGACGGTGAGGGCTTCGACCGCTACCGGGTCCGGAGCCAGGACGATATGGAGGGGTTCCGGGGTGGGGAGGCGGACCACCCGCTCCACGGTGGCGAAGCCCTGCGCCGAGATCACCAGCCGATGCTCCCCGGGGCCCAGCCCCTGGAACCGGAAGCTCCCCCTGGAATCGGTGAGGGCCATCCGCTGGGAGCCCGAAACCCCCACGGTTGCGTGCATCAGGGGGAGCCCGTCCTCCCGCACCACCGTGCCCCCCAGGACCGATTCCTGGGCATGGACAGGGGCAGCCAGGGCGAGGAAGAGCAGCGCCCCCCGGAGGGAGGCGGAGACGACTATCGACGGAGGTAGAAGCGCCATGGGAGTTCCTCGACAGAATTAGGGTCCACTAATCCAGAGATTAGGCCCGCCTAATAATCCTGTCAAGCGGTGGCGGCACGGAGAGGGAACGCGCATCGAGGACCGCGTGCCTCCGGATCATCAGCCTCGCACTTCCCCGGGGGCCGGTTGTACCTTCGCCGCAGCACCCCACAGGTGCCTCGGGGGTCGTCACGCAGAGGCCCCCACCCCACCATGCCCCCGAACCGGAGGAGTCCCCCGATGGAGCCCGTCAGCATGATCCTGGCCGCCCTGGCCGCAGGTGCCGCCGCCGCTGCCAAGGACACCGCCAGCACGGCCGTGAAGGAGGGGTACGAGGGGCTGAAGGCGCTCCTGAAGCGCCGGTTTTCGGGGGATGCGGGGAGCGAGGTGGCGCTGGAGAACTATCCCCAGGCCCCCACCGTCTGGGAGAAGCCGCTGGAACATGCCCTGGAGGAGACCGGGGCCGCCGAGGACGAGGAGATCGTCCAGGCCGCCCGGACCCTGGCCGTCGCCGCCGATCCCGAGGGGGCCGCCGCCGGGAAGTACACCCTGAACATCAGCGGAGGCACCGGCAGGGGCTGGTGCAGGGGGATCACAACCAGGTGACGCAGACGTTCGGGAAGCCGGAGTCCTGACCCGTGGAAGAGTCGCCGGGGGGCTCTGAAGTGGAGCCCGGGGGACCCGGGGAGGAGGGGGGCGGCGGGCCGGGGTCCGCCGACTCCCGGGTCACCATCACAGGCGGCCTGGTCCAGGGGCTGATCATCGGGGACCACAACACGGTCACCCAGCACTTCCATCAGGCCGCACCCCCCTCGTCGTTCGTCCCCCATGAGGCCCCCCTCCCCACCGACCGGGTGATCGGACGGGAGGCGCTCCTGGCCACCCTCACCGCCCGCCTCACCACCGGCGACCCCCCCCGCACCACCGCCCTCCATGGGATGGGGGGGGTGGGGAAGTCCACCCTGGCGGCCCTCTTCGCCGCGTCCCCCGCCGCGCTGGAGGCCTTCCCCCACGGACACTTCTGGGTGGATCTCCGGGACGGCGACGCCCTGGACGCCCTGGCCCGGATGGCCCGCTCCTGCGGCCACGATGTGGAGGAGGTCCGGGGGCTGGAGGCCCGGAGCCGGGTGGTACGGTCGCTCCTGGCCGAGCGCCGTGTGCTGGTGATCTGCGATGACGCCCACACCGAGGAGGAGGTGCTCCCCTTCCTGCAGGCCAACCCCGACTCGGCGGTGCTCATCACCACCCGGGACGAGGGGGTGGCCAGCGCCCTGACGGACCGGCTGGTGGCGGTGGACCGGCTGGACACGGCGGCGGGGGTGGCGCTGCTGGAGGAGCTGGCGGGAGTGCCGGAGCAGGGGGATGGGGTGGTCGAGGCCGGAGACGCGGATGGCGTGGCGCCTCCGTCGGGGCCCTCCAGCGGGGACCCGGGCGGAATCCCCGTCCTCCCCGCCCTCGTCGAGGAGCTGGGAGGGCTTCCCCTGGCGCTGGAACTGGTGGGGAAACAGGCCCGGAAGGAGGCGCGGCGGCCGGGCTTCTCGTGGGCGGCGCTCCGGGTCCGCTACATGGACGCGTCCTCCCGCCTGGGGTTGGCCCGGGGAGAGCGGGGGGTCCGCACCGCCTTCGACCAGGCGTGGACGGAGTCGCTCTCCCCGGAAGGCCGCCGCCACTTCGCCCTCCTCGGGATCTTCCCCGGGGCGGAGCTCCTCACCGGAGAGATCGCCGCCGCCTGGAACGAGGGCGACGACCGGGTCCGGGCGGGGCTCGGGGAGCTCCTGGATCTCTCTCTCCTCCGCCAGGTGGATGCGGTGACGGTGCGCCTCCACCCCCTGGTGAAGGACTTCGCGGGAGAGAAGGCGGGGGCCGGCCAGGGGTCCGCCCCGGGAAGCCAGGGGGGCATTCTCTCCTCGGAAGACCGCCGGGACGCCCATCTCCGGGTGGCGGACTTCCACTTCGACCGGGCCACCTCCACACCGAAGACGTGGCAGGACATCCAGCCGGTCCTCTCCTCCCACATCCACGCCTGTGAGGCGGGGGACCGGGAGCGGGCCCGCCGGGTCTTCCCCTGGTTCGGATCGGTGCCGGTGCCGGGGTTCCTCATCGATCGGGGCTACCTGACCCCCCGGATCCACCACCTGGGGCTGGATGTGGAGCTGTCCCGGGAGGAGGGGCCTGTCACGGAGGCCTACGCCCGCTACTGGTACGCCAACGCCCTGGGGGAGGCGGGGCGGAACGCGGAGGCGGTGGCGGAGCTGGAGCGGGCCCTGGAGCTCATCGCCGCCCTTCCGGACCAGACCGTGGCCGTGATCCCCGCCGCCCGGGGGAAGTTCTCCTACCGGCTGGGGCAGATCCTGGCGGAATCCGGCGATCTGGAGGGCGCCAGGGCGGCGTACAGCGTGGCGCTGGAGGACGACCGGGCCATGGGGCAGGGGGCGAATGCCCTGACCACCCTCCTCCAGATCGGGGACCTATGGCTCAAGCAGGGGGATGCGGAGGGGGAGGCCCGGGCCCGGGGGGTGTTCGAGGACGCCCGGAACGAGGCCCGGGACGGCGGGCATCGGGAGCAGGAGGCCATGGCGCTGGCCCGGCTGGCGGACCGCCTGAAGCTGGAGGATCCGGACCGGGCGCTGGAGTGCGTGGACGAGGCGCTTCGCCTGGATGCGCCGCCGCCCTTTGCGTCAGGGACGTCCGCCACCTCCGCCTTCGCCTCCCGGCAGGGGGCGCGCTATGCGGTCTATCTGGGGCGGATCGCGGCGGAGATCCTCCGGGCCCGCCCGTCGGAGTTCACCCGGGGGCTGGCCCTGGCCCTCCACGCCTACGCCATCGCCATCCGCCGGGCCGCCGAGGCCGACGCCGTGGTGCAGCAGGCGCAGGCCCTCCACTGGATGGGGCACCTCTTCGAGCACCTCTTCCTGGTGCCGGGGCAGGAGCCGGAGGATCTGGCGGCTGCGGCCTGCTACGCCCACGCCACCCACATGGTGGAGACCATGGAGACCCCGCCCGACATCAATCCCCGGGAGCGGCTGGAGACCCGGGTGGCCCCCCGCCTGGACCCCGCCCAGGGGGAGGCGCTGGCCCGGAGCCTGGAGGAGCACCCCCTGGCGCTGATCCAGGAGGCCATCGACCGGGTGCTGGCCAGGATCCCGGCGTGAGCCGCGCGGCGGAGTACGGGGCGCACATCCTCCGCACCTTGATCCTGATTGCGGCGCTGGCCGGGGGGGCCGTCCTGGCCTTCCTGTTCCTCCACCCCCTGGCGGCGGGGGCGGTGATCCTGGTGGGGCTGGTCCTGGTGGTCTTCTACACGGCAAAGCTCCAGGCCTTCTGGACCCCGGTGTCGGACCGGGTGGCCCGCTTCTCCTGGGAGGACTCCGCCGGGGTCCCCCATGAGACCGTCGTGGAGATGGCGCGGCTGGAATCCCCCACCTTCGGCGGTCTCTCCACGGTGAAGTCCAGGATCCTCCGGGTGTCGGCCTATCGGATCCAGGGGAAGCGCCGCCGGCTGAAGCGGGCTCTGGTGGGGGACGACGCCGAGTGGCTGGGGCGGCATGGCGGCCGGCTCTGGTTCCTGGTGCGGGACCGGTACCACTCGGGGCGGAAGGGGCTGGTGGCCCACGACCTGGAGACGCTGGCCGTGGTCTTCCACCACCCCGGGGACGAGGTGGAGCCGGAGGAGCCCCGGGGGAGGAAGCGGCGGACGCCTCCGGGCACCGGAACCACGGTACAACTGGACACCCGGGAGGGGCGGGTGACCGTGGAGTTGAGGTCGGGGACGGTGGTGGCGGGGGCGTCTTGACCGGCAAGCCTCCCAGGGCGATTCTCTGATTCCCACCATGGTGTCATGACCATGGTGTTCTCCGCCTCGGTCCTGTTTCCCCGGAAGGACTCCCATGGCTCAAGGAAGGAAGAAGAGGGGCGGTGGACGTTCCCCCGCCACCCCGCCGGCAGGCTCCGTCATGCCGGCGGGGGAGTTCAAGACCCACTGCCTCCGGGTCATGGAAGAGGTGGCAGAGTACCACGTGGACGTGCTCATCACCAAGCATGGGCAGCCTGTGGCCCGCCTGGTCCCGGTGGAGGATGACATCCCCGACTCCTTCGGAGGCCTCCGGGGGACGGTGGACTACGGCAACACCGACCTCACAGCCCCCGACTTCGAGGCCTGGAATGGCCCGGATTCCTGACGCCTGGCGGGCGGAACAGCGCCCCGACTTCCAGGGTCCCGCCCTCATCGACACCCACATCTGGATCTGGTACCTGGACGGGGCGGAGGACCGGATCCACGCCGGGGCGCTGGAGCTCCTCCGGCGCTGTGTCCGGGGGGAGGGGCTCCTGGTCTCCGACATCTCGGCCTGGGAACTGGGGACGAAGGCGGCGAAGGGTCATATCCACCTTTCCCCCTCCGCCGCAGGGTGGGTGGCCGCCGCAGGGCGCCGCAGGGGGTTCGACTTCCTCCCGGTGGACCGGGCCACGCTGCTGGCCAGCACGTCGCTGCCCGGCCAGATCCACGGCGATCCTGCGGACCGGATCCTCATGGCCACGGCGGCGCTCAGCGGGCTCCCCCTGGTGACTGCCGACCGCCACATCGTGGAGTACGCCCGGCGAGAGGGGGGGCTGTCGGTGTGCGACGCCCGCCCCTGAGCGGGGGTCGACCGGGCAGGTGGGTGACGGTGGAGCAGAAGCCGGAGGAGGTGGCGGCCGGGCGGACGCCGTGATCCCTCCGGACGCCGATTCGCGCGTGGAGGAGTGACCCGGGCTCCGGCCCGGCCCGCATTCCTCCGTCCCGGTCGGTCCATGGTTCCCAGCCCGTCGCACCCTCCCATGTCCTCCGCCTCCCACGCGGCCGCCGGGGGCGACGGCCTGGGCGCACCCCCACCCCCGGAAGCCCTCGCCCGCCGCCTCTCCTCCTCGGGCCCCAAGCGGATCCTGGCGCTGGACGGCGGGGGGATCCGGGGGATCATCTCCCTGGGTTTCCTGGCCCGGATCGAGGCCCTTCTCCGGGAGCAGAGCGGGAATCCGGAGCTGGTGCTGTCGGACTACTTCGACCTCATCGGCGGGACCAGTACCGGGGCGCTCCTGGCCACCGCCTTCTCCCTGGGGTGGCCGGTGGAGCGGGCGGCCCGGATGTACCGGGACCTGGCGGACATCATCTTCCGACCGAGGCGCTCCGTCCTGGGTCCGCTGGCCGGGCTGGTGGGGGCCCGCTTCGATCAGCGGCCCCTGGAGGAGGTGCTCCACCGGGAGATCGGGGACCTTCGCCTGGATTCCCCGGAGCTGCGCACCGGGCTGGTGGTGGTGGCCAAGCGGGCGGACACGTCCTCGGTCTGGCAGCTCACCAACGTCCCCGGCCATCGCTTCTACGAGATGAACCGGCACCTGGCGCTGAGGGAGGTGCTCCGGGCCTCCAGCGCGGCCCCCACCTTCTTCGAGCCCCAGCGGATCCGGGATGTGGGGGACGGCAACGAGGCGGTCTTCGTGGATGGCGGGGTGAGCATGCACGCCAACCCCGCCCTCCAGATGCTCATGGTGGCTTCCCTGGAGGGCTTCGGCCTCCAGTGGCCCCTGGGGGAGGAGCGCATCCTCCTCTGCTCGGTGGGGACAGGGGGGTACAGGATCCCACCGGCCGCCGACTCGATCGTCGGATACCGGCAGCTCCAGTGGATGTCCCAGCTCATGCTTCACCTGCTCGAGGACGCCTCCGAGCTGGGGCAGACCCTGTTGCAGTGGATGTCCCGGAGCCCCACCGCTCGACCCATCGACCGGCAGATCGGCACCCTTTCGGGCGACCTCATGACCCCCGAGCCCCTCCTCACCTACCTCCGCTACGACGTGCCCCTGGCGGAGGAGACGCTGACGGAGCTGGGGCTCCGCTTCTCCCCGCAGGACCTGGCGGGGATCCGCTCCATCGCCGGGGCGCGTCACGTGGGGCAGATGGAGGAGGTGGGGAAGGCGGCCGCCCGGTGGGTGGAGCCGCACCATTTTGCCCCGGTGTTCGCCACCTGGGCGGGGGCCCCGGCGTGACCCCCGGAGTGATGTGCCCCGGGAGCTCCGTCCCCCCGGTGTCTCCGCCGAGATGGGGGGAGCGGTTGTGACGGGAAGAGCCGGGCCCCTGGGTGTCACCGGCCACCGGGGGAGGCCATTGCCTGGGGCCGACGAGCGGCTGCTGCGCGACCGGGTGGACGGGGTGCTGGCAGGCGTTGCGGCGCTGGGGATCCGGGAGCTGATCTCCCCCCTGGCCGAGGGCGCCGACCGGCTGGTGTCCCACCGTGCCCTGGCGGCGGGATGGAACATCCGGGCCCTCCTCCCCTTCGATGCCCCCCGCTACGAGGAGGACTTCCCCTCCTCGGACTCCACGCGGGAGTTCCGGCAACTCCTGCAGTGGGCCTCTGCGGTGGAGGTGGTACCGGAGGCAGGCGGCCCCGCGGGGGGCGCCGGGAGCGGTACCCGGAATGGCCCCCGGACCGCCCTCGACGCCACCCTGGGTGCCACCTCCGGGAACGCCCCACTGCCGGAAGGGGACCCGGACCTCCCCTACCGGCGGGTGGGGGAGGCGCTGCTGGACCGCGTCGCGGTGCTGGTGGCGGTGTGGGACGGGGAGCCTCCCCGGGGGCCCGGGGGGACGGGAGAGGTGGTGGAGCGGGGGCGGCTCCGGGGGATTCCGGTGATCTGGATCCATGCGGCCCCCCCCCACGGCATTCGACTCCTGGAACCGGGCGTCCCCGGGGCACGGGTCGTGGGGGATCCTCCGGCGGCCACCATCCCTTCCCTCCTGGGGCGCTGGCTGGGGAAGGGGGCGCCGTGAGCCTCCCCACCCTCTCCGTGTTCGTCTCTTCCCCCGGCGATGTGGCGGAGGAGCGGACCCTGGCAGAGCGGGTCCTGGGGCGCCTGGCCGGGGAGTTCGCCGACCGGGTGGAACTCCGCCCCATCTTCTGGGAGCATGAGCCCCTCCTGGCCTCGGGGACCTTCCAGGAGCAGATCGTCCGCCCCTCCCAGGCCGACATCGTGGTGTGCATCCTCTGGTCCCGCCTGGGGACCCGGCTCCCCGGGCAGTTCCGCCGGGAGGATGGCACCCGCTACGCCTCGGGCACCGAATTCGAGTTCGAGGATGCCCTGGCGGGGTTCCGGGCCCGGGGAACGCCGGACCTCCTGGTCTACCGGAAGACCGCCGAACCGATGGTGAGCCTCCTGGACTCCGGGCTCCTCATGGAGAAGCTGGAGCAGCGGCGCGCCCTGGATGCCTTCGTGGAGCGCTGGTTCCACGATGCCGCCGACGGCTCCCTCCGGGCGGCCTTCCACCCCTTCGACGGCCCCGGGCGGTTCGAGTCCCTCCTGGAGCGGCACCTCCGGGCCCTGGTCCTCCGGCGCCACCCGAAGGCCGTGTCCCGGGAGGGGTCCGCCCCCCGGGTGCAGTGGCGGAAGGGGTCCCCGTTCCGGGGGCTGGAGCCCTTCGATCTGGAGCATGCGGACGTGTTCTTCGGCCGCACCCGGGCGGTGGGCGAGGCGCTGCTGCACCTCAGGAGGCAGGCCGCCCGGGGGCGCCCCTTCCTGGTGGTGGTGGGGGGGAGCGGGAGCGGGAAGTCTTCGCTGGCCCGGGCCGGCCTCCTCCCCCTCCTCACCCGGCCGGGGGTGGTGGAGGGGGTGCTGGAGTGGCGCCGTGGGGTGATGCGTCCCTCCGGGGAGGGGGGGGACCCCTTCCTGGCGCTGGCGGCGGCCCTCCTCCGGGAGGGGGCGGTGCCGGAGCTGGCGGAGCGGGTGGCCGCCATCCGGGCGGAGAGGTCCACTGTGCTGAAGGAGGTGGCCCGCCTGGCCCGGGAGGAACCCGATGCCCTGGCGGTGTCCGTGCGGACGATCCTGGAGGCGGAGGCGCCCCCCGGCGGAGAGGGTTCGACTCCCCGGGTCCACCTGGCCCTCCTGGTGGACCAGCTCGAGGAGCTCTTCTCCATCCGGGGACTGGGGGAGGTGGACCGCCGGGGGTTCGGGGCCGCCCTCTCGGAGCTGGTGGAAACCGGAGGGGTGTGGGTGGTGGGCACCCTCCGGAGCGACCTGTACCCCCGGCTGGCGGAGGTCCCCGAGCTGCTGGCGCT
>Ga0008835_101613_pt1 | contig 10860 bp, 6 predicted proteins | sample HotLakConsoUCCRE_FD_62215 | JGI IMG/M metagenome (GOLD analysis project Ga0008835, IMG submission 62215) | Hypersaline microbial mat communities from Hot Lake, Washington, USA - Hot Lake Consortium UCC-RE (Hybrid Assembly) ...
GCCGACGAAATCTTTCTCGATGCTGCTGACCTGACCGAGCAGGCGCGCAGCCTGGCCACCGCTTACGGTCAGCTGGGTGATGATACCCTTTGGCCCTCGCTGCTGGCCGGTCTGGTACTGGCCGGCGGCGCATTGTTCATCCTGTTCCTGATCGGCTTCGGAGCCTACATCGCCCAGCGCAAGCGCGCCCGGGCAACGGCCGACGTCAATCAGCGAAACCAGGACGCCATTTTGCGTCTGCTGGATGAAATGAGCTCGCTGGCTGATGGTGACCTGACCGTCCAGGCCACCGTGACCGAAGACGTAACAGGTGCTATCGCCGACTCGGTCAACTATGCGGTGGAAGCGTTGCGTGACCTGGTCGCCGGCGTCAACAACACGGCCCAGCAGGTGGCCGCCCAGGCCCAGGAAACCCGGGCCACGACCATGCAGCTTGCCGAGGCCTCGGAACACCAGGCCAAGGAAATTCGCCAGGCAACCACCACGATCAACGAAATGGCCCAGTCCTTCGATGACATGGCCAAGCGCTCCAGCGAATCGGCCGATGTGGCCCAGAATTCCGTCGAAATCGCCAACCGCGGTGCCGATATGGTGCGCCAGACGATTACCGGCATGGACAGCATTCGCGATCAGATCCAGGAAACCTCGAAACGAATCAAGCGCCTGGGTGAATCCTCCCAGGAAATTGGTGACATCGTCGAGCTGATCAACGGCATTTCGGAACAGACCAACGTGCTCGCCCTCAACGCCGCTATTCAGGCCGCTTCGGCCGGTGGCGCAGGACGCGGATTCGCGGTCGTTGCCGACGAAGTCCAGCGCCTGGCCGAGCGTGCAACGAATGCTACCCGCCGAATCGAAGCCCTGGTCCAGACCATTCAGGCCGATACGGCCGAAGCGGTCAACTCCATGGAACAGACCACCACCCAGGTGGTTTCGGGTGCCCGCCTGGCCGAAGATGCCGGTGAAGCACTGGAATCCATTGAAAAAGTCTCCAATGATCTGGCAGGACTGATTCAGAACATCTCGCGCCAGGCCCAGGACGAATCACGCAACGCCACCAAGATCGCCCAGCTGATGAACAGCATTCGTGACATTTCGGTCCAGACCACCGAAGGTACCGGCAAGACGGCCAAGTCGGTTGCCAACCTGGCCGAGCTGGTTCGCGATCTGCGCGACTCGGTATCCGACTTCACCCTGCCGGACGACGAAGCCTGAAACACCGTGGATTCCACTTATTTCAATCACGGCATGAAAGGCTTAGCGAGAGAGGTCAGTGACGCATGCGTTGCCATGAATACAACAAGCCAGCCGGACTGCTGACATGAGCAGCGCTCGCATCAGCAACCAGTCCCTGCAATGGACCCGTCCGCTGCTCGACGAACTGTTCGACGAAGTCCGTCAGGCCGTCGAACGCTTCGGCGATGAGGATATCGAGCGCCAGGAAGGCGACCTTGATCAGGCCATCGAAGCCTGTGCCAAGGTGGCAGGTTCGCTGGCGGTCATGGAGTTCAACAGCGGTCAATTGATTGCCGAGGCCATGGGACTGGCGCTGGAAGCGCTCAAGCGCGGCGACTCTCGCGACGAGTCGGATGCGATTGCCAAGGTACTCGAAGCCACTGCGATTCTTCCCGACTACCTGGACTATCTGGAGAGCACCCAGATTGATGCTCCGGTTGTCGTTTTGCCTACCATCAATGACCTGCGCTCGGTTGCTGGTCAGCAGCCGTTGGAGGAATCCGCCTTTTTCCGTCCCGATGTCGATCAGGCCGCCCTGCCCGACGCTGCCAATGACGCTGACGCTGCCGAGCTGAGACGGGACTACCAGCACGCACTTCGCGGAATTCTGGTCAATCACCAGGATGCTGAAGCACTGGATACGCTGGCAGCGGTTGCTCTGAAAATGCGCGATGCGGGGAATCTTCCTGATGCCGTTCGCCGCACAGGCTGGGCCGCAGCCGCTGTCTGCGAAGCGATGAAATTCCATCAGATAGCCGGTGGCCCAAGCATTACCCGGCTGTTTGCCCGAACCGACGTCATGCTCAAGGAATGTGTCGACAATTCCGACGACGAGGTATTGCACGCCAAAGCCGATGACCTGACTCGTGGTTTCCTGTTCCATATCGTACTGGCACGGGCCGAAACCCCCGAGGCGAAGGTGGTACACGAAGCGTTCGATCTGGACGCCAGTGCCCCGGACCAGCTGGCTCAAGCCAAGGTATTTCTGGCCGGCCGCAACCGGGCGCTGTTCGCCGCGGTTACCAAGGCGGCGCGCGAAGACCTGGCCAAGATCAAGGACGTTCTGGGTTCACAGCTTGAGCAGGACAGCAACACCGAAGTCCTGCATCAGCAAACCGCCCTGCTTGAATCGGTGGGTGAGAGCCTGGCCATGCTCGGGCTGGAACACCTGGCCGCGCGGGTGAAGGCCCAGGCCGGAAAGCTATCCGATCTCGGCAACGATCCTGACGATCCCACCTTGCTGCTGGTGGCTCGCGAACTTCTGGTGGTTGAATCCCAGCTCGAAGAAAGTTTCGGTCTGGCCGCTGAACTGGGAGCGACCGAAGATGATGCGGGAGACGCCGAGTCCTCCCTGATGCCGCCTTCGGAGCGGCGACGTGTCGTCAAGCAGATGGTCAAGGAAGCGCTGGAAGACCTGGCTCATGCCAAGCATCTTCTTGACGCGGTCAACCGACAGAAAGCCGATGCCGACGCCGTTGGTGAGGCCCAGGCCATTCTGGCTCGCATCGCCGGTGCGCTGTACGTCGCCAATCTTGAACAGGCGGCCGAAATGCTCGACGCCGCGGCCGTTCTTGCCGTTGATCACCTGTCGGCCGATCCCGGGCAGAGCTCACCCGAAGCGCTGGAAGCTCTGGCCGAGACGCTGACCGTTACCGAATTCTATCTGGAAAGCCTGACCACGCTGGACGAGCGCGGTGAGCGCTATCTGCAGTCGGCCCGCGAGCGCCTGGAAAAATTGGGCTACCTCGGTGCGGAACCGACGGCCGATACGGACGAAACCGCCAGTGAAACCGCGGCGGAAGCCGACCAATCGACCTCGACCGACGAACTGAGTGAGCTTTCCGACCTCGAAGCGCTCGATAGCGACGAGCTCAGCGCTGATGAACCGGCCGAGTCTGGCCAGGATATCGACATTGAGGACGAACTCAGCCTCGATGAGGACGAGCTGGAGTTCGACGAATTTGATGACGACGAAATCAGTGTCGAGGAATCCGCGTCGACCAGTGATGACGAGACGGCCACGACCACTGATGAAGCGGGCAACACGGAAGGCGAAGTCGCTGGCAGCAGCGACGAGTTCGACAGCGCCTCGGCGTTCGATGATTTCGATATTGTCGAGATTTTTCTCGAAGAATTCGACCAGGAACTGGACTCGCTGCGCGAAATTGTGCCGCAGTGGCAGGACAACCCTTCGAATGAAGAGCACACCGTCACCATTCGGCGCGCGTTTCATTCACTGAAGGGTTCGGGACGGATGGCAGGAGCCACCGAGATCGGCGAGTTTGCCTGGAACCTCGAGAGCATGCTCAACCGGATTATCGAAGGGCAACTCCAGCCGACACCGGAAGTGACCGGACTGGTTGCCCAGGCGGTCGATGCCCTGCCCAGCATGCGCGCTCGCCTGAGTGGCGAGGGCGACCAGGCAATGGACGAGCAAAGTTGCGCAGCACTGGCCCACAAGGCTGGTCAGGCCGCTGATGGCAGGCTCGAGCCCGAGGAAACCCAACCCTCGAGCAGCGGAGCTCCGGAGCTCGAGGGTCTGGACCCGACCCTGGTCGATCTGATGATCAAGGAACTGTCCGAGAATCTCGAAACCCTGGAACGCTGGCTGAGCGACAGCAACGAGTCGGGCCACACGCCGGATATCGATGAAAGCATGGTGCGGGTGGTGCACACCATGAAAGGCACCATGCGTCTGGCTCCGATCGGCGATGAGGCCGAGACAGCACAGATCCTTGAGGCCTATCTCGAAGAGTTGTCACTGTGCAGCGCACCCCCGTCCGCTGAAGGTCTCAGCGTCATGAGTCGCTGCGCTGAACTGTTCCGCCATCGCCTTGAGCGGTTGTGCGGAGAATCGATAGACCAGTCGCAGTTTGATTCCGCCGAGCTGGCTGGCGAACTGCGCAGTCTGCACAACCAGGCCCACCGGGAGCGCACCGGCGAGCACGCACCGCATTCACTTCCGCCCAGTGACATGGAAACGCTGTCGGGAACCGAAGAGCCGGTCTTTTCTTCCGATGCTGACGCAGACAGCGACACCAGCGCGGATGATTTCGACTTCTTTGATGTCGATGATGAGGAAGTGGTCGCTGACGGGGAAGCGCCGGCTGAAAAAGCCGAAGGCGACGAAGCTGCCGAAAGCCATGAGGAATCCGAAGCAGAAAGCGCCGAGGCGATTGATGAAGATCAGGCCGACGACGCCGAGCAGGTCGCTGAAGAAGATCAGGCTGCCGAAGAAGATACCGCGTCCACACTCGATGACGAGGTCATGCCCGACGAGGCAGATGAGGACGAGGTAGAGGCCGATGCCGAGGCGGATGAAGACGAGCTAAAAGCCGGTGTCGAGTCGGCTGACGACGACGAGATGCTCGACGCTGAGCTCGATGATGAAGATTCCGGGATGGATTCCGGGATCGAACAGGACGAAGACGATCGGACCGCGGTGGACACTGATGTCCCGATCTCGACCTTCGTACCCGACCGTCCGGTGCCCGAGGAATCGCCGCCACCGGCCGAGGACGAGGTCGACGAAAACCTGATCGAGATTGACTACAATGAGGTCAACGAGGATCTGTTGGAAGCTTTCCTCGAGGAAGGCCAGGAATTGCTGGAGCATTCGGACGAGGTACTGCAGAAGTGGCGTGAGAATCCGGATGACAAGAGCCTGGTCACCGCCCTGCAGCGCGATCTGCACACCATCAAGGGAAGCTCGCGCATGGTCGGTCTCAATCCGATCGGCCAGGTTGCCCATGTCATGGAGGAATTGCTCGAAGGCATTGCCGCCGGCCTGAAAGACCCGACGGCCGATCGCATCGATGCCCTGGAATCCGGCTGCGACCACCTGCACCTGATGATCGACGCGGTCCTCGAGCGCAAACCCGTACCGATGCGTCCGGTCGAGGACCTGTTCGCTGATCAGGCCGACGAACTCGATGACGACGTTGCGCTGCCTGAACTGAGCACCGAACTGGACCAGGATCGGAGCGGCGACGATGAGACCCGGGTGGCACGTACCGAGAACCTGCGCGTGCCGTCTACCCTGATCGACGAACTGGTCAACTATGCTGGCGAGATCTCGATCTTCCGCTCCCGGCTGGAGCAGCAGATCAGCGTTTTCCGCAACAACGTCGGCGAAGTGGATGAAACCGTCATTCGTCTGCGTGATCAGCTACGCAAGCTCGAAATCGAAACGGAAGCCCAGATCCTGGCACGCTTCGAGCGCGAGCATGGACCGGCCGACGAAGCCTTCGATCCACTCGAACTGGATCGCTACTCCACCATTCAGCAGCTTTCGCGAGCCCTGGCCGAGTCGGTCAATGACCTGACCAGCCTGACCGGCATTCTTGACGATGCAACGCGTCAGTCCGAAACCTTGCTGATGCAGCAGTCTCGAGTCAATACCGAGCTGCAGGAAGGCCTGATGCAGGCGCGCATGGTGTCGTTCAACACCCTGCTGCCACGATTCCGCCGCGTCATCCGGAATGCATCGCGTGAAGTGGGCAAGAAAGCCCAGCTGCGGGTTGATCTGGCTGGTGAGGGCGAGCTAGACCGGAACGTGCTCGAACGCATTACTGCGCCGATGGAACACTTGCTCAGAAATGCGATCAGCCACGGAATCGAAGCGCCGGACCAGCGGCGCAAGGCCGGCAAGCCGGAGACCGGAACGATCAGCATCGATGTCAGCCGCGAAGCGACCGAACTGGTCATGCAGATCAGCGATGATGGCGCTGGACTGAATATTGACGCCATCCGCAAGCGCGCAATCGAGCGCGGACTGATCGACAAATCGGCAACCCCCAATGACAACGAACTGACCCAGATGATCTTCCGCTCGGGCTTTTCGACAGCCGAGCAGGTCAGTGAACTGGCCGGTCGCGGTATCGGCATGGATGTGGTGGCCAACGAGGTTCGCCAGATCGGCGGCAGCGTCACCGCCCAGACCGAAGCCGGCAAGGGTGCCCGGTTCATCATCCGGATTCCGCTGTCACTGACCGTCATGCAGGCGATCATGGTGCGCGCATCGGATCGTCAATTCGCCATTCCGCTGCAGGCTGTTCGTGGTGTGACCCGCGTGCTGGCCGATGAATGGTTGCGCGAAATCGAAAGCACCGAGCCTGTCCAGGAATACGCGGGAGAGCAGTACCCGTTGCTCGAACTCGAACCGCAGCTGGATTTCGCACCGGAAGAAGTCAGCAGCGGCACATTGTCACTACTGATGGTCGAAGCCGGCCAGCAACGGGCCGCACTGCGAGTCAGTGAATTGCTCGGTCACCGGGAAATCGTGATCAAGCCGGTAGGTCCACAGATCAGCTCGATTCCGGGCATTCTCGGGGGCACCATCACCGGCGATGGCCAGGTCGTATCGATCCTGGATATCGGCCCACTGATCCGGCGCGCCTTTGCGCGCGACCTGCTGCCCGGTCGCGGCGACATTCTCGAAGCCGACCGGAGCCAGGAAGTCAAGCGCACCCCGCTGGTGATGGTGGTCGATGACTCGATCACGATGCGTCGCGTGACTTCGCGCGTACTCGAACATCGCGGCCTGGAAGTGGTTACCGCGCGCGATGGACTGGATGCGGTCGAGGCCATGTTTGATCGGGTGCCCGACCTGATCCTGCTGGATATCGAAATGCCGCGCATGGACGGCTACGAGCTGGCGACCCACGTTCGCAATGATCCGCGCCTCAAGGGCGTACCGATGATGATGATCACCTCACGAAGCGGCGAGAAGCACCGTCAGCGGGCGCGCGAAATCGGCGTGGACGACTACCTGCCCAAGCCCTATCAGGAAGCCGAGCTGGTTGAGCACGTCTTCGAACTGTTGAAAATGCAAGCGCCCGAAGGATAGGATCGATGGCCGAAACCGAGATTCGCAGTGTGATGGTGCCGTTGACCGGCACCCATATCCTGATTCCCAATGCCACGGTTGCCGAAGTTGTCGGCTATACCGATCCGGAGCCAATCCAGGACGCACCGGAATGGCTGCTTGGGACGTTTCTCTGGCGCGGCTGGCAAGTGCCCCTGATCAGCTACGCCGTGCTGACCGAAAGCGCCGAACGTGAACCGGCCACCGGCGGGCGCTTTTGCATCACCAAGACCCTGATCGACAACGAGCGCATGCCCTATATCGCCATCCTGGCGCAAGGTTTCCCGCGTTTGACGACCATCACCGAAGACAACCTGACCGAAGTGCCGTCCGAATCAAAACCGATCGCGGTGGCCGGCCGGGTCATCGTCGACAGCACCGAAGCCTACATCCCCGACCTCGACCGCCTCGGCCACCTGGTCGCCCACGCCGCCTTCGGCGCCCTCCCCCTGACCAGCTGATCCAAGAAGGCCTCGCGCATAGCCTTCGACGCCGTGAACAGACTCATTGTCGGACTTGAATCAAAAAGCCTTTTCAGCCACGGAAGACACGGAAATCACTGAAAATAATTTTTTGAAGTTTCCGTGTATTCAGTGTTTTCAGTGGTTACAAGGTTTTTTGTTTTGATTCGTTCTCGGATGACTCAGGATTTTAGGAGTTTTTCGAGGTAGTGGATGTTGGTGCCGCCTTCTTTGAAACCGGAATCGCGGATCAGGCGCTGGTGCAGCGGGATGTTGTTGACCACGCCGCGCAGTACCATTTCATCCAGTGCGACCCGCATACGTGCAATCGCGGCTTCGCGGGTTTCGCCGTGGGCGATCAGCTTGCCGATCATCGAGTCGTAATTCGGCGGAATCCGGTAGCCGTCGTAGATATGTGAATCAACCCGGATGCCCGGCCCGCCGGGCGCGTGGAATGCTTCGACCTGCCCCGGCTGCGGGATGAACTTGTCCGGGTCTTCGGCGTTGATGCGGCATTCGATCGCATGCCCGGTGATGATGATATCGGACTGCCGAAACGGCAGCGGTTCACCGGCAGCTGCCAGGATCTGGGCGCGAATCAGGTCCAGCCCGGTGACACACTCGGTGACCGGATGTTCGACCTGGATCCGGGTGTTCATTTCGATGAAATAGAACTCGCCATCCTCGAACAGAAATTCGAAGGTCCCTGCGCCAAGGTAGCCGATTCGTTGACAGGCATCGGTGCAGATCTTGCCAATCTTTTCCCGCTGCTCGGGCGTGATGCCCGGTGCCGGCGCCTCTTCGATGACCTTCTGGTGGCGACGCTGCATCGAGCAGTCACGCTCGCCCAGGTGGACTGCATTGCCGTGGCTGTCGGCCAGCACCTGGATCTCGATATGGCGCGGATTGGTCAGGTACTTTTCCATGTAGACGGTATCGTCACCAAACCCGGTACGGGCCTCCTGACGGGTCAGACTGATGGACTTGATCAGATCTTCAGCCTGCTCGACTACCCGCATCCCGCGGCCACCGCCGCCGGCCGCGGCCTTGATCAGCACCGGATAGCCGATATCACTGGCCAGGCGCGCCGAGCGCCGTTCGTCATTGTCCAGCGGACCATTCGATCCCGGCACACATGGAACCCCGGCCTGGCGCATCGCATTGATCGCCGATACTTTGTCGCCCATCAGCCGAATGGTCTCGGCACGCGGGCCGATAAAGGTGAAACCCGATTCCTCGACCCGCTCGGCAAAATCGGCATTCTCTGCCAGAAATCCATAGCCGGGATGGACCGCCTCGGCATCGGTCACTTCCATCGCCGCAATGATGCCGGGAATATTGAGGTAGCTCTGACCCGCGGCCGCCGGTCCGATACAGACCGACTCATCCGCCATGCCGACGTGCTTGAGATTGCGGTCGACGGTGGAATGTACCGCCACGGTACGGATATTCATTGCCTGGCAGGCGCGCAGCACGCGCAGCGCGATTTCGCCGCGATTGGCAATCAGGACCTTCTTGAAAGGAGCCATGCGCCGATCAACCCTTCTTGATCACGAACAGCGGCTCATCGAACTCCACCGGTTGACCGTCCTCGACCAGGATCGCCACCACCTTGCCGCTGAACTCGGCCTCGATCTGGTTGAACATTTTCATCGCCTCGATCAGGCACAGGGTATCGCCGGTCGAAATGCTGCTGCCGACCTTGACGAAAGCCGGAGAATCCGGATTGGGCGCTGAATAGTAGGTTCCTACCATCGGCGAACGAACGACTTCGCCCTCGGGCAGCTGTTGTTCTGGTTCATCGGACGGATCCTTCAGCCGCGATTCGGACACCGGGGCCGGGGCTGGAACCTGGCCAGTCGGTGCCGGCAACTGGTAGGCCTGTGCCGGGGCCGGCTGAGGATGGGATCGAATCAGGCGGACCGATTCCTCACCCTCGTGAATCTCGATTTCGGCCAGCTCGGACTCTTCGAGCAATTCAATCAGTTTTTTTATTTTTCTCAGGTCCATCAATCCACTACCCCGTGGTATCGATCCGGTTGGCGACCGCTTGCAGGGCCAGCAGATAGGAATCCGCTCCGAAACCGCAGATCGTACCCACGGCCAGATCGGAAAAGAACGACTGCTGACGAAACGCCTCGCGACGGTCCGGATTGCTTAAATGAATTTCGATAAACGGCAGATTTACCGCGGAAAGTGCGTCCCGCAGGGCTACCGAAGTGTGCGTAAACGCGGCCGGATTGATCAGGATCCAGTCCGTACCGTCATCGGCCGAGCGCTGAATGCGCTCGACCAGTTCGTGTTCGGCATTCGACTGGAAAGTCGTCAGATCCAGGCCACAGCTTGCTGCAAAACGCGCCAGGCCGGCATTGATGGCCTCCAGCGTGTCCGAACCGTAAATGGCCGGCTCACGCCGACCCAGCAAATTCAGATTCGGTCCGTGAAGCACCAGAACGGCGGTCATGTCAGCAGCTGTTTCAAAAAAGAGCTGGCAGTGTGCCGCATCATGGCGGAAATGTCCACACGTTGGCAGACGTTTCCGAAACGATCAAAGAAGTTCGAGTGAGGCAGTCAGTTCCTCGTCGCTCACCTCACCGAGGTGTTGCCAGCGAATGACGCCGTCCTCATCGACCAACACGGTATACGGCAAGGCACCGGCCGCGTTGCCCCAGGCGCGCTGGGTTGCCAGCACATCCGAGGACCCGACCAGGATCGGGTAATCGATCCCGAGCGAGTCGACGAAGTCGCGAACCGGACCCGCATCATCGATGGCAATACCGACCACACTGAGTCGATCGGCATGGCGCTCACTGAATGCCTGCAGCAGCGGCATTTCCCGGCGACAGGGTGCACACCAGGTGGCCCAGAAATTGACCAGCAGCAGACGCCCGTCGAAATCGTCGGCACTGACCCATTGGCCGTCCAGCGCGGCGTGACGAAATGGGGGTCGTTGATCACCGACTGCCGCTCCTGTGACGCCAACCGGGGGCGGCTCATCACGGGTCAGCCAGGCCAGTGCCGCTCCCAGGCCAAGGCCAATGATCGCGACCAGCGAGTACAGAACCAGTCGTTTCATCCCGAGGCCCGATCCAGCAGCGCACTGAACTCGGCCGGCGGCAGAAAACCGAAGGTCCGCAAACCGGACAACTCCTCGCCAGCGCGGAAGAACAGGTAAGCCGGCGGACCAATCAGGCCGAAATGATTGAGGATGGCCTTGTGATCGTCGTTGTAGGCAGTCACATCCACCTTGATCAGGGTCATTCCGGCCATCCGCCGTGCCACCGCGGGATCCGGAAA
>Ga0008835_101635_pt1 | contig 10722 bp, 8 predicted proteins | sample HotLakConsoUCCRE_FD_62215 | JGI IMG/M metagenome (GOLD analysis project Ga0008835, IMG submission 62215) | Hypersaline microbial mat communities from Hot Lake, Washington, USA - Hot Lake Consortium UCC-RE (Hybrid Assembly) ...
AATTTCTGGCCCAGGTTCACAAAGTATCCAAAGAGGAAGGGCATATCAATGGCTGGGATTTATGGTCCCTGCAGTCCGGATCAGATTTGGAGGGAGAAAATTTTCAGTATGTGACGGTAACCTATTACAGCGATCCCGTAAAAATGATGAATGGGAATGATACGGATCAACTGGTCAATAATGCCATCAAGGCCTTTCCAGAAATGAGTGTTGCAGAAGCCACAAAAAAAATCAGTGATGCCATGGATATGCGGGACCTGGCTGTAAGAAGTTATATGGTCGAGGTGGCACGAACGGACGATAATTTCGAATATCGGCCTGGTACCCTGGCTTCCTTTGACCTGATGAAGGCGGTGGAAGGAAAATTTCAGGAATACGAAAGAGCGGAACAAGAAGTTTTTTTGCCCCACCATCAAAGAAAAATCAATGCTGACCTGATGGAAAATTGGTGCTTTCTAAGGACTGCCTTACCAACCGGGAGTGAAGCCAAGTCCACACACATGACCATGAATGTTTATTCGGATTATCTTCAGTTTTTCAATTCCATGGAATTTGAAGACATGGAAATCACAGAAGAACAGCAAGCGGAGGTTGAGGCAGGCTTGAACTCCAGGGATCAGAAGTGGGTCTACCTGGCCACCCTGGAATCTTTGGTGAGATAAATCTTTAATCTAGGGATGGGAGAACGATGTTTCAGGAGGGATTGAATACTTCGTTTTTCCATCCAAAATACCTGCAGCAAAGAACCATTAAAAAATTCAGTCCTGTATGAAAAATGACCAAAAGTAAGATAGCCAGGAGCGGTACGCCCAAAATCTGATAGGGCCAGGAATATGTCCAAACCCCCAGGTTGATGGTGATAATTTCACCATAGGTTGGAAATATCATGGCGACCAAAATGGTAAGGATCAGTTTTCCGGAAATATTTGCTGTGCCTGTCGCCCGAAACAAGTCTTTTTCAATTTGGTAGATAAAGGTAAAGGCCAGAGCCCAGGCAAAAGGAAGCCAATAAGGGAATGACTTATCCGGACCCAAATCATGGTATTCCCAATACCCAAAATGTATCCCCCACAGTTCACAACAGACACCCAAAAAGCCGCTTAACAAGCTTCCCGTTAGGAAAATGTACCGGTCACTGGCGGCCAATTTCCATTTTTTTACCAAGGTAAAAGCCAGGTAAGCAGCCAAAAACACAGCTACCCAGGCATCCTGAGGGTACAGGAAGCCAATCAACAATCCGGCAAGGGTCAATTTGAGAAAATTTTTACCAAGGATTTTACCCAGGCTGGTCTGAGCGGTGGTTTTTGTTGCTGTTTTCAAAGTAAGGCGTTTAACTCCTAAAAGTAAAAAAATTATATGATTAGTCTTTGAATTCCCATTTTTTTAGTAAGTTTTCCATTTTTAAAACTCCCGTGCCGGCCTTTTCTTCAATGGGTATCAGGTTTTCCATGGGATAAATGGAAGGCATTTTGGGATCTATAATGAATTTGGGTATAGTTAAGGCAGCATAATCAATCAGGCCAGCTGCAGGATAGACCAGCATGGATGTTCCGATTACCGCAAATGCATCCGCCTGTTGTACGGCAGCGATGGCTTCTGTCATCTTAGGTACTGGTTCGCCAAACCATACGATAAATGGCCGCAATTGTGATCCTTTTTCGCATTTTTCTCCTAATTTTATTTCCCAGCCTTCCATGAGATAGATTTTTGAAGGGTCCACACTACTTTGGGATTTGAATAATTCTCCGTGAAGGTGAATGATCTGGGAAGAGCCTGCCTTTTCATGGAGGTCATCCACATTTTGAGTGATGATGGTCACCTCAAAGTCTTGTTCTAAGGCAGCCAGCCTTTGGTGTGCCAGGTTGGGTTTGGCTTGCAGGCAGGCTTTTCTTCTCTGATTGTAAAAATCCAATACCAGTTCCTTATTCTTGCGCCAGCCTTCCGGTGTGGCTACCTCCATGATATCATGCCCCTCCCACAACCCATCGTCGTCCCGAAAAGTCTTGATACCGCTTTCTGCCGAAATGCCGGCCCCGGTCAATACCACTAATTTCCGTTTTTGTTGTGCACGCATGAATCTTTAATTGTTTTTGATTTTCAAAATTAAAATAAGATTTGAATTTCTACCATTCGATCCTCCTTTCTTGGGCTTTTGTTGCTGCCCCTTACCAGCAGGGCTCCGGGTTGGATCTGAATTTTTTCCGCCAAAATGCCTGAATTTTCTTTTAAGGCTTCCGCTACAGTCTGAGAACGCCTGTCGATCAATGCCATATTGTAGGCGATACTACCAGTATGATCCGCAAATCCCTTTATCGTTACGGTGGCTTCCGGATATTCTTGCAAGGTGGCAGCAATAGATGCCAGCTTTTCCAAGGCCGATTCCGAAAGTTCACTTTGCTCCTTTTCGAAATAAATCACTGCATAGCTGACAGGCAGTTCATAGGAAACCGTCTGGGCCACTTCATCTTCTTGTACTGAGAAAACGGTTAATTCAGGGGCGGCTATATCCCATAATGGGCTGTTTGGAAGAAAATTTGAGCTTACACGCTGAGGATCCAGGCGCAGGCCGTAGGATGAATTTCTTTCCTGTACTTTGGGAAAGGTGTAGGCCATGCTGGTACTTAGCCCGGTGCTATCCGCAAGAAGGGGTAAGGCAGCAGGTCTACCCAGAGCAGGAACTGCCAGGATGGGCAAATACCTCGTCTTATTAGTATTTGGCGGGGATGATTTTTGAGTAGACCTATAAGTCGGAGGGATCTGTTCCGGATGGTAGCCCAGATAATCTCTTTCGGTATAGCTGTCGTAGGTTGTTGGTGGGGGATTATTGTAGATCACCCTGTACTGATTTTCAGCAGGCGGAGTAGAAAACATCGACTGGCCTGGTTCTGAACTTTCCCGACCAGGGTAAATATACCCCGATACAGTCTGTTCTTTCCGATCCGGTGCGGTCGCATCTCCTTCTCTGCTCCCTTTGGGAAAGGAGTTGGTGGTAGTATTCTGGCTGGGCACCAAGGTGTCCTGATTAATGATTTCTGTAGATTGATCAGTTTTCGGGTCCGGATTTGGCGTCCTTTTTTCTTCCCTGCTTTGAGCAGGAGTAGAGGAGGGGCTGATCACATTGGCCCGGTAGGCTTTTTTTGCCGGAATGAAGCTAAATTTCAATCCCATCCGGTGATTGAAGACCCAATCAAGAGGAGGGACATCAGGGTTTTCCGGAATGCCATTGTGGTTTAAAATGTCCGATTCTGGATCTGCATTTTCAAATAAATGAAGGTTTCCCTGCATGTCCGATTGGATGAATAATTCCAGTTGGTTGGTGGCCTTTAGTCTGATCCCTATTCCCCCTGTCCAATACAGTTGGTTGGTTGAAAAATTGACCGCTTCATTAGGGCTGATTTCAAGCAGGGAAGAGAAGGTGTTTGGTTCAGGGCTTTCTCCCTTCCTGTACAGCCATCCTGCGCCCAGGCTCAGGTAGGGAGCCAGCTTCGCATTTTCCCTTATTATTTTTCCATTGTCGGCTCTGAATACCAGGGATGAACCCAGGTTTACTACTGATGCCTGATAGTCCCGGCTTTGTCCGGTACCATCAGGTCCGGTACCGGTAAAACTGCTGCTGCCTTTGAATGTTGATTCTCCGCCCAGAAATGCCAGACCCAGTCCGGGACTCAATCGCTTTTCCAGACTTAGGGTCCAGTTTCTCTCCGGCTGTAAGGGTAGGCTTAAGGCATAAATTTGGGGTATATCGGAAATTTTTTTTATTTGAATCGGCATGAGGTGACGACTATAACCGATGCCCAATCCCAGTCTCCATTGATAAGGCGAAAGCTGTGCATGACTTTCCACACCCATAAGAAGAAAGGTTAGAACCAGGATTACTAAGCTGCTGTTTTTCATGGGAGGTCTATTTGTCAAGTCCCAACCAAAGATTAAACTCTACACTGAAACCTATAAATGGGTAAAGGGTAATGTTTTCTATATTGGCGTTTACATCAGAGGAGGTCAGTACAGTACCTGCATTGAATCTCAGGATCCTGAATATACGGTAACCCAAGCCGACATAAACCGGTCGGCCGACAAGTGGCCCGCTGATTTCGGTTTGGTTGCTATCCTGCATATTGGAGAAAAACACGCCGGTAGATACGGAAGCATTCCCTAGAAATCGCGTAAAACTCTTGTTTCCAAGTGGCACAGATATACCGGCAAAGGCAGAAGTACCATAATCCAGGTTATTAAACCCCCCACTAAAGTAGGTTCCGGCATACCCCAGATTAAGGGGGAGGTAAAATGGCTTTTTCTCCGTTGGATAATTTTCCAGTTCCCTGATATCCACCAGCATCAGGAGATTTGCCCGGAGATATTGGTCCACCTCTGCATGAAGCAGGTCTATCAGCTCCTTTTTCAATTGGGCAGTGTATTGGGCCTGCCCTTCATTGTCCGGGTCCGGATTTTTAGACAAAAGATTAAACCTTGCCCCTTTCAATTTTACTCCCTGAAACTGTTCAATTTTGATTTTGACCATATCGCTGAAGCCCTGAAATTCCTGTTCCAGCGGGTGGGTATAGTTTTGCATGCCCTGGAGGACCACCTGGTCCAGATGGGTCAACATGGCCTTGGGGTTGGTGAGGGCACTGATGCCCCGTTTACTGGCGATAAAATTGGCATTGACATAGCTTTCAAGATTGGCATGTAGCGCACCTTGTAAGGCAGCCATTTCATTAGAATCAGCCTGGCTATAATAGTAAAATCTTAAGGTATAATTCTCGCTGCTTCGAAGAGGGTAGGCGACAAATACTTCATAATTTTGAGGGTCGCTCCCGTAGGCAGCCTTCCAGGAATAGGAATCCGCCAGATTTTCATTTTTTTTGCTTTTAAAAATTTTAAGTTCCACCCGTTTGATCCCAACAGGAAGGCTACCTTGTATGTAAAAAGGCGCTTCAGAAGGCAGGGGCGACCACCGTTGATTTGGTTTCTTTCGGGAGAAAAACTAATGGATTGATCTTGTGCCATGGCAGGCAAAGAAAGCAATGAAAGAAAGAACAAAATTTTTTTCATTAAAATAATTTTAGTTGATTAAATCAGGAGTCGGTACCTGCAAGGCTGCAATTCACTAACAAAAGTAAACAGACACAAAAATTGATCCCTTTTTAAATTCAGATCCTCCATTGGTCCTTACCAAAAACGCCTTGAACATGCCTTATAAAACGATAAAACCAGCAGGATGCGCTTTTGTTAGCTCAGGGAGGATGGTTTATGTAAATTCAATGCCTGGAAAAGGTCGGTCTAAGGGTTGAGAATTCTGGTAATCAAAACATTAAAAAAGTAAAATATGTAAAAAAAAAAGTTGCCCCATATGGTGAGGCAACTTTTTGTACATCTAATCAAACAGGCTGTTACAATTCTTTCACCCGGATATCTTTAAAATAAACAATATCTCCATGGCCTAAAAATCCAATATGACCTTTTTCGCGGAACAGGCCGGGATGTTCCCTGCCATCCAGGGTGCCGTTTTCTTTGGCATCTGCGATATTGACATCCAGAATTTTGTTATCGTTAAGGATAACCTGAATCTGATCTCCTTTGACGATCACTCTTTGGTGGTTCCATTCGCCTACGGGGTTTAGGTGCCCTTTTTCAGCAGCAGCTACACCATAGAGAGAGCCATGGTATTGATAGGGTTTCAGCTCGCTGTAAATTTCAGCCGTGTCATCCAAAATCTGAAGTTCCATTCCTGCATAGGCTGCATCCCCTTCCAACGGCGCTCTGATACCCAATCCGTTATTGGCTCCCGGAGTAAGCTTAAACGCAAAGCGGAATTCAAAATCTGCGTATTCCTTTTCAGTCAGGAGATTTCCCTGTCCGCCTCTACCCGGATAGATGGCCAATACGCCATTTTCTGCCACATAATCGGTTTTGTTACCGGTCCATTTGTCCAGGTTGGTCCCATCAAATAACACCTCAAAACCTTCATTTTTTTCTTCTTCGCTTAGTTCAAACTTTGGAGCACCAATTAATTCCCGGATATAAATATCCCGGTAGGCCACATAGGTCCCGTGCGCCTGGAGTTCAATCTGGCCCTCGGGAAATAGGGCTTGCTCCCGGTCCCAGTAGTTTTCCAGGGGAACTTCATCCACTACCAGCTCTCCGTTCAAATAGACGGTTACCTTTTCTCCCTGCATTTTAATGTGAAAGGTGTTCCATTCGCCAACGGGATTGTCTGCTACTTTCAGGGGTTTGCTGGGATATTTTTGGTTGTTGTACAGTCCTCCTGAACCTACTTCGGCACCTACATCCGTCCTGGCGGGGTCCCATATTTGGACCTGAGGTGTGCCCCTGAGGTAAATACCTGCATCCCCTTCTTCAGTGATTTTCCAGTCTACAAACATTTCAAAATCCCCATAATCTTTGGTAGCCGCAATATTCTGCCCTTCTCCCAGGAATACCAGGAGTCCATCTTCTGCTTTCCAGCCCTTCTCCATCATTTCGTTGGCTTTGGTTTGTTCTCTGTTGAACTCCCGCTCAGTCATGGCTGCCCTTTGGATGGGATTACTGAATACCCCTTTCCAGCCGTCCAGGTTTTCACCATTGAACATTGAATAATACCCTTTGCCTTCAGGCATTTCATCCAGGTATTTCTGAAGCGAGGTTTTGTAATACTGACTGTCCTGTCCGCTGATTACCTCAATTGTTCTTTCAACAATTTGCCTGACCTTATCTCCATAAATGGTTTCGTTATTCAGGACGATATTCATGATGGCCCGGGCGGCACTTTGCTGGAAGGCAGCTTCCTCCTGGTAGTCGGCCGCTACAAGCAAAGCCTGGAAGGTGGGGTAATTACCTATCTGATCGAGTGCAGCCAGGATGGTTTCATTTTTTTCTGCCAGTTCAAGGGCATTCCTCAGCATCAGAATTTTTTGTGCATCAGGACTTTCTACAGATGGTACGAGACGAATATAACCCATCAGGGCATCTTCTTTTTGAGTACTGTTTTCAGAATTTCTGGCAATGTGCAGTAGGGGCGTTGTGGCCCTGGCGTCAGCTGCCTCATTCAAAGCGGCAACGACGGCTTGTTTTTGTCGGTCATTCCCGTTTTCATAGATGTCCTGCAATTTATCCAGGGCCATTTCTCCTCCGGTTTTGGCCAGGACTTTGTACAGGTACATTTGCTTATCCAGGTCAAGCTCAGGAAGCAAATCCATTGCCCAACTGGTTTCTGAAACTATATCTCCTTTTTGAGCATTGGCAACAATGATGGCTTCCTGAATTTTTTGCAGGTTTGCCGGAGAAGATTCATTCCTTAATAAACCCACTAGCTGATCCAGGTCTTCAGGGCTAGCCATGGCGGATAAGGCGGTCAAGGCAGCTTCTTTTACAGTGGATTCACTGCTTTCGGCAGCATTCAATACCACTTCTATTTGGTCTTCAGCAGCTCTTGATGCCAGCAATTCCAACAGCAATATTTTATTTTCCGAACTGGCCTCAGTGATTCTGGAAGCAAATGCTGCCGTCACATTGTCTCCATCCATGCTTTTTAAAGCGGTAAGCAACGCTTCTGTTTCTGCTTCTCCTGCTGTTCCCAACTTGTCAAGCAGGGTTTCAAGTGCCAGGTTTTCACCGGAGGATACCACAGCAGCAATCGCTGCCATCCGGACGGTTTCTGCTTCGCTATCCAGGTAGGGAGAAATGGCGAGGGCTACCTCCTCATTTTTTACATCACCCATCCTCTGTATAATAGCAGCCTGAACTTCTGTTGGTCCTTTTTCCAAGGTTTTTTTCCAAAGGTCCAGTTCTGCAAGCAAACTTTCATCAGAAAGGAGTTTCAGGGCAGTTCCCCTGTATCGAAATTGCTCCTCCAGGGCAGCCCTGGTAAGCCATTTGGATGCTTTATCTGGATTAAATTTCACCATCAAACCCAAGGCACCGGCTTTGGTATGAAAATGCGCTTCGGTATTGGTCTTCTTGTGCAGTTTATTAGCCAGCTTAAAGGCAGTTTTGGTATGGCCTTTTTCTCCCAGATTATCGATATACCTCAGGTAAAGGGCAGCTGCATTACTTGGGTCATAGGTAAAGCCTGCACTTTCTGCGGCGGCATAAAGGGTTTTGGCACTGCCTGGATCGGCAATATTGGCCAATGCATAAAGACTGACTTTCGTTACTGATGGGTCTGGAGCGTCCACAAAGTCAGTAATCTCTTCCAAAGCTTCCTGACTGCCAAAGTCCCCCAGGGCTTCGATAAAATTCATCTGTAATGCTTCATTTTCAGCAGATCCCAAGGCCAGAATAAGCGCTCTTTCCGCAGAACTTGAGCCGATGTTGGCCATGATCCGGGCGGCAATACCTGACAGGCGCTCGTCCTGGAGGTAGGGTTCTACATAAGGCACTGCATCCTCTTTGGCTATCCACTTGAATTGGGTCAGTAAGAAGTGTTTGGATTCAGGATCTTGCACTTTGTCCAGGGCCTTTCCAAAAGCCTGAACGGCCATTCGTGCCAGGTCTGCCTGCTCAGGGTTACTGGCATAAAAGGCAAATCCTGCCAATGCATATTCCAGTTTTTCGTTGTTTGCTCCGGGCTTCAGCATGCCCGCCATCTGGCTGATACCTTCCTCTCCCAAATCTTCCATTTGTTGCATGGCTGTTTCCAGGTTTTGGGCATTAGTGGCGGGAAATCGGTTGAGCAAATCTGCTATTTTGGTAGCAATGGTCCGGCCATCGTCCAATTGATTTTGCGCCAGTCCGACAAATACCTGCCCAAACAATAAGGCAAGTATCAGGGTGGTTTTATAAATAGATTGTTTTTGCATGGTACTGCTTGGATTCCTTTTATTTATTAATTGGATCATATGGTATAAGGTGCCCTCATGGGTTGATCAATGAGCCTGTTCGCTCCTTCATCATTGAGAAATTGCTGCTTATCAGGGTCAAATTCCAGGTTTCTTCCCAGTCTTAAAGCCACCAGACCCATATTGACCAGCGTGCAGGAGCGGTGTCCGTTTTGCTCGTTCAAAGCAAACTTTTTCCGGTTTTTAACGGCATCCACAAAGTCTGTTACCTGGGGATCGGGGTCCGGAAACTGAGCCAGCTTTCTTTCCATGTTGGGGATATCAGATTTAAAACCCCTGTAAAGCTTTCCATTGGGACCTTCTATGTAAGGTGCTTCGGTGGTACCTTCTCCATCAAGTATGATCTGGCAGCCATCAGCGTAGGTGTAGGTGATCTTTCTCCAGGTACCTACCGCATCTGGATGTTGCTGAGGGGCATCGATTTCAACCTTTACCGGATTGGTTTGATCCTTGCCCAGGAAATATTGAATGGGATCCATATAGTGCTGGCCCATATCACCTAATCCACCACCATCATAATCCCAATAGCCCCTGAAAGTTCCGTGGGTTCGGTGTTCATGATAGGGTTTGAAAGGCGCAGGTCCAAGCCAGCGCTCGTAGTCCAGCTCTTTGGGTACCGGCATACTTCCCAGGCCGGTCTTTCCTACCCAGTAAAATTTCCAGTCAAAGCCGGTCAGCTTCCCTACGGTAACTTTCAGCGGCCAGCCCAGCATGCCGGAATCAACCAGCTTCTTGATGTTTTTCACTTCCGTATTCATGCCATAAAAATTGGCATCGAAACGAAACCAGGTGTTCAAGCGAAAAATATTCCCATGTTGTTTGACCGCTTCCACTACTTTTTTACCCTCTCCAATGGTTCGGGTCATGGGTTTTTCACACCAGATGTCTTTCCCTTCTCTGGCAGCATCTACGGCCATGATCCCATGCCAATGAGGCGGGGTGGCGATATGAACAATATCCACTTCCGGTAATTGGATCAACTCCCGGTAATCTGAAAAAGTCTTGACTCCTTTTCCCAATGTTTCCTGAGCGATCCCGATATGTCTGGTATCTACATCACAAATGGCTACAGTTTTGGTGCCTGCATAATTGAAGTGGCCTCTTCCCATACCCCCTACACCAATAATGCCTTTGGTGAGTTGGTCGCTGGGAGCCAGGTGACCTTTTCCCAACACGTGCCTTGGCACGATGCTGATGCCCCCCAAAGCCAAAAGACTTCCTTTGAGAAAAGTCCTTCTGGAATTTTTTGAATTACGATCCATATTTATTTAAAATTTTTTTATATCAACCCGTGAATATATTTCCTTGAAAAAGGATTAACAAATAAAATGGGACATAGGGTAATATATTGCTGTAAATAAATTCATGAAATGTAAATTGGAATGGTTTTGGTACTACTTTTTGTAGTTTTTATCTAAAATTAATGTCATGAAGAACCCAAAACAAAAAAACAAGACAACGGAAGATTTTGAAGACAACAGTTTTAACCGTGCACAGGAAGAAGCTCAGGATGGCCAGGGACCAAAGTCCAAAAATAAACCATCCAAAAAGGAAGCAAATAAAAAATCCAAAGATGATTTAATGAGAGCCAGGGAAGCGGATAAGGAGTGGAGCAGTGAAAGTGATCAATTCAGAAGGGATAACGCCTAAATCAAAAAGTTTATGAGCAAAAATAAACGGCCCCAAATTAAAAATGAAGAGCAGTATGAAGCCCTGAGGGACCAGGGTTACAGCAAGGAAAAGTCTGCCCGTATTGCCAACACACCTGATGGTCTGTCCGGGAAAAAAGGAGGAAAGGCTCCTCCCTATGAGGATTGGACCAAGGATGAGTTGTACCAGAAAGCAAAAGATATAGGTCTTTCGGGAATCAGTAAACTACGCAAAC
>Ga0008835_101640_pt1 | contig 10696 bp, 9 predicted proteins | sample HotLakConsoUCCRE_FD_62215 | JGI IMG/M metagenome (GOLD analysis project Ga0008835, IMG submission 62215) | Hypersaline microbial mat communities from Hot Lake, Washington, USA - Hot Lake Consortium UCC-RE (Hybrid Assembly) ...
GCCTCAGGCTTGGTCGCGCCCGGAAAACCGGCCGCTAAGTCGAAGAATGCACAGGGAAAAATGCCGTCCGCTGGTACGACTCGCCTCAGGTGCGCCAGTGTTCGCAAATGGGGCGGTTACTGCTGCTATGGCGTATGCGTTTAATTCGATGTCGAGTGCTGGGGGCGCGCAGGAAGAAACCGCAGCCGATAAACGAGAAAGGGTTGCAGAGATTGCCTTGGAAATGGAGGGTGACACAAGTTACGCGTATTCTGAAGGGAAGGGTCGCTTTCCGGAAGATTCATGGAAGTGCAACTTGTTCGTCCACGATGTTCTGGAGCGCGCCGGTATTGCACCCCCGTTGCAGCCGGGCGGTCCATGGCCTTTGATTGCCAATAGCTGGGCCAATCCCAATTATGAGGTTCCGGGATGGATTATTGTGAATGATCCTATGCCTGGTGATGTTGGTGCCATCCCCAGAAGTGGCACAGGCCATGTCGGCATCTATATTGAAGATCGAGGCCGTCTCAGGAGTAATGTGATGGCGGCGAATCGTGATGGCGTTGGTTGGTCGGGATCGCACATGCGGAATGATTGGTTTAATTCATGGGCGAACGCAACTGGAGACACTGTCTATAGAAGGTATGTAGGCCAATGATGCTTGTGATGCTGACTCTTAGGGGAATGAAGGGGATGTCATGATGCGAGTGGTGAGCTTATGCGTTTGTTGATTTTTGTTGTATTTGTATGCCCGCTTATGGCTTGTGCAGAGGACATGAAGGATCCGAACGCTGAATTTATGGAGACTGTTTCCAGTGAGTTTCTGGTTGGCATGTCATGGTCAAACATAAAGTCAACGCTGACTGACTTGGGGGCCAGACACCGGCAGTTATATAACGAATGTCTTGGTGAGTTTGAGGAAGTTGTGACGCCCTGTCCAGAAGGGTATTCGCTGGTCACAACTATAGATCTCCCGAGGGAGCATAGCGAGCATGGGAAGGGGGAGGCTCAAATGTATTTTGTTTTTGACATGGATAAGAGTTTGGCATCCTTCTTCTTCGAAATATATTACGAAGCTCTTCACCGTTAATTCTCGGCGGCTCACTCTGATCCGATGCCAATCTGGGACAGCCACAAAACTGATCGCTACTGAGCACGCCTGGTACTCCGGGCGTTCCTGTCATTTCTTCCTTAGCCGCGCTGCCCCTCCTGCTGCAGCACGGCATCGATCATCTCCATCACGAACTTCTGCTTGGGCTTCAGCAGCCGATTGACTCCACGACAATCCGATCCGCGAACCGCTCGAAGTCCTTGCCATTGTGGGTGAGCAGAGCCGGGATGCCGTAGGCCAGCATAGTGGCGACGATATTGGCATCGTGGACCTGTTTGCCGCCGATGGGAATGTCGTCCATCAACTGCATCAACTGCTCGGTCACGGCGTCGATATCGTCGGCGATCTCGAAGTGTTCCTGGAATAGCCGAACCTGTTCCAACACCATGGCCTTGGGCACGTCCCGAAATGCCTGCGGCCGGGTCAGGGTGACCAGGTACTCACGCAGCACTTGACGGCTGATCCACAAGACTCGCCCATCCTCACGCGCTTTGTCGATGGCAGCCAGCGCAACGGCATTCTGGGACACCCAGCATCTCGAGCAGATTTCCTAGTCACCGCCGAGCGACTTTCCTATTCTCTGGCGCTATATGGAGCAACTGAAGTAGAGTTTCCGGGTTACCTGAATGTCCTGTTGGGTTGTTGCTGTTGGGTTTTTACTGTGGGGTTGTTGCGCTATCCTAAATAATCAAAAACTCTGAGGTGTCGATGCTATGAGTCTATTCAGTTGTTTAGTCCAATCAGGGATTAGGAACGCATTCGTATTCCTCACCCTAATTGGCGCGTTTCTCTCATGCTGTGCAGCGGCTACAGATAGATATGTTTACTCATCTTGGGGACTGCCTATGGATGGCTGGCGGGGAAAGCTCTCAATGGAGTTTGTTTTTCATAGCGATACGTTTTATCTCAGATCAGGTAGTGAATTGGGTCAGATTTCTTTATGCGATGACGATTCAGAATTTCTGTGTTTGGTTGCTCATGGGTTTAGTTTCGCCATCCCTCGCGTACACGCCGATCAAGAGCAAAAGTGGGAGCATAATGATCGCGTTTACGAAGTGACATCAGAACTGGAGTTGCTTATTCTGGGAACTTCAATTTTAGTTAAACAGATTGAAGCTGAACATCGCGATGTTCCGGATATATTTTACTATTCTGATTCTCTCGGATTGTTGGGGTTTGCCTACAGCAAGCGGGGTTTAACGGGTGGCACTACTGCACCTGAACTGTACTTTGTAGAAGCGCTCCCTGGCCTGCTTGGGAGCTCGGGACAAGAACGCGATCTTAGACACCCGGAAGAGTGAGGCATTACTGTGTATCCAGAAGTTAGGGATGATGGCGAAGGCCGCCGCAATCGGCGAGCGTTGGATGAAAGGTGTCAGTGGCGAACGCGCCTGGCTGATTCTTAAGTCTCAAACCGAATAATTTCGCCGACTATCCAAAATCCCAACACTTCGCCAGATTTCTGGCGGCTAGTCATGTGTAAAATAAACCATCCAGTCGGGGAAAATGAGCCTGACCGCTATTGGGAATTCCCATCCGATCCGGCTGATCCGGTGAGTTTTAACCAAAGGCTCCGGAATAATGGAGCAAGTGAAATAGAGTTTCCGGATTACCTGGATATGCTGTTGGGTTCGCAAGAAGAGAACTTAGGGGAAATTGAATGAGAGTCACGATGCATCTCCTGATACTAGCGTTAATTGTCAACCTGGTTTGCCATACGGCTCAAGCGTGCATAGTGCTGCCTATTCCGCAGGAACCTGCCCAAAGTGCGATCGATCGGGCTACCGATATTGGGTTGGTGAGAATCGATGCTATCGAGAATGTCGAAGGTGGTGTTCGGATTGCATTTACCCCGTTAGAGGTGCTAAAGGGTAGTGAGACTTCATTGCAGACAACGTTTTTCCGATGCCCAAGATGTACTGCGGGAACACTTGATTTCCGAGTGGCTAGTCATGATTCGATCGACTTTTTCTCTGGTGCGGAAACATCAATAAGCATGATGCCTGATTGTTCATTAGTGCCCTCGGTAAGGGTTGGCGAGCGACATCTATTCTTAAACAGTGATCCGATATCCAGATTTATTCTGGAGAAGGTCACGGAAGATGACCGCTGGCTAAAATGGGCCCGAGAATATGTTGATAGAGGAACATTTCGTCCGGTAAGTGCCCAAGAGTATCTCATGGATGCTGAATCAATGAGGATAGTTTCATGTAGAAAGTGGCCGTTTCACTATATCTGTAAGGAAGGCGCTAAGTTCGTTTTAGAAGTTCGGGAAAGGAGCTCAGCGCGCATTTTCTATCCTTCAACGGATGGGCAGTGCTTCACACTTGAAGATGAGTTTGAAAGGCGCCATGGTTTCGAAATTGGAGGACTTGATGTCGACGGCCAGTATTGTTTGGGCGACGAATGAAGGAGGCGCTCCGGGCTACACTGCAATCCGAGCGCATTTCTGGGACTCGGCACACCCGGAGTTGCAAAGATTGCTTGGGAAGGCTGCCATTCACGATGACCGGGTTAATTGTAGGGCGCGCACCCCCGGGACTGATTATGTCCCGGGGTGAGGCTTTGGTTGGCGTGAGCTTTGGTTATTAGGGTGAAGTGATCCGCTGAAGGACGGGACGCTTGATGCGGAGGCTCTGTTCGTTAGCGTCGAGGCCTAGGTCTGCAGGCTTTCCGATGTGATCCTCCAGATTGCGCAATACATGTGAATCCTTCACGATATACTCCTTTCCACTCTTGGATAAAACCAGACCCTCTGGCGTAACACGTACAATTGTCTCGCCATGAATAATAAAAAGATTGGACGGCCTGGTCGATCTAATCTGATCGCGAGCTCTTTGCAACGAAAGACCATCGACTTCCAATCTATATGTATAGGTACGATAGTGCCAGTGCAGGGTTATGTCGATTCCCCTGCGGTGATGGCTGGCGATGTAATCTGCGACGTCCAGCGTCTCCTTGATCGTCTTTATCTGCGTTCCCTGTTTGATGAGTTCAAGCGTTTCATCAAGCGGGTTGGCGCACATCTTTTCCAATGACGACAGATCGGTGATCGTCTCCGGCAGTAGTGTAGAGTCGTCGATTTCTACTATCGTTTCTTCCATTGTTATCTTGAGATGCTGAGTCAGCGGCAATAACTTCGCGAAGGCGGAATGGAAATCACGAGACCTGTCCTGGTCGTACCTGCTGTCTACTTCAATGGGTGTCGATCTTACGATCGACGGCGTGCTAAGAAAGGCAGTAAAGCTCATCACTATCTCCTTGTCAGATATTTTGTGTGGCCGCGCTTTTTTGGCTTCAAAAGCTGGTAGCTACTCGCGTCCGATAATCTCCCCACTCAGGTACGCTTGGGTCGTGTTGCTTCAACGTGTGAAAGTCAAACTAAAAAAAGGCCCCGCGTGAGCGGGACCTCGATTTAGAAAAAGTGATACCTGAATCCGGGAAGAAGACAAACCTTCCCGGACTTAGGGTTCAGAATTGATTGCTGTGCTCGAATGTGATGCTGAGCGCGCATGCGAAACTTTGCCCGTGGCAAGGGCGCTGAGCGCTAGAAACGTTTCAAATTCGGCTTGCAGGTGTGACAGACAGGGACGCTCAGACCTCCCTTGTTGCCTCCAATGCGATCACCGATGAATAATCCCTGCCATCCGAGCGGATGGCGGAACTGTCGCAAGACCAAGTAGATTTTCTAGCACAGATGACTGCTTCGTGCCCACATGAGGCGAGCAGTCGGTAAATTAAGGAAGTGTGCCAAACCTGAGGCACAGAAAAGCCTTCTTGCAGGGATCGGCGTTTTTTCGTGGTGCCGGCTGCAAGTTACCGCGTCGCAAGATACGCGACGGGCTTAGAGTTACTTGGATGGTATCTCACGTGTTTCGCCAATGCAACCTTTTTTTCCTCGTTCGATGCGCTAGCAAACAGTAAACAAAGCCACTTAGGAATCCAGCTGGTGAGACTGGCGTGCCTTACTTATGATCCACGCTATAGCCATCACCCAGGTCCAGGCAGTTGTTACATTTTTCCCTTTCATGACAACTGTATAGCTGTTTGCAATTTTGTCGCTATCTTTGGGCCTGTGGCGTACTTGGAGTTCATTAGACAAGGTGGCCGGGGCGAGGTCGCTTGGCCACCGCACTCGTCGTCGAGCATCTCGGCTCCTAGGTAGAAAGTCGTACCAAATCGACAAATAGTGGGCTATTTCGGCGGCGGGATGATCCAGATCTACCGCTTCCCAAAGCTTCATGAGCTGCCTCAATTCGGGTGTTGCTTTCGGCGCTGTACTGAGTCGTTTCTGGGTCGGCTTCCCTTCGATTGCAATGCCAATTCCCGACTTCTCGGCAAGGACATGAGCATATCTCAGCATCCGATCGATTTCCTTTTTTGTTAGTGCGTAGCGTGTCCGGACATAGTCCTGCGGCCGCCCGCATCCTAAATCATGTAGTGCATGACAGTATCTTGCCTTTGATTGAGCAACCACAAGCTGAGTTTCACGGTCAAGCGGTGAACTATGGGAATGTCCAGGAGCAGGGATCAACCGAGTCAAAAGGCGTGCTGTGTGGAAGGCAGCGCAATTTTCGGCAGACAGCATTTCGCCAGCTGTTTTGACCTTGACTCCGAGACTTGCTGCGAGACGTCGTGGCGTCCAATCCCACTGTTGAGCCTGCACCTGGAAGACCCATGGTACGTGGAGGTAAGTGGAAATCGTCATCTTGTTCCTGGAGTGACCGACGGAATGCTTGATGGTAGCGAGTTGGCGAGGGGTTTGGACTGGCAACTGGGTGGGATAGTCGGGGTTACGGGCTAGCTTCAGGTCGCACAGCCTTAGGCCCAGCGTGAATTGGCAGTAAAAGTCGCATGCCCAGCGATGTCTGAGGTCGTGCCAGCGAAATGTTCTACCCAGTACTTGCAAAGAAACCTGATTGACAATGCTCCGAATACGATGCATTGGAGTAGGGCGACCATCCAGAGTAGAGAACAACCACAATCGGCGGTGATTCCGCGAAGGCCATGTTGCGTGCTCGGTGTGCAGCTGCTCTGCCAGTAATTGACGATAGATCGGATCAATTCGTCCAGATAAATCGATTAGGCGACGGGCTGCACGGGTCTTCCCGCGCTGCATCCAGTTCGGACGGATCACGAGGGCGGTTTCCTGCCCAAACAATAGGAAATCGATCGTATGTCGCGAAAGCATTTCATTGATGCGACCGCCGCTTACTGCCGCCAGGTGAAAGGCAAGTGTGGCCTGTAAAATGGTTCTTCGATCCTGATCGACGAACTCCGATAGGTCTGCGTCGGGATTGCAATGATCGAACAGCGCCGTCGATATCGCTTCAATTTCATGGTCAGTGGCGATTTGATTCCTGACCTGCTGGCGCTCATGCCGGGACGGACGCCAATACTCCCAGTAATCGCTCGTGTCGACATCGTCGATAAAGAATTGTCGTACGGCTATCTCATGCAGGGACAGGAATTTTTCGCAAACACTTCCGTCATTGGATGACGAGGTGATCTCAAGCGCACGGTGGTACAGGGTTTCGAGATCTCCCGGGCCAGGAACTCTGTCGCTTTCACGAATGTATTTTCTCAGCGCACGTGTCAGCGCTTTCTCAGCTGGGCCATAGTAGTTTTGTACCGACGCCCGGGCAAGCGTCCCAGCGCCTTGTTTTTTGGGCCGAGTGATCTCATTTGTCAGCCAGCACGCCCAGAGCGCTCCGTACCAACTCCATGACGACAGTTCGCTGCAGGCTCTCAGTTCATTGATCAACTTTTGCTTTTCAGAATCCTTCTCGACGCGGTCATACAGGTAGGTTTTTCCAGTCACTGGCAGTTCAATGTCCGCCTGTTTTCTGCTAACCAGGCGCCTGAGGTGTTTCATTTCGGACGTGATCTTGTCACTAAACTCATTCGGAGCGGAATCCTCAACAACATTGGCGTTCAACGGCTTGGGTTCTGAATGAACTACCTCCAAGTCGGCGTCTGGCGCGGCGTAGCCCAACAGGACGTCCATTTGCTCGGGTTCCAGGCATGTCGACCCTTCTTCCAGACTAAGGGCCTGGTTCCCCGCCCCGGAACGTTCTATGCGATTCACCATTTCCATGGTGCTTGTCAGGCGCTCCAGGATGTTCTTTCCAGCGACCCACGGTTCACCTGCAAACGTCTCCTGGAGTGCCGCAACAATCTCATCGCTATCTGCGATGGTCTGGTTGCGATCAAGCCAGCGGGCGTAGCACACTGCCGCGGGTCCTCGCAAGCCAACTTCCCACGAAAGCGAGCGGACGTTGACCGAGACGGCATCCGGGATGGCCGGTATGCGTCGACATTTGCCAGCTTCCTTGAATATCCCCACCAACACGTCAACCTGATCCACACCGGCAAAAATGATTGCGGAGAGAGCCGCCATAGCCAGATCTCGGCTTGGCCGGAAATCGCCTTCAGTCTGACCATCGAATGCACTTCTTATTAATGAAATCTGAGATGAAGCCCGAAACAATCCTGGCAGGAACGGGCTTGGATCCAAACCCTTTAGCGGGAGGAAAGGCCAATGGAGTTCACCGCTGTAGAATCCCGAGTCGTAGGCCCATGTCAGTGTGCGTGCTACGGTGTTGTGGGCAGCGATGCTTTTAGGGATATCATCGGCGTAATACTCATCAAGCTGAGTCAGCAGCTCTTCTACAGCCCACGATTGATTGTCAAGTTGCGGCAGTGAATCCGCTTCTGGAATCTTTGCATGTTGAGGTAAATGAACAGTTTTCGCATGTTGCTTGAAGCGTACACGTTGGCGTTCGTTAATACGGTAAGCCAGCAGTTTTGCGAAATCTGAATAAATTTCGAATGCTGTGTCACAGACCTTTTGATTGGCTTCATGCTGGACGGTGTGCAGTTGAGCGCGCCAGTGGGCGCGGACTTTTCTGTTACGCGCATTCGTTACCCGGTCGAATGCTTTTTTGCGGTTCTCCCAACTCACGAGTTGTCCAACTTCCGACCAATCAGTCAGTGAAATTGGCGTTATCTTTCTGCGTCGCTCAGCCGCGTCAGCTAATCCAGTGTTAAGCCTCCAACCCTGTAGGTTAAAAATCTGGTCAAGTATTGGGTTCAGTGCCGCTAGAAAGTTTTTCGCGATGAGCGGGCTTTCGGTCGAAAATGGGTGCCCCGTTGACTCGTAATGTCCCAAATGAATACCGAGTAGGTCTGCGTGGCTTTCATCCAGACTTCGAGCATGGGTGGCCAGAAAATGCCTGCCAAAATTAAGCGGCACTTCCGGCGCCTTGGCAATCTGTTCGCGGAACCACTGGATGTTTGCCGGCTTGATGCTGCCGTCTTTACAAAGCTCGAAAAGCAAAGGCTTCCGCCCTTTCAGAACCTGATTTCGGATGTACGCTGTCAGCCTCGGATTGACGTTCAGGTCGGCCAACGCTTTCAGGTGGCACAAATACAGGTAGATTTGATGATTTCCCTTTTCACCCAACCCGACAATTCGTCGTATATGCGCCGGATCAGACTGTTTGTCCGCAATGTTCGCCGCGCATAGTTCAAGGTCGAAGTCCCATCGTCGAAGCTGAAAGAGTGAATTGCTGGGCCGATGGCCGCCAATTGCCATCAAAATTGCTCCGACATGGGTGGCCATTGCATTCTGGGCCGTTGCCACGGATTCGAGATTTGATCGGTCAATTGATTTTTGCAGGCTGGCTGCTGGCTTGCGAGTGAATCGCTTTTTCAGTACATCTGAACACGGGACTGCTCTGCTCCCGACACGTGCCGACGACTCGACCTTTTTGGTGGGTGTGTCACCGAATAGGCTCCAGATGGCGCGGCGGTAGATATCAATGAGAATGTCCGATTGAGCCGAGTAGTAGTGCAGAGGGGCTGTCGACTGGGCGAAAGTGTCCTGTGACAAAAAAGACGTTGTGCAGAAGTTGCCTGACGTTTCGAAAATCTCCACCGCGTAAGTCTTGCGAATCCTCCCAATTGATATGGCCGGATTCTCGGCACGTTCTCTCAGTTCATTGATTGCAGGCCCGATTCTCGTCAGCGCGTGATTTAACACAGCGGAATTCCTGTATAGGAGGGACTCCGAGAGCGCATTTCCGACGGCTGGTGGGAGTGGGAGCGCTAGGCTGTCTTCGACTTTCTCGAACAGGTGGGCCTGCTCCTCCGTTGGGGTGAATCCAGTCTCGGGTAGCATGGATTCAACCAACATTGTTGAATCGTCGATTCTTGAAAACGGCCGCTGGTTATTCCTCCTCAAGTAGCTTGCAACTCTCTGTGGTGTAAGTCCGGTGCACAGGGTGAGGGTAATCAGAATGTGTGCAGCAGATATTACGATATCGGTTTTCAGGGACTCGGAAGCCAGACTCGTGCTGTGTTTCGCAACTGCCCGGGCTTCGCATGAAAGTAGGGATTCATGGTGGGGGCGGGCAAAAAGCCCACCGGCACTGGTGGCGCGCTGAGCTTTCTCCGCCCGTCGGACCCAGGAGAGCATGTTCCGGAATGATGGGTGGCGGCCTTTCCAGGACGAATTTTTCTTGACATGAGAAATGGTCGTGCTGTCTTCATCGTCATCCTCCGGGTTTGCCGGGTGTTCATCAACCAGCGGCGATTTGATCCGGCTGATCTTTATCGTCATATCAGTTGGCTGGGGTTCTCCCGAGGGCGGCTTCTTTTCCCCTCGTCCGCTTCTCGGCTTCCGCGGCCGCTTGGGATCGAAGAGCGCGGGAAGTCCCAGAATAATTGGTATGTTTACGGCGAGCGCTTGCGTCAGATCCTCGCGGTGACGCTCAGCCCCGCGTAGGTGGTGGAGGGCAACTGCAACAGCAAAATCTTGTACCGAGTCGGAGTCCTGCAAGGATGTGGAGAGCGGACGATCTCTCTTAGTTCGAAATCGTTCATCATTTAAGGTCCAGATCCAATTTTTGACCAGCGGTAGAGTCTGGTCAACGAGAGCCACCGTCTCAGGTTGTCCAGATCTTTCAGCATGCAGTCTGCGAGCCGATAGTGAAACCATCAGGGCTCTGGCGTGGTGGTCATAAGGCTGGTGATTGCTGTGGCGTCTCAATCCTGACCACACCACACAACCGTCCCACCCTCGGTAGGGAATTGCCCATTTTTCCGAATAAGGGGGAAGCAGGCCGTACACAGTGTGAAGGTTCGAGATCGCTGGCTGGTATGTGGACCAGTCGGGTAATGCCCAGGGTACCGCATAGGAGACCATTGCGAGGTGTATGGCGGCCGATATAAGCTGCCTGTGTCCGTGTGATGGGGCCAGTTCGTCTATCGCGCTCATGCACGGCAGATAGTCGATTATTTCATCTGCGACCTCGTGATCATCTGCTGCCGTCTGCAGACGTTCGGCGAAAGATCCAACTCTGACCGGGGCTCCCATCATGCGGCCAATGATGGGCTGGGGTCATTTCAAAAGTCAATGGTTGCGGCATAAAATCACCATTTATTGCCCTTAATTTCTCTTTCGACATAGCCTTCGGGATAACTCGGTTTGCCTCCTGATAATTCAAAAAATGCCAGTTTTAAAGGCCCTACTAAGGTTCCGACATTAAATAGCGATATCTATACTGCCCACATAGGGCGCTATTGACGTAAATTCTCCGAAGG
>Ga0008835_101641_pt1 | contig 10685 bp, 5 predicted proteins | sample HotLakConsoUCCRE_FD_62215 | JGI IMG/M metagenome (GOLD analysis project Ga0008835, IMG submission 62215) | Hypersaline microbial mat communities from Hot Lake, Washington, USA - Hot Lake Consortium UCC-RE (Hybrid Assembly) ...
GTCGGCGATCGAGGAAGGTGACTATGTCATCGCCCAGGCCAATGCCGATCTGGACAAGAACAACAAGTTCAAGGAAGCGCTGATTCCGTGTCGTTACCAGGGTGAATTCACGCTGAAGGAAACCACGGACGTCGACTACATGGACGTGTCGCCGCGCCAGATTGTCTCGGTGGCTGCATCCATGGTGCCGTTCCTCGAGCACGATGACGCCAACCGCGCCTTGATGGGTTCGAACATGCAGCGCCAGGCCGTGCCGACGCTCCGGGTCGACAAGCCGCTGGTCGGAACCGGTATGGAACGAGTTGTGGCGACCGATTCCGGGGTAACTGCCGTTGCCCTGCGTGGCGGGGTTGTCGACCAGGTCGATGCCGGCCGTATTGTTGTCCGGGCCAACGAAGATGAAGTTGGCGAAGACGATCCGGGTGTCGATATCTACAACCTGGTCAAGTACCAGCGCTCCAATCAGAACACCTGCATGAACCAGCGTCCGCTGGTCAAGGTCGGCGACCGGATCAGTGCGCGCGATGTACTGGCCGATGGGCCGTCGACCGATCTGGGTGAGCTGGCCCTGGGCCAGAACATGCTGATCGCGTTCATGCCCTGGAACGGTTACAACTTCGAGGATTCGATCCTGATTTCCGAGCGGGTGGTGCAGGAAGACCGCTTTACCTCGATTCATATCGAAGAACTGACCTGTGTCGCTCGCGATACCAAGCTGGGCACCGAAGAAATCTCGGCCGACCTGCCCAACGTGGGCGAAAGCACGCTGGCCAAGCTGGATGAGTCGGGCATCGTGTTTATCGGTGCCGAGGTCAAGTCCGGCGATATCCTGGTCGGCAAGGTCACGCCCAAGGGCGAAACCCAGCTCACGCCGGAAGAGAAACTGCTGCGCGCGATCTTTGGCGAGAAGGCTTCCGACGTAAAGGACACTTCCTTAAGGGTTCCGACCGGCATGGATGGAACCGTGATCGACGTCCAGGTCTTCACCCGCGAAGGGGTCGACAAGGATGCCCGTGCGATTGCGATCGAAAAGGATGAAATCCGCCAGGTTCGCAAGGATCTGGACGATCAGCTTCGAATCATGGAAGACGCGATCTTCGCGCGCCTGGAATCGGTTCTGGTCGGCAAGATCGTCGACAAGGGTCCGGCCGGCATCAAGAAGGGCGACAAGGTCAACGCCGCCTACCTGGCCGATCTCAAGCGCGATGAATGGTTCAAGCTGCGGATGCGCAACGACGATGCCCAGGACGTGCTGGAGCGCAGCGCCCGCCAGATCGAGAAGCAGCGCAAGCTGTTCGACAAGCGCTTTGAAGAGAAGAAGGGCAAGATCACCCGTGGTGATGATCTGGCACCGGGCGTGCTCAAGATGGTCAAGGTCTACCTGGCCGTCAAGCGTCGCATGCAGCCGGGCGACAAGATGGCCGGGCGGCATGGTAACAAGGGTGTAATCTCGACCATCGTTCCGGCCGAAGACATGCCGTTCGAAGCCGATGGAACGCCGGTTGATATCGTCCTGAACCCGCTGGGTGTGCCTTCTCGAATGAATATCGGGCAGGTACTTGAAACCCATCTTGGCTGGGCCGCACGTGGCCTGGGCAAGAAGATCCAGGGCATGCTCGAGGCCAACGAGAAGACCGCCAAGGTGCGCCAGTTCCTCGGCGAGATCTACAACTCGGACCGTGATCGCGTCGACATGAGCGAATTCACCGAGGCCGAGATCGACGAGATGGCGAAGAACCTGTGCGGTGGCGTTCCGATGGCAACTCCGGTGTTCGATGGTGCCGAGGAGAAGGAGATCAAGCGTCTGCTGAAGATGGCCGATCTGCCGGAAAGCGGTCAGACCACACTGTATGACGGACGTACCGGTGAGCCGTTCGATCGACCGGTCACTGTTGGTTACATGTACATGTTGAAACTCAATCACCTGGTTGATGACAAGATGCACGCCCGCTCGACCGGACCGTACAGCCTGGTTACCCAGCAGCCGCTGGGCGGCAAGGCCCAGTTCGGTGGCCAGCGTTTCGGGGAAATGGAGGTCTGGGCACTGGAAGCTTACGGTGCCGCCTACACCCTGCAGGAAATGCTGACTGTCAAGTCCGACGATGTGGCGGGTCGTAACCAGATGTACAAGTCCATCGTCGACGGCAACAACCAGATGACGGCCGGCATGCCGGAATCCTTCAACGTACTGGTGAAGGAAATCCGCTCGCTCGGCATCAACATCGAACTTGAAGAATCCTGATCCAGGAGGAGCAGCACATGCGCGACCTTTTCAATCTCTACAAGCGTCAGCATCAGATTACTGATTTTGACGCGATTCGCATCGGCCTGGCACCGCCAGAGCTGATCCGTTCCTGGTCATTCGGTGAAGTCAAGAAGCCCGAAACCATCAACTACCGTACCTTCAAGCCGGAGCGTGAAGGGCTGTTCTGTGCCGCCATTTTCGGTCCGATCAAGGACTACGAATGCCTGTGCGGCAAGTACAAGCGGATGAAGCATCGCGGGGTGAAGTGCGAGAAGTGCGGCACTGAGGTCACGCTGACCAAGGTGCGCCGCGAGCGCATGGCTCACATCGACCTGGCCTCGCCGGTCGCGCATATCTGGTTCTTGAAGTCGCTGCCGAGCCGGATCGGCTTGATGCTGGACATGACCCTGCGCGATATCGAGCGGATCCTGTACTTCGAGTCCTACCTGGTGCTCGATCCGGGCATGACCCCGCTCGAGCGCGGCCAGTTGTTGACCGACGATCAGTATTTCGAAGCGGTCGAACAGTACGGTGACGAGTTCGAGGCCAAGATGGGTGCCGAGGCAGTCTACGACCTGCTCAAGAACATCGATCTGGCCGCCGAGCTGGCCCAGCTGCGTGAAGATATCGCAGCCACCAACTCCGAGACCAAGATCAAGCGCCTGACCAAGCGGATCAAGCTGATGGAGGCGTTCATCGAGTCGGGCAACCGCCCCGAGTACATGATCCTGACCGTACTTCCGGTACTGCCGCCCGATCTGCGCCCGCTGGTGCCGCTCGACGGTGGCCGGTTCGCGACCTCGGATCTGAATGATCTCTATCGCCGGGTCATCAACCGCAACAACCGACTGCGTCGACTGCTGGACCTGAATGCGCCGGACATCATCGTTCGCAACGAAAAGCGCATGCTGCAGGAATCGGTCGATGCACTGCTCGACAACGGCCGTCGCGGCCGTGCCATTACCGGCACCAACAAGCGTCCGCTGAAATCGCTGGCCGACATGATCAAGGGCAAGCAGGGACGCTTCCGCCAGAACCTGCTCGGCAAGCGCGTCGACTATTCGGGCCGTTCGGTCATCGTGGTCGGGCCTACGCTGAAATTACACGAGTGCGGCCTACCGAAGAAAATGGCGCTGGAACTGTTCAAGCCGTTCATCTTCTCCAAGCTGCAGCGTCGCGGCCTGGCGATGACGATCAAGGCGGCCAAGAAGCTGGTCGAGCGCGAAGAAGCCGATGTCTGGGATATTCTCGAGGAAGTAATCCGCGAGCACCCGGTCATGCTCAACCGTGCACCGACCCTTCACCGCCTGGGTATCCAGGCGTTCGAGCCGGTGCTGATCGAGGGCAAGGCCATCCAGCTCCATCCGCTGGTCTGTACCGCGTTCAACGCCGACTTCGATGGTGACCAGATGGCCGTTCACGTGCCGCTGAGCCTGGAAGCTCAGCTTGAAGCGCGCGCGCTGATGATGTCGTCGAACAACATTCTGTCGCCGGCCAACGGCGAGCCGATCATCGTTCCGACTCAGGACGTGGTGCTGGGTCTGTACTACATGACCCGTCATCTTCCCGGTGCGCGCGGTGAGGGCATGTTCTTCTCCAGTGTCGGCGAAGTCCATCGCGCCTACGCCAACCGCAAGGTCGAACTGCAGGCCGCGATCACCGTCCGGATCCGAGAAACCCGAATCCATGAGGACGGCAAGCGCGAGGAAGTGATCGAGCGGCGTGAAACCACCGTCGGACGTGCGCTGCTATGGGAAATCGTGCCGAAGGGCATGCCGTTCGATTCGATCAACCAGGTGCTGAAGAAAAAGCAGATCTCCAAGTTGATCGATGAATGCTACCGGGCACTTGGCCTCAAGCACACGGTCGTCTTTGCCGATCAGCTGATGTATACCGGCTTTGCCTATTCGACCCGTTCCGGTGTCTCGATCGGCCTGGACGATCTTCAGGTTCCGCCCGAGAAGAAAGCGATTCTGGAGCGTGCCGAGAAGGAAATTCTCGACATTCAGAACCAGTATTCCTCCGGGGTGGTCACCGCCGGCGAGCGCTACAACAAGGTGGTCGACATCTGGTCGCGCACCAATGAAGAAGTGGCCCGCGCGATGATGAAGCGGATCGGCAAGGAAATCCGGGTCGATTCCGAAGGCAACGAAGTCGAGCAGGATTCGATGAACTCGATCTTCATCATGGCCGATTCGGGTGCTCGTGGTTCAGCTGCCCAGATTCGCCAGCTCGCCGGCATGCGCGGCCTGATGGCCAAGCCGGATGGCTCGATCATTGAAACGCCGATTACCGCGAACTTCCGCGAGGGACTGAACGTCCTGCAGTACTTCATCTCTACTCACGGTGCCCGAAAGGGTCTGGCCGATACGGCCCTGAAAACCGCCAACTCCGGTTACCTGACCCGTCGACTGGTCGATGTGGCCCAGGACCTGGTCGTGATCGAAACCGATTGCGGTACCGAGGAGGGGCTGGAAATGCTCCCGATCGTTGAAGGTGGTGACATCGTCGAGCCCTTGCGCGAACGTATTCTGGGTCGTGTGGTGGCTGAAGACGTGTATCACAGCGACAGCGACAAGGTGTTGTGTCCGCGCGGCACCCTGCTGGATGAAAAGTGGGTTGCCGAGCTCGAAGAGAACGGCGTCGACCGGGTGCTGGTGCGTTCGGCCATTACCTGCGAAACCCGCCACGGTATCTGTGCCACCTGCTACGGCCGTGATCTGGCCCGCGGCTCGCTGGTCAACCAGGGTGAAGCGGTCGGTGTCATTGCTGCCCAGTCGATCGGTGAGCCGGGCACCCAGCTGACCATGCGGACCTTCCACATCGGTGGTGCGGCGTCGCGTTCGGTGGCCATCGATCATATCGAAATCAAGTCGACCGGCTCGATCCGCTTCTACAACCTGAAGTCGGTCGAAAACGCCGAAGGCAAGCTGGTTGCGGTATCGCGTTCCGGCGAGTTGTCGGTGATCGACAGCCACGGCCGCGAGCGTGAGCGCTACAAGATTCCGTACGGTGCCATCGTCAGCGTCAAGGAAGGCGACAAGGTTGAAATCGGCCAGACCGTGGCCAACTGGGATCCGCATACCCACCCGGTCGTTTCCGAAGTGGCCGGTCAGTCCAGCTTCCAGGACTTCATCTCGGGCGTTACCGTGACTGAAGAAGTCGATGACGTCACCGGCCTGAGCTCGATGGTGGTGACCGATCCGAAGAAGCGCGGCAGCGAAGGCAAGGACCTGCGTCCGATCATTCGCCTGGTCGACAAGAAGGGCAAGCCGCTCAATATTCCGGGCACCGAACAGCTTGCCCAGTACTTCCTGCCGGCCGGCGCGGTCATCAACTGCACCGATGGCCAGGAAATCCGGGTGGGTGACATTATTGCCCGTATTCCGCAGGAATCGTCCAAGACCCGTGACATCACCGGTGGTCTGCCGCGAGTTGCCGACCTGTTCGAAGCGCGCAAGCCGAAGGAAGGCGCATTGCTGGCCGAAGCCTCGGGTGTGGTCAGTTTCGGCAAGGAAACCAAGGGCAAGCAGCGCCTGGTGATCACCGATGAAAACGGCGAGGCCCATGAGGAACTGATTCCGAAGTGGCGTCAGGTCCTGGTGTTTGAAGGCGAGCACGTGGAAAAGGGCGAAACCGTTGTCGACGGTGAGCCGAATCCGCACGATATCCTGCGATTGCTCGGGGTCGAGCGCCTGGCCAATTACCTGGTTCAGGAAATTCAGGACGTCTATCGCCTGCAGGGTGTGAAGATCAACGACAAACACATCGAGGTGATCATTCGCCAGATGCTGCGCAAGGTCGAGATCCTCGATGCCGGCGAAAGCAAGTACCTGCGCGGAGAGCAGATCGACCAGATCCGCCTGCGTGAGGAAAACGAGCGCCTGGTTGCCGAAAAGAAGACCGAAGCAACCCATCTCAATGTGCTGCTGGGTATCACCAAGGCATCGCTGGCAACCGAGTCGTTCATCTCGGCGGCCTCGTTCCAGGAGACCACCCGGGTTCTGACCGACGCCGCCGTTCGCGGCACGGTCGACAACCTGCGCGGCCTGAAGGAGAACGTGATCGTCGGACGTCTGATTCCGGCCGGAACCGGGCGCGTCGCACTGGCACGCCGCAAGGCCGAACGCGACATCCCGCACGACACCGAAGCCGAACTGGCTGCACTGCTGCGAGCCTCGGACGCCGAACAGACCGAGAGCGCCTCGACCGGCGATTCGGACTAAACGGCAACCCGCCAGGTCGGCGGGTAGTTAGGAAACACGAAAGCCACCGGGGAGCTGATTCCCGGTGGCTTTTTTCTACCTGTAAACGCTGCTCGGTGTGGGGTAGGATTCAAGCTTGACTTGCTGGATGTCCTCGATCAGTAGACTTGTCCAAGGGTTCCCTAGGTGTGATCTCTCAGTAGGTTGTCTACATGAGCAGGCTGGATACTTGGTGGCAAGCGGCGAGTGGTGCCATCTGCTGGCGAGCCGAGGGCCAGAACGCCAAAGTTGATGGATTCGACTTCTCTGGAGCTTGGGTGCCCGCGACTCGTCATCCGAATACTGAAGCTGCAAAGGCCTTTTCCTGGATATGTGGCTCAGCAAGGATGCTGAAGGTTTCTTGCCTTCCGCCGTGGCCCTCGGCTCGCCATCAGACAACACCACTCCCCGTTGTCAGATGGTTGCAAGGGGCTGGGTTTTGCCTTTTCCCAACTCTCAATCTGCTGCATTGGGTACGGCCTGATCCGTCCAGACGGCATCGCTTCATTCGCTCACGCGAAAGCCGCAATAGCGTCACGACGGGGCCTGTCGGGCGGTTCGGGCTGGACGGGGCGCGGAAGCGGCTTTCAAGCCAACAGCATTTTTCAGACTCCACGAGATTTTCAGGAACCCTGGAAACGGGGCCATCTCCACCGCGGACATTCGTTGACACCTGGCTCCACAAGACTGGCCGACTCATGAATGCCGATCGCCCCGGCCAGCCCGAACCGCCCGGCAGTGCCCGATGCTCGATCCCCTCTACGTCCAAAATTCCACGGGCCTGGACGTTTATTGGAGCGGTAGAGCCCGGTTTTTCGTGCATTTCCGGCCCCGTATAGTTCGCTAGTGGCGGGCCAGGTTGGCTGGAGGGCCGACTGAGCGGGGGATTCAGCCGGATTCGGGACGGTGCTGGCAGAGTGATGTGCACCTTGACACGCCTCGTCCGACCCCTTAAAATTCCCGTTCTTCGGCAGACCGCTTTCGCGGATCTGTCGTTTATTTTCTAAAGGCTCGAAAAAAATGTCCACTATCAATCAGTTGGTCCGCAAACCAAGGCGGCCGAAGCAGTACAAGTCGAACGTGCCGGCGCTGGAAGCCTCTCCGCAGAAGCGCGGCGTGTGCACGCGTGTCTACACCACCACGCCCAAGAAGCCGAATTCGGCCCTTCGAAAGGTGGCGCGTGTGCGTCTGACCAACGGTTTTGAAGTCACCAGCTATATCGGCGGTGAGGGTCATAACCTGCAGGAGCACTCGGTCGTGCTTATTCGCGGTGGTCGAGTCAAGGATCTGCCGGGTGTGCGTTATCACACCGTGCGCGGCAGTCTGGATACCGCTGGCGTGAGTGATCGTCGCCAGGGTCGTTCGAAGTATGGCGCCAAGCGCCCCAAGAATTAAGTCAAGGGTAATCGACCATGTCTCGCAAGAACACGAATTTTGAACGCGACATCCTGCCGGATCCCAAGTTCGGCAACGAGATGATTGCCCGTTTTATCAACATGGTGATGCAGAGCGGCAAGAAGTCTGTCGCCGAGAAGATCGTCTACGGCGCGATTGATGAAATCGAAAGCCGCGGACATGCCGAGCCGTTGGAAGTGATTGAAAAGGCGCTGGATCACGTCAGCCCGGCCGTCGAGGTGAAGTCCCGCCGCGTCGGTGGTGCGACCTACCAGGTGCCAGTCGAAGTTCGTCCGAAGCGTCGCCAGACGCTGGCGATGCGCTGGCTGATCGATGCTGCGCGCAAGCGTGGCGAGACCTCCATGCCGCGCCGCCTGGCCGGTGAGTTGATGGATGCCATGGAAGAGCGTGGCAGCGCAGTCAAGAAGCGCGAAGACATCCATCGCATGGCCGAGGCCAACAAGGCTTTCTCGCATTACCGCTGGTAATTCCGCGCGCGTAACTGCACGAGAGTAATTGCACGAATCGAATCAGAGGTTTTTTACCGTGGCACGCAAAGTATCCATCGAGCGCTACCGAAATATCGGGATCATGGCGCATATCGACGCCGGCAAGACGACCACCACCGAGCGTATTCTTTTCTACACCGGTGTTTCCCACAAGCTGGGCGAAGTGCATGACGGCAACGCCGTGATGGACTGGATGGAGCAGGAGCAGGAGCGCGGTATCACGATCACCTCCGCGGCAACGACCTGTTTCTGGAAGGGAATGGACCAGGACTGGCCGGAATACCGGATCAATATCATCGATACCCCGGGCCACGTCGATTTCACGATTGAAGTCGAGCGTTCCTTGCGCGTGCTCGATGGTGCGGTTGCCGTGTTCTGTGCCGTCGGCGGCGTTGAGCCGCAGTCCGAGACCGTCTGGCGTCAGGCGACCAAGTACGCCGTGCCGCGCATGTGTTTCGTCAACAAGATGGACCGCACCGGGGCCAACTTCACCCGTGTCGTGGGCCAGATCAAGGATCGCCTGGGTGCCAACCCCATCCCGATTCAGCTGCCGATCGGCGCCGAAGAAGACTTCGAAGGCGTGATCGACCTGATCAAGATGCGCGCCATTTACTGGAATGTGGAAAACATGGGCACGACCTATGACGCCCGCGAAATTCCTGCCGAGCTTCAGGAAGAGGCCGAGGCGGCGCGCGAAGTCATGATCGAAGCTGCGGCCGAAGCTGTCGAAGAGTACATGGAAAAGTACCTCGAAGGCGAAACGCTGACCAGCGAAGAAATCATGCACGGTCTGCGTACCGGCACGCTCAAGAACGAGATCGTTCCGGTGCTGTGCGGTACCGCGTTCAAGAACAAGGGCGTGCAGGCGCTGCTCGACGCGATCGTCCAGTACATGCCGGCTCCGACCGAAGTCAAGGCGATCCGCGGAATCGACGATAACGAACAGGAAGATATCCGCAAGTCCGAGGATGAAGCCCCGTTTGCGGCGCTGGCGTTCAAGATCGCGACCGACCCGTTTGTCGGCAGCCTGACCTTTATCCGGGTGTACTCCGGTGTGCTCAAGTCCGGCGATACCGTCTTCAACCCGATCAAGGGCAAGAAGGAACGCGTCGGCCGAATTCTGCAGATGCACGCCAACACCCGGGAAGAACTCAAGGAAGTCCGCGCGGGCGATATCGCTGCCGCGGTTGGGCTGAAGGATGTGACCACCGGCGACACGCTGTGTGATCAGTCCAATGTGATCACGCTGGAGCGGATGGAGTTCCCCGAGCCGGTGATCTCGGTAGCGGTCGAACCCAAGACCAAGAGCGACCAGGAAAAGATGGGTATGGCCCTGTCCAAGCTGGCCCAGGAAGATCCGTCTTTCCGAGTTCGGACCGATGAAGAATCCGGTCAGACGATCATTTCAGGTATGGGCGAGCTCCACCTGGATATCATCGTTGACCGCATGCGCCGCGAATTCAAGGTCGAGGCCAATGTCGGCAAGCCGCAGGTCGCCTACCGCGAAACCATTCGCAAAGCCGTCGAGGCCGAAGGCAAGTTCGTCCGTCAGTCCGGCGGTCGCGGACAGTATGGTCACGTCAAGATCAAGCTCGAGCCGATGCCGGAAGGCGGCGGTTACGAGTTCGTCGACGCGATCGTCGGCGGTGTGGTTCCCAAGGATTACATTGGCGCGGTCGGCAAGGGTATCGAAGAGCAGATGAACAACGGTGTGCTCGCCGGCTACCCGATGGTCGACTGCAAGGCGACCCTGTTCGACGGTTCTTACCATGAAGTCGACTCCAGTGAAATGGCGTTCAAGATCGCCGGTTCGATGGCGTTCAAGGAAGCAGCCATGCGGGCCAGCCCGGTTCTGCTGGAACCGATCATGAAGGTCGAGGCGGTCACGCCGGAAGACTACATGGGCGATGTGATGGGCGATCTCAATCGTCGTCGCGGCCTGGTCCAGGGCATGGAAGACGCCCCGGCCGGCAAGGTCATTCGCGCCAACGTGCCGCTGGCCGAAATGTTCGGTTACGCCACTGACCTGCGCTCGATGAGCCAGGGTCGTGCGACCTATTCGATGGAGTTCCTGCATTACGCGGAAGCCCCGAACAGTGTTGCTGAAGAAGTCATGAAAAAGTCGGCCTGAGCAGGCCACAGTCCAGGAATCAAGGATAAGGATCCAAGACAATGTCCAAGGCAAAATTTGAACGTAGCAAGCCGCACGTAAACGTCGGCACGATTGGTCACGTTGACCACGGCAAGACGACCCTGACGGCGGCGCTGACGAAAGTATGCGCGGAGGCCCGT
>Ga0008835_101644_pt1 | contig 10670 bp, 10 predicted proteins | sample HotLakConsoUCCRE_FD_62215 | JGI IMG/M metagenome (GOLD analysis project Ga0008835, IMG submission 62215) | Hypersaline microbial mat communities from Hot Lake, Washington, USA - Hot Lake Consortium UCC-RE (Hybrid Assembly) ...
GAACCGGCAGATCTGATATGGCCTCCCTGGGAAGCATTCTCTCCATTGCGAACACGGCCCTCCGGTCGAGCCAGCAGGCCGTCTCGGTGACGGCCCACAACCTGGCCAATGCGGAGACCGAGGGGTATTCCCGCCAGCGCGCCGTCATGGGCGAGGGGTTCCCCACCTACACCCCCGAAGGCGCCTACGGTACGGGGGTGCGGGTGCTGGATGTTGCAAGGATCCGGGACGAATACACGAACACCACCGTCCGCCGGGAGACATCCCTTCAGCAGCAGTACAACACCCGGAGCGAGGTGCTCACCCGGGTGGAGGCGCTCCTCTCGGAGCCCGGTGAGACGGGGATCGCCGCCGGACTGGACCAGTTCTTCTCGGCCTGGAGCGACCTGGCCACCAACCCCACCAGCGGGGCCGCCCGCACGGTCCTCCGGGATCAGACGGTGGACCTTTCCGAGCGCTTTCAGCGCATGGGTCAGGGGCTGGAGCAGCTCCGCCTGGAGTTCACCGAGCGGCTCGAGAACTCGGTGGCCCGGATCAACGACATCGCCGAAGGAGTGGCCGGGCTGAACCGGGACATCGTGGCGGCAGAGACCGGCGGGAACACGGCCGGGGACCTGAGGGATGCCCGGGACCGGCTCCTGGATGAGCTTTCGGGACTCACCCCCATCACCGTGACCCAGCGCCAGAACGGCAGCGTGGGGGTCCTGGTCTCGGGGGTGACGCTGGTGGATGGGGCGGACCACGGCCGGATGACGCTGGGGGTCCAGGGGGGGCAGGCAGGGCTGGCGCTGGAGGGACGCCCGGGAATCCTCCCGGAGAGCGGCGGCAGCACCGGGGCGCTCCTGGACCTCACCAACGGTGATCTTCCGGAGGCCCGTGCCTCCCTGGACCTCCTGGCCCAGTCGCTGGTGGAGGAGGTCAACGCCCTCCACCGCACGGGAACGAACGCCGCCGGTGACACCAACGTGGACTTCTTCGATCCGGCGGGGATCACCTCCACCTCACTCCGGATCTCGGACGCGATCCGGGCCGATGCCGGAGCCATCGCCACATCCACCGCCGACGGGCCGGGGAACCCCCGCCCCGGAGCCAACGATGTGGCCCTGTCGCTGGCGGGGATGCGGGATCGGACCCTCACCGGCACCGGGTTGACCCCGGACGCCAGCGTGCGGACGCTGGTGTCGGAGGTGGGGGTTTCACTACGTTCAGCGCTGGACCGGGCCTCGGTGCACAGCACCCTGGGTCGGCAGGCGGAACTTCAGCGGGCCAGCATCAGCGGTGTCTCCACCGACGAGGAGATGACCAACCTGATCCGGTTCCAGGCAGCCTACGCGGCCGCCGCCCGCATCGTCACGGTGGCCGACGAGATGATGGAGGCCGTCCTCCGCATGTAGTCTTCCACCATGATCCCTCGCGTCCCACGGAGGCCACGATGTTGATCCTCAGCCGGCGTCCAGGAGACGCGGTGCTCATCGATGGCGGGATCCGCCTGGTGATCGTGGGGGTGGAGGGGGGAACGGTTCGTCTCGGGATCGAGGCCCCCCGGGGGCTGGGGATCGTCCGGGAGGAGATTGCCACCCGGATCGCTGAGGAGAACCGGCGGGCCGGCGCCCTACCCCAGGATCGCTCGTGGCTGGAGACGCTGGGAGGGCCCCGCCCGCCGTCCCCTGCGGACGAGGGGATCTCCGGGGGGAGTTGAGCCTCCCCGGACACCCTACCGGGTCAGCCCCGGGATCTCCAGCTCCACCTGCACCACCCCCTCCTTCTCCCGCATCCGCACGGCCCCCCCGTCCCGCACCAGGATCCCGCTGATCAGGCGGAGCCGCTCCCGCAGCGTAGGTCCTTCGTCGCGCCGTGTGGGATCCGAGTGTCCTACCCCCGCCCTCCCGGTGATCCGGATCCGGGCACACCCCTTCTCTCCCGGCCCCACCTCCCCCCGGACCTCTCCGTCCTTCCCCGCCACCGCGTCCACCACCAGAAGGAGGATCCGGTTCAGGAGGGTGGGATTCCAGATCACCGCCGGGGTCTCGGGATCCACCTTCACCTGCTCCATCCCCCTGAGGTCCCAGTCCAGGAGCGGCCCATGGATGGCCAGCGACTGTCTCACGTGGTGGGCCGGGTCCATGGGGACCAATCCCGCTTCCCCGGAGGCCGGGAGGATGTCCATCAGGATCGTCATGGTGCGAAGTCGGCGGATCTCCATCCCCAGCGCCTCCGCCAGCCCCTCCTCCGCCTCCCCGGAGCGCAGCATCTCCTCCACCCCCAGGAGCGCGGTCAGACGACCGGCCAGGGCATGGCGAAGCCCCCGGATCAGTCCGTCCGCCACGAGGGTCCACCCCGCCTGGTCCAGGACCCGGAGGTCCGCCGGCCAGGAGGCATGAGGAGGGCGGCTGGGCATGGAGGGGCCGGGGTGGGAGGGTGCCGCGGGGACGCCGACCTGTGCCACAGGGACAGCGGTCGGAGGAGTGGTGCATATGGCCGGGGGAACGGGAAGGTGTCAAGGCATCCCGCCCCGCATCGCCCCCCCCGCTAAAGGTCCGGAGGACTCGTCCGATACTGGTTGATGTCGGTCGGACAGAGGGACGATCGAAAGAGCAAGGATGCTCGCCAACACTACCAGGGATGGAGAACGATCATGCGCATCAACACCAACGTCGCAGCACTCAACTCGCAGCGGATCCTGATGGGAACCGGTGAGGCTTCCGCCCGCTCCATCGGCCGTCTGTCCTCGGGCTTCCGGATCAACCGGGCCGGTGACGACGCCGCCGGGCTGGCCATCGCCAACAGCCTCCGGGCGGACATCCGGTCGCTGCGCCAGGCCACCCGGAACGCCGAGCAGGCCGGCTCCGTGCTGCAGATCGCGGAAGGCGCCACGCAGAACGTGCAGTCCATGCTCGAGCGGATGAAGGAGCTCGGCACGCAGGCCGCGTCGGACAACGTCAGCGACACCGACCGGGTGAAGATCAACGACGAGTTCGAGCAGCTCCGGTCCGAGATCAGCCGGACCGTGGACACCACGAAGTTCCAGGGCAAGCTCCTCCTGTCGGGCGGGTTCGGAAACTCGGTGGACACCGATGACACGAGCTCCACGGCCCTCGCCGCCGGGACCGGCGTCTACCAGGTCCGGATCCAGGGTGCCGCCGCCGACACCTACACGATCGACAACTCCGTCGCGGGGACGGTGGTCCTGACCAACTCCGACGGCGTGAGCCAGTCGCTGGATGCCTCCTCCGACGGCCGTCAGTCCCTGGCCTTCACGGAGCTCGGGGTGACGATCGACCTGGACGCGAACTACGACTCGACCGCCACCGCCCTCGACGGCCTGGACGTGGTGGTGGATGCGGGTGACGCCTCCTTCCTGGTGTCCTCCTCCGGATCGTACACCGGGGCCGACCTGGTTTCGCTGGAGAACATCGACCTGACCGTGGCGAACCTGGGTGTGAACGGTGCGGACAACCTCAGCACCGCCAGCCTCACCTCTTCGGCCAACGCCCAGGCGGCGCTGACCGTCATCGACACCGCCATCAGCGACGTCGGTGAGGCCTTCGGGAAGATCGGTGCGGCGCAGAACCGGATCGACTACGCGAAGAACAACGTGCGGATCTCCGTGGAGAACATGTCCGCGGCCGAGTCGACCATCCGTGACGCCGACATGGCGGCCGAGATGACCGAGTTCACCCGGAACCAGATCCTGCAGCAGGCCGGCGTGGCGATGCTCGCCCAGGCGAACTCCGCGCCGCAGCAGATCCTCCGTCTCCTGGGGTGATCCCGGAGCGGGTAGCGGGACCTTGAGGGGAATGGACCGGAGCCGGGCATCGTCCCGGCTCCGGCATTCCCCCCCCGGGTGAATGGATCACCCGGACGCACAACGAAGCGGGAGCTTCACATGGATGGCATCGGCTTCAGCGGGCTCGCCAGCGGAATCGACTTCCGGACCCTGGTGGACCAGATCATCTCGGCGGAAACCCGCCCGATCAACCTCATCGAGGACCAGGTCACGGCCACCGAACGTCGGGTGGAAGCGTGGAAGTCCTTCGAGACCCAGTTGAGCGCCCTGCGCACCAGCGCAGGGGCCCTGGGGGATGCCACCCTCTTCTCCCGGATGACCGCCGCGGTGCCTGCGGGCACCACCGGTCTCCGGGCCTCCGTCGCCGCCTCCGGCCCCCCCCCGGCAGCTGGTCAGTACCAGGTCCAGGTAGACCAATTGGCCACCGCCGAGCGCCTGGGGAGCCGGGGATTCGACTCCGCCCTCACCGCCCTGGGTTTCGAAGGGAGCTTCCGGGTGGCGGGGCGCAGCATCACCATCGGGGCCGAAGACACCCTGGCCGATGTGGCCTCCAGGATCAACCAGGGGGCCGGTGGGACCGGAGGCGGGGCCTCCGCCAGCCTGGTGAGCGGGTCCGACGGGTCGGTGCGGCTGGTGGTGACCAGCTCGGCCACCGGAGCCGCAGGGCTGGAGCTCTCGGACGGGCCCGGCGGGGTGCTCCAGGGGCTGGGACTCCTGTCGGACACGGTGTCGGTGCGGAACCTCCGCCCCGACGGCGTGGCCGGCGGCGCCTTCCGGGATGCCACCACGGTCTTCTCCGAACTGGGGGGGACCGGTGCCGGCGCCGGAACCGTGCGCCTGGGGGCGCTGGACGTGGCGCTGGACCTCTCCACCCAGTCCCTGCAGGATGTGGCCGACGCCATCAACACCGCCTCGGCCGGAGCAGGCTCCCGGATCTCGGCGCAGGTGGACACCCGCGCCGACGGCCGGGTGGAGCTGCTGATCCGGGGCACCACCGATGTGGAGGACGACGGCGGGGTGCTGGAGGCGCTGGGTGTGGTGGGGCGGAGCCGTGAGCCCGAGGCCCGCCGGCTGGAGGGTGCCGCCTTCACCACCGGTGCCGTGGCCGCCACCGCCGGCACCCTGCTGGCCGACCTGGACGGCTTCGACGGGCTGGCGGCGGGGACCACGGCGGGTGACACGCTGACCTTCCAGGGGGTCCGGGGAGATGGTACCACCTTCCAGACCACCATGGCGCTCAGCGGGACCACCACCCTGCAGGACGTGCTGAACACCCTGAACGACGGAAACAACTTCGGCGGGGGGACCCACACCGCCACCGCCTCCCTCTCCGCAGAGGGGCGGATCGTCCTCACCGACGACACGGCGGGGAGTTCGCAACTGTCCCTCTCCCTGGTGGCCCACAACGAGGGCGGGGGGACGCTCTCTCCCGGCTCCTTCGACGTGGCGGCCCAGGGACACGAGGTGGTCCTCACCCAGGGACAGGACGCCCGGGTGCAGATCGATGGCATCCAGACGGTGTCGGCCTCCAACAACCTCTCGAGCGCGGTCCCGGGGCTCTCGCTGGACCTCACGGGGACCACCTCGAGCCCCGTCACCGTCACCGTGGCCCAGGACCGGGCCTCGGCGGCCACGGCCGTGCAGAACATGGTCAACGCCTACAACGCGGTGGTGGACTTCATCCAGGCACAGTCCCCGGGGCCGCTGGAGGATGGCGCCGCCCGCCCCGCCCTCTCCGGGGACGGGGTGCTGCGCTCCATGCAGAGCCGACTCCGGTCGGCCATGGCGCTCCCGGTGCTGGGCCCCGACTCCCCCTTCGTCACCCTCAGCGACGTGGGGATGAGCATCAACCGGACCGGGCGGTACGACTTCAACCGGGCCACCTTCGAGTCGGCCCTGGAGACCAATGCCACGGCCGTGTCGGAGCTCTTCGCCTCCCGCACCAGTTCGGGGGCCACCGCCGTGCAGGTGGGGGCCTTCACCCCGGGCACGGTGGACGGGAGCTACGCGGTGGAGATCACCCAGGCGGCCTCCCGGGCGTCGGTGACCGGGGCGGTGATGGCCGGGGGCTACCCGGCGGACGCCACCCCCGACGAGCTCACCATCCGGGACGTCTCCGGCGGGGGCTCCTACAGCGTGTCGCTGGTGGGGGGGATGACCACCCAGGCCATCGCCGATGCCCTGAACACCAGCTTCAACACCCCCTCCAACCGCCGGCTGGAGCTTCCGGCCTACCGGACCGGGGGGAACACCGCCGATGCGGATGCCGCCACCCTGCTGACGGCGCTGGAAGACGGCACCGGCACCCCTCTGGGGATCGAGGCGGGTCAGGTGCTCACCGTCTCCGGCACGACGCCGGCGGGCTCGGCCTTCCTCCGCACCATCACCGTGGGGGATCCCGGAGCCACGACGCTGGGCGAGCTCAACACCTTCGTGGGGAGTGTGCTGGGGTCCGCGGCATCCGTCACCCTGGAGAACGGGCAGATCGGGATCGAGGCCACCACGGCGGGGACCAGCTCCCTCTCGGTGACCATCTCGACGGCCACCTCCGGAGGCGGCGTCATCCCCCTGGGGCCCACCGACGTGGTGGAGCCCGGACGGGGTCGGGCCCGCCTGGAGGCCTCCGTGGTGGGAGGCGCCCTGACGATCACGCATCAGGACGCGGGATCGGCCGCCGGCTTCGAGGTCATCCTTACGGGGGCAGGAACCGATAATACAGCAAGCCTCGGGCTCACGGCGGGAGTCGTGTCGGGCACGGACGTGCAGGGGACCATCGGCGGCTTTGCCGCCAGCGGTCTGGGAGAACGCCTGCTGGGGGCCTCCGGCTCACCGGTGGAAGGACTCTCCCTGACGGTCACCGGGACGGAGCTGGGCAGCCGGGGCGCGGTGGAGCTGCGGCGGGGCGTGGGTGCGGCGATGGACAACGTGCTGCGCCGGATCCTGGAGAGTGGCTCCGGGAGCATCCCCGAGATCATCGAGAACGCCGATGCACAGGTGACCCGGGCCAACTCCCGGATCGAGACCATGGAAGCCCGCCTGGAGCGGCGACGGGATGAACTCATCCTCCGCTTCACCGCCATGGAAGAGGCGATGGCACGGGCACAGAGCCAGTCGGCATGGCTCACATCGACCCTGGGGGCCCTGCCCTCCACGCAGCAGAACCGTTGAGGACTCGAACCATGACCTACTCCGCCCCTGCGAACGCCTACCGCCAGAACACCATCCTCGGTAGTTCCCGGGAGCAGCTCGTGCCTCTCCTGTACGAGCACCTCATGGTGAGCCTCACCCGGGGAGCCCTTCTCATCCGGAACGGCGACATCGAGGGGAAGTCCGCCGCCCTTGGACGGGCCTCGGACATCCTCTTCGAACTCCTGGAGTCACTGGACTTCGAGGCCGGCGGAGAGGTGGCCTCGCGGCTGGCGGCGCTCTACGGCTACTTCCTCCAGGAACTCAGCGCCGCCGGACGTGGAATGGACGCAGCCCGCGTCGAGCATGTCTCCACCATGGTGGAGCGGCTCCACTCGGCCTGGCGGGGCGCTGCCGCCAGCCCCGACCTCCGCACCCTGCAGACGGAGAGCTGACGATGAACAACCCTCGTGCACACCGGGCCCTGGCCGCCTTCCATGCCTTCATGCAGGAGCAGGAGGACGCCCTGGCACAGGATGACGCAGATCGGCTGGTGGAGGCCCTGAGGGCCCCCCGCCCCGAAGGGATCGAGGAGTTGACGACCCTGCCAGGGGAGGAGCTGACCCGCCTGGTGGAGCGGAGCCACACGCTGGAGCTCCGGATCCGGACGCTGAGGAACCAGGCCCTCCACGCCCTCACCGCCGAGCGCTCCGGGGCCTCCGGGCTCCGGTCCTATGCCCGCTCCGGGAGGGTGGATCCGCGGCACGATCTCGATGTTCGGCTCTGAAGCTAAAGATCTGATGCACACGTTCGATACTGTAGGAAGGAGGTGAACCATGACCAGACCGATCATGCCGTCCGATGCGGCCCGTCCAGAGGCCATCCGCTCATTCCGGGGCGGCGAATCAGGACCGGCGGAAGTGCAGGAAGTGCAGGCTGTCCGACCCGTGGACCGGATCGAGATCTCCGCCGAGGGGCGTGCCCTCTCCCAGGAGATCACGTCGGGACCGGCGGAGTTGCAGCCCGCCACCACGTCTCTCGCGGAGATCCGTCAGCGGATCCTGCAGGGGCACTATGACACCCCCGCAATGGCCGAATCCGTGGCCCACCGACTGTTGCAGTCGGGGGACCTCTAGGCCCTTGCCCTTCAACACCCCTGTCCAGCGCATGCCGAGGAGCTGATGCGATTCCTGGTGGTGGACGACTCGGCAACGATGCGACGCATCGTGGTGAATTCGCTGAAGCGGATCGGCTATGAGGAGTGCGTCGAAGCCGGTGACGGCGCCGAGGCACTGGAGCGATTCGACTCGACCATCGAGTTCGTCATCACGGACTGGAACATGCCCACCATGACCGGGCTGGAGTTCGTCCGGGCCCTCCGGGCGCGCCCCGATGGGAAGTCGGTGCCGGTCCTCATGGTGACCACCCGGAGTGTCCGGGAGGACATCGTCCAGGCCGCACAGGCCGGGGTGAACAACTACGTGGTGAAGCCCTTCACGCCCCAGGTGTTGAAGGAGAAGATCGACCAGGTCCTCCAGACTGCGGCGACGAGGGCGTGATGGCCGCCCGGGAAGAGACCGTGCGCCGGAGCGAGCTCCTGGAGGATTCCCGATCCACGCTCCGGCAGGTGGAGGAGATCCTGGGGGAGCTGGGGATCCGTGCACTCAGACCCGATTCCCGGCCGGCGTCCACCCTGGCGGAACTGCTGGAGGTGATGGTCCGGGCCCACCGGGAGATCCTGGAGGTGGTGGAATCCCTCCAGCGGAGCCGTGGGGTGATCCAGAAGACCTCCCTCAAGCGCCTCCAGAACACCAACCTGAAGCTCCGGGAGGTCTCGGCCACCACGGAGTTGGCCGCGGCCGACATGCTGGACGGCCTGGACCGGGCGCTGGGGCTGGTGGACCAGCTCGCCGAGGGGGACGACGGCTCAGCCGGGGACGAACGGGAGGCCGCCGCCGACGAACTCCGGGACGAACTCCACGGTCTGATCGGGCTCCTCCAGTTCCAGGACATCACGTCCCAGCAACTGGCCTACGCCTCCGGAGTCCTGGTGGACGTGGAGGAGCGCCTGGTGCGGATCCTGGAGATCTTCGGGGGCGACCGGGGCGAGGGCGAGCTGGACACCGAGGCGGACGAGATCCTCTGGGAGGCCCCCGTGGACGCCGACCCCGAGGCCACCGCACGGAATGCCCCGGGCCGACAGGCCCTGGCGGACGAGATCTTCCCCGGTTTCTGACGCTCCCCGCCTCCCCCGTCAGGACCCCGGGGGCAGCCCGACCTGGCCGATCATCTCGTCGTTGAACTCCTGGGTCAGGATCATGTGGATCCGGTGCGCATCCAGCACCATGACCAGGCCGTTGTTCCCGATGGTGGGGCCGCAGTCCCTGAAGCAGTCGTTGGGGACCACCACCTTCACCTTCTTCTTCCCCTGCATCGTCTTCTGCTTCTCGGTGAACTTCAGCCCCCCGGTGGCGGAGAAGAGGTTCGCTGCACCGGTTCCATGTCCCCCCCCGAGGTGATCCGCCTTCGCATTCCCCCGGAACCCGGTGGGACGGGTGCATTCCGCGCCGATGAGAATGGCCCCCTCATGATCGCTGGAGGGCGCCAGCACGTTGGCGTACATGTGCCCGGCCCCCCCACTGGCGGCGATGATGTTGCCGTCGAAGGGGCTCCTTGACCCCGCTCCCCCCAGGGCCAGGTTCATCCCGTAGTGGTGCCCGGAGAGGGTGCCCAACCCGCTCTTCGACACCTCCTTCACCCGGAGCGTATGGAAGGAGGACACACGGACGGCCTCGCTCCCCGACAGTCGCTGGACTCCATGGGTGGCCGCTGTGCGCTTGCTGAACTCGGACCCGCTGTTGAGCCAGTTCCAGAACTGATTCCCCTCCTTCGAGGGTGCCGGAGGGAGCTGGATGAGGACCCGTCCCCCATGGGAGACGGCGGTGGCCAGAGGGGTGTTGAGATCGGCCCAGGGCTGGTACGCACCGTGTCGGAAGACATGGAGCCCTCCGAAGTAGAGCGCCTTGAAGAACCTCCGGACTGCCCCGTTCGTCTGCGCGGCGCCGTACCACATCCCCACGTCGGTCCGGATCTGGGTCTCCAGGAAACGACCCCGGTCGTTCTCCAACTGGGTGAGCATGTTTCTCTTCACCCCGTCCTGCCAGTTCCTGAGCTTCGAGCCGGTCACCTCATTGAAGTCATCCAGGTTGTACAGTTGGGTAGCCAGGCTGTGCATGGCCACTCCGCGGCAGGCACAGTCATTCCATGCGTCGTACGCGTTCACCGGTCCAATCGTCACAGAGGCCTCCACGGATCGAGGGGAACGAGGAATCCGCAACAATCTGAAGCAGCGCAGCCCCTTCCACCAGAACATGCGTTGGAGCCTTCCCGGCGAGGGGGCCACACCCCGATCGATCCCTCCCCGGGAGCTGCATCCCCCCGGCGTCGTACCTCAACTCGAGGTCGTCACGCCCCTCCCCCCGATCCGGCGTGAGGAGCGCCGGGGCGGCGGATGTGTCAACCCCGACGCCGCCCCGGAATCGGATCCACCGGAGCCCGGGAGCCGGAGGGCGAAGCCCCCCCACCGGTGGGAGTCGCCTCCACGGGCGACACCAGGCGACCCTGCAGCCAGGCCCCCGCTGCGATCCCCACGATGGCCCAGAGCAGCGGCCAGTTCCCGGCCCCCAGCCCGGCGATGGCCGGTCCCGGGCAGACCCCGCTGAGACCCCACCCCGCTCCGAAGATGGCCGCCCCCCCC
>Ga0008835_101652_pt1 | contig 10610 bp, 11 predicted proteins | sample HotLakConsoUCCRE_FD_62215 | JGI IMG/M metagenome (GOLD analysis project Ga0008835, IMG submission 62215) | Hypersaline microbial mat communities from Hot Lake, Washington, USA - Hot Lake Consortium UCC-RE (Hybrid Assembly) ...
TTGTGGCTGCTGTCAGCGTGAGCTGCAGCGGCGACAAACCTTAGACAGAGTCCGCATTCGCCGCAAGATGTACGAATGGCGGGCAGGCAGAAATCCACGTGCCTTCTCGCCGTGAACACAACCAAAATCACGGCACTCCGCGTCGCGATAGCTACGGCAAGTCGCCGCTATCCTCGCCGTGGTCAGCGAGAGAGACCATGGGACTTGGTTGCGAAAGCACTCGCTTGACCGAGTAGAGTAGCAGGCACGAAAAGCGGCACCCGAAAGGTACAACATATTTTACAACAACGCCGCCAAGGCCCCAGCAAAGCTATGAAATAATGAGACAAATTTCGAACTACCCGTTCCATCCATCATCGGCGCACAGGATAGCCTCGCGGCCTCGGTGGCTGCGTTCAAGGGCATTCAGAGTTCTCCTCGGGGCCGCTCACCACCGGAACGGACCCGCATTGCACACCATACGCACACGGTATCCACTGCGCCACCCTGCCCTGCACAAAGACAGGCAGGCGGCGGCGTTTGGGTGGGGTCGCACTATTGATGATTGCGCGGATAACTCCCGTCATGCGACCGGCTCGGACGCAATGATCCGCAATCGCTTTCGGCGGCAATAGACGTCCAATGCGACCTTTGCTATGGGCGGCGCGGAACCCGGTTCAGTCGCAATCCCTAAATGAATGCAGGCAGCGACATGGCTACGGTTTACCCGGGGTGGGCGATCGCGACCACGGTGGGCAAAAGCTTCTTGAAGAACGTAATCATGTCGGAGCGTCGGAGCTTCTTCCTCAAAATCGGTTCTTCAGCTGCATTCACGCCATGAAGCTGAAAAATGCGCTTGGACGTATCCATACCAATTCGGCAAACATGTTCCACGGACGGTCTCCTCTGTTTGAGATCTACAACGACCTCATTCTGGCACATCGGATGCCGTTGGGGGCCGTCCACACCATCATTGCCACTGCGGACCCGAACGCAGGCGCTCGGCGCGTTTCTTGCGGATCTCGGAAGCGAACATCGGGCCGAACCTGTTCCACCAGAACCGCACGGATTCATGGCTGATGTCGATCCCGCGCTCGTGCAGCAGATCCTCGACATTTCTCAGCGACAGCGGGAAGCGAACGTACATCATGACCGCCAGGCGGATAATCTCGCGGCTCGTCTTGAAGTATTTGAACGGGTCAGGTTTCGTCATCCCAGGTAGCTACTCAGCCCCCTGCCCTGTCGCAAGCCAAGTTCTTCTGACATCACCCCGGACGGTTTCGTGGCTGATGTCGATGCCGCGCTCGTGGAGCAGGTCCTCAACATTCCGAAGAGAAAGCGGGAAGCGGACGTACAGCATTACCGCAAGGCGGATGATCTCTGGACTGCTGTGGAAGTACTTGAAGGGATCTCGTTTCGTCATGACCGGAGGCTACGAGCCCGCCCGGCCCGTCTCAACCGGATTCCTTCTGACAGCGCCCGCATGGCTACTGCGAGAGATCGTGGTTCAGAACAGGTTTTGACGAACTCCGTCGCCGATTACGATCTGGCCTGAACGAACCCATCGTGGACCGGAAACTCGTCATCCCAAGGCACCTGAAAATCAGAGTCGTGTAGTGTGAGGTCTGCTCATGCATCCAAGCTACCACGCTGGATTCACGAGATGAATCCCTCACGGGATTTGCGCAACAGAGCGGGGGCCACCGCCAGCCATATCAGCAAGCAGCGCGATGACGCGGTCGGCGAGATCGGCATCAAACCTATCAAAGCGGAGATCGCATGCGACCTTATCCGTGTCGCGGCCGTACCCCCGGGAAAAAAGGCAGAACGGCATTCCTGCATTGGCGGCGGCCTCAGCATCGATCCGGCTGTCGCCGATGAAGACCGTTTTCCGCAGATCGGCTTCCAGGCCCCGAACCGCGAGGACAAGCGGCGCTGCGTCCGGTTTTCGCCCCGCGAGACTGTCGCCGCCGACGACCGCGCCGAAGCGAGGAGCAAGGCCCAAGGCCTCGAGGATCGCTCGGGTCGGTCGAAGTGGCTTGTTCGTGCAGACCGCCATACGCCACCCGGCGGCCTCGAGCGCGTTCAGCAAGGCATCGACGCCGGGAAAGATCGCACACCCGGCCAACGGGTCGGCGAGATAAATCTCGTTGAACCGCGCAAGAGCCGCGTCGAATTCAGGCTCTCCTATTCTTTGGTGTTCGCTCCCGAGCACATCGGTCAGAAGCGCCGGGATACCGCGCCCGATAAAGCTGGTCAGCTCTTCCAGCGCGATCTGTGGTTTGCCCAACTCCGCAAGCAACCGCGTCATCGCATGGTGCAGTCCTGGGGCTGTGTCGACTAGGGTGCCATCGAGGTCGAACAAGGCCGCGTGCATCATGGACTCGTCGGGAGAGGGGCACCGCATTCCGCGCGCGCCACTAGCATCGCCCTCACGTGAGACGAGCGGGCCATCCAGTCACAACTCTCGAAACGCGGCAAGCGCCTTGCCGGCATACATCAGGGCCGGCCCGCCGCCCATCTCGACGGCCACTGTGAGGGCCTCGACAAGCGCCTCCTCGCTCGCGCCATGACGCTTGGCGCCGTCCACATGATACAGGATGCAGTCCTCGCAACCTGTCGCGACCGCGATGGCCGTCGCCACGAGCTCCTTTTCGGCAGGCGAGAACGCTCCGGGGGCGGTGGCCGCCTTGCTCACCTTGACGAAGCCCTCCATGAGGCCGGGCGCGGCATTGGCCACTTGGCCGATCCGTCCCTTTGCGGCGTCCAGCCGCTGTTTCGTTTCGCTGCTCAAGCTTCAGGTCTCCTGTTGAATTTCGTTGGCCCGCGAGCCGCCATCACCCCGCGGCGCGGATCGTGCGGAGGATGAGTTTCCGGACCAAGTCCGGCGCCTCGATCTGCGGCAAGTGGCCGACGCGAGGCAGCCGGTGCAAGGCGACGTTCGCGGGGACGGAGGCTTCGGCCTCTTCGAACGGCGCGATGGCGTCGTCCCGGCCGATGATCACGGTCGCGGCGCCGTCGAAGCTGCCGAGATAGGCGCCGACGGAGAAGAGCTGAGTACCGTTCTCGAAGACGCCGCGCGCGACGCGGCGCTGCGCATCGACGAGGCCCGGCGCCTCGCGGGCAGTAAGCGTCGCGCGGACGAGGACGCTTGTAAGGTCGGCCGGGTCGTGGACGAGCTGCCGCATCCACGTCGCAAGGGCGGCATCGCCTTGCGCGGACAGGAACCCTTCGACAAACCGCGCATTTATCGACGGGCCGAGCCCGACGGGCGAAATTAGCGAGAGCGAGCGGATGTCGAGGTTGCCACGTGCGGTCAGGGCGGCCGCGACCGCCGCCCCGAGGGAGTGGCCGACAAGGTGGATCGGTCCGTCCCGGGCTCCGAGTGCCCTGCCGACGGCCGTCACGATCGCGTCGAATTCCGTAGCGTCATGCCCAGCCGACGAGCCATGACCGGGCAGGTCTAGTGCGAGCATCGGCATCGGCAGACTTATCTGACCGACCAGCGGGCGCCAGGCGGAGAGGTCGCTCCCGAACCCATGGAGGAACACGACGGGCGCGCCGTCGCCGGCCGACAATTCCCGCAAAGCGATCGCCCCCGAGGAGGGGGCCGCCGCCGGAGCGACTTCGAGCGCGGCCTCGACATCGCGCAGCACCACGGCCCCGTCCGGGCCCGTTCCGGCAATCGACGCGATTTCCCGACCGAATTCGGCGGCACGCCACCGCGCCACCGGGGAGGCGCGCAGACCGCCAGAGCGCTGCGTCGGTGCAGCGCTCTCGGCAACGGCCACTGACGGCGGCTTGGCCCCATTCGACGCGGACTTACGCGCGCCGGCAGGGTCGACGGTTTCGCCCGCTTTCCCGAGATGCATGAGCGGCTGTAGGACTGTGGCAACGTCGCCCTCCCGGTACGGCAGATCAATCACGATCCCCGACGAGAACGCCTCGACCTCGAAACTCGCCTTCTCGGACTCGACCACCGCGACCACATCGCCTTCGGCGACCGCGTCGCCGACCTTGACGCGCAGTTCCACGATGGTCGCCGCGTTCAGGTCCTGACCCACCTGCGGCACAAGTATTGCTTCGGCCATGCGTCGGCTCCTTAAGCGGCGTTAGGATGGGCGCGCTCGATGGCGCTAGACACGAAATCAACCGTCTTGCGCGTGGCCGCCGCAAATTCCGTCGCCGTGGCCGCGAAGGCGCCGAACCGGGCGAACTCGTCGGGCTGCATGCCGTCGAACTCGTAGGCCTGGCGGAAATAGGGCAACCGCAAGAGCTTCGCGATCACCTCAGGCGGCGCATCCTCGTCGATGGCCGCGGGATCGAAGGGCGCGAGCCTGTCCTCGGCCTGCATGAGCTGCTCGATGTAGGAGGGCGGGCAGGTATAAACGAAATCGCCACCCGCAATCTTCTGGATGTGCCAGCTCGACGCCGCTCCGCCCGGCCCATCGTCAATGAGCCGCATCGAACATTGCAGCATCTTCGACGGGTGGCCCATCTGCTTGCTGAAGCGGTAGGCGCGCTTGAGGACCGCCAGTTCGCCGAGGATCACGTCCTCGGGCGTCAGATCGATCCCTCGCGTCTCGGCCTGCGCCTTCAGATCGCCGGTATTGCCCAGGCGCGCGGACATGTGCGTGATGACCGACCGCCAACGCGACAGGTCGACCCCCGCAGCCCGCGCCCGCTCCAGCCCGCAAGACACCGCCTCCATGCAGGCGACGTATTGGGACACAGTGAACGAGGTCGTGTTGTTGGTCGATATCCCGCGCGCGGTGAGTTCCTCGATCACTTCGTAGCCTTCCGCTGAGCCGGGGATTTTGACCATCAGATTTGGCGCTATGCCAGCCAATTCGAGCCCCTGCTGCAGCATCCTCACCTTGTCGGTGACGAACCGCGGATCGACTTGCCCCGAGACATGACCGAAGAGGCCGTTGCTTGCCTCGTAGACGGGAAAGACCATGTCTGCGCTCTGCCGTGATACCTCCAGATAGGTCTTCCAGAATACGCCTTCCACATCGTCGGCCGGGTTGTCTGCCTGGATGCGGTGGATCTCTGCGATCCAATAGACGGGGTCGTTCTGGATAGCCTGGAGCGACAGGGGCGGGTTGGTCGTCACGCCGCCGAAGCTCATCCGGCCTTCGGTGCGCGCCGTCTCGGGATCGAACAGGCGGGTGAGCTGATCGGTCCATGCGGCGCGTTTCTCGGGCGGGGCATTATCGAGCACGCGGCGCTTCCACGCGGCGTAGACAAGCGGGGAGCTGTCCCACCAGATCTCGCAATCCGGATTGGTCGCGGCCAGCCGTTCGAGAATGTGCAGGGTCATCGGATGCGCCTCACTCTGCCGCGGCGGGCACGAATTGCAGATGCAGCGACCTGCGCACCGCCGCGATCACATCCTGCTTCTGCGGCACGCTGGAGGCCTCGAGCGTCAGGTTGAACGGGACGGGGATGTCGAGCCCGGCCACGATCGCGACCGGCGCATCCAGTTCGTAGAAGACACTCTCCTGGATGATCGAGGCGATGTCAGAGGCGACACCGCCGCGCCGGTTGGCTTCCTGCACGATCACGGCGCGGCGAGTCTTCCGCACCGAGGACAGGATCATTTCGCGGTCGAGCGGTACGAGCGTCCGCGGGTCGATCACCTCGACGGAGATGCCTTGCCCGGCCAGCTCCTCGGCCGCCTCCAAGGTGCGGGGGATCATGTTCGACCATGCGATCACGGTCACGTCGCTGCCCGCGCGCTTGATGTCGCCGATGCCAAACTCGACGATGTGCTCGCCGTCGGGGACGGGCCCCTCGTTCATGTAGAGGTGCTTGTGTTCGAGGAACATCACGGGATCCTCCTGCCGCAGTGCGTGCTTCAGCAATCCCTTGGCGTCCGCCGGCGTCGACGGCATGACCACGCGCAGGCCGGGCACGTGATAGAAAAGCGCCTCGAGCGACTGCGAATGCTGCGCGGCGACGCCTCCGCCGGTGCCGCCCTGGGTCCGCATCACGAAGGGGACGCGACCGGCGCCGCCGGTCATCAGCCGGAACTTGGCGGCCTGGTTCACGATCATATCCATGCCGAGCATGGCAAAATCCACGTAGAGGATCTCGACAACCGGGCGGGCACCGGCGATAGCGGCACCAACCCCGACGCCGATCATGCCGGCCTCTGCGATGGGCGTATCGCGCACCCGCCCCGCGCCGTACTTCGCCAGCAGCCCTTCCGTCACCTTGTAGGAGCCGCCGCGCTCCGCGATTCCCTCGCCGATGATGAAAACCTCGGGGTTGAGGGCCATTTCCTCGTCCAGCGCCTCTCTCAGCGCTTCGCGATATTTGAGTGTGCGTTCAGCCATGACGTGTTCTCCGAGACGACCCGTGATCAGTAAGTGGCCGCAAATGCGCGGAATTCGTCGGGCGATACCTCGCCGCTGGCCTTCGAGAACGCGACGGCCTCCGCGAACTCAATCCGGATTTCCGCCTCGATAGCGTCCACGGCTTCCTGGTCCAAGTCAGTCATGTCCTGCAGCGCCTTGCGCGCGCGGTCTACGGGGTCGCGCGATTTATAGTAGGCGAGCTTATCTTCCGGCATGTAGCTGCCGGGATCGTTCACGTGGTGCCCCATGTGGCGGAACGTCCGCGCCTCGATCAGGACTGGGCCTTTGCCCTTTCGGCAGGTCTCGGCTGCCTTGAGCGTCATTTCGTAGACGGCGAGCGGGTCGTTGCCGTCGACCTGGTGGCTTTCGACACCGATGGCCACTCCCCGCTTGTAAAGGTCGGTCTCGCGCGTAGATTCCTCGATGCGTGTCGAGACGGCGTATTGGTTGTTCTCGATGACCAGGATGAAGTTCAGGTTCCAGATCGCCGCGAGGTTCAGGCTCTCCATGAACGTGCCGTTGTTTGAAGCACCGTCGGTCGTGAAGGTTACCGTCACCGCATCGGAGCCGCGGATCTGGTTGGCCAGTGCCGCCCCGACGCCGAGGGGCGTTCCCGCCCCGACAATGCCGTTCGCGCCGAGGTTCCCGACACTGATATCTGCGATGTGCATGGAACCGCCGTAGCCCTTGCAGTAGCCGCTCTCCTTCTGGAGCAATTCGGCGACCATCCTGTTCACGTCAGCGCCCCAAGCGATGCAGTGACCGTGCCCGCGATGGGTCGAGGCGATGTAGTCACCCTCCTTCAACGCGGCACAAACGCCCGTGGCGATGCCCTCCTGCCCGAGATAGGGGTGGAAGTAGCCGCGGATGAGGCCCTGGCGGTAAAGCTTGATGCCCTCGGTTTCGAATGTCCGGATCTTGAATGCAGTGCGGAAAATTTTCTCCAAGAACTCCTTGGAGTAAGCGTTCTTTTTTCTGGATGCGGAGCCCATCACATCTCCTCGGGTTCAGGCCGGTTTGCCATTTTTCTAGCAGAATTCAAGCTTACACTGATGCGAGTAGGTAGTCGAGAAAATTTCTTCCATGACGCCCTGATTCTGCAGGGGCGCTCCCACTCTCGCGCACCCGTTATGTTCCTGAAGAAAAGTTTTTCATGTAATTCCGTGCCTTGCGTAGATTACCCGCCTCGCCGCGCTCAAACAGAGGCATTCTATCCCTGAAAATCGCTTTCACAGGACACAGACTACACGTCGATACGCGCCGAGGGGCATCTCGATTGTGTGCCGACCACCGACGGAAACACGACACCGGTGGTCACATGAGGCAGTGGCCCAGCCAGCGCGCCGACCTCGATGACAGCTGCCACAGAGACGAAGGGCGCGGCGCGGGCCCGGCTCCGAAGTCCGTAGTTTCCGCAGTGCCCGCGCCTCCCGCTCCGCGAAGCGCCCTTGATGGTGTGGATGTGCCCTGATAATGGGTTGGGCAGTCCATCCTGACGGCACTTGTGCCACTGTGATCCGATCAGGATCAGGAGGAGTTGGCTATGAAGGAAGTATCGATCATTGGCGTGGACTTGGCCAAGGATGGGTCAACTGGAAGTGCCGCATCAAGGTGACGGCCTGAACGGCGGGATCGCGCTCGAGGATCGGCAGGAGCACCGGCTCCCATACCGCCGCGAGCGGATTGGGCACGGTGCGGCCCCGGGCGGGCTTGCGTTGAGAGGGAAGGCACGGATCGGTCTCGATCCGGCGGGCGGTGCGTTCGCTGAACCTCGCACGGGCGGCAGCGACACGCTGGCTGTGCTGGAGACGGTCGGTCATATATAATCTCACTTGCTGGTCGGTGACGGGTTTGCCCGGCACGGTCGTATCTCCGTGTGGCTGCAGAGATCTCGACCCTACCGGCCCGCAGCGGCCAGCACCTACTCCCCAGAAGAGAGCCAAGCCGGTGGCCCCAGCCTACGGTCGGGCTACGCCCTCCCTCCGCCTGGGGCCACCGGCCACCTTGGTTGTCGTTGTCGGCCAAAGTGATAGTGTCCCAAGGCGTTCTATAATCGCCTTGGTCAAGGGCTGATCTCGCTGCGGTTCATCCTGCGCGCCGGGCTCTGAGGTTCTCTCCGCGGTCGCCGCGTGGGGCCGCATGTTTGCGTTCAGAGTTGGATGGATCGAAGTGGTGCGCGCGGTCGTTGCCGCAGCCCAGGGAGCGATCTCACCCTCGCCGCGCGTCCCGGCTGGACGCATTCCGGTTTTCTGAAGATCAGCGTCGGTCGAGTTGTCTGGACCTATGCCATTGCCGCCTCCCGGAAGGGCGTGTTTGTGCGCCACATGGCGTGCAGGGTGACCGCCAGTTTCCGGGCCAGCGCGACCTTGGCCTTGCGCGGGCCTGTTCGCTCGGCAATCGCCCTGGCCCAACCCCGCAGGCCTGGGCCGCCAAGGTTTCGGCAGAAGATGGCGTTCGCGGCCTCGAACAGGCACTTTCTGGTGAAGGCATCTCCCCGTTTGGACACCCGCCCGTTCCGGCTGATCTCGCCGGACTCGTAGCGCCTCGGCGTCAGCCCGAGATAAGCGCCCGCGCTGGACGATCGGCGGAAACGGGAGGCATCATCGAAGGCGGCGACAACCGCCATCGCCGTGATCGGTCCCACGCCGAGCGCAGTCATCAGCAGGCGAACTGTCGCATGCCGCTTGGCAACTGCCCGGATGCGACTGTCGAGCGCGGCGATGCGGGCGAGGATGTCGCGCCTTGCCTGCATCAGGGCCTCGAATATCGGCACGAGTTCCGGGGCGACCGCCAGTTCGCCTTCGATGATCTCCTCGGCCCGGCGCTTGAACCCGCCGACCCGCTTTCCGAACATGATGCCGAAGGTCTTCAGTAGCCCCCTGATCTCGTTCTCCAGCCTGACACGCATGCCCACCAGCGCCTCACGCGCTGTCAGCATCGCCCGGTTGACATAGGCATCATGGCTCTTGATCTGCGCGGCCTTGAACCAACCGGTGCGCACGATCTGGGCAAGGCCGCGGGCATCATGCCGGTCGGTCTTGTTCGCCATCATCTTCAGAACGCCGCTCGCGTGGCGGGCGTCCATGCAGATGATCGGTACCTGCCGCTCCGTCACCGCGTTCCAAAGCCAGACTGCCAGCGGGCCGGTCTCCATGCCCACCCGTTCGAGGCCTTCGGTTCGCTCCGCCAACCATCCGGCAATCGCGTCCGGGCAGGTCGGTACCTTCGCTTCAATGACGTGCGTCCCATCCTGACGCACCACGCAGATCGCGTTCGCAGGCTCACCCTTTTGCGAGACGTCCAGCGCTGCAAGCATTCCCATCGTATCCTCCATGCTCAGGCCCCGGCAAACTGCCGGAGCGACTCATCCCATCCTGCAACGGAGAAGGCCGCGGATGGGGCAGGGCGGTTCCCTAACAGGCTGCTGAAGAAGTCGGCTCTCGACCTGTTTTGCGGAACGTGATTCACCCTGCGCACAATGTTGGCGGGGGTGATGATGCGCGGGACGGACGAGGCGAGCGGGTTGCTTTTCAGCTATGTCGATCTGGAGGAGCGCATCCCGGTGCGTCATCCGCTGCGCAAGATCCGGCAGGTGGTGAATGACGCGCTTGCCAGTCTCGATGCCGAGTTTGAGGCGCTCTACGCCGACTTCGGCCGTCCCTCGATCCCGCCGGAGCGGCTGATCCGGGCCAGCCTGATCCAGATCCTGTTCTCGGTCCGGTCTGAACGGCAGTTGATGGAGCAGATGCAGTATAACCTTCTGTTCCGCTGGTTCGTGGGGCTGGGCATCGATGATCCTGTCTGGGTTCCCACCGTGTTCACGAAGAACCGCGACCGGCTGCTGACAACGGAAATGTCGCGCAAGGTGATGGCGGCGATCCTGGCGCATCGCGAGGTCGCACCGCTGCTGTCGGACGAGCACTTCTCGGTCGACGGCACGCTGGTGAAGGCCTGGGCCTCGATGAAGAGCTTTCAGCCGAAGGCAGCCGACACGCCGCCCGATGACGACCCGGGCAGCCCGCCCGGTCCCGACGCCACCGCCGAGGATCACCCCGAACCGACCGAACCCGAGACAGACGCCATGCCACGCCCCAGCCGCCAGAACCGCAATGCCGAGGTCGACTTCAGGGGCGAGAAGCGATCCAACGTCACCCATGCCTCGACCACCGACCCAGACGCGCGGCTCTACAAGAAGTCGCCCGGAACCGGGGCGATGCTGTGCTTCATTGGCCATGCGCTGATGGAGAACCGCTCGGGCCTGATCGTGCA
>Ga0008835_101654_pt1 | contig 10582 bp, 21 predicted proteins | sample HotLakConsoUCCRE_FD_62215 | JGI IMG/M metagenome (GOLD analysis project Ga0008835, IMG submission 62215) | Hypersaline microbial mat communities from Hot Lake, Washington, USA - Hot Lake Consortium UCC-RE (Hybrid Assembly) ...
TCTACGTGCGGGGGTGAGGGGGGAAAGGGGCTCACCTCGAACTCCGCTCAGCATCGTTCGATCGTTCGCTGAAGACCTACGTCAGCGTTGGGCCGGACAAGTTCAGCGTGGCCATCGAGGACCCGGTTTTCTGGGAGCAGGTGGAAGGGGGGGAGTCCTTCGCGAAGGGCGACGTGTTGAGGGTGATCCTCGAGGTCGCGATGACGCGAGAGAAGGGTCAGACTGTGAACGTGGAGAGGACGGTCACGACGGTGCTCGAGAAGATCCCGATCCCGGCCAAGGGAAGTGACCAGCCAACGTTTCTGTGAGCCGCCCCGGGGCTCTACGGCCGCCGCTCCGCTTTTCTGAACGGCCACTTAACCGGTAGATCCCGCCGGAGCACGGGTATGTGCGGCTCGTCCTTCCGTACCATGACGGGCCCATCCGGAAAGCGTCCCCCGAGCAACTCGCGCTGGGCCTCGACGAGCAGGTCGGTGAGATGGCATTGCAGACGGTCGTGCTCGATTCCCGCCGCAGTGAAGGCCTCGCTCAACACGTCGACCAAGTGATCGTGGCCCCCGCCAAGACTAGTACCCCGAAGCTCATCTGGCGGGAGAATTCGCAGGGCCTGAATCAGAAGGGGTCGGACTGCTTCGCCGAACGATCGCTCGCCCTGCGAAACGGCAGCGATCATACCGCCAAATCCGGGCATCGCCGGAGAACTCTTGACTACAAGCCGAACGACCGCCCTCGTCGTACTCGTGGCATTCTCCACAGCGCTCACCAGGTCGGACCGAGAGTAAGGGCAGCCACGACCTCCCGGCTTCGAAGCCGACTCGACGGACGAGACAAACCACCGGAAACGGCTAATGCAGTCCGCCACGGCCTGCTGGGACTCTTCGATGCCCTCTGCCAGCCGGCTGTAGACCCCAAGGCAGAATTCGTCCCGGACATTCTGTCGCTGGATCTGCGCCGCATCTCGGTTCTGCCGGACCACTGCCCAGAGGGTTGCCAGGACTGGCAGCACGGCCGTGAGGTAGGCTGCAATCAGGACAGCGTCCAAGGGCTCAGGCTCCCTATGCGACCGATGGCGGAAGACGGCGGTGTTCTTCGTCCCTGGATCGAGCGACTGCGATCAGAGTGGGGCATCCTCTGACGCCGGGGTGCCTCCCGACCCGACGCCATCTTCGGCAACGCAGGACCGACAGAATGAAGCCCCGAACGGGGTCAGGGCAAGGAAGTACCTCCGGCTACCCGGAAAGGCTTCGGGAACCTCCACCAGCTGGAGGCGCGATAGATTCTCAAGGGCCACCATGAAGTCGCCTTGGTTGACCGCCAGTTCCCCCTCCCAGTCCTCTGGGGGATTGAAGAGTATCCGGGAGGTGGACGACCCATCCTCGTGCAGGGTGTTCACCGTTCCGCTAGGAAGGGGCCCGACCTTGGCCTTTGGGGAGAGACCTCGGAGAACTCGAGCCTCGTAGGGGCTGAGCTGGCGGATGATTTCCGAATAGGCCGGGTGGGCCCTGGGGCTTCCGGAGTCCAACTCGGTGGCCAACAAGGCAGCAAACAGATCTCGGATGTCCTCCTGGCCACCAGCGAAGAGATTCCCCATCAGGGCGTTGGCCAGGATCACCTCGGCGGGATCGCGCAGCGCATCGGGATCCACACCGCGGCTCCGCAGGATCTCGATCGTCCGCTGGAACAGGGCTTCCTGGGCGGCATCTTGGTTCTGGAGGCGCTCGACGACCGGAGCAAGTCGGCTCCGCACCATGAGGCGAAAGAGCTCACCCACCTCCTTCAGCGGCGGTCCGAGCACCTCCTTGGCGCCATACGCCGCTCCGGCCGCCAGCGCCAGCTTTGCCTTGTCGATCGGATCCACGTCAGTCCTCCTCCGGTCCGCTGCTGGGCGGAACCACGCTCACCCTGGCCATTCCCTTCCGCTCAGGACGGGCGACCCCCAGCACGTTTCGCACGTCGAAGGCCAGCCACGATGCCTCTTCTCCAGAGGGCGTCAACAGAAGAACCCAGTGCTCCCCAGCGTGGCCCAGAATCCCGGCGACCTCAACCGTTTCCCCCTTCAGATACTTCTTGGTGACGTCATTGAACAGACGGGCGGTCCACCCATCGCCTTCCAAGGATACCACCGGGCCCACCTCTTCCTCGAGCTCCGTTACCTTCCCCTCCTCCCAGTCGTAACACGCGGTCGCCGACCAGATTCCACCGCGGACGTCCCAGGCAAGGAGGTATCGACCACCTTCAGCGGTGATCTCACGAGGACCCGCACCGTCGTGCTTGACTTCCTCCATATCCCACGGGCCACCTCGAAACCGTCGGTTCCACATGGTCATCACATTTCTCCCTTACGGACATGGACTTACGGCAGTTCCGGCAGCTCCCCCATCGTCAGCCTCTGGAAGTCCCCCCCCGCGGCGTGCCGGGCAGCCTGGAGGATGACCGCCTCCACGGCTGCCTCCAGCCAGATGCGCTCCTCGCGGCTCAGCTCCTTGAAGTCCTCACCCGGACTCGGAGCCTTTCGAGCCTCGGTTGGACCACCACTGGCCGCCAGCCTGCCCAGCGTATTCAGGACCGCCTTCTCGATGCGGAGCTTCTTTCCCGCCGAAGCTCGAGTGTGGCTGATCCAGTGATCCACCATCGACACAACGAACCCGGCCAGGCTCAGGAGGGGCTCCCTCCCCTCGACGTGGCCTCGATGTCGATCCCAGAGGGTTCTCACGTCGGGTGACACCCTCAGACCGAAGTCTGGGACGGGATAGGACACCCTGGAGACCTGTGCCGACCACTCTTCCTCCCCCAAAGCGTAGTCACCGCTCTCGGCGGCCAGCACGTGGTGACGTCCGCCCGACTGGGCCTGGGCGGTCTGCCCGCGGAGGTACTTGAACCGAACCCGGCCTCCGCTGGGCCGAAGGTCCGTGGTGAGCTCCCAGGCGCGCACGAAGGGATCCACGATTGCCCTGGCCTCATCGAGGGAGGCGAAACGTTGGGTCATCCTCACCGTGAGCAGGTCGCCTTCCAGCCGTGCCTCGAAGGCTCCTCCCACAACGTCCAGAGGGTCAGCGCGAGCATAATCGTCGCCATCGCATGGGACGAGTTGGTAGAGCAGCAAGTCGACAATGGGGGCGTTCATAGGCCTCCTCCATGCTTCCGCGTCACCTCCCCCCTCTCGGCGGCGCTGAACTTTCTGTGGCCGTTTTCCCCTTTCCCTGAATCAGGATACCGGTGTTCAGCGGTCGGGAAGATCTGGCGGTGTGTGAAACCTGATCCAGTTTCTCCCACACCCGGCCGGCTATGTGGTTATGCGCAATCCTGCATATTCCGGGGGTTGGAGCCTCCGTCCTCGCGGCACTCCTTCCTCCCGCCTGGAGCTCGTAGCGGAGCAGCTCGACGCGCGGGCGGTTCATGGGGGGGGTGATCGGCTCGACCAGGGTGAACACCCCCGACTTCGTCATCTTGCGGCGGAGTTCGAACCGTCCCAGGGCTGCTGGGAGATCGACGTCGGCCAACCGCTGAAAGTCGATCTCTTGCCACCCATCTCGGGGGATACGGGCGCTGAGCAGGCAGTCATTCCCCTTCCCCGTTCTCATCGACCAGCCAGCGGCGGAGCGGCTGAGAGGTGAACTGCCACCATATGCCACGGCTCCATCCTCAGCCTTCCTGTAGCTCAGGAAGGTCCCGCCTCGGGGGGGCTACCCCCGGGGCGTGCCGGGTGGCCTTGACTGCTCTAGCCGGGCGGTCGATGGCGGTCCAGGACCGAGTCCAGCCAGCTGTTGTCCGGCCCCCCTCCAAGACTAGATGCCTCCTTCCGCCTCATGCATGGCGTGGGGTGAGCGAGTGGAAACGACAGGCCACGTGGAAGGAGAACCCCGCCCGGTGCATGTGCATCCACATATTGAGCTCTATTTCAAGGACTTGCCAGGCCGGGATCTCACCCGAGGAAGCACGCGCCCTCTCCCGTCGAATCTTGGACCCACCTCCAACCCCTAGGCCGCATGCGTCCTGACCGGGACTTGCTTTCACTTGGATGGCCCCGCGTGCCCCAACCCCTTTCTTGGATCGATCCGTGCGCATCCCCGGACCTCATGATCTTGTGGCAGGCCACTGCATCGGCATACAATCATGCCATGTGTCATAGACGTGTACCGCCCGATCCGGTCGAACGCCATGCTCGTTGATCCTCTGGACCATCTCCTCGGCACGAGAACGAAGGTTCGAATCCTCCGCGCGCTGGTACCGCTGGACAGGCCCGTTTCCGGAAGAGAGGCGGCACGGCTGGCCGGCGTTTCGCGCATCGCGCTCAGGGCGATGGAGGAACTCTCGGCGGTGGGCATCCTGAGACTGGACCAGGCGACAGGGCAACACCTCTTCACCTTTGAGCGCCGACATCACCTGGCCCCTGTGATCGAGACGTTGTTCAAGGCAGAGCGATACTTCACGTCGGCGCTCTTCGGCCGAATCCGCGAGACGATGGAAGGCGCCAAGTCCGTCGAGAGCGCAGTGGTCTTCGGAAGTTCAGCACGTGGCGAAGCCGGGCCCCGCAGTGACCTGGATCTCCTCGTGGTCGTTCGGGGGCATGACGCACGGGAGGGGGTCCGCATGGCTCTGGCGGAGCTGGCGCCCCGACTCTTCACCGACTTCGGCGTGCGTCTCTCTCCCGTTGTCCTCACCCTCGAACAGTTCCGGCAACAGGGCGAGGAGAATGATCCATTCATCGGTGAAGTCCAGCGCGACGCACGGCACGTCATGGGGCGAACCGTGGAGGACTTGATGCATGGTTAAGCGGGGACGGCGGAAGCGCCTGGACCCGTCCCTCGCGGCGAAGTACCATCGCGTCGCACTTGCCCTGGGGATCAGCGCACGGGACCTGTGCTCGGTCGCGGAGGCCGGCGACCTGTACGGGAACGCCATTGCCATCGTCGCGATCCACGCTGCAATCGCGCATGCCGACGCGCTGAGCATCGCCTATGGCGGGTTCAAGTCCACCGAAGGAGATCACGAGGGAGCGGGGGACACCTTACTGGCTGCCCTCGGCTCCCGCGCCGAGGCAGGCCAGATCAAGGTGCTTCGCTCGATCATCGCCGAGAAGGACGCGGTGTCCTACCAGGGTGTGTACTACAGCGTCGGGGAGGCGCGGGCCGTCGTCCAGAGCCTCACGGGATTGGCGGAATGGGCAGAGGACATGTACCGGCAGAGACCGTAGCCTTCCGCCCCGTCTCTCCCCCACTCTCTTCGCCCCTCAGGAACTCGCGAGCACAACGCCGCCACGTTGACGACGTCCTTCGCTTCCTCCATTATGGAGGAACAAAGGAGGCACGACATGGCCATTCTGAACATCAAGAACCTCCCCGACGGCCTCTACGAGCGCCTCAAGGTGCGCGCCGAGCAGCAGCATCGCTCGGTCGCGCAGGAGGTTACACACATCCTCGAGCAGGTGCTCGGCGGATCCGAACCCCTCTCGATCCTCGACCTGCAGGGGCTCGGCAAGTCCGTCTGGAGCGGCGTGGATGCGGCCGAGCACGTTGACGCCGAACGTCGCGCGTGGGGCTGACCGACGCACTCGGGAGCGGCCCCGTCGCGGTCGACACGGCGCTGTTCATCTACCTCATCGAAGAACACCCGCGCTTCCTCGGGCCCGTCCGCGCACTCTTCGCACAGGCCGATTCCGGTTCACTCGAGATCGTGACGTCGGCGCTGACCCTGCACGAAGTGCTGGTCGTGCCGTTGCGTGCCGGTGACCGGCGGCTCGCCGCACGCTACGAGGCGCTGCTCACCCGTTCCCGCGGCATTCGCCTGGTTGACCTCTCGCGCGATCAGCTCCGCATGGCCGCACAACTCCGGGCAGGACACGCCACGCTGCGCACGCCGGATGCGCTGCAGCTCGCGGCCGCGATCGGTGCGGGCTGCGGGACGTTCGTCACCAACGACCGCCGGATTCCGGCACCCGACGGATTGCGGGTACTGCAGCTGTCGGAACTGCTGGAGGTGGAGTCTGAAGGTCTAGCCGCACCCAGCCGTGGAGGAAGAGCCAGACGATCCTCAGCCGCGCCTGGTACTTGCGAAACACCTGCACAGCATTCATAATGCATGCATGTCCAAATCCATCACCATCCGGGATGTCCCCGCCGAGACCGGGCGGGAGCTGGCGGCCCGCGCCGCAGCCACAGGGCGCTCCCTGCAGGAGTACCTGCGGGCGCATCTGATCGAGCTGGCCTCTCGACCGGAGCCGGAAGTGGTCGTGGCGCGGCTCCGCGCTCGGAAGGAGAGCCTGGGCACCCGGCTTCCGGCCGACATGATCCTCTCCCACAAGGACGCCGACCGCCGATGAGCCGGGTGCTGGACGCCAGCGTCGTGGTGGCGGCGCTGGTGGACGGAGGGGAGGACGGTCGATGGGCCGAGGGGATGCTCCTGGGGGACCACCTGACGGCCCCGCACCACCTGCCCAGCGAGGTGGCGAACATCCTCCGGAGAGCCACGCTCGGCGGGCAGATCTCCAGGGACGCGTCGGCCCTCGCCCACATCGAGTTGCAGACCCTGCCCATCGACTACTTCCCGTATGCGCCCTTCGCCTCCCGGATCTGGGAGCTGCGGGATACCGTCACGCCCTACGACGCATGGTGCGTTGCGCTGGCCGAGACCCTGGACGCTGAACTGGCGACCCTCGACCGGCGGTTGGTTCGGGCGCCAGGGCCGAGGTGCGGGTTCCTGACACGGTAGCGGGGGGGACGGAGGGTGCCCGCGAGTGGGCGGCCCGTTGATCGCACAGACCGCTGCATGTTACTTTAATCTCATGTGTAACTCCGATCACACTCGCAGCAGGGACGCCGATATGGGAAGCCTGAAGAGCAAGGTGAGGGCCCAGGGCGCTTCTGTGGTGACGACCCTCCCCGCCGAGGTGGCCCGGCGCTTGGGGATCGAGGCTGGGGCGGAGGTGGAGTGGATCGAGGACGGCATGGGTGGGTTCCGGATCGTCCGCAGCGAGCCGCGTCTCGATGAGGTGATGAAGGTCCATGACCGCATCATGGAGGAGTACGGCTCCGTCTTCCGGGCCCTGGCCCGCTGACCTGCGGCCAGACCCATCCATATGCGGGAGCCGCGCTGGCTACAGGAGGACGAGCTGCTGGCCATCCACGCCCGGCAGATCGAACGGTTTGGGGGCAGCCACGGTCTCCTTGACCGGAACGTGGTCCTCTCCGCCCTTGCTCGCCCACAACAGCGTTTCGCGTACGACGGGGGGGCGGACCTGGCCGACCTGGCCGCATCCTACCTTGTGGGCTTCGCTCGAGCACAGGGGTTCGCCGACGGTAACAAGCGTACGGGGCTGGCCGCTGCCCTCGTGTTCCTCGCCCTGAACGGCTTCGACCTCCACGTTCCTCCCGAAGAACTCCTGGTCCTTACAATGGACGTGGCGATCGGGCGGAAGGAGGACGTCGAGGTGGCAGCGGCCCTGCGTGGATGGGGAGTGGTCGCACCGGGGGAATGAGTGACCGGGGCGAGGCCCCCTTCTACACCCTGGGGCCGCTCACCACCGACATCGCCCCGGGCTACGACCACATCACCAGCGCCATCGGGGCGGCGCAGATCGGGAGGGCGGCGGGGAGATCTACGTGCGGGGGTGAGGGGGGGCGGGGATCCTGGCGGTTGGGTCCAGGACGGAGACCAGGGAACAGTGAACCGGCAGACCCCTCAGATCACTGCGGTCATAGGGCATCCTCCGGCGTCCGCGATCTCAGAAGGGGCCCTGCATGGGTCATGATCGGACGCTCCGTGCGAGCCCTTGCGGAGGGTCAACCGCGGCCGGCACCTCGGCGCGAATGGGGCCGCAAGGGTTCCTGAATCAGCACATCCGCCGCAAGGTCGAGACCCCTGGCAAGCCTGCGGATCATGGGCAACGTAAGGTCTCGTTTGCGGGACAGTACCTCGGAAACCCGCCCCCTGGAGCCGATCATGGGGACAAGATCAACCTTGCGGAGATTCTTGTCCTCCATTCGTACGCGTATCGCCTCGATGGGGTCGGGAAGGTCGATCTCCCAATGCCGCGCTTCATACGCCTCGACGAGGGCTACCAGAACATCAAGCCGGTCGCCCTCCGAGGTCCCGGGCTCGGCGTCCATGAGCTCATCGATTTCGGCGAGGGCCGCCTCGTAGTCGTCCTCGCTCCGGACGGGTCGGACCTTGATATCCATCAGATCGTCTCCACGTCAATGTGGTCGTACTCTTCGTGGGTGCCAATGAAGCGCACGTAGACAACGCGGTATGCGTAATTGATCCGTACGACAAGGCGGAACTTATTGCCCGAGACGTTGAAGACGACACGGCCGCTCTTCAGGATGCTGGCATCCCCGAAGGTCTGCTTCACTTCAGCCGGGTTTTCCCAATCCGCTACCCTGACGGTACTGTGCCAAACCTGTAGCGGGGTCTTCGCCTCGGCACCACGGCACACGCCAGGCTGCTCATCTTTGCCCCTGCCTTCGACCCGGACCTGGCGGCGGCGGCCCGGGCTCGCGACGACGTGGGCAGTGGTCCAGATCCCCGGACGCGAAGAACAGACAAATCCGGGCGTTCCCCCGGTCCAGCACCGCGATGCGCCCATCTTCCAGGAACCCGGCATCGCCGATCGAGGCGAACTCCACGCCCCCCTGCCCTGGTCCGTCCCCCAGTAGGAGCAGGGACTCGACCGGCACCGTAGGACCCCTGTCCACCAACGAGCGGTGCCGGACGATCTCCACGCCGGCGCTGTCCCTGCGCGCGGGGCCATGATCGAAGCGGGGACTCGCCTCGCACGAGGAAAGGACGAGGAGCAGCAACGCAGCTCCCCGCGGTGCACGGCGTAGGCTGCGGCGCCGTGGTCGCCGTGGCATGGCACTACTCAGCGAGGTCCCCACAGGCCGGCGTCCGACCCGCAGTCCCCATCGCCGCGAGGACCGTTCCGTTTTCGCTCAACTCTTCGGGCGGACAGCAGGGATAGGCTGCGCAGAGCTTCGGGCAGTCATCCTTCTTCCGATACCAATCGGCCAACCCGTGCTCACTCACCCGGACGCCCCGAACCGCATGGGTACTGAATGAAGCAGTCACCGATTCAGCGACGACTTCCGAGGAAACAGTACGCTGACCGGAGAAGCCCAGCAGCATCAACAATCCGATCCCGAATACCCCTATGAGGTAGAATCTGCGATGCACCATGATCTTGGCCCCCGTGAGAGTGTGTTCTGCTTCCTCGACGTAAGGAAGCACTTAGAGGAGACGCCCTGCTCCTCGTCCCGGACGCAGGGGGCCTAACGTCTCCGTCAATCATGATGCAGGAGGGTCGCCGTCGCCAACAGGGACAGATCCGGTCAATTCTGACCGATTCTATCCACTTCCCTCCACAGGTCGAACGCCCGCGCCAGCACGGGTTCGGCTCCCCAGCAAGAGCGGAGGTCGCCCAGAGACCCTCCCACCACCCGCCGGAGTGCCTTCTTGAACGCCTCCTCAGAGGGAAACAGCGGCCGAGCGGCATCTTCCAAGCGTAGACCAGGGGCCGCCTGGAGGGCCAGGACCGGCGTAAGCAGCCGGCCTACCGCCCGGAGGAGGGAGGGAGGAGGCAGACCGGCGGAAGCAAGGGACCGAGTGGCGGTGCGGGCGGACATCCCGAAGCGCCCCACCGCGTCCTGTTCTTCCGCCCCTTCTCCGATGCACCGGATCGCCATCTCGGCAGCGTCCGTGCGAAGCGCCGGGGTGGGTGCGGTAGAGCCAGAGCCGGACGCTCTGGAGCAATCCCACCGTGGACGCCAGACATCGTCGGAGCTCGTCCCGCTCCGCCGGTCCCAGCGTCGTCAACCGGATGCCGCGGAGGCCGGCCCGACGAGTCAGATCTCCAAACGCCGTGGCCAGGGCGGGAGAGAGCGAGGAAGGAATGAAGGAAGGAAGGAAGGGTTTTCCGCATTCCCGTCCAGCCTCCGGATGGCCATGACTTCCAGGCCGGGGGATGGAGGAGAAGGCGGCGGAGTTCCGGGAGGGGGGTGGGGAGATCTACGTGCGGGGGTGAAGGTGGGGGAAGACGCCCACCGACCCCATGGGCTGGGGCATCCCCAGATAGGTGGAGCGCGACTTCCGATGGATCCACCCGCGGACCGGAGTCCAACCCGACCGGAGCGGGGGGATACCCCCGGAGGCTGGTGCACCCACATCCCTGGAGGACGGCATGGCACCCGACCGTGAGGTGGGCGCTCCCTGGTCCACCACCGAGACCCTGTTCGTCACCAATGCAGGGATCGTCCTGGTCGCCCCCTACCTTCCCCGCCTCTTCAGCATCCTGGAGCTGGCCATGGAGACGGCCTCCCACTCCCCGAAGCACGGGGCACGGGGCGCGCATCTCATCCAGTGCCTGGTGGAGGGGCGGTCGGATCGGCCGGAGTACATCCTCCCATTGAACAAGATCCTCTGTGGCCTGGGAGAGGATGACGTGCTCCCGGCGGCCATCCAGCCGACCCCCCGGGAGGAGGAGATGGTGTCCGGGCTCCTCTCGGCCATCCTCCAGAACTGGGGGGCGCTCGGGAGCAGCACGGTGGAGGGTCTCCAGGAGTCGTTCTTCCAGAGGGAGGGGGCGCTC
>Ga0008835_101656_pt1 | contig 10553 bp, 8 predicted proteins | sample HotLakConsoUCCRE_FD_62215 | JGI IMG/M metagenome (GOLD analysis project Ga0008835, IMG submission 62215) | Hypersaline microbial mat communities from Hot Lake, Washington, USA - Hot Lake Consortium UCC-RE (Hybrid Assembly) ...
GTCAGTTTCAGCTCCACCTTGGCGCTGAACTTCTGTTCCTGGGTCACCACTTCCTTCAGATCGGCATTCAGCCGGGTTACCTGAGTATGGGCCAGGGCAAATTGATCAAGCAGATTGATCATGATGTTTCCGGATCGGATCAAGCCCTTTTTATGGCTCCCCCGATGAGAACTTTCAAGGGTCGAAATGAAGAACGCCCGCGAGTCGCGGGCGTTCGAAGGTTGGTTTCTGAGTCGATCAGGGTTGCGGTGCAAACACCTGGGTATCAGCGGCAGTTGCCTGCGCGTCCCCTTCTCCGATGCTCAGCGGCAGGTAGTCGTTGACCAGCCACAGGCGAAGTTGATTGGTGTAGAAGGGACTGAGTAGCACACCACTGCGCCCACCCGGAATGATCTCCTCGGCCTGAGGGCCGCTCGGTGCCAGCGAGGCCACATTGCGACGCGCCGGACCACTGCCGAAGGTGAATCCGTTGACGGTTCTGGCTCGGGCATTGTGGCTGGAGGCATCTACAGCCTCATAGCCACCGGAGCGCGCAATCGTTCCGAACCCGCCTGAGGGTGGCACGCTGAACGGCGTCTGGCTTCCCAACGGATGACTGAACACGATCGTATGCAGTTTGCCCCAGCGATAGTCGTCCTGATTGGTCGAATTGCCGAAGGCCGACGCAAAGTCATCCGAAGCCAGGCTGTTCAAGGTCTGATCCAGCGACGCCAGAAGTACTGCGTCACGAGCCGATGCAGGATCCGGTGCTCCCGGGATGTTGAAATAGGTCAGGCCCGACGCCGCCTGACCCTGAGTCAGGGGAAACAGGCGAAGCTGGTTGACCAGCGCGCGCCAGGCGGTGGTCGAGCCCGGCAGCTCATCACCGAGTCCCACGCTGGTCAGCGTGGCATCAATCGTATTGGCGATGACCTGACCGCGCCACACGCTGTAGATTGTTGCCGCGATGCTGTTGGCCACCTGGTCGGCAGTCGGAACGCTGTTGCCTGTCGGGTCGCCGCCGGGATCGAAACCTCCAGCCACGCCGGTCGGCGTCGAAAAGTCCCAGTCAGCCAGACGCCCCATGGCCTCGACGATGGCCGGATCGGCGGCGAACTGCGCCAGACCATCCCAGGCATCATCGGCAGAGGCATTGTTGAAGGCCTGGAGCAGGAACGGCAGCAGCAGTTCGGCATCGAGCAACTGGTTGTTGCCCTGCAAGGCTTTCATGTCGTCGATGGTGACATCACCGGCAGCGACCAGGTCCTGAAGCTCACGGTCGATCCGACCCATTCGAAGATCGGCGTAGCTGGTGTTGATGTAATACAGACCGTTGCCGCCAGGACGCAGCTGATTCAATGGATTGCCGTCCAGCGTGGTTCCAATCGGGTCATTGTTGGCATTGGCCAGATAGCCCCAGGGTGGATTGACTACTTGCGGCATCTCGTCACGCGGAATCAGCGCATACGGGGTGGCCTGGCCAGGCTGCGGTGCCGGATCAATCAACCACTCATGGTTGAGCGCGCCGCTGCCGTCGCGGATAAACCAGGGCGGACGTCCGCCATCCGGTGCCAGATCGTTCTGGAGATCGTCACGCAGTGGCATTTCTCCGCCAGCGTAGTAGGCAATCGTTCCGTTGATATCGGCGTAAAGGAAGTTCTGTGCGCCGACGGCAAAATCACGCAGACCGGCTTCGAATTCTTCCAGGCTCTGGGCGCGCGACCAGCTGCGGAAGGTCGACAACTCGAAAGTCGGACCCCAACCGGTGTACTGGACGGTCAACGCCGAATCGTCAAGCAATTCGACAATGGGGCCGTTGTTGCGGCGCGGTACGATAAAAGTGATACCGCCAGCATCGTAGCCGACGTTGGCGCGATTGACGTCATCGAACTCACCGTTGCCCGGATTGTTGACGAAATAGGTCTGGAAGGCATAAACAACCGGCTCTGGCACACCATCGTGGACGGTATGCGTAGGCAGGCCGAAGTTATTGACCAGGATCTGGTCCTGGAAAACATCGGTGACATCCATCCGGTTGACCGTGGAGCCCCAGCACAAGAAGTCGTTGCAAGCCTGGGCGTTGACCGGCGCGCCGGCAAATGCAACACCGCTGACAACCATGTCTTCATCCCTGATCACCAGGTTTTCGTTCATGAAGATCGGCGGCATGCTCAAACCCAGGTGCGGATCATTGGCGAACACGGGATAGCCGGATTGCGTGTGCTCTCCCGACACCGCCCACCAGTTGCTGCCGATATCCAGACCTTCGTTGAGAAACGGCAGTCCTTCAACCGCTGCGCGGTAACGGCGGCCCAGTTCAACCGTGGTCGGATCGATGCGACCCATGGAGTCCACCAGCGACGTATTGGCGTCCAGCGAGGCCAGGGAAGCCTTCACAGGTGTCGACACGCTCCCGGCTGCAGCCGGAGCCGACGACTCGGCCTCGCCCGGCACGATAATGCCGATGCGATCGAAGAAATCCGGAACGGTCAAACGTCCGTCGACCGGAATACTGATATTCAGGTCCTGCAGAAACAGGGCCGTGCCATCAAAGCCGACCACGTCACCAACGGCCTGGTAGGTACCGATGCGGATGGTATTGCCGATATCCGAAAGGCTCTGATCAAATGAGAGCTGGAATGCCAGAAGCTTGCCGATGACCAACGAGTCGACCTGCGACCAGGGATCGGCCATGGTCAATTCCAGCGCGCCGTATTCCGGCGGCAGCGGATTGGTTGCCAGATAGTGATTTACCCCGTCGGCATAGGCTTTGAGCCAGGCCTTTTCGGTAGCATCCAGCTCGGCAAATGTCGCCCATGCTGCGCGGCGCAAACCCAGGGTACGCAGCTGGATATCGTTGGACAGAGCTGCCTGGCCGAGCATTTCTGCCAGGGTGCCACTGGCGATGCGGCGCAGGTAGTCCATCTGGAAAAAGCGGTCGCGGGCGTGCAGGTAGCCCTGAACAAACGTCACATCGGTTTCGGTTTCACCGACGATAGTGGGAATACCGTTGGCGTCGGTGAAGACGGTGACCTGGTCGTTGAGCCTGGGAACTTCAAGCGGCTGAGCCTGAACGGCTGTTGCGGCAAGAAGGCCCAGAAGCAGGCTGGAGATTCTTTTCATGGTGGTTACCCCGATGTGTGATGTTGTTCTCTGATTATGGCACAACTATTGATGATCAGAGTTCTGTCCGAACGTCAAGCAGTTCGGGAAAAAACGTCAGATCCAGCGCGCGTTTGAGAAAGGCCACGCCGCTGGAGCCACCGGTTCCTTTTTTGAAGCCGATCACCCGCTCTACCGTTTTCAGATGGCGAAATCGCCACAGCTGGAATGACTCCTCGACATCCACCAGGCGCTCGCAAAGCGCATACTCGCTCCAGTGGCGATCGGTATTGCGATAGATTCGTACCAGTGCCGGCACCAGCTCCGGATTGCGCTGGTGAGGCAACGACCAGTCCCGATCGATGCATTCTGCAGGTATCGCATGCCCCTTCCGGGCCAGAAAACACAAAAACTCGTCGTATAGACTCGGAGATTCCAGCGTTTCCTTGAGCTCCTGGTGAATCTCGGGAGCATGGCGGAACAGTTTCAGCATCTGGGCATTCTTGTTGCCGAGCAGAAACTCGACCAGGCGATACTGGTGGGACTGAAAACCCGAGGCATCGCCGAAGATCCCGCGAAATTCCACGTATTCGCTGGGAGTCAGCGTTTCCAGAACCGCCCACTGGTTGAACAGTTGTTGCTGCACCAGCTTGACCCTGGCCAGAATTTTCATGCACGGCCCCGGATCGTCGGCGGCCAGCTGACGCATCGCGGCGCGCAGTTCATGGATAACCAGCTTGAACCACAATTCCGAGGTCTGGTGCTGGATGATGAACAGCAGCTCGTCGTGATGCGCGGGATCGGACAACAGATTCTGGGCGTTCAGAATCCGGTCCAGCGACAGGTACGCCGAATAATCCAGACGACCGGCGAGATCGGTTCGAATCGAGGATTCCAGGTCGCGTTGATTGGGCGAATCGCTCATGCGTGGCTAGGCTCGGGTTGGCAGGACGTTCAGTTTAACGTGAGCGTCCGGTCAGCGTATAATGAGCGCCCGTCCTTAAACCGGCCAGTTGAACAAGAGCCGGACCGGTCGGTCAATTTCCAGGCAGTCAATTTAAAGAGGTATCGACATGGCGCGCACTGTCGCCGCATTCAAGGTGGACTATTTCCAGTTTCTGGGGCCCGACGGAAAACTGCTGGACAGCCAGCATGTTCCGGCGCTGGCCCGTGACTTCGAACGCTTGAGCGAGCTATACAAGCTGATGGTGCTGACCCGCGCTTTCGACAAGAAAGCGGTCGCCCTGCAGCGTACCGGCAAGCTCGGCACCTATGCATCCAGCCTGGGCCATGAGGCGGCTCATATCGCCATTGGTGCGGCCATGCGCGATGAAGACTGCCTGGCACCGATGTACCGTGAATACGGTGCCCAGTTCTACCGCGGCGTCAAGATGTCAGAGGTGCTGCTCTACTGGGGCGGAGACGAGCGCGGCAATGATTTCTCCAGTCCGCGCCACGATTTTGCCTGGTGTGTGCCGATTGCCACTCAGTGCCTGCACGCCGCCGGCGCTGCGATGGCCTACAAGCTGAAGAAGGAAGCGCGCGTCGCGGTCTCGATCGTCGGCGACGGCGGCTCCTCAAAGGGAGACTTCCTGGAGGCGATCAACGCCGCCAGCGCCTGGAAGCTGCCGCTGGTCCTGGTCATCGTAAACAACCAGTGGGCGATTTCGGTGCCGCGATCCAAACAGAATTCAGCCGCCACCCTGGCCCAGAAGGGAATTGCCGGTGGACTGCCCAGCATTCAGGTGGACGGAAATGACTTGATCGCCTGCCTGTGGGCCATGGAAAAGGCAGTCAATGCCGCCCGGGACGGAAAAGGTGCGTTCGTGATCGAGATGATGACCTATCGTCTGAGTGACCACACCACCGCAGACGATGCCCGCCGCTACCGGCCGCAGGACGAAGTGGACGAGGCCTGGAGCAGGGAGCCGCTGATTCGCCTGCGTCAGTACCTGATCGACCAGGGTGCCTGGAGCGACGAACGTGAGCAGGAACTGGTCAAGGAATGTGCGGAATTCGTGCAGGAAGCCGCCGATGAATACATGGACATGGTGACCAACGATCCTCAGCCGGTGACGGCAATGTTTGATTTCATGTACGAGCAGCTGCCGCACGATCTGGTCGAGCAGCGCGCCTATGCCGAAGAATTTCCGGAAGACGGAGGTCACCACTGATGGCTCAGATCACGTTGATTGAAGGAGTGACCCTGGCCCTGGCACGGGCCATGGAGGAAGACTCGTCGGTGGTCGTTATGGGCGAGGATGTCGGCGTCAACGGCGGGGTTTTCCGCGCCACGGCAGGACTCCAGGAGCGGTTCGGCGACGAACGCGTCGTCGATACCCCGCTGGCCGAAGTCATGATCGCCGGCATGGCAGTCGGAATGGCGGCCCAGGGCATCAAACCGGTGGCCGAAGCACAATTCTGCGGCTTTACCATGCCGATGATCGATCATCTGATGTGTCACGCCGGACGCATGCGCAATCGTACCCGCGGAAGGCTGAGCTGCCCGATGGTGCTGCGCTTTCCGACCGGCGGCGGCATCCACGCACCCGAACATCACTCGGAAAGTCCCGAAGCGCTGTTTGCCCATATGCCCGGCATCCGGGTCGTCATGCCCTCCTCGCCTTCGCGCGCGTACGGCCTGCTGCTGGCCGCGATTCGCGACCCGGACCCGGTGATCTTCATGGAGCCCAAGCGTATCTATCGTTGGCAGCGCGAAGAAGTGACCGACAATGGTGAAGAACTGCCACTGGATGTCTGCTACACCCTGCGCGATGGCAACGATCTGACCCTGGTGACCTGGGGTGCGATGGTCAAGGAAACCCTGCAGGCCGCCGAACAGCTGGAAAAGGAAGGTGTGAGTGTCGAGGTGATCGACGTGGCCACCATCAGCCCGCTGGATATGGATACCATCATCGAGTCGGTAGAGCGAACCGGTCGCTGCGTGATTGTTCAGGAAGCGCCGCGCCACTGCAGTCTGTCGAGTGAAATCGCGGCCAATCTCGCTGACGCCGGCATCTGGAATCTGCTGGCGCCGGTCAAGCGGGTCTGCGGTTACGATACGGTCATGCCGCTATATCGCAATGAAATGAAATACATGCCCAGCGTCCGTCGCATCGTGCATGCTGCCCAACAGGTTCTGGAGGTTTCATGAAAGTTTTCAATCTGCCCGATCTGGGAGAAGGCCTGCCCGACGCCGAGATCGTTGAATGGCTGGTCGAGGAAGGCGACACGGTCGAACTGGATCAGCCGCTGGTATCGATGGAAACGGCCAAGGCCGTGGTCGAAGTCCCGAGTCCGTTTGCCGGCAAGGTCGCCAAATTTCACGGCCAGGCCGGCGATGTGATCAAGACCGGCGCGCCGCTGGCCGAGTTCAAGGTTGACGGCGATAAAGACGACGTTGCAGACGACGGAGAGTCGGCCACCGAAGAAGCCGACGCCCCGCCCGCGGTAAAGGCTGCCGGCGAGGATATCGACCTGTCGGACTATAACCAGCCGTCCGATCAGTCGTCGCCGGCACCAGAGCCTTCCTCAGGCACCGGGTCTGATGAGGAACCGGCTGCTCATCCAGCCCGCCCGCAGGCCAGCCAGGCGCCGGAAGCACCGGCCGAAGAGCAGCCGGAAGAGCGTGCCGATACCGGTACCGTGGTCGGCAACGTGCAGTCTTCCAACGAGGTCTTGAGCGAACGCACCAGTACCGTTGGCGGAGTCAAGGTCACCCCGGCCGTCCGCGCCCTGGCGCGCAAGCTCAAGGTCGACATTGCCCAGGTCAAGCCCAGCGGCTCCGACGGCGTTGTCACTGCGGGCGATGTGCGCAAGGCCGCCGCCGATGGGACGGCCACTGCCGCTCCCCGGCAAACGGCGCGCACCGAGCAGCGTCGCGAAAGCGACGTTCCGACCCGGCGAGAGAAGGACACAGACTCTCGTTCCGAAGCACAAGCCACTGAGCGCCCGGCTGCGTCGACCAGCAAGACCAGCGATGACTGGGAACCGGTGCGCGGCACCCGTCGAACCATGGCACGGGTCATGTCCGAATCGCACAAGAGCGTCGTACCCACCACCCTGATGGACGATGCCGACATTCACGCCTGGCGTGCCGGGGAAGACATTACCGCCCGCCTGTTGCGAGCGCTTTGGGCCGGCGCTCAAGCTGAACCTGGACTCAATGCCTGGTTCGATGGCGACAACAACATGCGGATCGTGCACAAGAACATGCATGTCGGCATGGCGGTCGATACGCCGGACGGACTGTTTGTAGCTGCCTTGCGCAACGTCAACAAGTCCGATCGCAACCAGATACGGGCGGAGATCAATCGCCTGCGCGAAAACGTCTCGAGCCGCTCGATTCCGCCGGAAGATCTAAAGGACTACACCATTGTCCTGTCGAATTTCGGCAAGTTCGCCGGCCGCTATGCCACGCCGGTCATCACCCCGCCCTGTGTCGCGATTGTCGCGGCCGGCAAGCTGCGTCACGAGGTCGTTCCGATACTGGGTGGCATTGAAGTCCACCGGATGATTCCACTGTCGCTGACCTTTGATCATCGGGCCTGTACCGGCGGCGAAGCAGCGCGCTTCCTGAAGGCCATGCTCGACGACCTGGCCCTGGCGGAATAACCGGTGCAATCCCGCTCACGGGCAAAGGGGCACAGCAGCACCCCGATGGCGCCCAACATGATCATCGGTGCCTGTGAGTGGGTTGCCCTGCCCGAGCTTGGGATTCGCAAACTGCGTGCGCGGGTGGATACCGGGGCCAAATCCTGCGCCCTGCATGCCAGTGACATTCAATCCTTCGAGCGGGATGGCCGGGAATGGGTCTCGTTCCGGGTTCACCTGGGTCATCCCGAGCCGAAGGGAGACCAGGACTGCGAGAGCCTGCTCAAGGGCGTTCGCACGGTGCGCAGCACCTCCGGCGAATCCGAGCAGCGTTATACGATTCGCACCCCGATCGTCATCGGACATTCGCGCTGGATGGTCGACATTACCTTGAGCAACCGGGAAAAAATGCGCTACCGTATGCTTCTCGGCCGAACCGCCATGGAAAACCACGCCCTGGTCTACCCGGCCCGCACTTTCCTCCAGGGCCCGCCGCGCCTGGACTGAACAAACCATAGAGGCACCACAATGCGCATCGCTATCATGTCCCGCAGCAAGAAAATCTATTCCACCAATCGACTGGTGGAAGCCGGCAGGGAGCGCGGTCATGAGATGCACGTGGTCGACACCGCCCGGTGCTACATGAATATCGCGTCGCACCGGCCGACCATGCATTTCCGCGGCGAGCAGCTCGAGCCCTTCGACGCAGTCATTCCCCGTATCGGCGCCTCGATCACCTTTTACGGGACGGCGGTGCTGCGCCAGTTCGAGATGATGGGAACGTTTCCGCTCAATGAGTCCGTGGCCGTAACCCGCTCGCGCGACAAACTGCGATCGCTGCAATTGCTGGCCCGCCGCGGCATCGGCTTGCCGGTCACCGGCTTCGCCCGCGCGCCCGACGACATCGGCGACCTGATTGAAATGGTCGGTGGCGCACCGCTGGTAGCCAAGCTGCTGGAAGGTACCCAGGGAATTGGCGTGGTCTTGTGCGAAACCCGCAAGGCTGCCGAGAGCGTGGTTGAAGCCTTCATGGGTCTGAACGTATCGATCATGATCCAGGAATATATCAAGGAAGCCGGCGGCGCCGACTTGCGCTGTTTTGTTGTCGGCGACAAGGTCGTGGCCGCCATCAAGCGCCAGGCCAAGCCCGGCGAGTTCCGTTCCAACCTGCATCGTGGCGGCACTGCCGAGTTGATCAAGATTACTCCGCAGGAGCGCTCGGTAGCGGTCAGGGCGGCCAAGATCATGGGCCTGAACGTGGCTGGTGTCGATTTGCTGCGCTCCAATCACGGACCCCTGGTGATGGAAGTTAATTCATCCCCCGGCCTCGAGGGTATCGAGACCGCAACCGGCAAGGATGTTGCCGGGATCATCATCGACTTCCTGGAGAAGAACGCCAAGAAGGACAAGACCCGAACCCGCGGTAAAGGCTGATTGCTACCGCCAGAACACAAAAGCTGGCTGCCATGGTCGGCACTGACGGCCTTCGGGTTGGTCGCCGTGATTGCGATGGCGGCGTTGCTGCCCCACTCTCCACTGGTAGATGAGCACTTTCATCTAGCCCAGATTCAGCATTTGATCGGCGGCAACTTCAGCATGTTGCCTCACTTGCCGATGCCGCCCGGCTATCACGCACTGATCGCCGCACCGGCCAGTCTGCTGGGAGTGGATTCACTGCTTGCACTGCGCTGGATCAGCACGGCATTCAGCCTGACAACCGTGGTTCTGGCAGGCTTGATCCTGGTCCGGCAACGCGTCGGGTTGCCCCAGCTTGGAACGGCTCAAATACTGTTCTGCCCCCTGCTGTGGCCGTTTTATTTCCTGCTCTACACCGACCTGGTGTCGACCGCCCTGGTGTTATCCGCCGTGCTGCTGGCAACCACCGGTCGTTACTTCAGTTCGGCCCTGTTCGCCACGGTCAGCCTGGCGGTACGCCAGACCAGCATCGTCTGGACAGGACTCTATTGGTTGTTGGCCGTGCATCGTGGCGGCCATGCAGGCCGGCTTCAACGCCTGCTCACTGACCGTCAGCCGGGCTGGACACGAGAATCTGCGAGAATCCTGAAAGCGATTGTTGCCGATACCTGGCCGCTGCTGCTGCCTGGCGTAGCGTTTATTGCCTTTGTCCTGTGGAACGGCGGGATTGCGGTCGGCAGCCGCGATCTTCACCAATTGACCAGCATCTACCCCACCCAGATTTTCATGTGGCTGCTGGTGGTCTGGATCCTGACCCTGCCCTTGCAGATCGCCAGACTGCGAGACATCGGGCGGCTGATCAAGACCAGGCCCTGGATACTGCTGCTTCCGCTTTTCATGCTGGCCATCTACTGGTGGTGCTTCGCAGTCACCCACCACCACAATTTCGGCGCACCCGAATTCCATCTTCGCAATCGACTGCTGCTATGGATGGATCAGAGTTCGATTGTTCGACTCGCAGCCTTTATTCCGATGGCCTGGGCCGGCCTGACTCTGATCGTGATCAAACTCCGAAGCCCCGTTCACTACTGGCTGTTCCCATTGGCAGTGATAGCTTTACTGCCAGTCGAGTTGATCGAGCAACGCTACTACATCGTCCCGTTTGTTCTGTGGATGCTGTTCCGACGCACTGAACAGCCCGTCACTGAATGGCTACTGCTGTCCTGGTTCTGCCTGCTCAGCGCAGCATTGAGCTGGGCCATCATTTCAGGACGTTTTTTCCTTTAAGTGTGCAATCTCAGTACGTTGTCCACACCAACGATAGAAACGTTGCAGCCTGTGTAGTTGAGATGTAGCGGGCATCGAGCATCGGGTACTGCCGGGCGGTTCGGGCTGGCCGGGACGATCGGCTCTGATGAGTCGGTCGGTTTGGTGGAGCCAGGTGCCAACGAATAGGCAGCGGT
>Ga0008835_101668_pt1 | contig 10457 bp, 8 predicted proteins | sample HotLakConsoUCCRE_FD_62215 | JGI IMG/M metagenome (GOLD analysis project Ga0008835, IMG submission 62215) | Hypersaline microbial mat communities from Hot Lake, Washington, USA - Hot Lake Consortium UCC-RE (Hybrid Assembly) ...
TTGGGCCGCCGTGAGTTGCGGCGGATCGCTGGCCAGCGTGGTCGCGACCCAGGCAGGCGAAACCCGGCGACCGATGATGCGCTGGCCGTCATCGGTCTGCAGCCGGTAGACGCGGGTTTCGTCCTGGGGGAGCTGCTTCCAGATCGGAAGAAGCAGACCCGCCACGATGTGCAGCGTGGATTCCGAGAACTCCGGCACCTCGGCCAGTTCCGCGGTCCAGGCAGTGGCGAAGGCCGAGCGGTCAGCTTCGAGCCAGTGGGTGTCCTCCATCATCCGGGCAGGGACAGTGCTGGCCTCAGTTGGCCGGATCAGCCGTAAGCGGGGCTCGATGGTGCCGTCGTCCATCATCAGGCTGGTCGCGGGCACCTGCACGGCGGCCCGACCCGAGCGGCTGTTGACCAGCAGGCGTGCCTTTGGGTCATCGAGCCAGTCAAGCGCATCCGCGAGCGCGGTCGGCGTGTTCCGCCGTTTCTCCGCGATGGTGAGGAGTTGGGTTTCTGCGCCGGAGCCGGGATGGGTGTAGATCACCCGTGCGTCGGTGACGCGGAAGCTCTCGGCGCGCAGGTTCTCAAGCCCGAGATCATAAACCCCGGCGGCGATGGCGCCTTCGATCCGCTGATCGAGCAGTTCCTCGAAGGCAGAGAACAGCACCGCCTGCATATCGATCGTCAGCGCCAGCAGGCGATTGAGGAAGGTCGTGATCGGCGGCAGGTCATCCTTCAGCCCGTTGTCATCGGTCAGGCTGAGGCCGGTGGCGTCCTCGAAGGCCCCGAGCGAACAGCCCACCACATCGCCGCGATAGATGCGGCGATAGAGCTGTCGCAAGGCGCCGCGGGCGGAAGGGGACTCGAGATTGTCCTCGGGCCGGAACAGCCCCTGCCCGCCGGTCTGGCGCTGGCCGCGCGTGATAGCACCCAGCGTGTCGAGGCGGCGCGCGATGGTCGACAGGAACCGCTTTTCCGCCTTCACATCGGTGGCAACGGGCCGGAACAGCGGTGGTTGCGCCTGATTGGTGCGGTTGGTGCGGCCGAGCCCCTGAATGGCGGCATCGGCCTTCCAGCCGGGTTCGAGAAGGTAGTGAACCCGCAGGCGCTGGTTCCTGGCTCCGAGATCGGCGTGATAGCTGCGCCCCGTGCCACCGGCATCCGAGAAGACCAGGATGCGCTTTTCGTCATCCATGAAGGCGGCGGTTTCCGCGAGATTGGCCGTGCCCGCCCGGCTTTCCACGATGAGGCGCGCCGCAGGACCCTCGCCTTTGCGCACGATGCGGCGCGAGCGGCCCGTGACCTCGGCCACGAGATCGGTGCCGAAACGCTGGACGATCTGGTCGAGCGCGCCTGGCACAGGTGGCAGCGACGCCAGCTTCTCGATCAGCGCGTCGCGCCGACGGGCGGCCTCGCGGCATTCCACCGGCTGGCCATCGCGCACCACGGGGCGCGAGGACAGGTTGCCCTCGCTGTCGGTGAAGGGCTCGTAGAGCTGCACCGGGAAGGAATGCGCGAGGTAGTCCAGGACATAATTTGCCGCGTCCGCGTTATGTAGAGCGCGGCGCTTCATGTCGTTGATATGATGTTTCATTTCGGGATCTCCACTCGGCATAATCATGATGCCTCTGCTCTCAACCGCAGAAGGACACCCCGACATGACCTCCCCCTCCAACTCTCACCCCGGCAGCGCGGCAGCCGGAAGCTGATGCATGCTTACCGCAGAGCTGTTTGACCGTTGTGGTCGGAGGGAGGGGACAACTTGGCGGAAACCACAGGTGGCGGACAGGAGCGGGACAGAAACAGAAATGTCCAGAGTTCGGGCACGGCTGGCCGAGCTGGATAAGGAACAACGTCAGCTTCTGCAGGAGCTTTCGGCGCTGGAGGCCCAGCAAACCGCAGAAATAGCCGCGCAAGCCAAACGTCCATCCTTTGAAAATGCCCCCGTCACCAACATGTCGACGTCGGGCGAAAAGGTCGAACTGTTCCGCAACCTGTTTGCTGGCCGCCCGGACGTGTTTCCGGTGCGATGGGAAAACCGCAAGACAGGACGCGCCGGCTATTCGCCTGCCTGCTTCAATGAATGGGTGAAAGGCATCTGCGGAAAACCGACCGTCAAATGCGGGGACTGCAAGCATCAGCGGTTCATACCCCCCGACGCCAGCGTCATCGAACGGCACCTGCGGGGCGGCGATGGCCCTTCGGCTGACTTCGTGGCCGGCGTTTATCCTTTGCTGCGGGATGATACCTGTTGGTTCCTAGCAGCAGATTTTGACAAGGCGTCTTGGGCAGAAGACGCCAGTGCCCTGCTTGCAACTTGTCGGACGAAGGGTGTGCCTGCTGCACTGGAACGGTCCCGATCGGGCAATGGGGGCCACGTCTGGATATTCTTCGCCGAACCTGTGTCGGCTCGGGCGGCTCGCCAGCTTGGATCGGCACTGATCACGGAAACCATGGAGAAACGGCCAGAGATCGGATTTGCTTCCTATGACCGCCTCTTTCCGAACCAGGATACGATGCCCGTTGGCAGCTTCGGAAACCTGATCGCGCTGCCGCTCCAGCACAGTGCCAGGAGGGTCGGCAACAGCGTCTTTCTCGATCCAGACCTTCAGCCATTCGAAGACCAGTGGGCGTATCTGTCGACGCTGCCACGGATGTCCGCGGAGGCGGTGGCCGATCTTGTTGCGGCTGCCGAGGCTTCTGGTCAGGTACTGGCCGTCCGGATGCCGGTTGATGATGAAAACGCTGACGAGCCGTGGAAAATGTCGCCGTCGCGACGCCCGAAGACAAAGCCTGCGGACGTGGTGGTTCCGCCCAACATCAAGGTGACAGTCGCAGATCAGGTCTATATTGACCGAACCGGGCTGCCCTCTGCGATGATTGCCCAATTGGTACGGGTCGCAGCTTTCCAGAACCCCGAGTTCTATCGGGCGCAAGCGATGCGACTGCCCACCTTCGGAAAGCCTCGCGTGGTCTCCTGTGCCGAGCTGCACCCACGCCACATTGCCTTGCCTCGAGGCTGCTTTGATGAGGCAGTTGAAGTCCTGACCGAACACGGTGCGAAGGCAGAACTGGACGACCAGCGCAGCGATGGAACCCCGCTGCCGAACACGGTTCGGTTCTTTGGTGAGCTTCGGCCGCCGCAACAACGCGCCTTCGAGTCCCTCACCGCGCATGATACCGGCGTGCTTGCCGCGACCACAGCCTTCGGCAAAACCGTCGTCGCGTCGGCCCTGATTGGTCATCGCTCCCGAAACACGCTGGTTTTGGTGCATCGTCGTGAACTTCTCGACCAGTGGGTTGAGCGGCTGAAGACTTTCCTTCAGATCGACCCCAAGCAGATCGGTACAATTGGCGGTGGAAGGCGGAAACCAACAGGCATGATCGATGTGGCGCTTATCCAGAGCCTAGTGAGAAGCGGCGAGGTCGACGATATCGTGGCTGACTACGGCCAGTTGATCGTCGACGAATGCCACCACCTGTCTGCGGCGAGTTTTGAACTTGTCGCGCGCAGAACGAAGGCGCGCTATGTCGTCGGTTTGTCGGCAACCGTCGCCCGAAAAGACGGGCACCATCCCATCATCTTCATGCAATGCGGCCCCGTACGGCATCAGGTTCATGCCAGATCGCAGGCTGCTGAGAGCGGCATTCGGCATCGGGCGCGCGAGCGTCACACGCGGTTCAAACTGCCTGAAGTGCTTGCGATGGCGGAACGGCCATCGATGCCCGCGATCTATGCCGCTCTGGCTGACGACGACGGTCGAAATGATCAGATCTTTGATGATGTGCTGAAATCGCTCGAAGCGAAACGGTCCCCGATCGTGCTGACCGAGCGCAAAGACCATCTGGATTATCTGCAGCAGCGGTTCTCCAAGTTTGCGAAAAACCTGGTCGTGCTGCGCGGCGGCATGTCGGCAAAGGACCGGAAGGCCGCCGCCGCCGCGTTGAATGTCGCGGATCGCGAAGAACGGCTGATCCTTGCGACCGGACGCTACATCGGTGAGGGCTTTGATGACTCGCGGCTGGATACCCTGTTCCTGACCATGCCGATCGCGTGGAAGGGCACGCTGGCGCAATATGTTGGTCGCTTGCACCGACAGCATGACGGCAAGAAAGATGTTCTGGTCGTGGATTACGTGGATAGCGCGGTGCCTGTTCTGGCCAGAATGGCGGCAAAACGGCGTTCCGGGTATCGCGCGCTTGGATATGTGATGGAATAGCAGCGCCCCATCCTGCGTAGGACGCTGCCGATGCATGGCGAGTCAAGGACTCAGAACGGTGCCGTGGTCATAGCCGCGGCTTCGCGCCGGTCGAGGCTGCAAGGATCGCCATCAGCTTGTCCGACGGCGGCCGAAACTTGCCCGGCTTGATCAGCGGGGCATGGTGCGCATCGAGAAGGGCAAGCTTCTCAGTCGGGTCTGCGCGCAAGTACATCTCGGTCGTCTGGAGGCTGGCATGACCCAGCCAAAGGGCGACCTTGCGGACATCACCGGTAGCCTGCAGCGTGTGCATGGCACAGCTGTGCCGCAGCACATGCGGGGTCACGTGCTTGTCGGCGATCGAAGGCATAACGCGCTCTGCCGTAGCAACGTGTTGACGGAGCCGGTAGGCGAAACCATCCCGCGTCATCGGACCGCCATCGCGGTTCAGGAACAGTTCCGGCCCAACATCGTTGGGACGGACGGCCAGCCAGGCCCGAATGGCTGCTTGCGTCTCCTTCCAGAGCGGCAGCACCCGCTCCCGACGGCCCTTCCCGAGCACCCGGATATTGGCGAACGATCCCTTCGGGAAATCGTCCATCCGAACTGCGAGAAGTTCAGACGCCCGCAATCCTGCGGCATAGGCCAGGTGAAGTATTGCCCGGTCGCGCAGCCCTGCCGGCGTTCTGCAGTCTGGCGCTGCAAGAAGGGCGCGCACTTCCTCCTTCGTCAGGTAGTCGATCAGCTTGGCATCCGTACGTTTGACGGGCAGTGCCCTGATCATCATCGCCTGTTCCAGACAAGCCGGACGCCGTGGTTCAAGGAAGCGGAAAAATGCCTTGATCGCTGCCAGCCGTGCATTGCGGGATCGCACGGTATTGGCCCGACCCTCTTCGATGTACTCGAGAAAGGCCCTGATCAGTCTGACGTCGAGATCCTCGATCGTAAGGTCAGAAGGCTGTCGTTTAAGGCGTTTGGCCGCAAACCGTAGCAGGAGGGTGAATGCGTGGGCATAGGCGGCGATGGTATGTTGGCTGGCGCCACGTTCGTCGGGCAGATGCTTTTGCAGGAAAGATGACAGGTCAGGCGCGAGCGGGGTCATGCTGCACCCCCGATCCACGCCTCTTCCGCCCTTGCCGCAATCATTTGCAACAAGACAGGCGTGGCTTCGAGATACCAATAGGTATTGGCGATATCGACATGGCCGAGATAGGTGCTCAGGGCCCGCATGTGCCGCAGGACGGACTGCGGATCAGTCCCGCAGGTCTCCAGGGACCGAACCGCGAAGGTATGGCGCAAATCGTGTAGCCGGGGGCCGGGACCAGTCGGATTGCCGTAACCGAGCTTGCGCACGATCCGTACGAAGACCACGTGTGCTCTCGTCGCCGTCGGTGCGTGACCGTGCCCGAGCACGAAAAGGTCATGACCGGCATCACGGACGATGCGCCGCTGATCGAGATAGCGCTCCAACGCTGCACGGGTCGAGGCGTGAAGAGGGACGAGGCGGCTCTTGCCAAATTTGCCCTTGTGGATCATCAGGCCATCTTCCGTCAGGCCGTCGCAACGCAGGGACAATGCTTCCGAAATGCGCAGACCTGTCGAGGCCAGCAATCCGAACAGCGTGTGATAGGTCTGCGGGCTGATCGGGGTCAGGCCTGGAACCAGCAGCGCCTCCGCCAGGATGCCATTGATCTGGTTCTGCGACAGGATGTGGGGAGCGGGTCGGCGGCGCCTTGACCGGCCGAACAATCCTGGGACTGGAACCTCGTGCTGCACGTCCTCGGCATGCAGGAACATCGCGAAGGCGCGGGCCTGATCATATCGGTCTTGTGCAGAATTAGGCGTGGCCGCCCTGCCTGCCCAATCGAGGATTAGTGCCGCGGTTAAATGCGGATCGGTCCGGTCAGCAGCAAATGCGGCGAACTCGCGCAGAGACTTCTCATGTTTGGCAAACCCCTTTCCGAGGGCGCGATGCAGGTTGATGTAGCGGTCGACATGGCGATGCATCATGCTGCGTACCCCGGCCAAGGCTGGGCCACGGTCCCCAGCATATCGACATCGACCTTGGCGTAGATTGCGGTTGTGTCGCGTGAAGCGTGGCGCAGCGCGGCCCCAATCTGATCCAGTTCCGCCCCACCGCGCAGCCATGTCGAAGCCAGCGAATGCCGAAACACATGTGCGCCGGTCGGCAGGCCGACGAAGCCGCCGCGGGAAAGGACTCGAGAGACGATACCGGCGATCTCGGCCGATGAGCGAAATGGGGTGAAAGGGGCTTGGACGCGTAAGAAGACCCGATCGGATGCAACCACCGGGCGAGCGCCCTCGATATAGGCGAGCAGCGCATCACCGACGTCTTGCGGCAAAGGCATAAACACCCCACGTCGGCTTTTGCCGTGCAATCGCAACCTGCTCGCGCGCCAGTCGATGTCGCGGAGATGGAGTTGCCAGATATCGCCAGCCCGGAGGGCCATCCGCGCGAGAAGCAGGATGATGGCGCGGTCCCGCACCTCAACCGCGGTGCCTGTGCCGCAGGACGCGACGATCTCTTCGATGGTCGAAGCCGGGATCGTCTTTGGGACGGTCGAAAGCCTGCGTCGCACCCCTGACGGCACCGCAAGAAGCAGCGACGGAGCACACAACCCCTCGCCGATCATGAAACGCAAGAATGCGCGCAAGACTGTTATCGTCATGCGGACTGACGATCGGGAGCGGTCCTCGCCTTGATCCAGAACGATCGAGCGGACGGCCGCAGCGGTAACCCCCTGCGGTTCCGATCCAAGCTTCATCAGCCAGCGGCCTAACTCTTGCTGATAGCGCCTGATCGTCTCGGACGTGGCGCCGCGCTCCCGGCGCAGCCAAGTGGCAAAATCGGCGAGGCGTGGATCGGCAGGTAGTTCAGCGGCCACCGCCACCGGGATCAATCCTTCCTCTCTGAGGAAAGCCACGAAGGCGCGCGCACCACGGCGGCGATCCTCGTTGCCGGTGCCTTCGACCCGCTTGCCGCGTTTGGTCTTGATCCCGCACTGACAGTTATGATGGGCAAACTGCTCGATCAGGTCGTTATCGATATGGCTGGCCGGAATACGTCGCTGTAGAGCCCATTCCGCAAAATGCCGCGCCTGACACATGCGTGAGTTGTAGGTGACCTTGCCGTAGCCTTGGCCAGCAAGGCACGCGGAAAAGCCGGCCAAATGCGGGCCGAGCCGGGCAACCTCGTCTGGAATGGCCACATGGCCGGTATCTTCCAGATAGCGAAGAAACCTCCGGACCTCGGTGATGTAAGCCGGGTCCCGCAACTGCGCGGCGCTATAGCGGCCGCACCGGCAGCGGTGTCGCGCAAAACGACTGATCGCCGCAGTATCAAGATCCCTGATCGCGATATGCCGGCCGGCGACCCACTTCAGGAAATGCCGGGCGGCGCTGAGCGCGCCAGCAGACAAGTTGGGATTATCCGCAAGATAGCCGGAAACAAGTGCTTGGCCGATGACAGCCCCGGCGGCTGCTGCGCTGCCAGGGTGTAGGCGAGGTCCTCGGCATCGGGCGTGGTGACATGCGCATCCATCTTGGCCGACGCCGTTGACCGCGAGGGTCGAGCGGTGAGGCCGGACGCACGGGGAGGAATTCCCCGGAAAGGGGAAGTGGGCTGCGATTGAGCGACGGAGCCCGCATCCATCTCGAGGCGTGGCGGGATATCGGCCACGATCCGGGCCAAGAGGTGCGCCACATCGGGCGAGATGGACCGCGCCAGATCAGCCGTTATGCCACCCCGCTCACCGCCACGGCACTTGTCGAAGACCGAGATCCGGGTCTCGAAGCTGGTCCCGTGCTTGGCGAAGGCGCCACCCGACACAGCGCCGGGGAACACCAGATGGGCTGACTCGGTCAGCCAACCGAACGTCTCAGCCCAGGCCCGAGCATCGGGCGCGAAACTGGCGCCGGTGATGGCAACAAGCCGTCCACCGGAGACAAGGCGCGCGAGCGCCGAGCGCAGATGGCGCTCTGTCGCCTCGGTCGTCCGACCATCGACATTGGCCATGGCCGAGAAGGGCGGGTTCATCAGGATGACGCTCGGGCGAACGCCGGCGTCCAGATGATCGTCGATTTGCGCAGCATCGAAGGTGGTGACGGGACGGCCTGGAAAAAGAAGACGCAGAAGATCGGCGCGGATGTCGGTCAATTCGTTTAAAGCGAGACTTCCGCCCGCGATCTCGGCGAGGATCGCCAAAAGCCCGGTCCCTGCGGAAGGCTCGAGGACTAGGTCACGGGGCGTGATCTGCGCTGCAGCCAGCGCCACAAGCCCCATGGGCAGCGGCGTCGAGAATTGCTGGAAGCGCTCCATCTCCTCCGAGCGCCGGGTATGCGTCGGCAAGAGGCCCGAAACCCTGGCCAGGATCGGCAGCAGCGCCGCAGGCGAGCCAGTACGGGCCAGAAGCGCACGGCCGAACCTCCGCAGGAAGAGGACGAGCGCCACCTCGCCCGCCTCATACGCGCGCTTCCAGTCCCAGGCACCATCGGCGTCAGAGCCGCCAAAGGCGCGCTCCATTTCAAGCCGAAGACGCAGCGCGTCGATCTGGAAGCCTTGGGTGAGATCGGGCTGCAGCGCTTCGGCAACGGCGAGGATCGCAGGCGCGGGATCGCGAGATGGAATGGGAACGGGAGGCGCAACAGGTGCGAGGTAGGTCATCGGGAAACTCCGGAATGAGAGACAGGATCAGGCCCGGACACCCTCTCTCGGGCACCCTCAGGCCTGATCTTTCCCCGCCCATCTCTCCCTCTCGAACCGGTGCGTTTCGTTCGCTTGGCTTGATTTTGTTCCTGTTATGTTCTATATTGCAAAGCGAGTCAGTAAGGGAGTTTCCCGATGGACAGCACCTCGCACGCCTTGCCCGCGACACCGAAGCAGATCGCCTATGCGCGCTCGCTGGCCCTGCGCAACCAGACGCTCCTTCCGTGGGAAGTTCAGCAGGACCGCCGGTCGCTCAGCACCTGGATCGAGACGCAGGCCCAGCTGAAGCCGGTATCCGACATGGACCGCCTGCCGACCTCAAAGCAGGTGGCCTTCGCGGAGAAGCTCGCGCGCATCAAACAGCGCGCCGTTCCGGAGGAGTGCTTCCGTGACAAGGGGCTGATGTCGAAATGGATCGACGGGAACAAGTAACTCTGGGCAGACCCTGCGGTGATCGAGACTACTCCAGCCGATCAACAACGGATGCCCCGCCCGACCTGGCAAGCGCGATCAGGCTGGACTGGATCTTGGATGTGAAGGCGGAACTGAACGTGCCGATGGGCGTGCGGTCCTCCCAGACATAGGACCGCTCCAGAATATCGGTGTTGATCTCGTCCAGCATGACCCATTTTCGGACATGGGTTTCTAACCCCACGCGCTGCGACTCGATCTGGGGCACCTCGATGAACTTGCGCGAGGCCAAGGGAGGCTGCGTCGTGATCGGCAGGATGAACACCACGGTCTCGCTATCGGACTTGGCGATAGTTACGGCGATGCAGACAGGCCGCGTCTTGCGGCCCTCAGTCTCGCCGGCCAGCTGCTCGCGTTTCCAAAGGAACGGATAGCGGAAAACCTCTCCCGCACTCGGCTTAGTCATCCGCTTGCGACAAGTCCCGGTCGAGCCCTTCTATCATCAGCGTCTTGAGATCCTCGGGCATCTCGTCAATCATGTGAGCCTGCTGCGTGGCCCCCCGCGCAAGCTGCTGGTACTGGTCCATGCTCATCAGCACGAATTTTGGCTTGCGGTGCTTTGTGATCGCGATCGGTGACCGAATGGCCGCATCGAACAGGTCACTGGTGTGCCGCGTCAGGTCGGCAGCCTTGAACTTGGGAAGCTCATGCATGGTCAGGGTCTCCATTTGTGCAGAATATACATACATTCTGGATATTCTGCAAGAGATGGGTTGAACCCTCCCATGTGTCATCCGAACCGCCTCCCCCCTGCGGTGAAGGTGTATTCATTGGCGATGATGCCATCCTCGATAGCCTCGTCCGAGGTCAGGTGGTCGAACTCGCTTTCAAGCTGACGGTAGAGCCAGCGGGCACGATCGCGCAGCGCCTCGGTCACGATCTCTTCGGCGTCCTCGGTCGGCGGCTGCCAGGTCGGGCTATCGCGAGTAACGTCCACGGACATGGTGTATTCGTGGCAGTAGCGACCGCGGTGGCTGACCTCGACAGCGAGCTGGTAGAAGTTCCGCCGCTGGATGGCCTGCAGCCGGTCGGCAGTGCTGTGCAGCGTCGCGTCCGTGGGCGCGTAGTCCCGCATGC
>Ga0008835_101672_pt1 | contig 10425 bp, 9 predicted proteins | sample HotLakConsoUCCRE_FD_62215 | JGI IMG/M metagenome (GOLD analysis project Ga0008835, IMG submission 62215) | Hypersaline microbial mat communities from Hot Lake, Washington, USA - Hot Lake Consortium UCC-RE (Hybrid Assembly) ...
CAAATGGGATCGCACCAAGGTGATTGCCATCTATCCCTACAACAGCGATGGCAGCGAAGCGGCGGCCAGGATGATCGCCGGCCTGGATCTGGATGATCTGCGGGGAATCGAGGAATTTCTACGCGACCAGGCCAGAAGCTATGCACTACCCCTGCGAAAGCCCTTTTCGGTACGCCTGGGCCGCCCGATCTCCAGCGCCCCGTCCATGCCTCAAAGCGGTCACGGAATTGACGGCCTGAAATGGGCCCTCGGACTTCGCTGGTGGCATTGGTGGCACGACACGCAAGGCCTTCAACCGGACATCGTGGTGGTGGCCAGCTTCAGTGAGCTCACCGATACCCCACAGCGCCTGCACTCGATCGGCATGCCCAAGCCGAGGCTGGCCCTGGTCAACCTGATCGCCCACCCTGATCATTTGGAGCGAAACCTGGTCACCCTGACGCATGAGATTCTGCATACCGTTGGCGCCAACGATCACTACGTCGCGTCAACCGGCTTCCCGGCCTGGCCGGAAGGCTTCGCCGACCCGGATCAGCAGCCCCGCTTCCCCCAGCCAGCCGCTGAACTCATGGGTGGACGAATACCCCTGAGCCCGGAAATTGCCCGCGAGGCCCGCACGCTTGAAGAAGCCGTCATCGGCCCGCAAACCGCCCGCGATATCGGCTGGTCCGCGCCATGATGCGAACGCGTAGCACACCCTGCACCCGGTATTGACCGCCCATCACAACCGTGGCTTTACCCTGATCGAGTTGATGGTGACTGTCGCTATCCTGGCCATACTGCTCAGCACCGCCATCCCGGCCTACCAGAACTACACCATCCGGGCAAAAGTTGGCGAATGCCTCAACCTGGCGGCCTTGCCAAAACTGTATGTCGCCGAATACTTTTTCTTCAGCGGTCAGCTTCCGCCGAGTTGAGTAGTATTCGGCCAAACGATTTCAACGTCTACTTCTCCTCCTGCTGTTGATCGGTCTGGAGGTCTGATCGGGTCACCATGTTCACGTGCCTGATTGAAAGTCTTGCAACAACTGCCAACAGTTCTCTGCGCCAGAGGGCCAAAATCTCATCCTCAACCTGCTCGACAAGATTTCGTTCTTCAAAGGGGTCAATCGCAAGGTCAAATGCAAACTCCTCACCGGTTGAGATATCATGCCAGTATTTCCATAACATGCCTTTTCGGTCGTTCATAACTAAACCAATTTCATGACCTTGCCGCATAAACACAATGCTCCGGTCATTCGGTCGTTGCAATGGAACCCCTGACCACGATGCAGGCGCTTCGACCCCAAGCTCGAGAAGGATGGTTGGAGCAATGTCCACTTGACTGGCAAATTCAATTTCAATAGATCCTGATGCTGGTTCTCCCCATCTGGACACTAGTAAAAATGGGATCCGCAGCGCAGGATCGCGAACCGTGTTGGCGTGGTTCCATTGACTATTTTCACCAAGCATTTCGCCATGATCAGCAGTGATTACAACGATCGCATCGTTTAGATACCCACGCTTATCGAGAACAGACAATATTTCAGATATAACCGCATCAGTCTGCAACACACCATTATCATAGAAATTCACACCGGCCTGAAAACCGTGAGCCCCCGGAAGCGAATAATTGGATGCAGGTTGAAAAATCGCATACTCAGGTAAACGTGAGGAGAGAGGGTGGGCAGACATTAAATGAAACTGCATCATCACTGGGGAGCCCGACCATTCCGGCAAATCAGCGACATGCTCTAGAAGTCCGCTATCATCATTGGCATACCCATCGAAATCACTCCCATCGAAATAGCTGTCAACTTGTCCGTAAAGATCTCGTAAACCGTAGAAACTTGTATGATCGCCAGACAGCATCAGATGAACTTCATAACCGTTCAATCGCAGCATTTCAGATAATGAGATCGCGCGGGTCGAAAATTGATGTGGATACCGAGAGGAACTTATCGCCATCAATCCACAAGATGATTCTGCACAGACTGCATGCAGGTTCGCCTTGAAACTAAACCAGTCGAGTGCATCCAGTTTGCTCAAAAATGGTGTGGTATCTCGTTCAGCTCCAAATACACCCATTCGGTCAGGCCGTAGTGCATCAACGACTATGACTATGACATTGCGCTTTTCGAAGGCTTGGTTTGGTACCAGTGTTGCCCGGATTTTGTCGGCTGCATCATCCATACGCTCTGCCAATGAGCGATCAATACCAAGGCTCTGAAATTTGTGAGCCGTTTGTCCTGAGTATAGAGTTAGCGAAATAGGCTCTTCCTTATTTATTGGTGGATTAGCAGTCAGTTCGAAGAATCGAATCCCAACAACTGCGATTAATGTTGTAGCGATCAACAGTCGAGGCACTACAGAGATCTGTCTTCCAATCAGCCACACCCAATCAATTCGCTTTAGAAAAAAGTAGATCAGCAAAAATATCGTGACCATCAATATCAGCATGCTGGCGAACACGAGTGCTGGTGATATCCCTAAGGCCTGAAACAGACCAAACAATTGGCGGCTACTGTAAGCCTGAATCACCTCTAGCGACAAGATTCGGCCCCAAAAATGTATTCCAGCAACAACCAAAACGTAATACAGCCAAAATATGACCAAAAAAACAGTCATCAAAATACTTGAAACTGTGCGCTCCAATACCTCAGCTATCTTCCCCGCAGCGCTCAACCGAACCGCTCCAATAAAAATGTAGACGATAAGGACCAATTCAATATGCGCCAAGAACGCAGCACTACTTGCGCCATAGTCTAAACAGTACCAAGTTAAAAATGTAATTGGTGCCGATAGCCAGACGGAAAGCTCCAACATTAGACCGATCGCAACTTCTCGACTGGTAAACTGATTCAGAGCATCTCCACTTCGACGTCGATTTCCCAGCCGCGCTTTCACTGCTGAGCCGGTCATTTCGCCAAACTTACTGTTTCGTTTCAAGTCCACTTTCATCTTGTTGATCTAAGGCATCCCAAAAATCGGCAATATTGCTCAAATGAGGGAAATTGCTAGATGAAACTACCGTCTCAGCTTACAGATTCCATCCGCAGTTTTCCTGATTATGATTCGCCGTATCGGTTTCCGCCAAGACATGTCGTGAGCGAGATGAAGGCGCCTCGGCTTCATAATTGACGTCAAATTCCTCGAAATTTGACATGCTGAAACGCTCCGGTGCTGGATAAAAGCGTCTTTTTTTGCATGCTGCGATTGGGCATCATTTTAAGTGATCTCGATCACATATTTGGTCCGCAGGCGTGAAAATTGCAGCAATGATATTATTGCAATCAGCCATGAGGCCAACCATGAATCAAGAACGAGGCTTCACTCTTATTGAGCTAATGATTGTAATTGCGATTTTAGCCATTCTCATAGCCATCGCGATACCGGCATACCAGAACTATGCGGTCAGAGCTCGGGTCTCAGAAGGCCTATATGCTGCCGGGCCGGCAAAATTAGCCGTATCCGAAACTCTACAGACTCAAGGAACCGTTCCCGATCAAGCATCTACCGGTTACACGGGATTTGAATCGGAATTCGTCTCTTCCATTGTCATTTCCAGTGATGATACTGGCACGATCACGGTAACCACACAAGCAACAGGCGGAACGCCTGATCCTGTGTTGCAATTGGTTCCATCCCTCATCGCCGGAGGGACCACAACCTGGAACTGCTATTTAGGGGCTGGATCCAGTAAATATGTACCTCCCGAATGCCGGGGGACACCCTAGAGTCAGTCACAATGTGACACATTTTGTCACAAGGTAGTGTTGCCCGACATTTTTTGTCACTTCCCCGCAATCAGCATTTCTGTGAAAGTCAGATCAGTGAGCACACCCGCCCACCCAAAGCCGAGAACAATGACCAGACTCCCACTTCTCGACTTATTGGCATAATTATTGCAACAATCCTATTCGAGGGGTATATTTTTCCCCGAACTGGCAGTAGCCAGCTTATGTGCAGCTTGTTTTGTCCAATCCTAGGAGCTATTTATGAAGACCATCCGCAACCAACAAGGTTTCACGCTCATCGAACTGATGATCGTGATTGCCATTCTCGCCATCCTTATGGCTATCGCAATTCCCGCTTATCAGGACTACAGTGTGCGGGCCAAGGTTTCTGAGTGCGTCAATGCTGTTGCCCCACTCAAGCTCGCAGTTTCGGAATTCGCTATTGCTGAAGGAGTCCTTCCCACTTCCGAGGCCGAAGCAGGAATTACTGCAGCCGACTTCGATAGCCCTTACTGCGATAGTTTGGCAGTTGCGGCCGGCGTTCTGACCGTCGGAGCCGACGAAGCAGAAATTGCTGGCCCAGCGACTGGCGAGACAATCGAAATGGTCTGGACGCCGACCTTGAACACCACAAATCAGGGTGTTGAGTGGAATTGCACCCCCGGTGCTACGACGAGTGTTAAGTTCCTGCCGGCCGAATGCCGTAACTAATTTCAGCTTCGCCACACACTCAGTGTCAGCAAGCCTCCGGTTCACCCGGAGGCTTTTTTATTTCCACTTTTGCAGATTATAGAAAAACACGCTAGCATCGAAAACTTATCTCCTAATGGACATTGGCCGAATGTACGCGCAATCGACTCCCAGCAACCGACTTTCCAATCTTGGCAGGAAACTTGTGGAAAACGGCCTGATGTCCGAAGAGCAGGCAATCGAGGCCATGGCCAAGGCGTCCGAGAGGGGACGAACCTTCACCAGCCACCTGGTACGTGAAAAGCTGATCGACGCTGTCGGATTTGCCCATGTTGCGGCCGAGGACTTCGGGATGCCGCTTATCGACCTGTTCGCGATGGACCTCAAGCATGCACCAACCGATATCGTCAAGGAAGACTTGTTACGCAAGCACTTGATTTTGCCCCTGACCAAGCGCGGAAAACGTCTCTACGTAGCCTCGGCTGACCCGGGCAACAAGGCCGGCATGGATGAAATTGCCTTCTCCACCGGTTACACCATCGAGACCATCCTTGCTCCGTTCAACGCCATAGACAGTGCGATTGATCGTGCGATGGCTGGCTCGACCCAGGCATTCAGCGAACTAACCGATGACCAGGACGATCTGGACAACCTGCGCTTCGACGCTGGAGAGGATGACGATGACAAAGATGCCGCTGCCGATGCCAGCGGAGCGGATGATGCCCCGGTTGTGCGATTTGTTAACAAAGTGCTGGTCGACGCCATTCGTAAGGGGGCGTCGGATATACACTTTGAGCCTTATGAAGAAGAATACCGCGTGCGTTTCCGCGTGGACGGAGTGCTGGCCACCCAGGTCAGACCACCAAAGCGCATGGCACCTCGGCTTGCAGCCCGAATCAAGGTTATGTCCAGCCTGGATATTGCTGAACGGCGAGTCCCCCAGGATGGCCGCATCAAGTTGAATCTCTCCAAGGGCCAGGCTTTCGACTTTCGTGTGTCAACTTGCCCGACTCTTTGGGGTGAAAAAATCGTAATGCGAATTCTGGATTCCTCCGGTGCCTTCCTCGGACCGGAGAAGCTCGGATTTGAACCCAAACAGCAGGAAGACTACCTCTCAGCGATCAACAAGCCATACGGCATGGTTCTGGTCACAGGCCCGACCGGCTCAGGTAAAACGGTCACGCTTTACACCGCGCTGGGCATTCTGAACAGCGAGGGGACAAATATATCGACAGTGGAGGACCCGGTCGAAATACGCATGAAGGGCGTCAATCAGGTACAGCAAAACGTCAAGCAGGGGTTGACCTTCGCCGCCGCGCTGCGATCGTTCCTGCGTCAGGATCCGGACATCATCATGGTCGGGGAAATCCGTGACCTGGAAACCGCCGAAATCGCGATCAAGGCTGCCCAGACCGGTCACCTTGTACTTTCGACGCTACATACCAACGACGCCCCCCAATCCATCGCTCGACTGGCCAATATGGGCGTTCCAACTTACAACATCGTTTCTACCGTCCATATGGTGCTGGCCCAACGCCTGGGAAGAAACCTGCACAAATGCAAGAAAATTGAGGACGTTCCCGAAGAGGCCCTGCGCAAAATTGGTTTTACTGAAGAAGAGGTTGAAGAGGGAATCAAGATTTATCAGGCCAATGGCTGTGATCAGTGCAATGCCGGCTTCAAGGGCCGATCCGGCGTTTTCCAGGTCATGCCGATCACCGAGGCCATGGAAGAGATCATCCTCAAGGGCGGCAGCGCCTTGGAATTGGGGCGCCAGGCAGAACTTGAGGGAATTATCGACCTGCGGCGCGCGGCATTGAACAAGGTAAAGAGTGGGATTTTGAGTTTGACGGAGATGAATCGGGTTACGAAGGATTAAAAGAAGGCTCAAGGCTCAAGGTTCAAGGCGCAAGGAAAGGCAAGGGCAATTTTGAGTAGGTCGGGCCGACGTGCCCGACGGTCAGGGTCGTCAGTTGGCTCCAAAACAACGGAATGCCGGTCCAAAATCCCTGCCTTCAAGACACGGGCCGACAGTTTCAGGCGGGTTTCTGGGTTGCAATTGGGGCAGTTTGCGCACAGAATCACGGTTTTAGAGCCCCTTTTCGAAGTAAGATAAGAGCTATTCGGGGGACCGGCATAGAGCAGGAGAGGCGCTTCAATGGCGACAGCTAAGCAAGAACTTGATATCTACGTTTGGGAAGGCAAGGACAAACGCGGCAAAAAGCTCAAAGGCGAAAAGAGCGGCCGCAATGAAACTCTGATCAAGGCCGAACTGCGACAGCAGGGAATTCTGCCGTCACGCGTGCGGCGCAAGCCAAAACCACTATTTGGTAGTTCGGGTAGAAGAATCAGCGCTCGCGACATCGCCACATTCACACGCCAGCTCGCCACCATGCTGACCTCAGGAATTCCACTCGTCCAGTCCTTTTCGATCATTAATCAGGCGACGGAAAATCCGCGCATGAAAAAATTGATCAAGAATGTTCAGAACGACGTTGAATCAGGCTCCACGTTGGCCGAGGCACTTGCCAAACATCCCGCCTACTTCGATGACCTGTACGTTAATCTAGTCGAATCCGGTGAAAGCGCCGGGGTGTTGGATCAAGTACTGGATTCCATCGCTAATTACAAGGAGCGAATCGAGTCGATTAAGGGAAAAGTCAAAAAGGCCATGTTCTACCCTGCGACTGTTATTGCGGTCGCGATTAGCGTAACCGCGCTTCTGTTGATTGTCGTGATCCCCCAGTTCGAAGAAATCTTCAAGAGCTTTGGCGCTGATCTACCGGCATTTACTCGAATGGTCATCAATGCATCCGAGTTCATGCAGGCTAATTTCATATGGGTTGGGCTATTGGTCGGAGGCGGCATTTATGCCCTTATCCAACTCAAAAAGCGCAACAAAAAATTCGCTCATCTACTCGACCGTATAGTGCTAAAAATTCCGGTTATAGGTCCTGTTATGGAGAAATCTGCGCTTGCTCGTTTTGCAAGCACCCTCGCAACAACATTTGCAGCAGGTGTGCCGCTAGTGGACGCATTGAAGACAGTCGCAGGGGCCACTGGGAACGTAGTCTATGAGGAAGCTGTCCTGAAGATCCGTGATGATGTTGCCACCGGCCACCAGATGCAACTAGCAATGCAGCAAACCGGGCTTTTTCCACCGATGCTGGTCCAAATGACCGCCATCGGTGAGGAAGCAGGTTCGCTGGATGCCATGCTCAATAAGGTGGCCACCATTTATGAGGAGGAAGTCAACAACACGGTCGATGCCCTTTCCAGTTTGCTAGAGCCGATCATCATCGTTTTCATCGGTGTAGTAGTTGGCGGCATGGTGATTGCCATGTACCTGCCCATCTTCCAGATGGCTGCGGTAATGTAAAGAAAACAACGGGTTCCGGGTTCGGGATTCAGGGTTCCGATAAGAGCAAACCGTGGGTCGGGGTGACATCCCCGACGGCCCATGGTGAATCCATCGCCAGTCAACGAGTTTTTGGTGCATCAGTCAAAATAAAGGATTCCGGGTTTTGACGTATTTCGAGTATTTGAGCGCACTACATCCGGCGGTTCTTGGAGCCGCCGTTTTTGTTTTTGGGCTGCTGATTGGCTCATTTCTCAATGTCGTCATCCTGCGCCTGCCGGCGCGGTTGATGCATGACTGGCGCTGCCAGTGCAGGGAATTGCTGGAAATCGAGGGCGATTCGACCGAAAGGGAGCCGCCGGGGCTGGTCGCCAGTCGCTCGTTTTGCCCGAAGTGCAAGAACCAGATTGCCTGGTATGACAATATTCCGGTTGTCAGCTGGCTGGTTCTGCGCGCACGTTGTCGCCATTGCGACCAGAAAATCTCGTTCCGCTATCCGCTGGTGGAGTTGGTAACAGCGGTTGCGTCTGTTCTGGTTGTCCACAGCTTTGGGCCGTCGCCGGAAGCACTGGGCGCGCTTGCCCTGACCTGGGCGCTGATTGCCGCCACAGGCATCGATTTCGACCATCAGCTGTTGCCTGATCAGATCACCCTGCCCTTGCTCTGGTTGGGCCTGTTCCTGAATCTGTGGCTGGAACTGTTTGTCCCCCTGGAGGATGCTGTGATTGGCGCGATAGCTGGTTACGGGATTCTGTGGGGCGTGTTTCAGCTGTTCAAGCTGCTGACCGGCAAGGAAGGCATGGGGTACGGTGATTTCAAGCTGCTTGCCGCGCTGGGCGCCTGGCTGGGCTGGTGGATGCTGCCGGTTATTATTCTGTTTGCCTCGTTCGTCGGTGCGGTGGTTGGGGTGATCCTGATTATTGCCGCTCGCCACGGCAAAGACGTTCCGATCGCGTTTGGCCCGTATCTGGCGGCGGCGGGGTTTGTGGCGTTGCTGTACGGGGATCGGATTGTGGATTTTTGGTTGTATCTCTGAAAAGAAGGCTCAAGGCGAAAGGTTCAGGGTTCAAGGTTTAAGACGTTGATTTTCTTGAACTTGGGAGTTGGAAATCTGGGCATTTGGTGGCTACTTAGGGTTTTGACCGTCGGCCGCACGCACGGGCGTCCTCCTGGCAGGCGCTTCTTGCCTTCGGCAAACCGCACCTGCCCTCCGAACTGTGCTGGGCCGACCTACTCGAGGTGCTTCAGATTTCGTGCTTTTCTCTGAGTGAATCGATCAATTCATCCGTAACGACAACGCCTCGTTTGGGGAGGGGGTTGAAGCCGTAAAATGAACCTTCTTCGACCACAGCCTTGGAATAATCCACGCTTTTTCCGGCCAGTCCTTGCCGAGCCAGTTCGGAAATCACCGAACCGACGGATCGCCCTTGACCCCGGGCAATCGACTTCGCGGCCAGCAGGACATCGTGATCTATATTTAGCGTAGTGCGCATGCGAATGACGCTACCTCATCATGATGAAGCGTGCAATAGCCAGGGGCACAAAGGCGATCCATTAGGCTTGGTGCCAAAAATCAGGGGCTTGGTGGAGGCTGGAAACTATGGCCGTCGGCCGCGTCGGGCCGACCTACTCATTCCCTGAACCCGGAAACCTGAACCCGTTGGGTTCAAGCATCCTCCGGCGTGGCAATCTTGAATCCCATTCCCTGAACTGTGTGCAGGAGTTTGTGTTCGAATGGGCGGTCGATGCCTTTGCGCAGGTTGTACATGTGAGAGCGCAAGGTGTCGGAATCGGGGAGGAGATCGCCCCAGAGTTCGTTTTCGAGTTGCTCGCGGCTGACCAGGCGGGGGGATTCGCGCATCAGTACCTTGAGAATGCGCACGGAGGTTGGCGACAGAGTCACACGCTGGCCGTCGCGCTCGACGCGCATGGTACGGGGATCGAAAACCAGGTCGCCGACTCGCATCGCGCCATCGGACATCTCACCGCGTGCCCGGCGCACCAGGGCTCGGATTCGGGCGGCCAGTTCTTCCATTTCGAAGGGCTTGACCAGGTAATCGTCGGCGCCGGCATCGAAACCGGCGACCTTGTCGCTGAGTTGGTCACGGGCCGTCAGCATCAGAATGGGCGTGCCGTCGCCCCGCTCTCGCAAGCGCTCGCAGACCCTGATGCCATCGATCTTCGGCAGCATCAAGTCGAGAATGATAACGTCATAGGGATTTTCTTCCAGCAAATTCAACGCGATAGCGCCATCTGCTGCAAAATCCATGGCAAACCCCATAGACTCGAGGTAATCCCCAATGCTGGCCGCCAGGTCGTCATGATCTTCCACCAGCAAAATGGTGGCATTACCTTCAGATTCACTCATTTCCGTACTCCTTCACATTTGTGAGGGAATTTTAATCACGGAATGTCAACGCCGGATGAACGAGCTTGGTTTTTTGGTGCTTTGGTTTTTTGGTTCAGTTGGTTTAAAACCAAAAAACCAACCAAACCAAAAAACCAAATGACCGTTCTGTTAGTTCAGTTAGTGCTTTTGTTCAGTTGGTTCAAAACCAAAAAACCAAAAAAACAACCAAACCAAAAAACCATGTTCTACCGCTTCATGTAATTGAAGAATTCCTCATTCGTCTTGGTGACTTTGAGTTTATCCAGCATGAA